>Ga0256833_1000274_pt1 | contig 41032 bp, 41 predicted proteins | sample 356284metaG_FD_190535 | JGI IMG/M metagenome (GOLD analysis project Ga0256833, IMG submission 190535) | Hydrothermal vent microbial communities from Mid Atlantic Ridge, Atlantic Ocean - 356-284 | ecosystem: Environmental > Aquatic > Marine > Hydrothermal vents | place: Atlantic Ocean: Mid... | reverse complement strand
AATTCTCCAGGGCAGGGGAGCTTCTCAGCTTCCTTAAAAAAAGGGTTCCTGACATTCTCATATTGGACCTGATGCTTCCGGACGAGGACGGCCTGGAAGTTTGTAGAACCCTTAGAAACTCTCCTACCACCGCTGAACTTCCAATCATTATAGTCTCAGCCCGGGGCGACGAGGTAGACAGGATACTGGGCTTTGAATTGGGTGCGGACGATTATCTACCCAAGCCCTTCTCCCCCAGGGAGCTGGTAGCCAGGGTAAAAGCCAAACTCAGACGAACATCTCGGAAACAAGGGGAAAAAGTTCTATCCATGGGCCCCCTTATCCTTTATCTGGAAAGATTCTCGGCCTACTTAGAGGAGAAACCCCTTCCCTTGACCACCACAGAATTCCTTATCCTTTCCACGATGCTTGCCCATCCGGGGAGAGTTTTTACCAGAGGTGAGATCATAGATCATCTTTGGAAAGGGGAGAAAATAATCACCGAAAGGACTGTGGATGTCCACATAAAGAGAATTAGGGAAAAGATGGGAAAATGGGGGAAAATCATAAAAAGCGTCCGGGGAATAGGATACAAGGTAGAGATTCTTAAAAAATGAGAAGGAAAACCCTTTTCTGGAAAATTTTCCTCTCCTTCTCCTCCATCCTGATCCTATACACTACATTTATACTGACCCTTTACTTTCCTCTTATCAGGGGAATCTATATTGAGGCCATCAGCCAGGAATTAAGGAAAGTTGGTCTCATACTGGAGGACCAGCTGAAGGGACCATTGGTTTCCGGCAAGGAAGTTCAATCCAGGGTAAAGGAATGGGGGAAAAAACTGCACCTCAGGATAACGGTTATCTTACCGGATGGGAAGGTAATAGCCGATTCGGAGGCTTCCCCTGAAAAGATGGAGAATCACTCCCACAGGCCGGAAATAAGGCAAGCTTACCGGGGCAGGATAGGTGTGAGGATAAGGTACAGCCGAACCCTCAAACACCCAATGCTTTATGTAGCCATACCCATTTTCAAAGAGAGCAGAGTGATAGCCGTTTTAAGGGTGAGCCAGTTTTTTTACAAAATAGATGCTTTTCTTTCCGACCTCCGTCTTAAATTCATCAAAATAGCCGGGCTATCCATTGCGTTGTTTCTTTTGATTTCCTTTTTTATTTATAAAAGACAAACCAGAAGCCTTAAAATCCTCAAGGAAACGGCAGAAAGAATAGCCAAAGGCGAACTCAAAGCAAGGGTTTTTCTAAAAACCGGAGATGAATTGGAAGAACTGGCAAAGGCCATCAATTCCATAGGGGAAAACCTGCAGAGACTTATGGAAAGGTCCAGAAAAGAGCTCTCCCAATTTAAAGGAATTGTTTCCTCTATTTCCGAGCCCATGGTACTTATCCAAAGGGATGGGAAAATAGAGATGACAAATCAGAGCTTCAGCCTCTTCAGCGAGGAGGAAAATCCGGAGGGGAAGTATTACTGGGAGGTCATCGGGTGTCCGTATTTTCTGGAAAATATAAGGGAGTTATTCAACGGAATGAATAAAAGAATAACCAGGGAGATAAGGTGCGGTGGAAGAGATTATCTCCTGAGAGGAACCCTCATTGAAGAAACGGGGGAAGGTTTATTCGTCCTTCAGGATGTATCTAAGATAAAAGAAACCGAAAGATTAAAGAGGGATTTTATTATAAACGCCTCCCACGAATTAAAAACGCCTTTAACCTCCATAAAGGGTTATCTGGAAACCCTGGAAGAGGAAGAGAGACTGAAAAACCCGGAATATCTCAGTATCATAAAAAGAAATGTTGAAAGGCTGATAAAAATAACAACGGACCTTTTGAGCCTCGGTAAACTGGAGAGCCTGGGCGAAATAGGGAGCCAGAGGGTAAACCTCAAAGATTTAGGTGAAAGAGTGGTGGAAATATACAGAATGCCAGCACAAAGAAAAGGGCTGGGAATCAAAGTAACAGCAGAAGATATTGAGGTCACAGGCGACCCCTTCCTCCTTGAGCAGGTGCTCGCCAACCTTCTGGACAACGCCATTAAGTATACGGAGGAAGGCAAAATAGAGGTAAGGATCTTCCGAAAAACCCGAAGGGCCGTTATAGAAGTTGAGGACACGGGCATTGGGATAGAAGCCCATCAAATACCGAGAATTTTTGAAAGATTCTATGTGGTGCACAGGGCAAGGAGCAGGGAAAAAGAGGGAACTGGCCTGGGACTTTCCATAGTAAAACACATTGTCTTAAAGCACAAAGGGAAAATAGAGGTAGAAAGTTCTCCAGGGAAAGGCTCCCTCTTCAGGGTTATTCTTCCAATGGCTGAGTCTCAGTAAGGCTTCCTGGCGAGGATTCCCAGAAAACTGCCCCTTCCTGTGCCCTCCAGGGATTCCTCCAGCCTTTCTTCGCTTCCCGGCGGGTAAAAAAGGACCTGCATGGTTCTTTCCATATTGAAACCCGACTCCTTGAGCATCCCCTCCACCTCACCGAAGGAAAAAAATCTGGCCACCCGGTAAAAGGGGGAGGGTTTGCGGTAATAATATCCTCCCCAGGGGGAATCCCGCTCCACAAAGGCCAGAACCAGCTCCCCCCCAGGATAAAGGACCCTGTAAACCTCCTTAAGCGCCTGAAGGGGATCTTCCAGGAAGCAAAGGGTTATGGCCATAAGAACAGAAGCTAAGGTCCCGGACGAAAAGGGAAGTTTCTCCCCTAACCCCAGAACAGGCTGGATTCCCCTCTGGGAGGCTATTTTTAACATGGGGAGAGAAGGGTCAAGGCCAATTTTTATTTTAAGAAGGGATGCAAATCTTCCGGTTCCCACCCCTACCTCCAAGGAGGGGGCGGGAAAACCCGAAAGGGAAGATATTAGCTTTAATTCCGAAAGATAAAGGAAACGGTGCTTTTCATACCAGAGGTCGTATTGGGCCGCCCCCCGGGAAAATACATCAACCCTGGGCTTTGAGAAGGGCATTAAGCTGTTTTGAGAGTTTGGATTTATAGCGGCTTCCTTTGTTTTCGTGGAAAACCCCCTTCTTTACAGCCCTGTCTATCTCTCCCATGACCCTGGGATAAAGGGCCAGGGCTGCTTCCCTGTCCCCGGCCTCAATGGCCTTCTTCAGCTTTTTCATGAAGGTTTTGGCCCTGGACTTTATAGACTTATTTCTGGCCCTTCTTCTGAGGTTTATCCTCAACTGTCTTTTGGCTGATTTTGTATTGGGCATCTCTACCTCCGGAACTTATATTTTACATCATCCCCTTTTTTTGTCAATATTTTACCATGAAAAAGGTGGTTCTCTGGGTTTTAGCCTTCCTTTTAACCCTGGCCCTGGCCCTTTATCAGAGGCTCACAGGGCCAACACATCCCAAAAGGGTAAAAATAGCAGGGAAAACTTACAAACTTCCAAGAAGCGGAACCTCCGGCAGACCCGCCTGCATCAAACTGCCCTTGGAGGGAAAAATCCTTTACCGCCACCACAAGACCACCGAGCCCTGGAAGGAGGTAAAGATAACCAGGATGGACCACGGAGCCCGGGGCTGTCTTCCAACGCAGCCCCCTGCTGGCAAGCTGGACTACGAGGTCATCCTGAAGATAAACGGAAAGGAGGTCCCCATAACAAAGAACCTGGTAACCATAAGGTTCAAGGGAAAGGTGCCACCCCTTGTATTGATACTCCACATCCTGGTCATCTTCTCCGCCATGCTCCTGGCCACAAGGGCATTTCTGGCGGCGGTCTCCGGGGAGAAGGTTAAAGTCTATGTTCTCTGGACCTTTTACCTCTTCCTGGCCGGGGCCTTCGTCCTGGGCCCCCTGGTCCAGAAATACGCCTTCGGGGTGTTCTGGAGCGGTTTCCCCTTCGGCATAGACCTGACGGATAACAAATCCCTCATAGCCCTTTTGGCATGGCTTTACCCTTACATACAGGCCCTGAAAGGAAAGGTAACCAGGAAATCTGTGGCGGTGGCCTGGGGAATTATGCTCCTCGTCTTCCTCATTCCCCACAGCCTACTGGGCTCCGAGCTCAAGTATACGAACCCTTCCCAGGGTTGAGACCACAAACTTCCATGTTCGGGACCCGCAGTTGAGCGTAAGGGTCCCGGCAGGGGTAACATAGCCCGAGGGATGAAACACCATGCTATTACACGAAACAGCGCAAAGCTGTAGTCTTATCCTTTCCACCCCTTTGAAGATATTTCCCTGGCATTTCACCTTAATCTTCCTTTTCCCCAGCACAGAGGTCCATTTTACCCTTAAAAGCTCCTGATAAACGGCCTCCCTTTCCCCCTTGGGAGTTACAGAAGGGGCCGCCATGTAAAGCAGAAGGGAGAAAATGAATACCACCACCAAAAGCTCTATCAGGGAATAACCCTTCATTCTTCCACCTCCGTCCTTTCCCTTTCCCTGTAGCAGAAGGCATAGGAAAGAAAGTAGAGCACCGGAAAATCTTTAATAAGCTTTCCCCTTTTAATGTGGAGCCAGTCTCCCTGGGCAGAGACCGCCTGGAGGCTACCCTTAAAAGTTCCCCTTCCTTTAAAGAGCACCTCCCTTCCCATTATTTCTCCTTCGTATTGCAGGGCCTCCACCTTTACCCAGGATCTAAAACTCCTATCCTGAAGGAACCCTTCGCCAGAGGAGGCCACCACAGAACCTTTAAGTTCTGCCTTAATAAAAACCCTGCCGGCGCACAGGAGGTAAAGGCTCCCCCTTCCCTCTAAGTAGCAATCGCCGTCAGCCACCAGGGGAAGTTTTGGAAAAACCCTGTTGTTCACAATGAGCCTCCGCCCCACCTTCACCCTCACGGAATAGGGAAAATAAAGGGCCCTCCTCCTGCCGCGGAGGACAAAATATCCCTCCCGGGGCTCCACCTTAAATTTTCCGAGGAAGCGGAGGAAATCCCGGGAGGGGGGCAGAGCGTCCAGCTTGAGGTCAGGGAAAAGGCTCAGGGGAACCTCCCCTCTGGTCCATATTTCTCTTTCTAAGGTAGCAAACCTTCCCTGAGCCACCAGCTTTTCCTCCTCCCTCATCACGAATCCCCCCTCCCTTTTCTCCCGAACCCTGCTGTAAAGAACCCTCCCTTCCTGAGCCTCCCCCTGGTACTCCTGCTTGGCCGCCACCAGGGCTTCTCTCTGGAGCCTTAAAATGCTCCGGGAGACCAACCCTATTTCAAGGGCGAGGGTTGATAGAAAAATCAGGAATAATATCATTAAATAGGCGCTTCCTCTCATTTCAGCCTCCTTATCGCTTCCGCCGAATTCACACTTACCTTTACAGAATTTCCCCTTCTTTTTAGAAGGAATTCCTTCACCCCGGAGGCTAAAGGCTGGATTCTGCCGTTTACTTCCATGAAAAGCTCCCTTCCCCGAAGGAAAATCCTCTTTTTTCTCAAAAACAGAACCACCTCCCCCTCCGGACAGTTTTCCGTCAATTTCCCTTTGAAAAGGACCAAAGGGGTTCTCTTCCCGTAAATCTTAACGCACCTGCCAGCCCGTCCCACTCCCAAGCCCGTGGCTCTGTAGTAGTATCCCCCCTGGAAAAAAACCGCCCCTGAATAATCCTCGGCTATCCTTGAGGCAAGAAGATAGGGAGAAATTCCTTCCTGAAACTCGGCCAGCCTTCGCAAAATCTTGGCCGCTGAAAGAAATAGCCATCCTATCCCTAAAGCCAGAATCAGGGTAAGTGCCAAGGAAACCTGGGCCTCAACGAGGGTAAATCCGGATCCCCTCATTTTCACCCTCCTTTGAAAGCCGCATCTTGCGTTTCCCCCTCTTCAAAACCAGAAATTTCCCTTGCCTTCTCCATCTAACCCCTGAATAAAGGCCTTCCCTGTATAGTTCCGCCCTCTTTATAGCTTCCCTAAACCTCAAATTGTCCTCCGCCCTTTTCATCTGGACCAGGGAATTAAGGGCCACCCTAAGGAAAAGGAGGGATATCAGAGCCCATATGGCCATGGCCACCAGTGTTTCCATGTAGCTAAATCCTTTTTTCATTTCTCACCTCCTTTAAAATAAGGGCCCCCGGCGCCCCGGGGGCCGTTTTTTTACCTGAGGGTCAGGAACCTGCGGATTCTCCGGAAGGTCTTTTCCCCTATACCCTTTACCTTCATGATGTCCTCCAGCCTTTTGAACCCTCCCAGCTTCCTGCGAAGCTCCACAATTCGCTGAGCCTTTTTGGGCCCTATCCCTGGAAGTTTAACCAGCTGGGCCACCGGGGCGGTATTGATATTCACCACCAGATTTGCGGAAGAGGATGTCCTGGCTTTGGCCGCCACCAAGGGATGAACCCCGAAAACCAGAAAAACCATGGCAAGGATTGCCAGAGTTCTTTTCATCCTTCACCTCCTTTTTGTTTTTTCAATCTTTTAAAAGAAAATTTCCTTCCATTTTCCCCTCCCTTCCTGAAACCCCGAAGTTTTTTCCCTGTAAACTCCCTTTTAATCTCATGGGACCTGGTGTAAACTTTTCTTTACATGAAGGTTTTCAAGGACCTGCCCCTGCGGGATTTTTCCCGCTTCAGGATCGGAGGCCCTGCCAGGCAGATCGTACTGGCAGAAAGCAGGGAGGAACTCCTTTCCGCCCTTGAGCCCTCTGCCCTGGTTTTCGGGGAAGGCACCAATGTGCTCTTCCCTGACGAAGGGTTAGAAAAAAAGGTTATATTCTTCCAGGGGGGAGAGTTCCACCTGGACGGCCAATGGGTGGTCTCCGATGCCGGGGTAAACCTGCAGGCCATCGTAAAGGGAAGTCTGGAGCAAGGCCTGGGAGGTTTGGAGGACCTGGCGGGGATTCCCGGAACCCTGGGGGGTGCCATATACGGAAACGCCGGAGCCTTCGGAACCCAGATCGGGGATCTGGTCAGGGAAGTGGAAGTCTGGAAGGAAGGGAGGCTGCTGAGGTTGAAGAGCCCCTGGTTCGGTTACAGGGATTCCATTTTTAAGAGGGAAGGGGGAGTGATCCTGAGGGCATGGCTGAAGTTAAGAAGAGCAAAGGGAAGAGAGAAGGAAATAGCCGAGGAAAGGCTCAGGCTGAGGAGAGAAAAACATCCACCTCCCCAGACCCCCTGCGCCGGAAGTTTCTTCAAAAATGTAGTTCTGCCCGACGGAAGGAAAATCCCTGCCGGAAAGCTCCTGGAGGAGGTGGGGGCCAAGGGCATGAGGATAGGAGGAGCCGGAGTTTTTCCCGGGCACGCCAATTTTATAATAAACCTGGGGAAAGCAAAGGCGGAGGATGTCCTTCGTCTGGCCAACATACTCAAGGAGAAGGTCAGGGAAAGGTTTGGGATAGAGTTAGAGGAGGAGGTTATTGTTGTCAGGGATCCTTAAGATTTACACCTTCAACCCACCGGGCATTGTTTACGGTTTCGGGACCAGGGAATTGGATTGGGAAAGGCTCAGGAAACTTTACCCCGGTTACAGGATAAAACAGCTCCAACAGGTTCACTCCACTGTAGTTAGAGAAGACCAGGGGGAAGGGGACGGTATTTTCACCGTTCGCAAAGGGGAACTCTTGGTAATAAAAACCGCCGACTGTCTTCCTGTGCTACTGGCAGAGAAACAAGCGAGGGTAGTGGCTGCCCTCCACGCCGGCTGGAGGGGTCTATGCCGGGGAATAATCCCAGAGGCCCTGAGGGTCTTGAAAGAAAGGGGGTTCCCTCCAGAGGGCTTCTCGGCGGCCTTGGGGCCATCCATAGGTCCGTGCTGCTACGAGGTGGGGGAGGAAGTGATGGATTGCTTCCGCAAAAGCGGTCTCCCTTACCTGCTTCGGGGGAAAAACCTTGACCTGCCCACCACCGCCAGGCTTCAACTCCTGGCGGCGGGGGTGGCGGAGGTTCACATCCTCCCCCTTTGCACCAGGTGCCACCCGGAGTTTTTCTATTCCCACAGGAGGGGGGACAGGAAGGCCCGGATGCTTTCCTTCATAGGCATTATTGATATAAAATAGTCCCATGAAGCAGAGGGAAAAATACGACCACGCCCTCTTAGAGAAAAAAATCAGAAGGGAAGAGCTGGAAGAAAGGCTGAGGCACATTTTCTTCCCCACGGAAAAGAGGGAAATTTTCGTGGTCATAAGGTTCAGAGAGGAGGATTCCGAGAACTTCCAGAGGGCCTTACGATGGGCCACCAACTGGAGCAAATACTGGACGGAGGGCGATGGCAAGTGGAAGTGGCATTATCTGAGGTTTGAAAAAAATCAGGTCAAGGAGCTGAAGGAGTTCTTTGACATAGTGCAGAATGTTAAGGAAATGGAGGTGCTAATTGAAGGGAAAAGGATACCCTATGGAAGGGACCTATGGCTCCCTCTATTTTGGTTCTACCTTTACTGAGGGGGCAGGATGAACGGCAAAAAAAGGGAGGAGCTCCCCAGGGACCTCAAACAGCTCCTTCCTATCTTAGAAGCTAAATTTGAGGACCTGTACAGAAAATTTGAAAACTTCTTCCTGGGCCTGGAAAAAAGGCCCCCCCTGAGGGAAAGGGACGAGCTCAAGAGGATTTTGTTTAAACTGGTGGACATAAAAGGCTATCAGTACAACCTGATCTACAGGGCAAAACAGCTCGTTTTGAAATTCAACACCTACAATGCCATGTGGGAGAGAATGCTGAGGAAACTGGAGGAAGGGGTGCCCCTGGAAAAGGTAAGGAGGATGGGGAGTGGAATAAAAAAGCCAGCGATTGAAGAAAAGCCCCCTGAGGGGAAAAGGGAATGGGTGGAGGTTTCCTCCCCTTCGGACCTGGACAAAAGCCTTGACGAACTTTACGATTGGTTGAAAAGGGAGAGCGAAAGGAGGGGGCTCAGGGTCCTGGACAGGGAGACCTTTAAGAGAAAATTAAAGCCCCAGCTGCAGGCCAAGGTGGGCTCCTCCAGGCTTAAGATGAAAATAGACCTTTCCTCCGGCAAGCCCAAGGTAAAGATAAAGAAGGAAAAATGAAGTGCTCCCTCTGCGGCAGGGAAAACCCCCAGGACCGCTTCAGGTGTAAGTATTGCGGATTCCCCCTGAGAAACATAGAAAATCTTCCGCCTGGGGAGGAAATAAAGGGAAGGTTTCAGGTAATTCAGTTCCTGGGGAAGGGGGGTATGGGGGTTATATACAAGGTCAGGGACAAAAAGCTCAACAGGGTGGTGGCCCTGAAAATCCTGCCCCTGGAATTGAAAGAGGACGAGAAGGCCCGAAAAAGGTTCCTGAGGGAAGCCCAGGCCGCCGCCCAACTGGAGCATCCCAATATATGTACTATTTACGAAATTTACGAAAGCGACGATATAGATTTCATAGTTATGCAATACATAGAGGGAAAGGACCTGAGAAAGATTTTGAGGGAGGAAGGGCCCTTTCCACCGTGGAAATTTTTAAATTACGCAAAACAAATGGCCTCGGCCCTGGAGGTCGCTCACCAAAGGGGAATAATCCACAGGGACATAAAACCCTCCAACATAATGATAACCCCCCGGGGACAGGTAAAGATCCTGGACTTCGGCCTGGCGAAGTTTGCGGGGGCGGAGGATTCCCTGACCTCCGCCGATGTGGTGGTGGGAACCCTGGCCTACATGTCTCCAGAGCAGTGCAGGGGGGAAAAGCTCACCCCGGCCTCCGATGTTTTTTCCATGGGCATAGTTTTTTATGAAATGCTCACCGGGAAAAACCCCTTTCGGGGAGAGGATGCCGGTTCCACCTTTTACAAATTGCTCCACGAGATGCCCCATCCTCCCTCCAGGCTTCTACCTCTGCCCCCTGGCCTGGATACGGTGGTGATGAAGGCACTGGCCAAGGTGCCCTCGGAGAGGTTCCAGAACGGAGGAGAACTTCTCAGAGCCCTGGAAAGCATTAAACCTCAGGAGGAGAGCCTTGAGTCCACCCTTCCCACCTCCAGGCCCCGGACTCTCCTCAAGAGGAGTCCTCTAAGGTTTTTACCGGTGGCGGTCTTATTAATAGGGCTTGTGGCGGCTCTGGGGCTCATCCGAATCTTAGGGCCCCCTGAGCCCATGCCCTCCTCCATTGTTGTAAGAGACTTCTCTGTGGGAAAGGGAGTATCCGCAGAGGCGGCGGATGTGCTTTCCTTCCTTCTCAGGAAGAAACTTCTGCTTTTAAAGAACATTACGGTTATAGACGAGGAGACCTTCGGGGACCTCCGCAGGAGGTTTTCCCAGGAGGAGGTTTTTAAAAGGTTCAAGATCATAGGGGTGATCTCCGGGGAGATAAAGAAATACGGAAAGATGGTGAGCCTTGAAGCCACCCTTTCTAAGGGAGGGGAAATCTATCCCATAACTGTATCAGGGGAAGGGGAAGCTTCCCTTCTGGAATATCAGGTGGATTCCTTAGGGGAGAAAATAGCCACCCTCCTTTCTCTGAAATTTAGCAGGAAGAAACCCCTCAGGGACATGACCACTTCCAGCTACCGGGCCCTGGTATTTTACATTGAAGCCAAAAAAGCCTGGGAAAAGCTCTCGGTATCCAGGGCGAAAAACCTGGTGCAGAAGGCCCTTTCTTTGGACAACAACTTCCCCCTGGCCCATTTTCTGAAGGCCAAGATCCTGGTTTTTCTGGATGAAATAGAAAAGGCCAAAAAAGAGGTGCTCTTCGCAGCCAGGAACGGCAATTCCTCTCTGCTGGAGGTAGACCTCTGGAAAATAAAGGCCTTGCAGGCAGAGTTGAACATGAATTTCAGAGAAAAAATACGGTACTTGGAAAAGGTCAAGAACAGAGACCCCTATGATAGGCATTCCTACTATGAGCTGGCCGAAGCTTACTTCCACAGGGCCTCCCCCCGTAAGGCCATTCCCCTTTATCAAAAGGCCTTAGAGCTAAAGGAGGATTTTCTGCCCGTATTGAACCACCTGGGTTATTGCTATCTGTACTTAGGCGAGCATCTTAAGGGGATACAATACTTTGAGAAATACAAGATGCTCAGCAACGAGGCCAATGCCTTTGACTCCCTGGGGGACGGTTATTTTTACTCAGGAAATTATCTGGAAGCTATAACCAACAAGGAAACCGCCCTGGAAAAGGACCCCTCCCTTACATGGATATATCATAGCTTGGCCTACATCCTTTTCCTAAAGGGAGCTGTCTCCCGGGCTGCAAAATACAATTCCCTTTACTTCGCCAGGGCAAGGGATAAGAAATCCCGGGCCAGGGCCTTTGTCCAGAGGGCCTTTTTTAAGATGGAACTGGGGAAGCCCGGAGCCGAAAGGGACATAGAAAGGGCCCTTTCCCTTTATGACCCCGAAGAACCCCACATACTCATACCGGAGCTCCATTGGGTGGCCCTTCAGATTTACCTGAAGAAGGGGGATATGAAGAGAGCCTGCCATCACCTTAAATGGATGGAAAGGACCGTAAGGAAGTTCTCCGTGGGAAAGGAAAATTATTTTCCCCTGTACAAGTTCTATCTCCACGGCAAGGCGGAATGCCTCCTGGCCAGGGACGACCTGAAGGGGTTTTCCTATTACGAGAAACTCATGGAAATTAAGGACAAACTGGGCTACTGGGCAACCCCCTTTGAAAGGGCCTATTTCACCGGGTTGAAGGCGCTTCAGGAGATAAAATTCCGAAGGCTGGCCAGGGCCAGGCTCAGTTTAAAGGATGGTTTCTCCTACAATCCCAATCACCCCCTTCTTCTCCTTGCCAGAATACTTATTCTGAAAACGGAAGGGAAAAGGGAGGAATTCTCCCACCGGGTGGAGGAGCTTTTAAGCTTCTACCGTTCCTATCCTCCTGCGGACCCTGACTACACAGAGGGAATCTTAAAAAGAATAAAAAAAGCGCCTGGGGGGAGTTGAACCCCCGACCTTCGGCTCCGGAGGCCGACGCTCTGTCCAGCTGAGCTACAGGCGCCTCTATTTTTCTTTAGCCCACAGCTCCATTAATTTTATCAGAAGGTCCACGGCCTTCTCCATGTCCTGCAAACAGATCCACTCGGTTCTGGAATGGAAGTTGTGTCCCCCGGTAAAAAGGTTGGGGGTCAAAAGCCCCTTGTAGGAAAGCATAGCTCCGTCGGTCCCTCCCCTTATGCTCGTCCTCCTCGGCTTTATTCCCACCTGCTTCGCAGCCTCTATGGCAAGGTCCACCACACGGGGTTCCTCCTGAAGCTTATACTTCATGTTCCTGTACTGTTCCTTTATTTGAAGCTCAACCTCAGCCCTGGGATAGTCCTTTCTCACCGTTTCTATGATTTTTTTCAGAAACTCCTCTATTTCCTTGAGCTCCTCCACCTCAAAGGCCCTGAAGATGAACTCCACCTCGGCCCTCTCCACATTTCCTCTTATGTCGGTGGGATGAATATAGCCCTCCTTCCCTTCGGTGGTCTCCGGGGAAAGGGTAAACCTGGGAAGACGGGAGACTATATCCGAGGCGATTTTGACTGCATTTACCAATTTTCCCTTGGCGTATCCGGGATGGACATTTACCCCTTTGACGATCATTTTACCGGAATCTGCGCAAAAGGTCTCGTCTTCTATTTCCCCGAGGGCACCTCCATCTACAGTGTATGCGAAATCCGCCCCGAATTTTTCCAGATCAAATTTCAAGGTTCCCCTGCCTATTTCCTCGTCGGGGGTGAAGGCTATTTTTATCTCCGGGTGGGGAATTTCTGGATGAGAAAGCAGGTAGTCCACCGCCGTCATAATTTCGGCAATTCCCGCCTTATCGTCCGCCCCCAGAAGGGTGGTCCCATCGGAGGTGATTATAGTCTCCCCCTTCTTTTCCCTTAAGTCCGGGTTTTCATCGGCCCTTATAACCACACCCTCCTTGAGCGCTATGTCCCCACCCTGATAATTTTCGTGCACCTGGGGATTCACATTGGTCCCGGAAACATCGGGGGAAGTATCCATGTGGGCTATAAGGCCAATTTTGTACCTGGCCTCTGTATTGGAGGGAAGGTAGGAATAAACATAGCCGTATTCGTCCATTTCCGCCTCCAGCCCCATGCTTTTCAGCTCCTCCACCAGCATCCTTCCAAGATTCTTCTGTTTTTCTGTAGAGGGTATCGTCTCGGACCTCGGATCCGATTGGGTGTCCACCCTTACATATCTCAAAAACCTCTCCAAAAGTCCTGGATATTTCATAACTCCTCCTTATTCAAAGGGCTTATAAGAAAGGGCCTCCTTTAGATTGTAAAAGTCGCTGCCCTTGTTCACCAGCCTTACCTTGGTGAGAAGGGTCTGGGGGTCTATAAGTTCCTCAAAGGGAATACCTTTTATGTCAAAATTATCGGTCACCGAAACCATGTGTCCGAACTGTCCCCTTTTAAAGAGTATATATCCACCGTAGCCCAGCATGGAACCCAGGACTATGTCAAAGCTTATGGGAGGAGCGGAGCGGGTTTCGTATCCTATCTGTCTTCCCACAACCTTCTTTTTCTTGCCGGTCCTATCCTGATACTTAAGGGCAACCCTCTCCGCCAGTACCCTGCCTATCTCTGCGGCCCCATAAATTATGTTGCCGTGCCTGTCCCTTTTCTTGGGCCTCAGCTCCCTGGGGAGCTTCTCAGCTAATCCCTCGGCCACGCATACGACGCCGTAGAGCTTGTGCTCCCTCTCCCTCTGAAGTATCACATCCACTATTTTTTCCGCCACATCGTCAATGTTAAATTCCTCCCCCTCAAAGTCCTCGCCGGAGAGCATCAAAACCGCCTCCCCTGCTATCCCCGCCGCATAGGTCAACCACCCGCTCTTTCTACCCATGATCTCAACGATAAAATAAGCATCGGTGGCCTCGGCATCTGCCCTGAGGTTGAGAAGAAGCCTTCTGTATATGTCCACGGCGCTCCAGTATCCGAAGGTCCATGCAATGCCGTAGTAGTCGTTGTCTATGGTCTTGGGGATGTGAATCACGGGAAATCCCAGCAGGCGAAGGTAATTGGCGGTTTTCAGGGTATCGTCCCCTCCTATGGTGAACAGGGCCTCTATCTTCAAGAATTTAAGGGCCTCTATGATGTTTAAAAGGGGTTTTGCCTTCCTTTCGTCCTTGAGGTCTTCAGCGCTCTTTATGTTCCTGCCGGGGTTGGCCCTGGAGGTTTTAAGGTAAACACCGCTGCTGTGTCTGATTTTAGTTACTTCGGCGCTGAGTTCCCGGTAATGGTAATCCCTGAGAAGGGACATGGGGTCCCTTGGGTCAAATCTTTCCAGGTATTCAAAACCCCTTATGAAACCGATCACAGAAAAACCTTCGTTTAGAAAACTGAGGGTGAGGGAAGATATAACGGAATTGGCTGCCGGGGCCGGTCCCCCGGAAAATAAAATTCCTATCTTCCTTTTCTCCATGTATATAATAATAACACAATGAAACTTCACATTATAGCCGTATCCGGCACCGCCACTGCCACCTTAGCTTCCATTTTAAAGGAAAGGGGATTTGAGCTTTCCGGATCCGACACGAATTTTTATCCCCCCATGGGGGAATTGGTCAAAAGCCTCGGCATAAGAACCTTCCAGGGCTTCAGTAAAGCTAACATAGATAGGGCCTTGCCCTTGGATGGGGTGATCGCGGGAAACTTCATCTCCTCCTCCAATCAGGAGGCGGAAAGGAGCGTTGAGCTGGGGCTGGACATCTTCTCCGTTCCCGAAGCCCTTTACCATTTCGCCATGAGGGGCAAACAAAGAATAGTGGTGGCAGGGACCCACGGGAAGACCACCACCACCGCCCTGGTGGCTACCGTCCTTTACGAAGCAGGCTGGAACCCCGGTTTTTTCATAGGGGGGCTTCCCCTGAATTTCCCTTCGGGGGGAAGGCTCGGAGGGGGATGGTTCGTGGCAGAGGGGGACGAATACGAAACCTCCTTTTTTGACAAGGGACCAAAGTTCTTCCACCTCTTCCCCAATTATCTTTTACTTGGACCTGTGGAAATGGACCACTACGACATTTACGAGGACCTGCCCAGCATAAAGAGGGTTTTCTCCATCCTGGTGAGCATGGTCCCCTCCTCCGGCCTCATAGTCTCCCACGGCTCCAAAACCAACAGGGAAATCCTCGCCTCCTCTAAGGCCAGAACCATAATCCTCGGTGATGATTGGGACCTTGAAGATGTAAAGGAAAAGGACGGAGGAATGGTCCTTTCCGTCAGGACCCCTGCCGGGGTAGAAAAATTTTACCACCCAGCATACTCCACTCCCTTGGCCCTGAACTTTATCCTGGCCCTTCCCCTGCTTTCGGAATTAGGCTTAAAAATGGAGGACATAAGGAGAGGTTTTTCAAGGTTCTCCGGGGTCAGGAGGAGAATGGAGGTCTTAGCCATGGGAGAAGACCTGCTCTTTCTCACCGACTTTGCCCACCATCCCTCCTCCTTGGCCTTAAACCTTGGGGACCTCAAAAGAAGGTTCAAAGACTGGCATCTGGTGGCAGTGGTGGAACCTGCCAGCTGGAGCATGAGGTCCGGGATATTTCAAAGGGAGCTTCCCCGGGCCCTAAGGGAAGCCGAATCCGTCATATTGGCCCCTCCTCCCTCCAGAAGGGTGAAGAAAGGGAAGGGCCTGGATCGGAAAAGAGTAGCCTTTGAGCTCCGTTCTGAGGGTGTGGAGGCCTACGCTCCGGAGAAATGGGAGGAGGTCTTTTCCCTTTTGAAAAAGCTGAGAAGGGGGAAAACCTTAGTGGTTCTTTTCTCCAACGCCAACATAAGGGATAAAGCCGAAGGAATCAAGGCTGCCCTTTCTCTATGACCCTTTTAGACCGAAGACGAAAATCCTGGGGATCCCTTATAAGGGAGGCCAAGTAATCCAGCCGGGGAATTTCGGCCAGGGCTTCCCTCCTCTCCCCGCTCCATGGAGAGACGGAAGAGAGGGGGTATGGAAAGGGACTTTCCACCGCCTCCAGAACAAGGGGAAATATGTCGTTTATCTGAACCAGCTCGTCCCTTACCTCAAAAACACTGTGGCCCGGCAGCTTAACCCACAGGGGAATCCTTATGTTGGCATCCTCTAAGGACACCATGTGCTCCATGTGTCCTCCCTCCCCAAAGGCCTCCCCGTGATCGGAGGTAATTATCCAGAGGGTGGAGTCAAACTTCCTTTTATCCTCCTTGGCAAAGGAAAGGTATTCGTAAAGGAGTTTCTGGGTAAAGAGGACCTCCTCGTCGTAAAGGTCCCTCAGGTGCTCTATGACTTCCTTAGGGAACCTTCCCTTAGTGTAATGCCTCCTGGGGGGTATCCTTTCCCACCTTACCATCCTACCCCGGGACCACCTGCCCCGGAAGGGCCCGGGGGGCCTGTAGCGGTGATGGGTTTCCATTATGTTGAGGAAAAGGAAAAAGCGTTCTTCCTGCCTGTAGGCATCCTTAGCCAGCTGGAAGGCCCTTTCTGTATAAGGCCTGGAGTGGCGTACCACCGTGGAGCCTATCCCCAACCTGTGTTTAATAAACCGATGGGAGGCGGAAAGTAAAAATTGCAGGGATTCCTTAAGGGATCTCTCCTTCCATACCCAGTGTAAAATTGCCCTGAAATTCCCCCTTCTGGAAGCCAGTTGCTTGAATTTTTTAAAGCTTTCCGGCCTGAGAAATATCTCCCACCGGTCCATCTGAACAAAATGTTTAAATCCCCGGGCAAATCCCAGCTCCATTATTATGAGGCCATTGCAGGATATTCCTATGCTCTTGAAACCACCTGAGGAAAGGACCTCCGCCAGGGTGTAAAAATCCTCCCCTAACCTGAGGTCCACTTCGTTTACCCCGTGCTCCGAAGGGTAAAGTCCGGTAAACAAGGAGGCGTGGGCCGGTGCTGTCCAGCAGGAAGTGGAATAGGTGTTTTTAAAGGAAATAAAGCCTTCCCTTTCCAGAAACGGTCTTAGATGAGGGGTCGTATCCCTGAAATACCCCATCTCCGGAAGATGAAGGGCCGAGAGGGTGTCAAGGACAATGAGAACTACATTCATAAAGTTTCAAGTATATTCCAAAGTGGAAAAAATTACCACCTCAGCCTGAGACTTAACCTTGCCTGCCTGGGTTCCTGTCTTCCCCATACCTCTCCGAAGGCAGGGGTATCCACCCGAACGAAGGAGATGGGCTTCTGAGAGTTAAAAAGATTGAAAACCTCAAATCTTATACTCAGGAAAAACTTTCCCCCCAGGTGAACCTCCTTCTCCAGGGCGGCATCGGCATAAAATAAAGGAGGCGTGGTTCTGGAACCCCTTCCCTCCGGAAAGGCATAGTAGCCGAAGAAGGGAACCAATCCCCTTCTTTCCCAGTGGAAACCGGAAAGGTATTGGGCAACTAAGGACAGTATGACCCCCTTAGGGAGAAAAACTAAGGCGTCTGCCTTCAGTTGATGGTCCACGCTATAAGGAAGCTTCCCGTACCATCCCTCGTCGCCGAACATGGGTCCTCCTAGGCCCCCAAATCCCCAATCAAAAAGCTGCCTCAGTTCCTGAAGCTCCGCAAGGGGGGGAACATAAATGTGCTTTCCGAAAAGGCTTATGTAATAGGTTCCCCCCTCCTCGTCCCCCCAGGCTCCGGTCTCCACCTGGCCGGGATTGGTGCCCATGGCCGAGGAGCGGACATAGGATGCCTTAAGTAGAAGGAACTTCTTTACGGAACCCTGAAGCTCCACCTCAAATCCCCTGTAATTTCTCCTCTTAAACTTGAAGTTCTCAAAAACAAACCTGTAGTAGGGAGGGGAAGGGTCAAAATAACCCACAAGCTCAAGGAGGTTTTCCGCCCTGGTAAACACATATCTCGCCCGAAACTGCCAGTCCCCTCCCAGGTCCCTGTCAAACTCCACCAGGGTCCTGGTAAGGGAGTTGGGCTTTATGGCCGGATTGATATCATAGGGTCCCCTCCTCTCTTCGTTAATGAATTCCCAGTTGGCCGGGTCATGAAGCTGCTTCTGGTCAGGATTCTCCGGCCCCACCCACCTGTATCTTCGGAACTGCACCGGGGCCTGGGGATTGAAGAAGCCCAGGTGCAGGGTTGTGGAAATGTCCTTGAAAATTCCCCAACCCACCTTTACTATGTTTTTCCCATCCCCGGTGAGGTCCAGGGCCAGGAAAATCCTGGGGGAAAGGAAGTCCGCCAGGCCCCAGCCCCATATCTCCCTTCCCTGACTGTCCAGGTTGTGCTGAATAAAACTTCTCAGGCCCACCATGCCTGTAAACCGTCCTATGGAAAACTTATCCATGAGATAAAGGCCCACTCCCCATACTGAATTAATAAAGGAAAAGGGGCCGTATTCCCACAAAAGGGTTGGGGTTCTTTTGCCTTCCTTCCAGGAACGGAAGGAATATTTGGTCCCGCTGTCAAAGCCGTTGCCCGGGAAGGGGTCCTCGTCCTTTCCGGAAAAATCCACCTGGAAATGGGACCACTGCCTGAAATATTCAATTCCTGCCCCCAGCTCGTGTTCCCCCAACCTTCCGGAGGGCACCAAGAAATTACACCTGAGAACGAAGTTCGTTCTCCCCTCCCGGTCTTCCGTTCTACCCAGGGCATTGTGGATGTTCTGGGCCACATCCTCTATAAAATAGAGGGCAGGACCGAGGTCCCCCTGGGCCGGCTCAAAGAAGTTCCTCCTATAAGCCCTTCCCAGGGAAGCCTCCATATAAAAGGCAGGGGAAAAAACCCCTTTGTAGTTCAGGATGAAAAGACGGTCCTTGAATTCCTCCCTCCTTCTGGTCTCGTAAACCCCTATTCCTCCCTTCTGCGCCAAAAGGCCCCTGTTCAGAAAGGTAAAGTAAAGGTTATGACCCTGAGCAAGGGCATAGCTGGCCTTAAAGAAAAGGCTGCTGGCCAGCCTTTTTCTGGTGCCTCCGGGCACAAAAAGGTAATCCACAAAACCCTCCTTAGTGCTGTCCTCTGAATAGAAAAGGTCCTCGGATATGAAAAACCAGAGTTTCTTTCTTATTAAAGGTCCTCCTATGTTGAAATATCCGCTATAATGGGAAAAGCTCTCCGGCTCAAAGGAAATGGAAAGCTGGGGGAGCTTGGCTGCCTGGAGGGATTTATTTGTAAAAAGCAAGCCTGCTTCACCGTGAAACTCGTCACTCCCTCCCTTGGTTAAAATGTTTATTACCCCTCCAAAGGCCGAAGCGAGGTCAGGGCTGAAGGGGTCCGCTATTATCTGAATTTCTTCTATAGCATCGTAATTAACGACGATACCCTGATTGGCGAGCCTTACCCCCCGGACCGAAAGCCCGTCCACCAACCAGTTGTTTCCCTCCTCCCCTTCTCCTCTAAAACTTGGCAATCCCCTTCCTCTGCCCCTCCTGGTGCTGCTCCTTACCCCCACCACCCCGGGAATTAGCCCGGTCAAATCCACAGGGTCCCTCGCCGGCGAAGGCAAAAGCTCCAGTTCGTCGGACCCAAACTGATAGCTGGTATCGGTGGAAAACCTTTCCGAAGGTGGGGCCATCGCCTCCACCGTAACCTCTTCCCGGAGTTCCTCCGGACTCATCTTCACCTTAAGATAGGTCTCCTTACCCAACTCCACCACCACGCCTTTAAGCCTCACAGGGGAATAGCCCTTAAGGGAAAACCGCAGGGTATAGCGGCCCGGGGGAAGAAGGGGCAAAAGGAAGGAACCATCCCTCAAGGAAACTGTCCTTCTTATTCCCTGGAGAGCTTTGCCCTGAACGGTTATTTCAACCCCTGGAAGGGGAAGGCCCTGGGCATCGGTGACCTTCCCCCTGATTTTGCCTGTCTCCGCTGAAATTAGGGAAAAGGGGAGCAGAAGCAGGATTAAAAGTTTGACCCTCACCTCTGAAATTAGAACCTATAGGTAAAGCTCAGGGAGGGGACAAGAATCTTCATATTGTAGACGCCGGGCATGTTCTCCGGGGTGGGAGCTATGTTCCTCTCCTTTCCCATGAGGTACTCAAGGCCCAGGTCCAAGCAATACCCTTTTCCTTTGACGCCCAGACCGAAGGTAAGAACATTGAAATCAAAGCTGGGAAGAAGCACATTCATGGTTTCGTCGGGGGCAGGGGAGGGGTCAATGTAATAGCCCAGCCTAACCGCCAATTTATCGCTCACCTCATATTCAGCCCCAAACCTTATCTGGGTGGCATCCTTCCAGTGAAGGACCATTTCCTCTTCCTTTTCCGGGGTAAGGGAAAAGAGCATCTTCCAGAGGCTGTTTTCGTAGTTGGTTATCATAACATCTTCCTTGCTCCACTGGGTCCAATGCAGGTCAGCGGAAAGAAGAAGTTTATCCAGGGGCCTGAAGGAGACCCCCACTCCCAGCCACATGGGCCAGGTTATGTCCCTGGTAAACCCGGAGGTTGTGGGAATCTCTGTTCCGTAAAGGGCAGAATAAATTTTCATAACCTCCATGGTAACATCCCCGGATAGGGAAATCTTGGAAGCGCTCTTAAAGGAGAGGCCAAAGCTCAGCTTATCAGAGGCCCTGGCAATGACCCCTAAGGTAAAACCGAGACCCCATCCTGAAGAGTCCTCTGCGTACTGCTGGCCTCCGGCGGAGGTTTTGAGGGTCATCATACCGTAATTGAAGTTTAGAGTCGCCCCCAGCGATATCGCACTGGAAAGTTTGTAAGAAATAACTGGGGAAACTGTAAGCATGCCTATTTTGCTCATCCATTGAAGCTCGTTGCCCCCGGAAAGGGGTATGAAATCCTTGCCGTCCCACTGGGTTCCCAGACCCGATGGAGTATAAACGGCCACTCCGGCCACCAATTTTTCGTTAAGGGGAATGTAAAAGGAAAAAAGCCCCGCCAGGTAGTGCTTGGTGTAGGATGCATCCACCCCCAAGGAGGAAAACTGATAGGAGCCCGATGGGATTATGTCCGTGAGATAAATCCCTGCTGTTTTTTCTTTGAAACTGGCTATTCCCGCCGGGTTCCAGAAAACAGCGCTGGGGTCGTCGGCAATGGCCACATAGGCTCCTCCCATGGCCTGCGCCCTTGAGCCGAGGCTGTTCAGATTAAGCCCGTTGGCCAAGAGGCCCAGCGTTAAGAGAAGCAAAAACATAATTTTTCTCATTTTTCCCTCCTTAAAATAATGATATGGAATTGATGCCTAAATGAAAAGAGAAAATTGGGACTCCCTGGCCTCAGCCAAGAAGGAACCCACCCCTCCCACCTCCACCCCTTCAATGAGGTCTTCCTTGGAGATTTCCATAACATCCATGCTCATCTGGCACGCCACCATTTTCACCCCAGATTCTATGGCTATTTTCCTCAGTTCCTCTAAACTCATGACATTTTTTTTCTTCATCATCTTTTTGAACATTATCCTGCCCAGACCACCGAAATTCATCCTGCTGGGACCTATTCCTCCTATATCCTTTAAAAATATCCCCAGGATTTTCCCCATGAAGGATTTCCCTGTCCTCACCCTTTTCTTCAGAGCTTGAAGACCCCAGAAGGTAAAGAACATGCTAACCTCCATGTCATAGGCTATGGCTCCCGTAGCTATGATGAAGGCGGCCATAACCCTGTCCATATCCCCGCTGAAAACTATTATAGAGACCTTTTCCTTCATATTTCCTCCTTGGCTTATTTAATATCCAGAGAGCCAGAGGGCTAAGGGTCTGTATATGGCGTGGGCAAACTTGGTAAAGGGAGCCGATACTAAAAGGTCAAAGACCAAAACCAGGTGTACGGCAAAGGTTATGTAAGCAGGCCATATAAGGTTAAGAAGATGGAAGAGGTCCAGAAGGAGACCGGTAAAGCCCGCAAGAAGGAGGAGCAGGAGGAAAATCCAATCGGTATGATGGGAGCGCCTGGAATAGTAATCCTGAGCCCGGAACCTCCTCAGAAGGAAATACCCCCCTCCATAAAGTAAAAGGATACCCCCTGAGAGCCCCAGGACCCTGGCCAGGATTTTTGAGGCCGGGGGAAATCCGAAGAAATCTACTCCAAAGGCAAGAACAGTGGCGATGAAGAGAAGGGAAAAGCCCCAGAAAAGGGAAAGATGGGGAAGATGACGGCTTCTATCCTCGCATTCCCGGAATCTGCTCTGGAGAAAAACTTCCCGGGATAGAACCCTCATCAGTCCCCTCAGGGTTGGGCGTTTGTACCCTTTTCCCATTGAAAGATGGCGGACCATCACAAGGAGCTGGGCCAAGGAGAAAAATCCAATGAAGACCCCCAGGACAAGACCTGCCTTGTGTAGGAAATCCAGGGAAATGAAGGAAAGGGGTTCAACCTTTTCCAGGTTGGGCTGGGAATGGAAAAGGAGGATCCCCACAACTCCCATAAGGGTCAGCAGCAGCCAGGTTGTAAGGGAGGAGAGGCCTGAATAGAACAGGTCCGCCAACCTGCCTAAGGAGTATTTTCTTGTGATGTACCTCCTCAGAGCCATCATAAGGGAACCAGGATCCGCTTCCCTGGGACAGGTATCGCTGCATTCTCCACAGTAATAACAGAGCCAAGGTTCAGGACTGGAAAGGATTTTTTCCTCAAGGCCTAAGAGGGAGTATCTTATCATCCTCCGGGGGAAGGAATTCTCCCCATCTGAAAGGGGGCAGATGGCCGTGCAATTTCCACAGCTGAAACAGGCATTGATATCAAAGGCTCCCAGCCTTTTTATCTTGTCTATGAAAACCGGATTCACCAGACTCATTTCCTGCCCTCCTTAATTCTGTATTTGTAGTATCCTTCGTCGGTCATCTCTTCAGTTTCCTCTATCAAGGAGTATTTCCTCATGGCCATCATCCAGAACATAACCTCCGCCGTGGGCCTGGACAACCTCTCCGCCACCTCAGGAACCGTTTTGGGACCCTCCTTCAAGATTTCCAGAATCCTGGCCCTCATGGCCATTTCATCCCTTATGATTTCCCTTTTATCCCTCATTTTTTCTCCTCCAAAAGCCCGTCTATCATTTCCCTTATGGCAACATCCTCGTATCCCTTCACATCAATGGCATCGGCTGGACAAGCGGGAACGCATCCTCCGCATCCCTTACACAGAGCCTCTATTACCCTGGCGACTTCCTTCCCCCTGTATTCCACCCTTTCAAAGGCTGAGTAGGGACAGGCCTCCAGACATTTTCCGCACCACTCGCACTTTTCCTCATCCACGGAAGCCACCTGTGGTTCAAGCTCGGCATAGCCTTTAAGAACAAGGCCTGCGACCTTGGCCGAGGCTGCGAGGGCAGAGGCCACGGCCTCATAGGAATTCTTGGGGCCCTGGGCAGCCCCTGCTATAAAAACCCCATCTATCACTGTCTCCACCGGACGGAGCTTTGGATGAATCTCGTTAAAGAAACCGTCCCTGCCCACAGGCAATTTGAGAACTTCCAGAAGTTCCCTTTCCTGCGGGGGAACCATGCCAGTGACCAGAACCACCAGATCCACAGGGATTTCCAGTTCCTCCCCATCGGTAAGGAGGTCCCTGACCTTAACCACCAACCTCCCGTTTTCCCTAACAACCGAAGGGGGGGCCTCAGGGGAGTACTTCACGAAAACCGAGCCCTTTTTGGAGGCGCTTTCGTAAAGGAGCTCGTTCTTTCCGTAGGTCCTGATGTCCCTGTATATGTGAAACTGCCGGAGGGATGGGCTGAGCTCAGAGGCCATAAGGGCCGTGTGAAGGGTGGCATTGCAACAATACCTTGAACAGTAGGTATTGCCCTCGTTCTGACGGGAGCCCACGCAGTAAATGTAGGCCACCGATGATACTTCCTTTCCATTGAACTTTACGCTTCCCCTGGAATTTTCTACCATGGCCTTGAAGGCGGAGAGGGTAACAACGCCCTCAAGTCCATATCCGAATTCCCCCTCCGAAGGAGAATACTCCTCAAATCCTGTGGACACGATTATGGCCCCAACCTTCAGAGTCAGTTCCTCGCCCTTTACCTTTATTTTCACCTTAAAATCCCCCACCACCCCACTTTTCTCAACAAGACTGGCTTCTGTGAAGATGGTTATTCTTTCGTTTCCCCTTGCCCGCTCCACCAGAGAATTGATAAGTTCCTGACCGTCCCTGTTGCTGGGATAAAGGCTTTTAAACCTGGCAACCCAGCCCCCCAGGCTTTCGCTTTTTTCTATGAGGAAAACATGAATACCCATATCCGCTAAAGCCAGGGCAGCCCGCAGCCCTGAAATTCCCCCCCCTATTATCAGGGCCGCCCTCTCGGTCTGCACCCTCAGAGGCTGAAGGGGTCTGGAGAGCCTTGCCTTCCTTATACCTGCCCTTACCAGTTTTATGGCCTTTTCTGTGGCTCCCTCCGGGTCGTCGGTATGGGTCCAGGAATCCTGTTCCCTCAGGTTAACATGCACATATTGGTAAGGATTAAGCCCGGCCCTTTGGGCCATTGACCTGAAGGTGAAGAGATGCAATTTCGGGGAGCAGGAGGCTATAACGATGGCATCAAGGCCCTTTTCCCTTATATCCTCCATCATTTCCTGCTGAGCAGAATCGGAGCAGGCAAAAAGGGTGGTTTTGGCCACCACCACATCCCCTTCCTCTTCCACCGCCCTCCTGACCTTTTCCACATCCACATAATCTGAAATGTTCCCTCCACAATGGCATATGTAAACTCCTATTCTCCTCTTGCTCATCCCTTCCTCCTTTTTCTTTCAATATAAGCTGCAACTTCTGCGGAAGCCGCCCCGGCGGTAAGAATCGTATCCGGTATGTCCTTGGGGCCTGCGGCGGTGCCCGCCACGAAGACCCCCTCTATGCTCGTGCTGGCCGGACTCACATCCTCCTCTACCTGCTTTATCCAGTAAAGGGAATCCAGCTCAAGGGTCTCGTCCTTGAAAATCTTGGACACGGAAGGATTGGGAAGAAGACCCACAGAGAGCACCACCAGGTCGTGCTCAGCCACCTTTTTAACTCCCCCGTTTTCTATGTCCTCGTAATAGAGCAGGAGATTGCCGTCCTTCTTTTCCTCTATTTTAGCCACCCTCCCCTTGACGAATTGGACGCCCATATCAGCTGCCTGTTTGAAGAACTCTTCATATCCCTTCCCAAAGGCCCTTATGTCCATGTAATAGATGGTAATGTCGGCTAAGGGCAATGCCCCCATAAGAAGTTGGGCCTGTTTTATGGAGTACATACAGCACACCTGGGAACATATGGGATTCCCCACTGTCCGATCCCTGGAACCCGTACACAGGACGAAGGCAATGTTTTCAGGAACCTTCCCATCGGAGGGACGGAGAACTGTATTGTAGGGCCGGGTGGGAGCAAGGAGTCTGTCCATTTGCATGGCGTTTATAACATTGGGAAACCTTCCGAATCCATATTGGGGTTTCCTTTCGGCGGGAAAGAGCTTGAACCCCTGGGAAACCACCACCGCCTCGGCCTCCACCTCAAATTCCACTGGCTTCTGGGAAAAATCTATGGCGTCGGCGGGGCAAACCCTTATACATTCGTGACATTGGGAGCAGACTCCACAATCAAGACAGCGGGAGGCAGAATAAACCACCTCTTCCAAGCTCATGGGCAGCTCCACCTCCCTGAAATCCTTAACCCTTTCATTGGGGGGAAGGGTCCTCTTCTTCAGGGGCCTCTTTTCGCTGTGGGTGAGTTGCCTGCTAAGAACCTCCTCCCTGGAAACCACCGGAAGCAGGTTTTCGTATTCCTCCTCCTCAAGGGATTTCCCCTGTAAAAACAGGTCTATAAAGTGGGCAGCCCTCTTTCCCTGACCCATGGCAGAAACTATCATGGAAGGTCCGCTTACCACATCCCCTCCGGCAAAAACATAGGGAAGGGAGGTTTGAAGGGTCTTTTCGTTCACCTTCACGGTTCCGTTGGGATTGAGCTCCACTTCTTCCTTAAAGGGGGAAGTGCTGGGCTTGAGCCCAATGGCAAGGATCACGAAGTCCACCCTCGTTTTCTCCTGGGAGCCTTCTATGGGAATGGGCCTTCTCCTTCCGCTCTCGTCCGGTTCCCCGAGCCTCATCCTCACGCTTTCAACCCATTTTACCCTTCCTTCCTCGCCCAGGAACCTCACCGGAGCCTTTAAATACTGAAATTCCACCCCCTCCTCCTCTGCCTCCTGGACCTCCCATTGAAAGGCCGGCATCTCCTTCTCGCTTCTCCTGTACTGAATAACCACCTTGCTTGCCCCAAGGCGGAGGGCAACCCTCGCCGAATCTATAGCCACATTTCCACCGCCCACCACCAGAACGGTTTTACCCTTCAGAGAGGGTGCTTTTCCCTCATTAACCCTTTTAAGAAAATCAATGCTATCCTCCACGCCCTCAAGGTCCTCCCCCTCTATTCCCATTCTCCTGGCTTCCCATGTGCCGGCCGCCAGGAATATAGCGTCAAACCCTTGATTTTTGAGTTCCCTAAGGGAGGTTATTTTTGTGGCGGTTTTTATTTCAACCCCCAGGGCAGTGATGTTCTTTATGTCCCTTTCCACAATGCGCTTTGGAAGTCTGAAGGAGGGAAGGGCATAGGTCAACATACCCCCGGGCTTCTTATGGGCTTCAAATACAGTGACCTTATACCCCTTCCTTGCCAGGAAGTAAGCGGCAGTAAGCCCCGCCGGCCCTGAACCTATTATCGCCACCCTCTTATCCTTAAGTTCTTCAGGAGGGCCATATTCCGGCTCCGGATGCTGCTCATAATAGCGCTCCGCAATAAACTCCTTTATTTTTCTTATGGGGAGCGGCCCCTCCAGGGAACCCCTGGTGCACTCTCCTTCGCAGGGAGCGTAGCAAGCCTTCCCCAGCGTTCCCACCAAGGGGGCATCCTCCATTATGAGGTCAAAGGCCTTTTCAAATCTCCCTGCCCTGGCCAGGGAAATATAACCGTGGGCCTTTATCCCCGTGGGGCACGCTGCTATACAGGGAGAGGTTCCTACCCACTCAATCACCGCCTTTTTGGGAACAGCCTGGGGAAAGGGGATGAAGGCTGCCCTCCTGGCCACAAGCCCAAAATTGTATTCGTCGGGAACCGCCACCGTGCATGCGAACTCGCATTCCTGACAGCCGGTGCATTTGGCCGGGTCAACGAAAACAGCCTTTCTGTGAATCTTCGCCCTGAATTTTCCGTTTTCCCTGCGCACCTCCCTGACTTCCGAACTGGTTAAAAGGGTTATGTTGGGGTGGTGGGAAGTGGCGGCCATCTTAGGGGTGGAAATACAGCTTGCGCAGTCCAGGGTGGGAAATACCTTGCTGAGCAGGATCATCTTGCCCCCTATGGAAGGCTCCTTCTCCACCAGAAGCACCTTGTATCCCATATCCCCTAAATTTAAAGCGGATTCCATCCCCGCTATTCCGCCTCCTATAACAAGGACATCATACTTCATCGCTTACCTCCCCCTTTCTTGAAGGACCCAATTTCTCAAGGGCCGAATAAAAATTCTTCATGTGGTTAACGAAGGGCTCGGCGCAAACGGAGCATATGGCGGCCATTTTAACCCTCATGGGGTTGAATCCCCTTTCCTTGAGAAGGTTCTGTGCCTCCCCGGTTATCCTGGCGGTCCTGGCAGTGCAATCCTCAAGATAAGGGCAATCCGTCCCATCGGCGGCTATGAAAACCCCGTCAAACCCCCTCTCTATGGCGTAGAGGATCCACCCGGGCTTTATTCCGCTGGAGCAGGGAACCGATATAACATAAACTGTAGGGGGGTAATGCATGTGCATGCTTCCGGCCAAGTCAATACCCAGGTCCGAGATGTTATTGGTGGAAAAAACCAGGATTTTGGGGCGGAAGCCCTCCGCCCCTTTAGCCTCCCTTTCCATCTTCACTTGGTCTTCTTTACGAAGATTCTCCAGTACCCCGGCTCCTCCAGGCTCCCCAGGTACTCGTAGCCCATCTTCTTTGCCCAGAGGGGGATATCCCTCATGGTGCCGGGGTCAGAGGAGAGAACCTCCATAACGCCTCCCACCGGAACCTCCGCAATAGCCCTTTTGGCCGCAAGCAAAGGGCCGGGGCATGAGGTTCCCCTGGCATCCACCACCTTGTCGGCCTTTAATTCTCTGAGTTCCTGTTCGGTCATGGCACACCTCCTAAAGAACTATGCTAAGGTCGGCTTCCTCGGCTGAGGAAATGTACTCTCCTATTCCACAGACCTCGTCCACCAAGTGGAAGTCTTCCTTGTCCGCGGACTTCCAGATTTTCCCCGCAGTTCCGCAGAGGTAGAACCTCACATTCCCCATTTCCTTGGCGTTTTTGTAGAATTCAAGCCAGTGGGGAACATTGGCCTTCTTAAGCCCCTCCTGGAAGGCTTCCGTGGACAAATTGGCATCCCCCACGGCCCTGTGCCCCTCGGCAAAATCCTTCCTGAAGGCATAGGCCCCTCCCAGCAGGAGGAAAACCTTGCACTCCATATCCTGGGCCACTGCACCGCTGAGGATAATTCCCCCGGCGGTGAGCTTTTCGGCCCCGCTGCTTACGATGGCAAGAACAAATTTCTTTGCCATGATGCCCTCCTTTATTTTTTTTGTTTCTTTGCCTTGTAATAGAGAAATTCCAGTTCAGAGGCTATATCCACGAACTGAAGGACCATTCCCTCCGGCACATCTATCTCAGCCAGGGCAAAACTCATGACCCCCTTTACCCCTCCCCTCCACAAAGTATCTATTACATCCTGAACCCCATCCGGGGGTATGGAAATCACCCCCAATTCTGCCGGATTTTCCCTGAGGAATTCTCCCAGCTCCCCGCAGGACCTTATCTCCACCTCCCCCACCCTTTTCCCCCATTTCCTCTCGTCAATGTCAAAGGCCGCAAGGATTTTGAAATACGGAACCTGCTGGAGATATCTGAGGATGGCACTTCCCAGATTCCCCACCCCTATTTGAACCACCCTTATGGGCCTGTCTATTCCCAGGATTCCCTCAATGGAGCGGATAAGTTCATCTACCCTGTATCCCTTCCCTTTTATACCGAACCCTCCGAAATAGGAAAGGTCCTTTCTCACCAGAGAAGCTGAAACCCCACACCTGTGGGCCAAAAGGGAAGAAAGGGCCATATCTTCCCCCCTGGCCTTTGCCCTCCTCAGGCACCTCAGGTAAACGCTTAACCTTCTTATGGTGGCCTCGGGTATCAAAGAAACCCCCTTCCTGTTAAAGTTCTCACATTCACAGGTATATTATATAACAAAAAACAGAAAATTCAACATTAAAAAATAAATTTCTGGCATAATTTCTTATTTTAGATTTTACTTAAATCCCTATCCCAAAAACTGCCCATAAGACCACCGGCTTTCTCACTTTGGGCTGAGGGTCCGCTTTCCCCTTGAAATAACCCTTTGTTCCCTTAACCTCCGTGGTCATATAATTGTCATACTGGATGGGGAAGTCCAGAAACACTCCCAGGCTCACGGGGCCTTCCTTAAGAAATCCCAGGGTTCCGCTGAGCCAGAATTCTTTCAGATAGGACCTCCTGCTGGCCTTTTCCTCAAACCTCAGAAGGTCCCCTTCGCTTTTTGTATTTCCGTAAAACTTCTTTTTGTAATAGAAGGTGTGATGTGTCCAGAGGTGGAATATTCCTCTCAGGGATTCGCTGAGGCCCACCTCCAGGTCAGCCTCGGAGAATACCACTATCCTCCAGAAATTTCCGTAGCTGGGCCTTTCCCAACTCTCCTCCCAGCCGTAATTGGCCCATCCCCCTGCGATGACCTCCTTGCCTCCCCAGATATCCACCTGCTTGAAGCTCCCTCTGGTCAGGCTCAAAGAGGTGCCTATCCTCAGAAAGCCGTTTCGGGGAAGGTCAAAATGAAGGAAGGGAAGTGCCTCCAATTCGTAATCGTTCTCCCTGTATCCTCCCAGAAGCTCCTCCCCCATCCACCTATCGTGATTCCTCACAAAGGAGGCTTCCAGGAAGGTCACCAGGAAAAGGCGGGCCTTGGGGGATAATTCCCCCAATTTCCACACCCCGTAATTCCTGAGGGTAATTTTGCCCAGTGAATTTCCCCATTTTTCCCGGGAAAAAGCGTTGGCTTCAGGGTCGTATTCAAAGTAGGCCTGAGCTCCGGAGATCCTCCTCAACCTGAACCCTATCTTATTCTCCCCGAGGTCGGCTCCCAGGACTAAGTCAAGTTGAGAAAAGGATGTGGAAGCGTAAAAGTCCTGCCAGAAGGAGTCAATGTTGGCCGAAACCCCGAAGATGTGGTTGCACCCGTGGACCGTGGACCAACCCCAGTTGAAAATTCCCAGCTCCCTCTCCTCCTCTTCCATGGTGTATTTTAAAAAGCCCTGGGGCTTTCCCTCCGCAAACCTCTTATACTCCACCAACAGGCCCACGGGCCGCTCCCCCACCTTACCTGCGGCCATAAAACCTAAGGAAAGGGAAGAATTGGTCTGAGAAAGTTCAGAGGAAAAGGGTATGGTAAACTTTTTTCCATCCTCCTCCCCTATGGCGGTTCCCCCTGCCCTTAGGTTAAAAAGGTCCCAGTTCCCGGAGAAAAGGGGAAAGAAAACGAACTCCCCCAAGCGGATGGAATAGGGAAGAACCAAAAGGCTGGGATTTTTCCAGGTCCCCTTAAAGCCAGCAGTGTATATTTGCCCGTAAAGGTCCTCGCTTACGCTTTCTTCCGTGGAAATGTAAGTGGGGCTGGGGGAAGCCTCCGGATCGTCCAGGTTTCCCATCCATCCTCTCCTTTGCAGCGAAAAGAAGAGCAGTATTTTATTTTTAAAAAGCAAGGTGTCCTGGGGGAAGGTCCTATAGGAAAAATAGGGGTTCGGACCCACAAAAATCAACCTGGCCCCTAAGGGGGAAAGCCCCAGAACAATGAAAAAAAGGATTTTTCTCACCATAATCCCCTCCTCTTAAATGATGGAACGGCGGAGGAATTTTTCCACAATATAGTCTTCGCTTTTATATCCTTCGGGAGCAAAATTCTGTCTTCCCTTGACATTCTCAATCCCCGAATTATAATTTTTAATAGTGGGCGGCTAACTCAGCGGTAGAGTGCTACCTTCACACGGTAGTGGTCAGAGGTTCGAATCCTCTGCCGCCCACCATTTTCTTTTTTGTATGAAAATTCTCCTGGTGGAAGACAATCGCAGGTTGGCCTCTGCCCTGGGGGAGTACTTAGAGGGAGAGGGGTTTTCGGTGGCTCAGGCCCACAGCCTCGCTTCGGCGAGGAAGAAAATACAGAGGCAGGAATTTGACGCCATAGTTACGGACCTTAAACTCCCCGACGGGCAGGGGAGCGAACTCATAGAGGACGCCCTGGAAACCTCCACCCCTATTATTCTGATCACAGCCTACGGGGACATAAGGCAGGCAGTGGAGGCGATAAAAAGGGGAGCCTTCCATTTTATAGAAAAACCCGTGGACCCGGACTATCTAAGGGATGTGCTGCAGAGGGCGGTGGAGGGGAAAATCCTTAAGGCCAGGGCAGTTTTGTTCAAGGAGACATCTCCACCGGTGGAGGTAGTGGGAAGTTCCCCGGCCTTTCTTCAGGCCTTTTCCCGGGCAAAAAAGGCCGCCGAGGCGGAAATAACCGTGCTTCTAACCGGGGAAACCGGGGTGGGAAAGGAGGTCTTCGCCAGGGCCATTCACTCCATGAGCCGAAGAAAAAACCATCCCTTTGTGGCCATAAACTGCGCCTCCATCCCTGAAACCCTCCTGGAAAGTGAACTTTTCGGCTACGAAAGGGGAGCCTTCACCGGGGCAACCAGGACTAAACCGGGAAGAATTGAGCTGGCCAGAGGGGGGACCCTGTTTCTGGACGAAATAGCGGAGATGAGCCCTGCCCTCCAGGCAAAACTCCTGCGGGTCCTGGAAGAAAAAAAAATAGAAAGGCTGGGAGGGACCAGGGAAATTGAAGTGGATGTGAGGTTTATCGTGGCCACCAACAAGGACCTCGCGCAACTGGTAAGGGAGGGAAAATTCCGCCAGGACCTCTATTATCGCCTTTCCGTTTTCCCCATTGAAATTCCCCCCCTCAGGGAAAGAAAGGAGGACATTATACCCTTAGCAGAGCATTTCTTGGCCCTCTTAAAGGAGGAGGGAAAACCCCCAAAGAAGCTCACAGAGGGGGCCAGGAAGAAGCTTCTCTCCTACTCATGGCCCGGCAATGTTAGAGAATTAAAAAATGTTCTGGAAAGGGCCTCCGTCCTTTCGGATGGACCCTTTATCTCGGAAAAGCACATAGTTTTGCAGGAGGCAAGCGTCCCCTTGGACCTGTCGGGCACCCTGGAGGAAGCGGTGGAAAGGGCAAAGAACTGGGCGGAGAGGGAAAAAATTTACAGAACCCTTAAGGCCTGCGGGGGCGACATAAAGAAGGCGGCCTCCATCCTCGGCATTTCCCCCAAGACCCTGTACGCAAAGATAAAAAAGCACGGCCTGGAATGAAGGAAAGGCTTATATCCCTGGCGGTGAAGGTCCTGGGGGCCACTTCAAAACCGCAAATAAGAGGCCTGGAATCCTATGAGGAATACAAATCCTCAGGAAAGGGGGCGGTTTTATGCCTGTGGCACGGGAAGATGCTTTTTCCCCTCTACTTCTTCAGGAAAAGAGGTATAAGGCCCATCATAAGCCGCCACAGGGACGGAGAAATTCTGGCCAGAGTCTCAACTCTGCTGGGTTATAGACCCATCCGGGGTTCCTCCACCCGCTTCGGGGGAACTGCTCTAACCGAGGCCGTAAGGGCCCTCCACAGAGGGGAGGATGTGGTCTTTGCCGCCGATGGGCCAAGGGGTCCCCTTCACCGCCTTAAAATGGGTTGCCTTTACGCCGCTGCCAGGACAGGGACCGGAATTTTCATAGGTTCCTACGCTTCCAGGCCTTCCAAAAAAATGCGTTCCTGGGACAGGTTTAACCTCTTCCCCCCCTTCTCTAAGGTGATAATGGAAATAAAGGGCCCCTTTTTTATTCCCCCGGAGGCAGACCTGGAGAACTGGAGGGAGATAATAGAAAGGCAACTGAGGAAGCTGGACGAGAAATTAGAGGCCGAGGTAAGCGGAAAGGTCCATCAGAAACTCGGATAAGACCTCCCTCTCCACGGTGAAAGGCGGGATTATTTCCAGGGCCTCCCCGGCCAGCCCAGAGGGCAGGGTTATCCATCCCCTTTTAAGCAACCAGCGGAAGGCCCTGAACCCTTCCCCCGGTTTGCCGAAATCAAAGCCATGTAAAACCCCTATTCCCCTATGGCTTATGGCCCCGGGGAGCCTTCCGACCCCCTCCTCCATCCAAAGCTGTATTCGGCGGGCCCTCTCCCCGGCCTCAATTCTTTCATATTCCCTGAGAGTTCTCAGGGCAACCCTGCAGAAGAAGGGATTTCCGCTGAAGGTAAAGGTGTAGGAAGCCTCGCCGGTGCTTTTTCCCCAGGCATCCATGACCCAGGGTTTTCCCATACAGGCAGAAAGCGGAAAAGCAGCGGATAGGGCCTTCCCCAGAGCTATCAGGTCCGGCTCCACCCCGTATAGGTCCTTGGCAAAGGGCTTTCCTGTCTTGTAAAAACCGGTGTAAACTTCGTCAAAAACCAAAGGAACTTTATACTCAGAGGTTATTTTTCTCAGCCCATGCAAAAGCTCCGGTGGGGCTGGCCTTATCCCGGCCCTTCCCTGAATGGGCTCTATTATAATTGCAAAAACATCTCCTTTCTTCACCTCTTCTTCAATTTCCTTCAGGCTTCCGGACTTGAAAGGGAAAAAGGCCGCTGCAAAGGGAAGGATTTTCTCCACTTTTTCCCTGAATTTCCGGGAATATGTGGAGGGAAGGGAACCCAAGGAAGTACCGTGATAAGCACCTTCAAAGGCTATAATCCTGCGGCCACCTCTGAAAAGGAAGGCCGTTCTCAAACAGGCCTCCACGGCATCGGACCCATCGCTCAGGAGCAACCCCTTCCAGCCTCCCCCCAGCAACCCCGAAAGCTCCTGAAGGAGGAGGACCTTCTCCCGGGAGGGAAGGAGGTCCCCCATGCCGTGGAAAAAACCCCTCACTGCCTCTTCCCTTATAAAATCCGGGGAGTGTCCGAGCATGCTGACGCCGAAAAAGGATGAAAGATCTCTGTAAAGATTCCCCTCCACATCTTCAACATAGAGACCCCGGGCGCTGGAAAGAACAGGGGGGAAATCCCCGGATATGTATGTAAAATCCCCCTCCTCCACTTCCTGGAGAATTCTGAGTAGCTCAGAGGACTTCCTCTTCAACTTTATCCGCCTCCTTCTCCACTTCCTTAATCTCCCTTTTAAGGCTTAAACCGAGCACCAAAGCGAACAATAGGGCCACAATGTTTATGGATAAAAACCTTAAAAAATGAATAACTAAGGCCAGGGGTAGGGAGGCTTCCTTGGGAATGGAAAGGAGGCCTGCGGCGAAAACTATGGCGTATTCAAAGGTCCCCAGGCTGGCAGGGGCTGCGGGAAGCAGGAGGACAACATTGAGGATGGACACCACCACGAATATCTGAAGGAGCTTCAAAGAAAAGCCCGCGGCCAGGAAAAAATAGTAAAAGGAAGCGCTCTCCACCAACCAGATGAAAAAAGAAAAAAGGATGAGCAGGCCAAAATCCCTGGGGTTCCTCAGAGAACTTATCCCCCGGCTTAAATTCTGAATGAATCTCCCTTCCTTGCGGCCGAAGATCCTGAGAAAAACCAGAAGGATGATGAAAACTCCCAGAAGGACCCCCAAAAGGGTATAAAGGGTCTTCAGCATGCGGGTATGAATAGCGTAGTAGGAGCTGGCAAGAATTCCCAAACCTACGATAACAATCCCGTCGTAAAGCCTCTCCACCCCCAGGCCTGCACCGCCTGAAACCAGGGGGAGGTTTACCATTTTTCTGAGCATCAAAGTCCTCCACACATCCCCCATCCTCCACGGAAGGATGTTGTTCCCAAACTGCCCTATGAATATATTGGCTGTGGCCAGATTCAATGAGAGGCCTGAGGTCCTCTTCAAAATGAATTTCCACCTTATACCCCTAAGCAGAAAGGAAAGAACGAAAATAAGGGAACCGGCGGTAAGGTCCCAGGGATTCATTTTGCCCATGTAGGACAGGGCTTCCCTCAGATTAAGGTTGGAAAAGGCTAAGTAAAGGGCAGCCGCCGAAATCAAAAGGGAGGCGAAAAAGGTTAATTTTTTCACCTTTTTTATTATAAGGGGTAAAATGGTATATTGAAAGTGAAATAATCAAAAAGGAGGGAGTCATGCTTCCTGAATTCAGAAACGAACCCTTTACGGATTTTACCGCCGAGGAAAACCGTAAAAAAATGAAGGAGGCCCTGGAGAAGGTGCGCTCCAGCTTTCCCATTAAGGGACTGCTTTACATCGACGGGGATTGGGTGGAGAGCGCTTCAGGGGAAACCTTCCCCTCCATAAACCCATCAAAAAAGGACGAAATTATCGGATACTTCCAGAAGGGAAACGAAAAGGACGGGGAAAGGGCCTTAGAAGCTGCCAGCAGGGCCTTTGAAGAATGGAGGTTCTACCCCGCCGAAGAGAGGGCCGCGCTTTTGCTCAAGGCGGCTAAAAGGATGAGGGAGCTTAAATACGAACTGGCGGCCCTTATGGTCTACGAGGTGGGGAAAAACTGGGCGGAGGCCGACGGGGATGTGGCAGAAGCCATAGACTATCTGGAATTTTACCCCCGGGAAATGCTCCGCCTGGCAGGACACCAACCCCTCACTCCCTATCCCCCTGAATTTAACGAATACTACTACATACCCCTGGGCCCTGTGGTGGTTATTCCTCCATGGAACTTCCCCCTGGCCATCCTGGTGGGGATGACCTCCGCCGCCATAGTAACCGGCAACACGGTGGTTCTGAAGCCAGCATCGGATTCACCGGCCATTGCAGTTAAGTTCGTTGAAATTATGGAGGAGGTGGGTCTTCCCAGGGGAGTCCTCAACCTCGTGACCGGACCCGGTTCCAGGCTGGGAAATTACCTGGTCACCCATCCCAGGACCAGGATGATAGCCTTCACCGGCTCCAAGGATGTGGGCCTTAAGATAAACGAGCTGGCGGCCAAAACCGCCCCGGGCCAGATATGGATAAAGAGGGTAATCGCCGAAATGGGAGGGAAGGACCCCATCATAGTAGCCGAGGATGCAGACCTGGAGGCAGCAACGGCAGCCATAGTGGCCTCCGCCTACGGGTTCCAGGGTCAGAAGTGCTCCGCAGGTTCCAGGCTCATAGCAGTGGAGCCCATTTACGACAAAATTCTGGAGATGGTGGTGGAAAAAACCAGGAGCCTTTCCATCGGTCCAGCTGAGGAAAACCATCCTGTGGGGCCAGTGATAAACGCTGCTGCCGAGGCTAAAATTCTCTCTTACATAGAAATAGGAAAGGGCGAAGGAAGGTTGGTTCTTGGAGGGGAGAAGGCCCGGGACGACGGATTCTACATAAAGCCCACCATTTTTGCCGATGTTCCTGAAAAGGCCAGGATAGCCCAGGAGGAAATATTCGGACCTGTCCTTTCCGTAATAAAGGCCAAGGATTACGACGATGCCATTAGAATAGCCAATGGAACCGTATACGGATTGACGGGTTCTGTCTTTACTAAGGATAGGAAGAAAATAGAGAAGGCCAAGAAACTTTTCCATGTGGGAAATCTCTACATAAACCGCAAATGCACCGGAGCTCTGGTGGGAGTCCATCCCTTCGGAGGCTTTAACATGAGCGGCACGGACTCCAAGGCAGGGGGAAGGGATTACCTGCTGCTCTTCCTTCAGGGAAAGAGCATATCCGAAAGGCTTTAACAATAACCGGCCCCACCGGATTTTTTCGGCGGGGCTTACCCCATAGATGGGAATTTTTTATAAATGCGTCTAAAATATAAATGGGGTAAAAATGGTAAGGGAACCGGCGGTGGCAGGTCTTTTTTATCCCGAAAACAGGGAGGAGCTTCTCTGGTGGCTGAAGGAGCACATGGAGGATACTCCTTCCAGGATCTACAAGGCAAAGGGTATAATGGTCCCCCACGCTGGCTATATTTACAGCGGCTCTGTGGCGGCGAAGGTTTACGGTAAGATAACCATTCCCGATGTGGCAATACTTATGGGACCGAACCACACCGGTCTGGGTCCCGAGGTTTCCCTTATGGCCCGGGGGGAATGGCTAACTCCCCTGGGAAGGACTTACATAGAAGAGACCCTGGCGGAGGAAATTCTTACGGAAGCGCCCTTTGTGGAAGAGGACCGGCTGGCACACCTCAGGGAGCACTCCTTGGAGGTTCAGCTTCCCTTCCTCCAGTTTTTGAATCCTGATATAAAAATTGTGCCCATGGTGCTCTATCCAATAACCTTCTCTAAGGTTCAAGCCCTGGCCCGGGCTCTTGCCAGGGCCATAGAGGCAAGAGACGAAAATATACTCCTGGTGGCCAGCTCTGACATGAGTCACTATCTTCCATCTTCCATTGCCAAGAAAAAGGACAATCTGGCCATAGAAAGAATCCTGGCACTGGATGGGGAAGGGCTGGTCCGGGTGGTTCTGGAAAACGATATTTCCATGTGCGGATACATACCCACGGCAGTTATGATAGAGGCCTCTAAACTCTTAGGCGCCAAAAGCGCTACCCTGGTTTCGTATTCCCACTCCGGAGAGGTCACCGGAGAAGAGCCTGTGGTGGGATATGCAGGTATAATAGTTTATTGATGATAAAGGAAAACTCCCTGATAATCGCCTACTTGGAATCTCCCAAGGAAAAGTTTTTCGGGGTCCTTCTGGAATTCCACAATTCCGGCCTCATAATGAGAGGCTTGAACCTTGAATCCTTCAACACCTGGATCGTGGAGGTTAATCAGGGGAAAAGGGGAAGCGCCATCTCCACCTTCTTCTTCCCCTGGCGAAGGGTGGAGAAGCTCATTTTAGATGAAGAAAGGGATGGGGTGGAATCCTTAGCGGACACATTTTTACGAAGGACCGGAAAGAATGTCATCCAGTGCCTCCTGGAGTAAGGCCGTCGTCTTTGATATGGACGGAACCCTCTTCATCTCCCCCTTTGACTGGAGGCGCATAAAAGCGGAACTGGGGGTAAAGGAAGGCTTAATCCTGGACCACCTTCGTTCCCTGCCCGATGAGGAACGCCGCAGGAAATTTGAGCTCCTGGAAGCCCTGGAAAGGGAAACGGTCTTCAAGGGAAAGCCCGCTCCGGGCGCAAAGAGAATCCTTTCCCGGCTGAGGCGGTGGGGATGGAAACTGGGAATTTTAACCAACAACTCCCGGCCCTTAACTTCCTGGGTGCTTTCCAGGCTTGGGTTCCGCTTTGATGCGGTGGTTACCAGGGACGATGGGGTGTGGAAACCCTATCCGGAATCCGTGGAAAAAGTCCTGAGCCTTCTGGAAGTTTCCCCTGAAAGAACGGTTTATGTGGGGGACAATGCCCTGGATATAAAGACCGCCCTCCCCTTCCCCTTCCCACTGGTCATCATTGTAAACTCCGACCCCGCTCTGAGGGCGAAATTCAGAGGGAGGGTAAAATTCGTGGACTCTCTGGAGGGCATTCTAAAACCCATCTCCCAAATAAAGTGGTAAACTTATAATCAGGAGGTAAACGATGAGGAAAATTATATTGCCCATGATTTTCCTAACCCTTTTTCTCTCCTCCTGCTCCCAAGGTCCCTCACCCGAGGAGGTCAGGCAGTGGATAAAGGTGGTGGATATAAAAACCCAGTGGGTCCAAAAGGTAGGCCCGGATGTAAGGCCCTGGGAAGTGGTTTTCGTTCCATCCATCCGGTTCCGCCTTGAAAATAAGGGACCCAAACCCGTAAGGATACTCTATTTCAACGCTGAGTTCAAATTCAAAGACGAAGAAAAGGCCTTGGGCTACGATTACAGGGCCTTGCCCGGGGGTAAACCCATAAAACCCGGTGAAAAGAGTCCTGAGGTTTTCCTGAGGTCTCCTTACGGATTCAGGGCTAAAAGCAGGGAAAGCTTCAAGAACAATCCCTACTGGAAGCAGGCGGAGGTAAGAATAATTGTGGGGATACCCGGGGGAAAACTCGTGGACCTGGGGACCTATCCCATAGAAAATGTCCTGGAGGAACCCCTTGAGAAATCCCCTGAGAAGTGAAACAGGATTTCTTGCTTTAGCCGTTCTGCTGGGCTTTGTTATAGCAGGTTTCATCTCCCTATGGGAACCCTCGGTAAAAGAAGTGGCATCATCCATAGAAATAGTGGAGCTGAAGAGCATGTGGGTTCCCTGGCATCCCCCGGCCAGGGCCATGGTAAAACCCTGGGAAGTTTTTATAGCCCCCAGAATAGTCTTCAGGGTCAGGAACAAAGGAAAAAGGACCCTCAAACATGTGGCCTTCAACGCAGTGTTCCTGCGGAAAAAAACGGAAATGAAGCTGGGCACCGCCTACATACTTACCCTGAGGGAAGGGCTGCCTCCAGGGAAAACTTCCCCTCCCATCACCATGACCTCCGACGGGGGCTACGCCGGAACCTCCATTCAAAGACTGAGGAACAACCCCTTCTGGGAACCCGTTGTATGCCGCCTTTATGTTGTAAAGGGGGAAAAGATAGTTTTATTAGGAACCTACGATGTTTCCAACGAGATAGTGGAAAAGGGAGATTGAGAATTTTAGTATAATATTATGTGTTTAAACGCTTAACAATTCTCCTCCTTCTTATCCTCGTAGCCGGGGGTATTTACTGGCAATTTCTTGGGAAAGAACCCAATCCCCCGGAGGAAAATGCCCTGGAAATTCCCGTCCTTCCGGGGACGAACGGATGGGGGGAGGAAAGGGTCTGCAGAAGGGCAGATAGTTTCCCGGAGGAAAAAAGGGAGGATATTCCCATGAAAATCCTTAAATACTCGTGCATTCTTATACTTTCCCTGGTTTTCATATTCTCGGGCCTGGGGAAAATTCTTTCTCCCGGGGATTTTATGGAAAACCTCTTAAAATACCGGGTGTTCCCCCTTTGGATGATAAAGGCGGCGGTTATATTTCTACCCTGGGCAGAGGTGCTCTGTGGATTAGGTCTGCTTCTTCCTTTTTTCAGAAGGCCTGCCGCCCTTCTTCTAATTCTTTTGAACACGATGTTCATAATCATACTGGCTGTAGCCCTGAGCAAGGGGGTGGAAGCCAGCTGCGGATGCTTCGGGACCTTGAGCGAGGAAATTTCCCTTCAGGCCATATCCAGGGATCTGGTTTTCCTATCCATGGCCCTTTTCGTTTACCTCAGTTGAGATCTGGCCATTTCCAGGGCTCCGCCTGTGAGGTTTGTAAGAAACTCCTCCGCCTCCCTTACCTTTCCTTCCTTAAGGAGTTCCTTGACCCTTTCCTTCCCCTGCCTTACGAGGTAAAAGAAGGTCTCCTCCAGCCTCTCCCATTTCCTCACCTGCCCATGGGGGTTGAGGTAATGAGCATCGGCGTAGGTCCTGAAGGGAAGATAAAGAAGGTGAGGGATCTCGGCCCTGAACTCCGGGGTTATTATAAAGTGCTGTCTTAAAATCTCAGAATGGGAACCCTTCCAGGGGGGGAAGAGCTTCCTGGCGGAGAAGAATATGGGGATGTAGGGGGAAGCATCGGGCCTGGCCGGAGAGAACCAGAGGAGGATTTTCCCGGGCTCAACCCCTCCCACGGACAAAACGAAGGAGTGTTTGGTGGTATAGTAGCAAACCGACCTTATGGAAAAGAGGGAGGGTAAATCCAGGCCTGTCTGGGGCCTCTGACGGAGGACCTCAAAAATTTTCCTGGGGCCTACTTTGTAGGTGAGTTTTATGTAAGGAGGAAAGGGAGGGGCATCCGCATAATCCCTCCCCGTGAGAATCTTATAGGCGCTAAGCCATCTTCCGGCGTTATATTTCTTGGAGTAGTTGACGGAGAAGGTTCTGGAAAAATGGAATTTGAACTCTCCCTTCTTCAGATAACCTTTTTTTACGGCAAAACTCAAAAACCCCTTAGAGTGCATGAGGTTTTCCCTGTCCCTGAGGTCCACTTCTCCGGCGGTGAAGTTGTTGGCTAGGAGGGCCACTGCATCGTCGGGGACCCTCCAGGCCAGCCAGTGTTTCCCTCCCAGGATGTGCATAAGCCAGCCTTCCTTAGGATCCACGAAGGTCAGGGTTCTTCCTTCAGGGTAACCGTATTTCTCTATCAGTTCCCCTGCCCTCCTTACTGCCTCCCTGGCCGAGGAAGCCCTCTCCACCGCCAGCCTGCGGAGAAAATAGCTTATCCCATCCCTCTGTCCCTTGACCCTGGATGCGCAGGCATTGGACACCACGGCTACTCCATAGGAATTAACGAAGAAATCGGAGAAGTATTTTAACTTCATCTCCACCCACAACATTTCAGGGTTTCCCCTCCAGGTCTGAAGGGCACCGTTCAGGAGCTTG
>Ga0256833_1000273_pt1 | contig 41091 bp, 40 predicted proteins | sample 356284metaG_FD_190535 | JGI IMG/M metagenome (GOLD analysis project Ga0256833, IMG submission 190535) | Hydrothermal vent microbial communities from Mid Atlantic Ridge, Atlantic Ocean - 356-284 | ecosystem: Environmental > Aquatic > Marine > Hydrothermal vents | place: Atlantic Ocean: Mid... | reverse complement strand
TTAGGTGATGGGCCCGCGGGGATTTGAACCCCGGACCTCCGCCGTGTGAGAACGCAAAGATATACAAGAGTTCATACTAGCTATATGCATGTACTCTAAAAGTAATAGCAACAATGATATCTAAAGTGATATCATTTACCATCAGATATGCATGAAGCGACGGTTTCACAACGAGAACCATATCTTATCTCTTATAAGCCTTCTTTCTAGGAAGTATTGCATATACTATTATTTTGTTAGGTTTTTCTAGTTCAAACAGAACTCTATACTCGCCTATACGAATCCTGTAGTGATTCCTGTAACCACGTAGTTTCTTAATGTCAAGTCTTCCGGAAAAGCCATAGTCTCGCAGAATAACTAGGGCTTCAAGAATCCTACCTTTAAGTGGCTCGTCAAGCTCGCTGAGTTGCTTTAAAGCCTTTTTAGTAAGATTGATGTTATATCTCGTCATTTTAGCTCCCTAAGGACGTCCTCTAAATCAACAAGCTCTACTTTTCCCTTCGTTTTCTCATCTTCGTACTCTCTTATTGCTTCAGCCTCGTCTGGCAAGGGTTCTTCGATGCCGATAAGTCGCTCTTCTAATAGGGCCTCGATACGTTCTAGTATAGTCCTTAACTCACGTAGCTCCCTGTATAAAAGCTCCGCTTTGTCTACGGTCAATTGCGGTCTCCCTCCTCATAGGTTTAAACGGTACTCGAGGCTCTTAACCCTTTATCGTCTTAGATAACCGTCGAAGAGATAGCAGAGCTGGTGTCTATTGGTGGGCCCGCGGGGATTTGAACCCCGGACCTCCGCCGTGTGAGGGCGGCGTCCTAACCAGGCTAGACGACGGGCCCCGGCCTCCTCCGTTTGATGCTTGACGAGTTGTTAGGGTTTATTTGGTTTCCTGGGTTCCGGCGGCTCTCTCGGTCTTGATCCTATATAGGAATATTATTGCTGGTAGTAGTATTTTTACTACGTCGTCGGCTGTGTTTACCGCGTGGCCCATGTCGGGCGCTATGTGGGCCTCGAACCTCTTCCCTTTCTCGAGTGCCTTCTCCATGAAGTGTAGCACGGGTTTTAGGGGGGTCCTCGAGTCGTTCTGGGGGTGTATGATGCAGAGCGGGTCTCGTAGGTTGTCTAGGTGTGTTATGGGGCTCCTCTCCCGCCACCTCGACTTGTCGCCGGCGAATAGCAGCTCTATGAAGGCCTTGAAGGCGGGGTCGCTTAGCTCGTACATCTCCTCCCAGTCGACGACGCTCGCACCGGCTACCCCGGCGGCGAACTCGCCCGGCCTCCTGGTTAGGGCGCACATGGTCATGTAGCCGCCGTAGCTGTAGCCCATGATGGCGGTATAGGATGCTAGGCCGCTCTCCCGGGCCCAGCGGGCGGCTGCTACTATGTCGTCTAGCTCGGCCCCGCATGGATCCCCTATGATCTTGCTCCTCCACTCCTCCCCGAAGCCCATTGAGCCCCTGTAGTTTACCATTACAACGTTGAACCCGGCGAGGGCCAGTGCCGCCGCGAAGATGCCCCAGGCGTCTACGTCCGCCGCGAAGGGCCCGCCATGGACGTGTACAACAGTAGGTCCTGGTCTCCCGGCTCTCCTCGACTCCAGCGTTATTACTGGAACCCTCTCACCATCCGGGGCCTCCACGTCGTGGACCCTAACATCGCCGAGGGCCTCCTCGAGCCAGTCGGGGAGGCGGTCTGAGAGGAGGGTCACGGCCCTCCCATCCTTGAGGTGTACCACGCTGTGGGGCCTCCTCAGGCTGGTGTAGGTGGCTACCAGGCCTCCCCTCCAGTCGTATGCACGGCCATAGCCCCCCTCGGGGCCCTCGACTGGGTCCCCATCTAGGAAAACCCTACTCCTAACACCCCTCCAGGCTACGACGACCGCCTCTCCCCTGCCCGTGAATCCTATGTACGATATCATCGTAGGCCTGTACTCCCTGAGGCCCCTCCCAGCTAGCTCTAGAGGCTCGACTCTACCGGTCTCGGGGTCGAAGCGGTAGAGCCCGGCCTCCCTAGCCCCCTCGACGCCGAGTGCAACCCAGCCCTCGGGGCTCGCCCTCACAGCCGTGACGCTACCCGGCGTCTCAACGATCCTAGCCTCGCCGGAGTCTAGGTCTATGGTGAAGAGTGGGATCCTCCCCGTCTGCTGGAATATTATGCCGACACCCACCCTGCCGGCGACATCCTCTAGGGCCCCGAGGCCCGGTATTAGGCCGACGCGCCTCGCATCACTCCCAGGCCTAGCCTCGAAGACCCCCACGCCATCGGGGGTGACGCCCGTGAGGTACACCTTGTCGCCCTTATCCACCAGGGATAGGAGCCTCATGGGCTCGAGACCCTCCACTAAGGGCCTCTCCTCCCCGGGGCTCTCGAGGGAGGCTATGAAGGCCCTATGCAGCTCCCTGCCGCGGGCCACGTCCCTCGCTATGACGACCCTCCCAGCACCCCTGGGCGGCTCGGCCACCATGGAGACCGGCTCCCTGTTCAGCTTGACGAGGCCCTCCTCAGGCGTGTATGCGTAGACGTTCGAGGCCCCCTCCCTAAAGGCTGTGACTAGGAGCCTATCACCCTCCAGTACCCCAGCTACCCCGTAGAGGTCGAGGTTTACGAGTGAAAACACCTCCTCTATGACCCTGGGCAGGTCCTCCAAGCGCCACACCGAGACCTCGGAGCAGTGGAACCAGGATAAGAGCCTAGCCCCGAGAGCTAGGCCACGGCTACTCCACGCTCTCCATCGACAGGACTGGCGGATTAAGAGAAAGGGTAGAGCCCGGCTGCTATGGTTAGCGCTGGAGCGAGGAGGCGATCGAGGAGGTCGAATCTATACAAGCCAACTCTGAATCTCGATAGACCCCCTGAGTATACATGTAATACTGCGGATGGTGGATTGAGATGTCCGGGATACCTGAGTGGGTTGCGGAGAAGTATAGGGATAGGCCTATCTGGAGGCTCATAGAGGAGGGATACTATAAGCCCTGGGAGAGGCTGAGGGTCACCCACATCACCGGGGAGGAGCTTCATGTTAGGAGCGGCTCGTGGCAGCTGGAGGGGCCCCTCCGCATGCTCTTCCACGTCCTCGACCCTGAGGTGGCTAAGGATCCAGAGCACTTGATAGTCTACGGCGGCACCGGCAGGGCCGCGAGGAGCTGGGAGGCGTTCGAGGCCATAGTAGACACGCTCATGGAGATGGATGAGGACGAGACCCTAGTAGTCCAGAGCGGGAAGCCCGTCGCGGTGTTCAAGACCCACAAGCTAGCCCCCAGGGTGGTGATAAGCAACGCCGTACTCGTACCGAAGTGGGCTGACTGGGACTACTTCAGGGAGCTGGAGAGGAAGGGGCTGATAATGTACGGCCAGATGACGGCTGGGTGCTGGGCCTACATAGGGACCCAGGGTATACTACAAGGCACATACGAGACCTTCGCATTCGCAGCCGAGAAGCACTTCCCCGAGGGAACCCTCGAGGGCCGCCTGGTTCTAACGGCGGGCCTCGGGGAGATGGGCGGGGCCCAGCCCCTAGCCGTTAAGATGAACGGCGGAGTAGCCATAGTCGTAGAGGTAGACAAGAGGATGATTGAGAGGAGGATCCGCCACGGCTACCTCGACACGTGGACCGACAGCCTCGACAAGGCCCTCGACATGGCGTTGAAGGCTAAGGAGAAGAGGGAGCCCCTAAGCATAGGGTTACTGGGCAACGCCGCGGAGGTGTTCCCCGAGATACTGAGGAGGGGCATAATACCGGATGTGGTGACAGACCAGACACCAGCCCACGACCCCCTGAGCTACGTGCCCGCAGGCATGAGCCTCGAGGAGGCCGACAGGCTCAGGGACGAGAACCCCGAGGAGTATAAGAGGAGGGCCCTAGAGAGCATGAAGGAGCACGTAAAGGCGATGGTGGAGTTCAAGAGGAGGGGCGCAGTCGTATTCGAGTACGGGAACAACATTAGGAAGATGGCGTATGAGGCGGGCTACAAGGACGCATTCGAGTTCCCGGGATTCGTCCAGGCCTACATTAGGCCCATGTTCGAGGAGGGTAGAGGGCCCTTCAGGTACACTAGCCTCACGGGCAACCCCAAGGACATAGAGAGGCTCGACGACGAGCTAATAGCTACCTTCAAGGACAATAAGAGGCTCGTCCGCTGGGTGGAGAAGGCTAGGAAATACGTCAAGTTCCAGGGCCTCCCAGCTAGGGTCGTGTGGCTGGGCTACGGTGAGAGGGCGAGGTTCGGAAAGCTCATGAACAGCCTCATCAGGCTCGGCGAGATAGGCCCCATGTGGATAGGTAGGGATCACCTAGACTCGGGGAGCGTCGCGAGCCCCTACAGGGAGACGGAGGGCATGAAGGATGGGAGCGACGCCGTCGGAGACTGGCCGGTGCTAAACGCCCTCCTCAACGCCGCAGCCGGGGCTACATGGGTGTGCTTCCACCACGGCGGCGGCGTGGGTATAGGCTACTCCCTCCACGCTGGCCTGGGCCTAGTGCTTGACGGGAGCCCTGAGAGCGAGCTGAGGGCCGAGAGGGTGCTGACAGCGGATCCCGGCATAGGAGTGGTGAGGCACGCCGACGCGGGCTACGAGAGGGCTAGGAGGGTGGTATGCGAGAAGGGAATCAAGGCCCCAATGATAAAGTGCTAGCCGCCGAGAGGCCCGGGAGCCCCGGGAGGCAGCATTGCCTTGGAGGAGCCACTCCAGGAGCCCGGGGGATCCCTGCTCCGGGACCCCCGAGACGAGAGGATGCCCTGGAACCCCAGCGGGGGCCCTGCGGCCGCCCTAGTAGGCGTTCCATGGGACTGGAGCGCTGCAGGCGTCCCCGGTGCTAGGCTGGCGCCCCAGAGGATACGTGGGTACCTGAGGAGCCTCAGGCCCCACGCGCCCGGGCTGGGCTCTGGGTTCCCCTGCGGCATCCTAGACCTAGGCGATGTCAGGGTGGCCCCCGGCGATTTAGTGTTGACGTCGAGGAGGATAGTGGAGGCGGCGCGCAGGGCATACGCCTCAGGAGTGGTAGCCGTTTTCCTGGGGGGCGACCACTCTATAACCAGGTGGACCCTCGAGCCCCTCCTCGAGGGGGGTGGTGAGGCCAGCATCCTAGTGTTGGACGCCCACTACGATATGAGGAGCGTCTCGGAGGGACTCACAAGCGGCTCCTGGCTCTGGGACCTAGCCCAGGCCCACGGGGGCAGGCTTAGGATAGCCGTTGTCGGGGTCGCAGACTACTCTAACCCCCCCTACCTAGCCGGGAGGGCCAGGGATCTTGGGGCCCTGATAGTTCCAAGGATCCAGCTCCTCGGAGGCCTGGAGCCTGCCCTCGAAGCGGTGGATAAGCTCGCCGAGCAGGGTGGCGAGGCGTACATCAGCATAGACATGGACCACCTAGACCAGGCCTACGCCCCCGGGGTTAACTCGCCGACCCCCCTAGGCATGAGCCCCGTCGAGTCTCTCCAAGTACTCCTCTATGCCGCCGAGAAGCTCAAGCCCCGGGGCCTAGACGTTGTGGAGGTTACCCCAACAGTTGACGTGGGGGACTCAACGAGCAGGCTAGCCGCCAGACTTGTAGCCTACACACTCCACAAGGCCTGCGAGGCAAGGCTGGGTGGCTAGACTTGCCCAGGGCCGACTTGGTAGTGTATAATATAGGCGAGCTCGTCACATTCAGGGGGGGACCCACCCCCAGGCCGTCGCCGGAGACGGCCGGGATACTCAGGAACGCCGCCGTAGCCTTCAGGGGCGGGAGGATCATCGAGGTCGGCCCCACGGGCTGGATAAGGGCCCGCTATAGTGCCCCCGAGTGGGTGGACGCCGGTTCCAGGCTCGCCACACCCGGCCTCGTGGATATGCATACCCACGCCCTCTTCGCGGGGAGTAGGGAGGACGAGTTCGAGGCTAAACTCATGGGGGCGAGCTATTCTGAGATACTAGCAAGGGGCGGGGGGATCTATAGGACTATAGAGGCGACCAGGCGCTCCAGTAGGAGGGAGCTCCTACGCCTCCTACTCGAGAGGCTCTACAGGATGCTCGAGGGCGGCACGACCGTCGTCGAGGTTAAGACCGGCTACGCGCTAGAGCCCCGGCTGGAGGTTGAGCACCTCTCAATCATAAGGGAGGCTGGGGGTCTCACACCCCAGCTCGTCGTACCGACGCTCCTAGCCCACGTACCCCCGAGGGAGGGTGATAGGGGGGCGTACATCGAATCCTTCAAGGCCGCTATAAGGGAGGCGGCCCGGAGGAGGCTCGCCGTATACTTCGACGTATTCTGCGACCGCGGGGCCTTCACGCCCGAGGAGTCTAAGGCACTACTACTCGAGGCCCACAGGGCCGGCCTAAGACTTAGGATGCACGCCGACCAGCTCGAGTACATGGGCTGTTCCCTGGTAGCAGCTGAGGCGGGGGTCGACAGCGTTGATCACCTGGAGGTCATGCCACCCGAGAACGCTACAGCACTAGCCAAGGCCCGCGTCGTCGCGGGGCTACTACCAACCAGTATACTAGCGATGATGCAGGCTGAGAGGCCCCCCGTAGACTCCCTTAGGAGGGCGGGTGTCCCCATAGCCGTTGGGAGCGACTATAACCCGAATAATATGACGCCCCTAGCCCAGACCGCCATGCAGGTAGCACCCTACATCCTCAAGCTGACCCCGATGGAGGCCCTCGCAGCAGTCACAGTCAACGCGGCGGCCAGCCTAGGCTTAGAGGGGGTGTCCGGGAGGGTTGCCCCAGGCTTTCGGGGGGACCTCGTTGTGTGGGACGCCGAGGACTATAGGTGGCTCACCTACGAGTGGGGCTGGAATAAAGCACTCTACGTAATCGCAGCCGGCAGGGTAGTGGTATCCGAGTCGCGCCTTATAGTGAAACCCGTTTTAATGTAGCGCTTCTTTATTAAATAATATTCTTACTATACTTTACTAACTTGTATCTTGTTTGGCTAAAGTGCAAAGGCTTTATCCCTTTGGGGGTGACCTTAGTAATGGAGCCCCTGAAAATAGGGTTTAGTAACGCGAGAAAGGGGGGTCTGATATGGCCTCTGGAAGTGCTAAGTTGGCCGCGGCCATCGTAGTGATAATAGTGATCATAGCGGGTGTAGCCTTCTATGCATGGCATTCAAGGAAGGCCAGCGGGCCTCAGGTGATAAAGATAGGGTTCTTCGCTCCACTAACGGGGCCTGCGTCGGCAGATGGAATAGCGGCAAGAACGGGTGCCGAGCTCGCGGTTAAGTACATAAATAGCCATGGAGGCGTCTTAGGTAAGAAAGTAGAGTTAGTACTCTACGATGACGCCTTAAACCCTGACCAGGCAATAGCTGTTGCCCATAAGATGATCGAGCAGGACGGTGTAGTCGCAGCTGTAAGCGGCTCCTATAGCAGCACCACACTCGCTGCGTCAGATGTCTTCGAAAACTCGGGCGTTCCACTAGTGGTAGCCTACGCCGTTAACCCACTCATAACTAAGGGTAAACATTACGTCATAAGGGTGGGAATGGTGGCTGAGGTAGAGGGCCGCGTGGCAGGGTACGCCGCGGTTAAACTGCTTGGAGCGAAAAAGGTAGCCATACTCTATATAGATAATCCCTACGGTAAGGCGCTAGCTGACAACGCTAAAGCGACTGTGGAGAAGCTAGGCGGCAAGGTTGTTTTCATGGATAAGTTCCCCTTCGAGACGAAGGACTTCTCGCCGTGGCTCAACAGGATCAAGGCGATAGAGGATTCGCAGGGCCTAGACGTACTCATGATATTCGGCTACTATGAACACGCTATAGCGGTCAAGCAGGCTCGAGAGATGGGCATAAAAGCTAAGATAATGGGGGCAGAGGGCTTCGACTCACCCAAGTTCATCGAGATAGCAGGTAAGTACGCGGAAGGAGTGATAATAGTCACCGACTTCGATAGGGACAGCAGTAATCCCGTAGTCAAGGAGTTTATCCAAGAGTACGAGAAGGCTAGGGGGATACCCCCAGATATGGTGGGCGCCTCAGCCTTCGACGCGGTAATGGTCTTAGCGAAGGCTATAAACATGACTGGAAGCCTCGATAAAGCCAAGATAATGAGCACGCTCAGAAACCTGCATGACTTCGACGGGGTAGCAGGCCACATATACGGCTTCACGCAGGGAGGTAACGCTATTAAGACGCTAACACTGCAGATAGTGAAGAACGGGGAGTTCCATAGATTCGCTGTCATAACTCAGAAAGACCTAATAACGCCTAGCACCTGAGCTAGCGGGTAACCCAGATAACCTAAAGGGATAAGGGTGGTGTGGTAGGCCACCAACCCTCACGTCTAGTAGAGGCTTCCCATGTTTCTTCCAGAAGTCTATTTTTAATGCTAGCTTGAAGGGTGATCGGTATATGGGCGCGCTAGTAGAAGGGTTAGCGCATATAATAAGCGGGCTGGCAGTGGGGTCGATATACGCTGCTATGGCTCTAGGCTTGACGCTGGTTTATGGGCTGCTAAAGATACTCCACATAGCCCACGCGGGAGTCTTCGTTGTGGGGGCGTATGCTGCGTACATAGCCTACTCCGCTACAGGCAACATTGCCATAGCCGTTCTAGCGTCGATAGCTGCAACATCAGTATACGGCGTGATACTGGCGAAGTCCATATATCTGCCGTTAATGGATAAACCCCGCCACATACCTTTGATGCTCAGCATAGCCATCTACCTCCTGACCGAGGAGGTAGTCGCGAACGTCTTCGGCCATTATCCTAAGGGGTTCAGGTTCCACGGCTTCGGCGGCTCACTCAACTGGGGAGTGTTACGCATAGATGTTACAGGCCTGACGGCGATACTAGTTACTCTAGCATCGACCCTAGCCCTCTGGCTACTGCTAAAGAGGACGAGGATAGGGATCTCCTCACAAGCCCTCTCACAGGACATGGAAACAGCGAAGGCCTTAGGCGTCAATGTGCCGCGGGTGGTCTACATCAACTTCGCGCTAGGCTCCGCTTTCGCAGGCATCGCAGCCATAATGTATGGTCTATACTATGGATCGATATCGCCCTACATGGGCGATGTAGTCGCCTACAAAGCCTTAGTTGTGATAGTCCTCGGAGGCTTTGGCAGTGTAATGGGAGCACTCCTAGGAGGCTTAATACTCGGTGTGGCCGAAGAGCTGCTAACAGCGTATTTCAGCTACATACTACCGCGGGAAGCGTATGCATTCATCGTCCTCATAGTACTCCTAATCCTAAGACCTCAGGGTCTTCTGGGAAGGCGCGTCTAGGGGTGATAAAGTGCCTATCTCAACAGGCTACGCGGCAACACTTCTCACGGTAATAGCAGCTTACGGTATAGCAGCCCTCGGCTTAAACATAACGATGGGTAGGGCAGGTCAGGTCAACCTAGGCCAGGCAGCCTTCGTTGGCGTGGGGGCTATGGCGTCGGCCATAGCCACGGTCAGATACTCACTCAGCTTCTGGGAGGCGATAATTATAGCGGCATTGGCGTCATTCCTAGCTGGAGCAGCTCTGGGAGTGGTAAGTATAAGGCTCAGGGAGGACTTCTTAGCCATAACCACGATAGGTTTCAACTTCATAGTGGTCTACGTGTTCCTCTACTATAAATTCTTCGGAGGATCCTACGGCATAATAGGAATACCTAAACCCACGCTCCTCGGCATGAGGATAACAGGCTTTGCATACACAATTATGTCCTGGACGATATTACTGCTACTAGCAGCTTTGGCCCTATACATAGACAAAACCTGGCTCGGCCTAGCCTTCGAGGCGTTAAGGGATAACGAAGAGGTAGCGGAGAGCGTCGGAATAGATGTGCGGAAATACAAGATCCTAGCATTCGCTATAGGAGCTATGTATGGTGGCGTCGCGGGGAGCATACTAGCGCATTTCAAGGGCTACATCGTTTACAGTGATTTCGCCTTTCCCTACTCCATTATGATACTATCGATGAGCATCGTAGGTGGAATGGACACAATCGTCGGGGCCATAGTGGGCTCGGCAATGATAATTCTTCTACCCGAGATCTTCAGGCCTTTAATGGAGTATAGGATGATCATGTACACGGCTATAATAGTTCTAATGCTCTACTTCAAACCCGAGGGCTTACTAGGCAGAGAGAGTAAGTGGTTGATAAGCCTCCGGAGAATCCTAAGAGCCTGGTCGGGGGGTATAAGGGGTGATTAATAACATAATATTAGAGACGAGAAATATTACAAAATACTTCGGCGGCATCAGAGCGTTAAATAATGTATCCATAAAAATTAGGAAAGGCTCTATAACAGGTATCATAGGTCCTAACGGCGCTGGCAAGACTACATTGTTCCGGGTCATAGCAGGCTTCCTCAAACCCACTAAGGGTGAAGTACTGCTTGAGAGTAAGAGAATCGACGGTAAGCCCCCTCACATTGTTGCATCTATGGGTGTGGGCTTCACATTCCAGGTTCCCCAGGGATTCCCAAGCCTTAGCGTGTTAGATAACGTGATAGCGGCGATAGGTTGGAGATTCTATAGGGGCATGGGTTTCATTAAGAGGAGGACGAAAAGCGATATAATAGGCGAGGCATACAAGATAATAAAGAAGGTGGGTCTGGAAGATTACGTGGAGAGAAAGGCGGGCGAGCTACCTTTGGGTCTCCAGAAGAGGCTCGAGATCGCTCGGGCCCTAGCTCTCGACCCTAAAATACTCATGCTCGATGAGCCGGTTGCAGGTATGAGCGCTGAGGAGGCCATGGAGCTAGCGGGCTTAGTTAGGGAGTTGAACCGCGGGGGTTTAACGGTGATGTTGATAGAACATAACGTCCCCATAGCTGTGGAGTTATCCGATTATATGTATGTGCTCCATTATGGAGAGGTGCTAGCAGAGGGGAAGCCCGAGGAGGTAACATCGGATAGGAGGGTCATAGAGGCTTATCTGGGTGCTGGCTATGCTAGCGGTTAATGATGTACATGTATATTACGGTACCATAGCTGCTCTCAGGGGTGTAACCGTTAAAGTAGACGAGGGAGAAGTAGTCGCTGTCATAGGGCGTAATGGTGCTGGTAAGACCACGCTCATTAAGGCAATAATGGGGCTTGTCAACGTTGTTAAAGGATCAGTAGTCTTCGATGGCGAGGACATAACAGGGCTTCCTCCATGGGAGAGGGCTAAGCTGGGGTTAGGCTACGTGCCTGAGGGTAGGAGGCTATTCCCATACCTCACAGTAGAGGAAAACCTCATAGTGGGAGCGCATAATGCTAGGAGCCGGGAGGAGATCAAAAAGAGGCTGGAGGAGGTTTACAGTCTGTTCCCCCGATTGCGTGAGAGAAGGGGACAACTAGCTCGAACCCTGAGCGGGGGCGAGGCCCAAATGCTAGCCATCGCTAGGAGCCTCATGGCAAGGCCTAAGTTAATACTGATGGATGAGCCCTCGCAGGGGCTCGCGCCGATAGTTGTAGACGAAATATTTAATAAGATAATGGAGCTAAAAAGGGAGGGTCATTCCATACTGCTCGTTGAACAGAATGTTAAGAAGGCGCTAGAAGTGGCGGATAGGGTCTACTTACTTGAAACAGGTAAGATAGTTATTGAGCTACCGGTAGAGGAGGCTAAGAATCACCCCGTGATAAGAGAGGTCTACCTCGGCGCTAAGCAGAGGTACAAATAATAGTTAACAGCTATTCAGTGCATCGTCTAATGCCTGGGTGCTCCCAAGCGGGCTGTTACTCTGTATAGGAATTCCCTTACCCTAGAACTCCTTGTTACGATCTCGCGTGGTTCTCCCTCGGCTATTATCTCTCCCTTCTCCATGTAGGCCAGCCTATCGGCTGTGTGGAGGGCGAAGTCTATCTCGTGTGTGACTATTATCATGGACTTCCCCAGCCTTGCAACGCTGTATAGTGCTTCTAGTACGTCGAGCCTCGACTCGGGGTCTAGGGCGCTTGTGGGCTCGTCTAGGAGGAGAATGTCTGGATCCATGGCGAGTGACCTGGCGAGTGCCGCCCTCTGCTGCTGGCCCCCGCTTAGCTGTGCTGGGTATCTGTCGGCTAGGTCTTCTATGCCCAGCCTCTTGAGCTGCTCCACCGCTATCCTCTCGGCCTCACCCCTTGGGATCCCCTTCACCACCCTTAGGGGGAGGGTTATGTTCTCCAGCACGGTCATGTGGGGGAAGAGGCCGTAGTGCTGGGGTAGGTAGCCTATCCTGGATCTCACCCTCCTAAGCTCTGGCTCGCTTAGGGAGGTGATGTCGACGCCCCTGAATATCACCCTGCCAGCGGTGGGCTCTACGAGTCTCGGTATGACCCTTAGTAGGGTCGTCTTACCGGAGCCGCTTGGCCCCATGATCACCAGCTTCTCTGAGGGGGCTAGCTCTAGGCTCACGCCGTGTAGGACCTCGACACCGTTGTAGGCGGCCCTGACCCCGTCAAGCCTTAGGAGGGCCTCGGTCACCTCGACCACCTCTCGAAGCCGGGTATAGCGAGCATCCTCTCAGCCCCCCTGGAGGCCCCCATGAAGGCGTATGAGACCGCTAGGTAGATGAGCGCTACGAGCACGTAGGACTCGAGCGCCCTGAATGTGGCGGAGGTCATGAACTCGCCCACCCTGGTCAGCTCCATCACGCCTATCACGCTTGCGAGGGCGCTCTCCTTGAGTAGTGTGACGAACTCGTTTGTCAGCGCTGGTATGGCGTTCCTGACGGCCTGGGGTAGTATGACGTACCTCAGCACCTGGCCATCACTGAGGCCGAGGGACTTGCCCACGAGAACCTCCTCCTCGGGCACAGCCTTCACTGTAGACCTTATGATCTCGGCCTGGTAGGCCCCGCTGTTCAGGCCTATCGCTAGTATCGCTGCAGTGAGGGCGTCGAGCCTCACCCCTACACTGGGCAGTCCAAAGTAGAGCATGAGAAGCTGCACCAGCAGGGGGGTCCCCCTAATGAAGGCAATGTACGCCTCTGCGAAAGCTCTAAGGGGCTGGGGGCCCATGAAGCGCGCGAAGCTGAGTGCCATCGATACCGCGAAGCCCAGGGTGAAGCTTGCAACCCCGATTACGAGTGTCCTCTCAAGTCCCTCGGCTAGGAGGTGTGAGTACTCTATGGCCAAGTCGATCAACTCCCAGGCACCCCCATGCGCCTATCGGAGGCCTCAGAGGGGGCGCTAGCCGCGGCTAGCTAGGAGCCCCCGCCCTAGGGCGCCTGGGATCCCAGCCACTTAGACACCTCTTCCTCCACTATCTTGTCGAGTTCGCCGCTCTGCTTGAGGTTCCAGATCACCTGTGAGACCTCCTGTTTGAGCTTGAAGGCGCACTTCGGGACTACCACTGCGCTGCAGCTGAAGAAGGGTATGTGGTCGACTATCTTTAGATCCTTCTCCTTGGAGACTATGATCTTAGCCACGTCGGGCGCCACTATCATGGCGTCTATCTGGCCGTGCTTGAGTGCCATGGTCATCTCGGGGTATACCCTGTCGAAGGTGACTATAGTGGAGTGGGCCCCGAAGTATTTCTTGGCTAGATCCTCCTCGGTGGTCCCCAGCTGGACCCCTATCTTCTTGCCGTAGAGCCACTCATAGCCGTTGTAGGAGCCGGCGTCGCTGGCCCTGACCACTATGGCTTTACCCGACTCGCACCTGTAGGGTATCGTGAAGTCTACGGCCGCCAGCCTGCCAGGCTTCATTGCGACGTCCGCGATCACAATGTCCACATCACCCCTCTGGACGGCCTCGAAGAGCGCGGCGAACTTCATATCCTTGACCTCGAGCTTGACTCCTAGGGCGTCAGCTATCCTCTTGGCTAGTTCCATGTCTATGCCTGCATATTTCCCGTCGGGCGTCACATACTCGTAGGGGGGCCAGTCAGCGCTAGTGCCAACTATGAGCACGCCCCTCTCCTTTATCTTCTCGAGCTGGTTATAGTGTAACTTGCAGTCCTGGGGGACCTGGCCGGTCGACCCGTGGGCCCCGATGACTTGAGCGCCCGCGAAGACGCCTACGAGGAAGGCTATTATAACACCTATAACTCCCAAGACCTTAGATGACACAGGCACTCTACATCACCTCCACCCCCAGCGGCTGGAGGGGGTTTATGATTCTTACTGAATCGATAGTAACACTATTATACTTGAGAGTTACATATGTAACTAGGTGTCTGCAGTGGCTGAAGTGGTCTCAGAGGCTGTTCGAGAGAGGGTTCTGAGGGATCCCTGCCTCATCGAGTGCCTCCGGCGTGGGATCGTTAATCTAAGCGAGCTCGCGAGGCAGGTGGTCGCCGAGGTAGAGGCTTCCACGGGTAGGAGGCTGAGCTTTGCGGCCGCCAAGATGGCCCTCTACAGGCTCTCAAAGAGTATCAGGGAGGGGGGCGTGGAGAGGGTTAGATCCATCCTCAGGCGCTCAGCCCTCGTGGTCCACGACTCGGTAACGGTAGCCACCTTCCCCGGCGAGTCCCTGCCGAGGGTGCTCAGGGTCGCGGGGGAGCTTGCTGGGAGAGTAAGGTTCATCCAGGTGACGCAGGGCTTCAAGACGGCTACCGTAGTAGTGTCTTCCGAGGACGCCGAGGCCATAATCTCCAATGTGGGGGAGCCCCTGGAGGTAATCGGGGGTCAGACCGCTATAGTGATTGTGAGCCCCCACGACATAATAGAGACTCCCGGAGTCATAGCCTACGTTACAGGCTACCTAGCGTCGAATGGGGTTAACGTTACCCAGATCATATCCTGCTACCTAGACACGATACTAGTAGTTGACTCGAGGGAATCCACTAAGGCCTACAACCTCCTCAGGAGGATAGTGGGACCTCCCACCTAGCCTCGAGGCCCCCGCGTGCGAGCCTGTAGAGCGCTATAGGCAGCGCCGCGAGGCTTGCGAGGGCGCTGAGCCAGAATACCACCGGTAGGAGCGTGGTGTATGGCAGGGATCCGAGGGCGTACCTCTTGATCCTGGGGTTCCCCCTATACATGGAGGCCACCACCGCCAGGAGGAGGGCGGACTCCGCCACGCCCATGGCGTAGACGAGGCCCAGGTAGACTAGGGGGTTGGAGAGGAGGGGGGCCAACACTATGGCGGCGGGCGTGTAGGGTAGCGCCAGCACTATCCTCGCCGCAAGCCCTGATACATGGAGGCCCAGAGCCGCTGCGATGCCTAGGAGTGAGAGGTGTAGGAGTGAGAGTGTGACCGGGATCCCCCCGAAGCTGTTGTAGAGCATCGAGGCGAGGGGGAGGAGCCTGCCCCTGGCTAGGAGGCGTGGCACCAGCCTGAGGGCGCTGGCGATACTGCCCGTAGAGACTCTCAGGAACTTCCTCCAGAGACCCGCTAGGCTTCCGGGGTCGACTGTGTAGGCGAAAGCGTCTGGCACGACGCCGACCCTGTAGCCCTCCAAGTGCGCCCTCCACGTTAACTCGGCGTCCTCAGCCGTGGTAGAGCTGGGGAGCCCTCCGAGCCTCTCGAGCAGCCTCTTCTCAACCATGAGGGCGGCCCCGTTGAGTCCCCCGAGGCTCCCGGCGGCGGTCTCGAAGACCCTGATGGTGAGTGTGAGTATGAAGGTTCCAACCATCCTAAACGCCCTCGCTATGAGCCATGCCAGGCGCCCCCCGCGATCCGGCCTCCAGAGGAGGACTACACCGTTGGCGGCCGAGTACCCTGGCTCCCCCCTCATGGCGGCTAGGATCTTCTCCGCGTACCTCCCCTCTATCACGGTGTCGGAGTCCAGTATTAGGACGTAATCGTAGCCGAGGCCCCTCATGGGGCCGTTGAGGACTGCGTTCACCATGCCAGGCTTACCGGTGTGCCTATGGAACCTTACCAGTAGCACGGAGACGCCGCTGGATAGCCTGTAAACCCTATACTCGAAGCCCTCGCCCACCCCCTTCCCCGCGAGGACCGGGTTATAGGCCTCGATCGCCGCTAAGGCCTCCCCCAAAGTGTCGTCGGGGGATGCGTCATCCAGCACGGCTACAGCGACGGGTTTAACTGTCTGGGAGATGGCGGAGCGGAGGGAGTACGCTATGGTGGACGCAGCGTTCCTAGCGGGTATTAGCACTATGTACCTGGCGCCCGAGGCGCTCCCCCGGCGCCTCTCAACCCAGGAGGCCGGGTCTCGGAAGAGCGTGGCGCCGCCGGTCCTGTAGGCGGTGTAGAGCACGGCCGCGAAGGGCAGCCAGATCGTGTAGGCCGCCAGCCTGGCTCTCCCGATCTCCCTAGCAGTAGCGGTTATCGTCTGAGGGGCGAGTGCCACCCGGGCCTCGGGTGATAGCTTGATCAGGATCCTCGATGGGGGATAAACGCTAACTAGGAGTCTGCCCGAGGCCCACGAGTAGCCTGCTCTAGGTATGGACGGGATCCCCGGCCCTAGGGGCTCAAGCCTCGAGCCATCTACGTACACGCCCCTGACCCAGGACTCCTTGAGGCCATCAACCTCTATTGTGACTGGGATCCTCCAGAGGCCCTTAGGGGTGCTTCCACTAACGTCGACGACCAACGTGTTCCCCTCAATGCTCGAGTTCAATGTGACCCTGGACGCTGTCTCGATGTAGGAGTATAGCTCGCCGGGCGTCGTTACCCAGACAAGCCCGCGGTAGTGCTCGAGCGTCGAGGCTATGTAGTCGATGGCGCCCAGCAGGTGCTGGGGACTCCTCCAATCATAGGAGGTGGCGTGAGTGTAGACAACGACGACGCCGCCATCGAGTATAGCCACTCCAAGCTCGGTTGCGAGGAGCGACCTCCAGGGTAGGCTGTCGGAGGCCTTTACGGTGAAGCCCAGCAGCCAGGGTGCGCCATCATCAAGATCCGGGGGCATAGGCGGCTCGGGGGTCGTTGTGGCGACCACTCTAACACCGTGCCTGTATAGGTTCGAAACCTCGCCTCTGGTCGCCTGGCCGAAGGGCTCTATGTAGGTGAGCACACGGTAGCCGGTCACATTACCCTCGATATCGGAGAGGCTGCCCAGGTAGTCGCTGGGGCTCCTGGGCGGCCTCACGTGGTACCTCGAGTGGGAGGCCAACTCCCAGCCGTAGAGCCTTGCTAGACTCGCGTAGAGCCTCCACCTCTCCCCGCAGCCGCCCGAGTGGCACACTGTTATTATCCCGGCGGTCACCCTCAACCATGGGTAGCGGCTGGTGATATGGGATATCAGCTCGTCCTCGTAGTTGTAGAACCACTCAGTCGGGTAGACCGTGTTATCGGGCAGCATCCTCGAGTAGGCGGGATCCACTGTGAAGTCGTCCACCCTGAATATGAAGGCTGCCATGGCTCCACCGTAGTAGTGCGAGACCCTCACAGACACGAGCCTGGGCGGGGGGGCCACAGCGGGCATAACGTTGGAACCCGCGGTTACCCCCAGAGCAGACACCACCACGAGACACGCAGCCACAGCCGAGAGCACCGCCAGACGCCTGCGCCCCCCACGCCCCAAGGCTACCGGCCTCCCAGTCCCCTGGGGAGGCCCGGTATTAACCCTAGGCATCTAGACCACCAGCGGGACATCCGAGGGTGCCGGGGCCCGACCTCAAAGCGAGGATCCGCCTCGAGCTGGTGACAGGCTCGGGCGAGGTAGCCGTTGACGAGGATCTAGCGGCGGCCCTCCAGCTAATAGAGGAGAGGGGCTCCATCCTCGCGGCTGCGAGGATCCTCGGCATACCCTACTCCAGGCTCTGGGAGAGGCTCGCGAGGGCAGCGAGGCTCCTAGGGGGCCCGCTCGTCGAGGCTAGGAGGGGAGGGCCCCGCGGCGGGGGCGCCAGACTCACACCCCTAGGCAGGGAGGTACTAGCACGCTTCAGGAGGGCCTACGAGGCCCTCACAGGGATCCCATTCCAGGCGCCCCGTGCCCGGGGGATCGAGGGGAGGGAGGGGCTCGTATATGCGGGGAGCAACGACATACTACTCCAGAGGATCCTCGGGGAGCTCCACTCCTCGGGCGTTGCAGTGGAGGCCTACTGGCTGGGCTCCCTGGGCGGCGTGGCCAGCGTGATACTCGGCGACGCGGACGTGGCGGGGCTACACCTCCTAGACCCCGATACGGGGGAGTACAACTGGCCCTACGTTAAAGCCTCCAGCGGGGCCGCGCACCTCGCGCTCGTCCGAGGCTATAGGAGGAGGGTCGGCTTCGCCTCCAGGGATCCCATCACGGTCAAGGAGGCCGTGGAGGGCCTCATATCGGGCAGGTTAAGGCTCGCCAACCGGCCCCGGGGCGCGGGCACTAGGGTTCTACTCGAGAAGCTGCTCGGGGACGCCCTGAAGTCTCGGGGTCTACCCCCAGAGCCGGGGGGCCTAGCTGGGAGGGTGAGGGGTTGGGGCTTCGAGGTGAAGACGCACTTGGAGGCAGCTGAAGCAGTGGCGAGGGGCGACGCAGACGTAGCCCTAGTCATCGAACCCGCAGCGAGGATCCTCGCCCTCCACTTCCAGCCCGTCACATGGGAGTGGTTCGACTTCCTATACCCCACGTGGCCCCCCCGAGGTCCTCTAGCCGAGTTCCACGGGCTCCTATGCTCGGGGAGGCTGGAGCGCCTAGCCCGGGAGCTTCCAGGATACCAGCTACCCCCGGATAGGTGTAGGAGGATCCTCTAAACCCTCTAAACCCAGCGCTCCTCCCCCTCGTTATCGGTTATCGGATAACGCTTATAATGTACCCGAGCCCGGGATCCACGATGGGTGCCTCACCACTTGAATAGGAGGATCGCTGTAGTAGTGATCCTAGCACTGGTGGCTGCAGCGCTCCTAGGAGGCTTCGCTGCATACAAGCACAGGCTTGGGGGCGAGGGGGCCAGCGCCCGGGAGATAGTGGTCTGCAGTGCCGGCAGCCTGGGGCTCCCCCTCAAGAGCCTAGCCCAGAGCTACGAGCGTGAGACGGGGGTTAAGGTGCTCCTGAAGCTCTCTGGGAGCGTCGATATAGTGAGGCAGGTATCCCAGCTGGGCCTTAGATGCGACGTTGTAGCGGTAGCCGACTACAGGCTTATACCCCTATTCCTGTACCCGAACCTCACATCGTGGTACATAGTATTCGCCGGCAATGAGATGGTCATAGCTTGGAGGGGGCATGGGGGTAGCCTGGCGGAGGCCCTCAAGGCCATAGAGTCCGGGAGGGCCTCCTATGGGACATCGGATCCCAACAGGGATCCCTGCGGCTACAGGGCCGTGGGGGCCCTAGCGCTCTACTCCCTCTACTACAACGACACGAGGCTCCTGGAGTCACTTATCGCCTCGATACCCGGAGCCCGCTACGAGGTGAGGGGCGGGATCCTCCACATCTACATACCGGCCTCCTTCACGCCCCGGGGAGGACTAGTCGTGAGGCCTAAGAGTGTCGAGCTGCTCTCCCTCCTCGAGTCGGGGGAGATAGACTACGCAATACTCTACAAGAGCGAGGCCGTAGAGCACAACCTCACCTACGCCCCCCTACCCCCCAGGGCCAACCTGGGGGATCCGGGCCTGGCAGACGCATATGGGAGGGTCGTGGTCCACATACTAGCCGGTACCCCCCAGGAGAAGGCTATAGCCATGGCCCCCATAGCCTACGGCTTAACGGTCCCCTCCAACGCGAGGGATCCCGGGGACGCAGTAGAGTTCGTCAGGTACGTGCTCACCCACGGCAGGGAGGTCTTCGAGAGCCACGGATTCATATTCTACACCCACCCGAGAGGCTACGGCAGACTCCCCGGGCAGCTCGGGGGCCTGGCCGTTGAGGAGGGGAGCCCATAGGCTTGAGGCCGCCCTACTGGTGCTGGCGGCCCTCTCCAGCCTCCTAGTCTTATTCCTAGCCCTGCCAATAGCCGCCCTCTACCTCAAGGTGGACCCCCACGTAGCCTCCCGGCTCCTCGGGGGCCCTTTGAGGGGTGAGGTGGTCTCCGCGTTCAAGGTGTCCCTCCTAGCCTCGGCGGCGGCCCTCTCGGGCCTCCTAGTACTCGGGATCCCGCTGGCCTACACCCTGGCTAGGCTCGACTTCCCGGGTAAGAGGCTCGTCGAGGCCCTAGTGGATATACCCCTAGCCCTCCCCCACACCGTGGCTGGCATAATGATCCTCGAGGCCTACGGCTCCAGGGGCCTCCTCGGGGGAGGCCTCTCTAGGCTAGGCCTAGTCCTGGAGGATCACTTCCTCGGGGTGGTGGCGGTGATGGCGTTCGTCTCGGCCCCCCTCCTAGTGGATACCGTTAAGGTGGGCTTCCAATCGATCCCTGAGAGCCTCGAGGCAGTAGCTAGAACCCTCGGTGCCTCCAGGCTGAGGGCGTTCCTAGACATAAGCCTACCCCTAGCCCTGAGGAGCATCGCAGCGGGATCCCTCCTCGCCTGGGCGCGGGGCCTCAGCGAGGTGGGCGCCCTACTCGTTGTGGCCTACTACCCCAAGACCGTCAACATACTCATACTAGAGTATCTGAGCATATACGGCCTCCCCTACGCGGCGGCCCTCGCGGCGATATACGCGGCCCTCGCCCTGGGCGTATTCACGGCCCTGAGGGTGCTCGTGTCTTGATAGTGGTAGAGGACCTACTAGTCGAGGCGGGCGACTTCAGGCTCGAGGTTGAGAGGCTCGAGGTGGGCGAGGGGGAGTACCTGGTCGTCCTGGGGCCCAGCGGCGTCGGCAAGACACTCCTCCTACATGCTATAGCGGGCCTTGTGATGCCTAGGAGGGGCAGGATACTCATAGGGGGCAGGGACGCCACATACCTACCACCCGAGGCCCGCGGCGTCGCCCTGGTGCCCCAGGACTACGCCTTGTTCCCCCACATGACGGTGGCTGAGAACATAGCCTATGGCCTCCGCCTCCGCGGGATCCCGAGGGGGGAGGCCCTCGAGAGGGCCCGCGCTATAGCTGAGAGGCTCGGCATAGCACACCTCCTCGGGAGGAAGCCCGGAACCCTCAGCGGGGGTGAGAGGCAGAGGGTCGCCCTGGCCAGGGCCCTCGTCGTGGAGCCCAGGGTCCTCCTGCTAGACGAGCCCCTCAGCAGCCTCGACCCCAGGGCCAGGATTGAGGGTAGGAGGCTCCTAGCCCAGCTCCACGAGAGGCTCCGCTTCACGGCGGTCCACGTGACCCACAGCTTACCCGAGGCCCTGGCGCTGGCTGATAGGGTAGCATACCTCGAGTCTGGGAGGCTCGCGTGCACCTGCAGCCCCCGGGGCTTCCTCGAGTCCCCCTACGCGGAGCCATACCTAGAGGAGCTCTCACTCCTGAGGGGCGGCTCCATGGAGCGTTAGGGGCAGCCCCTCGACGTCATGTGGCCTAGGATCCTCCGGTAGTTGAGGTCCAGGATCCTGGACGCCCTCAGATCCCACTTGAGGTGCTCCTCTATATCCCAGTACCTCCGAGACTCGTACCAGGCCCTCACATCGGCCCCGCTGCCGTGGGGCTCCTCTACGCTGACGCCGGCCTCCCTGGCTGCCCTCGCCAGGGACTGGAGGGTGTGGCCCTTGAACCTCATGCAGTTACCCGGCAGGTAGACTTGGAATAGGTCGACTATGAAGGCCCTACTCCAGACCCCACTCGCCCAGGCGAGGTCCCCGACACCGTACTCGACAGCCTTGAGTGTGAGGAGGGGGATGTCGTATCTGAGTATGTTGAACCCAACAATGCAGACGAAGTCTATCGAGCCACTCGAGCCCCCCGAGACTATGTTGTATAGGTACCGGTAGAAGGCCCTGACCAGGCGGGCCTCACCGCCGAGGCCCCACTCAGTGAAGAGTCTCAGCCTAACCCTATCGCCATCCCAGACGCTCGAGGACTCGGGCTTATACGCAGTCCAATCCTCGAGGACCCCGACTGCTATCAGCCTCTCCCCGGTGAGGGGGGCCGCGTCGAGGGGCCTATAGGTCTCAACGTCCAGGTATAGCCTCAAACCAGCAGCCTCCCCCAGCAATACCCAATGCAGCCTAAGGCGCTTAGAATGTTAAGCACAATGGCAGCTGAACCGGTGTCCCCGCGCGGTCGCGGGGGTTACCTGTGGCCTTGAGGCTATTCATCTCGTCAATAGCGCTCCAAGCGGGATCATAGAGCTCCCCGGTATGGCTGAGAGGAGTCTTCAGCCTACTCTTGTGTACGCGATGTTACTTGAGGCGTTAGTGGCGTTTTGGACGCGGCAACCTCCATACTGCCCGCAGATCATAGGCGCGCCTATGCCAGGGTAAGAAGCTTACGGCCTCGACGGGCTTCTAACACGTTTCCAAAAATGACTACCAGAATAGGTATCATCGCGCTAGTGGATATAGTTCTATGGTGCTCCGAGTGACTATTGCTAAGAAGGGCTTCTCCTTCATTACTTCTAGAGTCTTTGCTATGTTCTCGGCGAGCCTCTCAACGTTATCCCTCCTCACAGGCTCGCCTATGTAGACTATACCGTACACTACTCTCCTTCTCAAGCTAGGCTCTAGGAAATCACTATCTCTCGTCAGCACTATCCTACCATCTCTATTAGCGATATCTACTAACTCGTTATCGCTTATGCCCCGGTAACCGGTCTCAGGGATCCACACTACGTCTAGTCCCATACCTCTGAGGGACTTTACAAGGGGCCAAGGCACGTTCTCATCGGCTAGTAGCTTCGACGGCAATCACCTCGACCTTCTTCAGGACTTCTAACGCGTATCTCAGCGCCTCGTATACAGCTTCCACGGGTATCCTATAGTTCTCGGCGACCTCCTCAACACTCCACCCGTTTGAGAGTGCTTCCAGGATATCATCAACTGTTACCCTCGTCCCCCTAACCGTGGGCCTGCCGCCGCGGCGGCCGGGAACCGCCTCAAGCCACTTGTACCCAGGCAGGACGACCATGCCAGCTACCCGCGAAAGTATTTGCTACGAACCCCTTTTAACCTTAGCCACGCTATGACACTGGCAGCATAGATAGTCGGGGACTTCTACTCCAAGTGCTCGAAGCCGTGCTAGCACTCTAATAGTCAAAAATGTGTGCCCACTTAATTTATTGGTTGCAGTCGAACTAGTGTATACGTATCCCGGGCTCTTACGGCCTCGCGGGCGGTGCTGGGTGGCTAGGGCTATTTTTCTCCCGAGCCACGTCGGGCTAGGCCATGTGGCTAGGGACGTTGTGATAGCGGGGCTCCTCCGTGGCCGGGCTGGTGTTAGGGTTGAGTGGTGCACGGCCGAGCCGGCCCTGGGGTTCCTCGAGAGGCTCGGGGAGCCGATAGCGCCTGGCTGCCGGGGCCTCGAGAGCTTCTCGACGGCTATAGAGGACCTCTACAACGGCAGGGTTAGGGGGTTGAGGGACCTCGCCTCTAGGCTCTCGATACTCAAGCGTAACAGGGAGATAGTAGAGGGGGTGATAGAGGGCTACGACCTCGTGTTCGCGGATGAGTTCTGGGAGCTAGTCTACTCCACCCCCGACAGCGTCAGGTCGGGGATAGTGTTCGCGACGGACATACTCTACAAGCCATACAGCCTAAACCCTAGGGAGCTCGTGGTAAGCTTCGCCCTCAACAGGTACTTCAAGAGGGTTCTGCCACGCTACCGGGCGCTCATCTACCTCAACGACCCCGGCATCCTGGGCTCCGCTAGGTGGTACCCCCTCCTCGGTGGGAGGGTCTCAGAGTGGCTCGAGAGGCACGCCTACATAGCGGGCCTGGCAACCAGCTACCCCCCAGGGGGCCTGCCGCCTAGGAGCGAGGCCAGGGAGAGGCTCGGCCTAGGCGAGGGCGAGCACCTAGTCGTCGCCACTGTTGGGGGCACCTCAGCTGCCAGCGCGTCACTCCTAGACTGCATCGAGGAGGCGGCCCCCGCCCTGGAGAGGGCTGTAGGGGAGGCGCTCGGCGGCAGGGTGAGGATCCTAGCCCTACCCGGCCCCCGGACCCGCTGGGAGCCTAGGAGGGGCTTGGTGGAGGTGCCCCGCGACCCGGCCCCGGCGGGGCTGCTAGACTACTACGCGGCGGCCGACCTCTTCATATCGAGGTCCGGGAGGACGACGACCGCCGACCTCCTATGCGCGGGGATCCCAGCGGTCCTCATACCCATACCCGGCCACTTCGAGCAGGAGGAGATAGCCCGCCACATGTCGAGAGCCTACGGCTACCCCCACCTCAGGGAGGGGGAGTGCACGCCCGGGAGGCTCGCGTCGGCTTCAAGAGCCGCCCTCGAGAGGCGCCCCAACCCTCCCCGGGGCCTCTGCCTCGGCGCCCCTAGAGCGGCTGGGCTCCTCTCCAAGCTCCTGGGATCCCCGGGCCTCGGCTCTCCTAACGATGGTGGCGGCCACGAGTGACGCGGTAACGAGCATGGCTGCCGAGGCCTCGAATGGGGCGGCCTCCGCTACGCGGTCGTATAGTAGCCCCCCCACGTAGGGGCCCGGGGCCCCGCTGAGGCCCCTGACGCTGTTGGCGACGGAGTATGCCTCCCCCAGCCTCTCCCTGGGGGTGATCCTCTCGATCACGGCGTTGTAGGAGGGTATCCAGAACGCTATACTAGACCCTATCAGCGCCATCCCAGTGGCTACGCCGGGTAGGCCCCCGCTGAGGCCTACGAGGAGCGCCCCCAGCGCCCCGAGGGCCTCGCTCGCCGCTATCCAGACCCAGGCCCCGTGCCTGTCGACGGCCCTCCCAGCGGGGGTTAGGAGGGCCATGTTGGTGGCCCTCATCAGGCTCGCTAGGCCCCCGACGACGCCGGGTGTGAAGCCCTTCTTGTACAGGTAGGCCGTGAGCGTTGGTGCCCAGAGGCTCCAGGAGAACCTGTCGAGGGCGACGAAGCCCAGGACCGCGGCCAGGCTCGGGCTGGGCCTCAGGGCCCTCTTGTACGCCTCGAGTAGGCCCCCCACCCTCCTCTCCACCCTCTCCCCGGGGGGCTTCACGGATAGGGCAACGAAGGCTCCGAGGCCCGCTGTTGCGAGGGCTGCCAGGGCTATGAATGAGTACTGGTACCCTATCCTCTCGGCTGCTATACCCGACATGGCGGGCCCCGCAAGGGCTGAGGCGCTGAAGGCGGTGGAGGTCACGCCCACGTAGTAGCCGAACCTGGCCCTGCTAACGCTCCTAGCCAGGAAGGCCATGCGGGAGGGCTGGCCGACGAGGAAGGCGGCTAGGAAGAGGGCGTAGGAGACCGCTAGTAGTGAGAGGCGCCCGGTGAGCGCGGGTATCAGGGGGGCCAGGCCTATCAGCGCCCCGGAGAGCGCCGTCACTTCCCTGCTGCCCAGGCTGTCTATGAGGTAGCCCGCCCCGGGTAGTAGCAGGCTTATCGCCAGGCTGGCGGCAGCCGCGGCGCCCCCGATCATTGACATGCTATAGCCTATGCTGGCCATGTACATGGGTAGGAGGGCCATGAACCCCCCTACAGCGGCTCCTCGGAGGGCGTTGAAGACTAGTAGCGCAGCCACGTTCCTATTACTGCCCCCCTCCAAGCCCCCACGCCTACGCCGGGGGTAACTATCGGTAGGCTTAATATGGTGGCCTAGGGCTGCCTCGCCGAGAGCCCGGGGAGCCTGTTGACGGCGAACGCCACGTCGAGGCCTCTAACCTCGCTCAGGGAGGGCCCCGGCTCCCCCGAGGCTAGGGCCTGGGGGCCCCCCTCGGCTATGATCCCCTCTATCTCCCTGAGCCACTCGGAGAGGATCCTCCCCCGGGCCCTGGGTAGGTGGTCTCTAACGATTAGGAGCACCGTGTTAAGCTGCCCCTCCTCCACTAGGTGGAGGTCCCTCCTCAGGTCGACGCTGGCGGGTAGGGCCTTGTCCTCGAGCCTCCAAGCCCTTATCTTGGGCTTCACCAGGCGGGGCGTCGACCCCACGAGCCTGGGCCTCGGGGGCCTATACCCCGCCTGGGGGACCTCGACGCCGTACCTGGCCGCTAGCTCCCTTGCATGGCTAGTGGCATCCCTGGGCTTGTAGGCCTCCATAACTATGACGGTGTCAGCCACGGCTAGTAGGGGGAGGCTCCCACTCGACACTATAACCAGGGAGACCCCCCTCTCAGCCATGCTCCTAGCCAGGCTCGCCAGCGGGGTCACGGTGTGCCACCTCGTCAGCCCCCGGGCGCGCTCGTCGCTGTAGAGTATGTTGCTGGCGGCCGTGTCCTCGTCTAGTAGCACGAGCTCCGCCCCGGCCTCGACGGCCTCCTGTATAGCAGCGGCGGTGCTTGTCGCCCCGCTCGCGTTCTCCGTTGAGAAGCACCTCGTGTCCTCTCCTCCGGGTAGGTCGTGTATCATGGGTGAGACGTCGACGCAGCTTATGAACCTCCCATCCTCCGCCTGGACGTACATGGCGTTTCTAACGGTTACAACCCTCTCCCTCCCATCGCCTGGGACGTGGTCCCAGACCCCGGCCGCTATCGCCTCGAGGAGCGTGGTCTTCCCGTGGAAGGCGCTCCCGGCAATCACAGTTACGCCACGCCTAACACCCATGCCCGTGACGGACTCGCCACCCGGCCCCTCGAGCTCCACCCTGAGGCTCGGGGGAGACTCGAAGGGCACAGCACCCGGCAGGGGGTCCTCGCAGCCCCCACAGCGCCTAGGCAGTATGGAGCCGTCCCCCACAAACGCCACGAGCCCCCGAGGCCTGAGCTGGGCCCTCAGAGTCTCCTGCAGCCTCCATGCGTGGATGTGCTCCCAGAGCCCCCGGGGGCCCCGGGAGGCCTCCCCGAGCACCTCCGAGACGGCGGCTGGGATCGCCTCGAGGAGCATGCGGCGCGCCTCGCCGCCCAGGATCCTCCGGCCCCTACTGGGTAGCCCGGCCCAGACCCTGAATGTGATCCTCCCACCGCGGACCTCGACGCTGCTCCTCCTAAGGATCACGGGGCCGGGCCTGGGGACTGCTAGGAGCCCGCTATGCCCCTCCCCAACCCTCCTAGAGCGCCTCCTGAGCGCTGAATAGAGCCTCCTATGGAGCCAGTCAGCCAGGGGCACGGGCCACTTCAAGGCCTCGCGGGGAACCCTGTCGGTGGGGGCCTCCACGGCGACGACGCTGGGGGGAGCGAAGGGGTCCCCCTGAACCCTGGCGACCCTGACTAGCAGCCCGCCGGCCTCCCCGCAGGCCCCTAGGAGGTCTCGGTAGGCCTTGTAGCCCCTACCGTCGATTCGGCTTATCACGCCCAGTATGTCTCCCCTGCAATGGAGCCTATGCAATGCGCTGTGCACCGCCGCAGGAGGGCTGCGGGGGGTGTAATAGAATAGTGGGGGCGCGACGGCTCCGCTTAGTGCTTATTCTAGCTGGTGGAGCCGAACCTGAGTATGCTCCAGGCCCTCAGTGACGAGTAGACTATCTGCTGGACCACAGTCTCGGGAACGGCGCCGTCCCCGCTGTGGTTCCAGTCGACGTGTACCGGGTTGTATATCACCATGCCCCCGCCGAACTCGAGTGACGCCGGGTTGTACACCCAGAGGGCGGCGGTTCCGAAGAGGGTGGGGCTGCTGGCGTTGTCAGCGTAGAATGTGGCGTTCCACACGACCACCGTGCTCCAGTTCACTCCCCTGCCCACCTCCACTGCTTGAGTAAAGTTGACCTGCGGGTAGAGGTAGAAGGCGTACGCCTCCGACCTAGCCGCTAGGCCCGCGGGGGTTATGTTGAGCATGTAGGGGCCGCTCGAGAGCAGGGCGTAACCGCCCTCCAGGGTGTCTATGCCTATGCCTGAGAGGTTGCCGTAGGGCCAGACCCAGACCCAGTGGTAGGTGTAAATGTAGTCCCTCAGCGTGCTGGTATCGACGCCGTAGGCTCCTAGAACCGAGTCTATCGAGACATTACCCTGGAGCCAGTAGATGATAGCGTACTTGGGCGGGTTAACGAAGAGGAGCTTATACAACTCGTCGGCCGACGTTATGACAGTGTACCCAGTGACGCCAGCATAGCCCAGCTCGCCCTTGAGGAGGTTGAGTATCTCATTCATAGCATCCACCTTGGCGTCATCGATGCTCACGTTGTGGAGGGCCGCGTACTCCTCCTCGCCGATGCCGCTTATGATGCTCGAGTCGGGTATAGCCACTATGTATACTGGAGGGCTCTCCTTGAAGTAGGGGTTAACGACGCCGTACTCCACCAGCAGGTACTCAAGGCTGTACGTGAAGTCCTTATAGCACTCGTAGCCGTAGCCCTCCCAGTCGCGGTAGTTGTCATAGAAGATCACACCTACACGATAGGTTCCATTCCTATCCACGGGGAAGAAGGCCGTCACCTGGAACTGGAGCGGCTTGTTGTTCGTGTACGTGAAGTCCTTCCTCTGGTAGAGCACCCAGCTACCCGTGGAGGGGTTGTACCTCCACACGGCTAGGGAGAATATCTTTAGGTGGCGGAAGTTCCAGGTGGGGCAGCTGCCATAGAACGTGTCTGTCCAGTAGTAGTTTATCTTAGCCGTGATACTGATGAAGTCCACCCCACTAATGTCTCTGGCCACCATGTAGGTCCACACCAAGGCATCGGTCAAGTCGCTGCCGTCGTTGTCTGCGTCTACATCAATACTGCTACCGGCGAAGGCTGGGCCGTTGAGGTAGCTGTAGACTGTAAGCTCCTTCACCCCGTTCTCGTCGAAGTCCGTCTCGGAGACGCTGGTGGATGTTGGCAACACTACCTTAGAGTAGGGGCCGACATCGATAATCGTGTTTCCATAGGAGTCTAGGACCTCCACCTCGAAGGCGTAGCCGTTAATGTAGGTAGCCGGCTGATCCTCGGGGCCGGTGTCGTATGTGCCCACGAAGCCCCTAACAACTATTTGATAGCCGCTCTCTAGGGGGATAATGTTCCTCCCACCATTATATTCCAGAACTAGGTACTTACCCTCATCGTTGACGACCACGTAGAGGTAGTAGAGGCCGGGATACTCCGTGTCATCGTATATGAATGACTCTAAGAAGTCTATGGAAGAGGGTGAGAGGCCATACCACCAGCTATACTCGGCTGTGTACACGTGTATAGGCGGCCTCCAAGCCTCTATGCTCCCCTCCTTAACCAGCTCGTCATAGCCGATGAGCTTGAAGCCGCTCTGGGGGGCGTAGATGCCCCTCCAAGACGCCCCGGCCTGCCCGGCGCCGCCGGCGCCCTGTGGAGGGCTTAGGAGGGTCTGGCCCGCCCCGCCCCCGGCTACGGGGTGCATGATCCCGTTTGCGGATTCGACCCTCACCACGAGCGAGCCGGCTATCGGCGCTATGAGTGTGGAGTTGAACGCCACGAGTAGTGTGTCGCCTGGCTGGAGTGTTATCGGGGTTCCGGGGGGTGGGAGCTGCTTCTCGGGGAGTAGTGTAACTGGGTTAACGTCTAGCAGCATGTCTGAGATGAGGGGAGTGGTGCCCGGCCTCGCGTCGGTGAGGTTCAAGACGGCGTATATCGTGTTGTTGGCTATGTTGATCAGGTAGAGCTTCGCCAGGGTAACGGGTACGGTGCCGGTATTATTTATCCAGACACCCGGCACCCAGCCGGCCCGCTGGTAGAGTGGGTTGTAGGGGTTGACGGGGCCTATGCTGAGCCTCTCGTTGTAGCTTGAGAGCCTCTCCTGTGATGCTATCCTCTGCGTCGCGATGCTCTTCTCCGCGTTGTAGTAGGAGGTTAGGAGTATGGGTACCGCGAACATGAATATGAGTGTGAGTACTATGAGGCCACCTATTACCTCGGCTTGACCCCGCCTGTGTTGTGTGCTGCGCCTCCCTACTTTAGGCGTGGCGCTTCCCCACAGTTTGCACTCTCCCGCCTCGGGATAATAAGGCTCGGCTAGCTGGCCCCTCCCTCGCCGTTGGACTCGTAGACTACTACATTTATCAGGGCGAGCCTGCCCTTGATGCCGTGGGCCCTGAGCCTCTCCTCTATTACCCCCGCGAGCTCGGGGTCGTAGACGTCTACTATCTCGTTGGAGTGGACCTTAAGCACGTTAATGTGGGGCTTGGTGTCTACCTCAACCCTAGTCTCCCCCTCCCAGGAGAAGAGCCTTATCAAGCCGAGCTTCTCTAGTGTCAGGAGGAACGAGTAGAGCGTGGAGGCGCTCACCGTGGGCATCTCAGCCTTGACAGCCTCCAGTAGCTCCTTGAAGGAGGGGTGCCTCTTATAGTCACGCTCTAGTATCTCGAGTATCTTAAGCCTCTGGGGCGTCAGCTTGTACCCCGACTCCCTAAGCTTTTCGGCCGCCCTCAGGCTCCAGCCATTCTCCAAGCCCGGGTTTTCGTATTTAGACTCCAATTCTTACTCCACCTCGCTTCCAGGTAGAAGAGGGCCGCAAACGCTTATATTAATATATGTTATACGCGGCTAAATACAGGGGCAACATTAGGGGTGGTGCTCCGCCGTGGGCTCCCCGAGAGGCCGGCGCCTCAGGAGGGCTCAGGCGTCGGCTATAACGGTTGCTATACTCACCTCCGCCGTGCTCGCCCTAGGCCTGGCCCTCTACGCCTACTTCACGGGGCATGCGAGTAGGGCCTACGAGGCCGAGGCGCTGACCAGCATATACGGCGACTACGCCACCAGCATCTCAGTCCACGTTGACGCATCCTACATCAACACCTCCACGCCCGTGGAGACAGCCTGTTACATGGTTACACTCACGAATAGGGCTGGGGGGCCTAGGATTGTCTACCTGACGGTGCTACCCGCCCGGCGGGGGTTGAACCTGCCGGTTATCCTGGAGCCCGAGGTTAGGTATGTGCCCTACGACTACTCCTACACCCCCCCGAGGCTGAGGGTTCTCCTCTTCTACGCTAAGGACGTCAACGGTGACGGGGTGGTGGACGTTGTCGGCAGGAACTCCTACGTTGTACCCGGAAACCCCTGGCTCCCGACCTGCGACGAGATATACTCCTACCCCTACACCACGAAGCTCAACATAACCCTGCCCTACGAGGACGTTGACGCCTCCAAGGTGGAGGCTGGCCTCTCAGGCCTAAGCCTCTCGAAGCTCGCGAGTAACCTGGGCGTGAACCTGGCCTACATACCCCTATGGAGGGTGGAGCTGCCAACCGGGGGCACGGCTACCCTATTCATATACGTAGAGCTACCCCAGACACCCCAGAGCCTCTCGCTGGCCATGCTATTCCCCTTCACGGGCAAGTATTATATAGCGCTGCTCGCCAACTTACCCCTGAGCACCAGCTGAGCCATAGCCGCTTCCACTCGAAGGGAATGGGGACGGGTGGCAACACCGAAGGGCCCCCTGGGGCCCGTGTGTGGAGCCCTAGTGTGGCCGACGTGGGCCCCGCGGGTTTACTTGTAGAGGATTGCCTCGGCCCTCCTGTCTACCGCGTGTACCGGGGGTAGCTTGTCTATGCTTGGGGCCGTGAACGTCAGTACTATGGCGTGCTCGTCCGGTAGGTAGTCCCACTCGACCTCCCTCTTAGGGGCTATTGGGGGCTCGATCCCCTCCTCGAGGTAGTAGTAGACCTCCATTGTCACACCCTGCGGGGTCCAGTATATCCTGAGCCTGTCAGCCATTAGATCGCTCCCCTCTAGGGCGTAGAACTCCATCTCTATCGCTGGGGTGTCGGGGTCGAATTCTATCATCTCGAGCTCGAAGCGCCCGCTCGCGTGGAGCCTCCTGAGCACTGGCTCCACTAGGCCCCTCCAGGCCTCGACTCCGTAGTAGACTAGCTCCTCGAATATGCTAACCGGCTTGTTGTGCTTCTTAACCCTCAGCTTATCAGCCCACTCAGCTATGAGGCCCCGGTAGTCCGCTACTACGTCTAGTATTATGGATGCGAGCTCCTCAACGCTGACGCCCAGCCTCTCGGCGAGCTCCTCGAGGGCCTTGATGTCCCCCTCCTCGAGCCTGGCGCAGACCCTCGCCTCGCCCTCCTCCCCGGGCATTTAGCGTGCACCTCCACTAGCGGCCCTCAGCCACGTACTCCGCGGGCCCGCCTCCTCCCAAGGATTTATACCCTCACGGGCCCAGCTAGTCTTAGAGGGTGTGAATAGGGTATGCCGAAGAAGAGGCAGAATAGGGGTAGGCACAAGGGCGCCAAGGGTAGGACTCGCCTCATCCAATGCGACAACTGCGGCAAGCTAGTCCCGGAGGATAAGGCCATATGTGTCACGAGGATGTATAGCCCCGTTGACCCGCAGCTGGCTAGGGAGCTCGAGAAGAAGGGGGCCATAATAATGAGGTACCCGGTCACGAAGTGCTACTGCATCAACTGCGCCATACACTACGGTATAATCAAGATCAGGAGCAGGGAGGAGAGGAAGCCGAAGCCCGCCATAGAGCTCTAGCCCACAACTATGAGGCGCCCCCCACCCCTCCTCTTAGCCTCCCTCAGGATCCTCCAGGCCTCCCTCCTCGCGGGTGTCCCCTGGTAGGCCTCCCTCCTACTCCTAGCAGGCCTAGCCAGCACGGGGCCCCTGAGCGCCACGGCCGTCGCCGTGACGCCGGCCTCCCTCCTCAGGGCCTCCAGGATCCTCCTGAGGTCCCCCTCAACCTCCCAGGGCTCGACTAGGGGTATCTCTATGACGGCCTCCTCAGTGCCCCTATCCCAGTCGAGCCCATACACCACAACACCCATCCACTTGCGGGCCAGCCACTCGACGAGGCTGCTTAGGAGGCCCGTGGCCTCGTTGGGCCTCCACTCGCTCCAGCCCCTCCTCCTAACCTCCTCCTCGAACCTGTCGAGGTCAATAACTATGATGGTACCCTCAACCAGGCGCTCACCCAAGGCGGTGTGCCCCGCCCCTGACACCCACCCCCATCCAGCCCCGGCTGACACCGGGCTCCAGGGGGTCGGGCGGGCTCCTAAAGCGGGGCCTCTCAGACAAGGGGTCGAGGGGCCCTTATAGAGTTGATTGTGATTGATAGTGTTCTACGGCGTGGACGGGGACTCGAGGAGCATTGCCTATGTGAGGTAGAGAGCAAGCCTTAGAGGAATCTAAGTGTATCATCTTAAGGTTCAAGCTTGAGTGGAGAGTATTGAGGGCGGCATTAAAAAAGAAAAATTAAAGAAATAAATTTATAGGGCAGAGGGCTTAAACTGCTAGGGGTACCCCGCTTCTCCTACTTATGACCAGTAGGGAGTAGAGGCCGTATACTAGCATTATGGCTCCTACTACCGCCATGAACGCCTCCAGGGCTTTTGAGAGTTGGAAGTAGGGTGCTGGAGCTGTAACAAGGTAGCCTAAGCCCATCGACGTCGATATCCATAAGCTCTGAAGAGCGGGTACGGCTATTCTTCTAGGATCTTCTCTCCTTGCATATACTATGGGGAGATATACTGCAGAGTCTACGACTACTATGCCGCCTAGTAGCATGAGGAGGTAGCGCGCTCTGTAGTTCTCTAGCGTGGCTCCGACAGCCATTGAGGCTACTCCCAGTATTAACATGACCGCTATCGAGATGAGAGCGAGCCTCTTTAGAGACTCCTGCTCAGACATCTCTCGCACCTCCTAGAAGCCTGTGGGCCTCTCTACCCACTCGCCTATTTCGAAGCGCACGCCGGCTCTACCCAATGTGAGGGCCAAGGCTAGGTAGAGTAGGAACGCAACTATTATGGAGTCGATGGTCCCTACCCCCGTCGGTAGATGGAGTCCCTTATGAGTTGCGAGCCAGCCAGCCGCGCCGCCTAGGAATACTGCGAGTAATCCGGGCACATTTGCAATGCTGTAGCGGGTTCCAGGGCCGAAGGTGTATCTCCTGCCAAGTATTCGACTTACTATATAGTAATCAGCTATGAGTACCGCGCCTACGGGTGGTATGAAGTTCCCGAGTTCTACGCCAAACTTTATGAAGGGCTCCATGCTCATCCCATAGTAGCCTCCCCAGAGTGCTGCTATTAGCGTCCCAATCACGCCTGTTATGAGAACCCACTGCCTCTTTGTTAGTCTACCCGTAACGTTTATCCACGCGAGAGAGGCGCTCCAGAGGTTGTTATCGTTAGTAGTCCACTGACCTAAGATCGCTAGTAGTAGGGCTCCGACGCCCATCCCTATCTGAGCTATAGCTACTATCACGTTTGGACTCTTGGTGAGTATAGTCATGGCCGCTCCGGCGAAGAGTAATAGAGTCATGAAGATTAGGACGTGTGCCGACCAGGCCGCGGCTCCTGACCACTTCCTCTCTCCGTACCTTGCCACATCGGAGGTTATGACCGATCCCGCCGCATAAACTCCGAAGACGTAGGTTATTCCGAGGCTTAGCGCCGCCGGATGAGGGGGCTTCGCTTTCCAAAGGGCGTTGAATCCTCCGTGGAGGTCTATCGCCGCGAAGAATCCTATCGTTACAAGTACGTACCAGAAGGGAACGGTTATATAACTCAGAACAGCTATGGCTCTAAAGCCATAATAGGCGGTTAACATCATTAATAGGCCTCCCCAAAGGGAAGCCGCTGCAATGCTCGTTAGAGCGTGGTGTGGATATATCACATTTACGGTCATACCAAAGAGCCATGTCTCAACGGCGAACCATATTATGAGGGGTATGCCTGAAACTATCAAACTACCTATAGCGGCGCCGAGTCTTCCTAGGGGGTATCTGAGTAGCATGTAAGTATTAGCCCTTGTAGAGCCTCCTATGTAGGCTATCAACCCCCCGAAGAGGGCTAATAGAGCGTTACCGGCGAGGCTAACCTTTATTGTTGTGAGCGGATCATACATTTGCGCTAAACCGGAGCCAGCGAAGATTGCAGCTATGACCGCTAGTACTCCCATGTATACCATGAAGATGTTAAGCGTTGATCTAAGTTCGCTCTTCGGCACAGGTAGAGTCGCATAGTCGCCGTAGACGTCTACTCCAGCGGAGGCCTCCTGCCTGCTCACGCTAATCGCCTGGGGGGCTGCCCCCAGGATAGGCGGCTTCAATTATTAACCCCTAGAATGCCAGTACCCCTAATTATCGAATCTTTTTATAGAAGCGATTTATTCGTGCATATCAATCTATGTAAATCTAGCCGTAGGCTCTAACCTCTAGAGGACTGCGAGAACAGCTTCAGAGCTATGGCGATGGTGTTACCTTGACAACAGTGGGAGAGGTAGGGAGTACTGAGGATAACTTGGAGATAATTCTCTAACCCGCCTAATGAAGGATGGAGAGGCGCCTTTCATAGGCGTGCTTGGCCGGCGACCTTCACTCTTACCTTGACTATATTACCGGGTAGGTAGGGTATGGCTATCTCCTCTACTAGGGCTACCTCGAGTGTAGAGGGATCGGCGCCAGCCTCTATAGCCCTATTCATAGCCTCCCTCTTCGCTTCTTCGAGGGCCCTTGGGCGGGGGGTGTATTCATAGTTGAAGGTCTTCTCTATCGTAGCACCTATCATTGCTGTTGCGGCTCCTATCGCATTAGCCGACTGGGCGCCCTCCGGTCTTATGACTTCGGAGGCGCCCGCTAGCTTCCTCGGTAGCATATCGCTTCCGCCACCCACAAGCACGACGGGCATGGGGTCAGGCTTCGTTTTGATTTTATCGATTGCCTCCTCGACTCGTGATACGATGTAACTGTACGCCTTTTCCGCTATATCTCTAGGGATTAGTCTTTTAGGCCTCTCAGGGTCGCATCTGGGGTCGTCAATGCTCATCCTATCGAGGGCTAATGCTATGTCTGTGGCCGTCATTACGTTACCGCCCCATGCGATCCCCTTTGTAACTAACTCGTAGCCAACGCTCTCGGGACCTACTATTACCTCTTCACCGCGTACCTTAACTACGCTACCTCCAGCAACTCCTATGGCTACGAAGTCGGGCATCATGAAGCTGGTGCGTACTCCACCTATTTCTGCTGCTAAGGAAGACTCCCTAGGAAAGCCGTGCTCTAAAACCCCCACGTTTGTCGTAGTGCCACCCATGTCGACTACAATTGCATCCTTTAACCCCGTCAGCACGTAGGCCCCTCTGATGCTGTTTGACACCGCTGCGACGACCGTTAGTATGGGGTACTTTTCAGCATACTCGGCGGCTATTACTGTCCCATCGTTTTGGGCGACATAGAGTTTTGCGTGCTCTAACCCCAACTCCTCCATGGTGCCGCGGACGGCCTCAATAACCCTCCTCATAACCCCTATGATAGCTGCGTTAAGTATTGTGGCGTTCTCCCTCTCGAGGAGGCCTATACTGCCTATCGTGTGAGAGAGTGATATGGGTACCTCGCCCATTACATCGGATACTATCTCGGCGGCCCGGAGTTCGTGGTCGGGCCTCACAGGTGAGAAGACCGAGGTTATAGCGACGGCTTCTGCCCCCATGGTTTTAAACTGCTCTGCAGCCCTTCTCACGGCATCCTCGTCAAGGGGGGCTATCTCCTCACCGTTATACTCGAAGCCTCCTCTAACCATCGCTACTAGGCCCCCAACGGCCTCGCGCAGATCGGCTGGCCAGTCGGCCATGGGTTCGACTATGCGTGTCGCTGGGAGGCCTATCCGTATCACGCCTACCCTGAGGAGCCCCTGCCTTTGGACTATAGCGTTGAGCCCATGTGTCGTACCGAAGTTCACCGAAACTATCTCTTCGGGCGGAACGCCAGAGCCCTCAACCACCTGCTTTAGCGCCTTTAGGAGCCCGCTTGTCACATCACTTGTTGTAGGGGTTTTCACTGCGTAGACTAGTCCCCCCTTCCTGTCAACGATTACGGCGTCAGTATTCGTGCTTCCGACGTCTATTCCTACCCTGTAACCCGCCATTAATACCACCTCTAATATGCTAAGACTTTGATCCTCTCCTCTATCGGCACATAATTGACGTTATAGCCGAAGTAGCGGGGGCCAACCACCTCTAAGGCGTGGGGGGTTCTCCACTTTGGGTCGCACGGTATGCCCGCTACGACTACCCTAAAGCCATACCTGAGCCTCTCCGTGGTTATGGGTTCGCCAGTTTCCATGTCGAGAATGGATATTATATCTGGAACCGACGCTACTACCTCACCGTCGATTCTGGCGACTAGGTTCTCGTTCTGGAAGTCAACAATCATTCTCCGACCTTTATAGTCACCTAGCCCCTCTATCTCGACCCGGCCTTTAGCGAAGCCTGCCTCGGTCCATCTACTTACATCGACTATCTTCCCCTCGAAGAGCTTGAAGCCCCCGGCAGCCTCGAGCAGAGCATCTACGGGGTCACGGCCACTATTCTTGGCGTCTCTTAGCTCCCTGCCTATTTCAGCTGCCTTCGATATAGTTTTAGGTATGACTGCCTTCTTGTATATGCGCCCCTCCATAGGGTAGATCGCTATAGAGGCCCAGCCGCCCATCCTAACCGTGACCATTCGGGCTATCCTCTCGGCCCAATAGTTGTCGATGGTATCCAGTATGACTCCATTACCCTTCTCATCTGCTAGAGCCATGGGGGTAGCCTTAACTCCATAGAGGTGAAAAGTGACCATTTGAAGCTCCGGGAATGCCCTGCCCATGCCATCACCGTCTATGAGGGTTCTACCTGTAACCCCGCCTACATAGAGAGGGATAGTAGAGTTTAGCCCTCCAGCCTCTATGGGTGTCAGATAATCGAAGCTCTTGTTCATGAAGCCTTCCAGTATTTTGATGACCTTAACGGACTCTGCTCCACTCGGCAATTTCTCAAACATAGTAACCGGGGCTCCCATGAAGGCTGGGGCCACGATAAAGGACTCGTCATCTACATCATCCGGGTCAACGAGCACGATCTCGGCTCCCCTCTCCAAAACTCTCCGAGCCATTAACTTGCCTAGATATGGATCCCCACCCCCGCCAGCGCCGAGTACCGCTGCTCCAACTGCGATGTCATCGACATCTTCAGGCTTTAACCTCCACTCTCCCACCTACTTACCACCCCTCTTCTCGGCCCCCCAAGGATAGCGGGATATTTAGCCCTTCACAGCCAGCGCCTCTCAGTAATCAGTTAAAGCCTCTTTAAGACCCCCTTCCCGTGGGCTCGGCTTAAAATAGCTGTGCTGCTCTCAGCGAGGCCGGGTGGCGTTATTGGCTGTAGACCCCAGGAAGGTTCTGCCGACTAAGATTAACTTGATCAGGCTGCGCCGCGAGTACGCTATGATTAAGAGGATTAGGACTGTGATGGAGGAGAAGAGGGAGGTCCTCCTCCACTACATTAAGAGTGCTGCCGAGGAGTATAACAGGTACCAGGAGGAGGTCTTCAAGACCATCGGGGACGTCTTCACCGACTACTACGTGGGGGCCTCCGCTGAGGGGTTGGAGAGGGTTAAGTCCTACGCCGAGGCGGCCCCCGAGAGCCTGGATGTAAGCGTGGGTAGGAGGATCCTCTTCGCCGTGAAGACCCCCACCTTCAACCTGGACGAGTCCAGCATCGCCAGCCCCGCGCTGCCAGGCGATGTTCACCCCAGGCTGGCGAGGGCCTACCGGAGGGCCCGTGACCTTCTTCCCAAGCTCCTCAAGCTGTTAGAGTATGATGAGATGATAAGGCTCCTCCTCGACGAGCTGAGGGAGACGCAGAGGCTGATAAACGCCCTAGACTACGTGATACTGCCAAGCTACGACGCCGCCATAAAGTTCATCAGGGGAGTCCTGGAGGAGAGGATGAGGGAGGACTTCATAAGGCTGAAGATGCTCAAGAGACTCTTCGAGCGGAGGGCCGAGGCTGAGGCCGCTCAGCGCTAGGGCACCAGGATTCCTATCAGTATAAGCACCCAGGCGCCCACGAGCAGCGCGGTCAGCAGCCCACGCGGGGTGGCGTTCCAAACCCTCCTAGCGAGCCTGACCAGCGCTAGAGCCGTTCCAATGCCCGCGAATGTTAGCAGCAGCACAAGCCCAGCCATAGCGGCCACGTAGCCCACGTCGACGTGCGGGTGTATGCTAAGCGCCCTCGAGAGCTGGTGGAGGGCCATGCTGAGATCTGAGACGGCCAACCCCCCATCACCCCCTGGGGGCTATTGGTGGCGCTGCAGCCTAGCCCTGCGCGGCCGGGTACTCTCGGGGTCACACCGGCGGGCGCTGCCGCGTGACGAGGCCCCCTAGGGGCTGGGGGTTGTGAGTGTGGATGGCTTGATTGCGGGGTCGAGCACGACTGTGTTGCGTAGGCACCCTATCGACTCTATGCAGGCTTCAACTGTGTCACCGGGCTTCAGGTACACCGGCGGCCTCCTAGCGTGGCCCACGCCCTCCGGGGTGCCTGTTAGTATGGCGTCGCCCGCCCTTAGGGTCGCCGCCTCGGATATGTAGGAGACCACCTCGGCCACCCCGTGTATCATGTCGGCGGTCGTGGAGTCCTGGAGCGTGTTGCCGTTGATGCTACTCCTAAGCCTCAGGCCCCGGGAGGGATCCAGCCTGGGTCGGGGGACTATGAGGGGGCCCAGGGGGGTGAAGGTGTCCCACGACTTGGCCCTCCAGAACTGGCTAACCCCGATCTCGAACTGCTCGTACCGCGCGCTAACGTCGTCGGCCACTGTGTAGCCCCACACGGCCTCTAATGCCTCCCCGGGCGTGAGGCCCCTGCCCCCGGGCCCTACGATCACGGCCAGCTCGACCTCGACGTCGACCCTCAGGTCCTCCGAGGCAACTATTATCGGGTCCAGGGGGCCTACAACGCTGTTCCACGTGAGGGCGAAGACCTCGGGCCTAGGCGGGGGGCCTCTGCCCGTCTCCCTCGCGTGGCCAGCATAGTTCAGGCCTAGGCCCAGCAGCTTCCCCCCACCCTCTAGGGGCGCCGCCAGGTAAACGGAGCCGACCGGGTACCCCCTATGGAGCCTCGAAGCCCTCACAGCGAGGGCCTCGAACTCCCCGGGGTCAACCTCCCTCAGCACGTCAACAACCCTATCATACCCGGCCAGGCTCAGAGGGTACACGCGGCCCCCCAGGAAGGCAACGGCCTCGAGGGATCCCCCGGGCAGCACCGCGCGGCCGAGCCCCACGCTAGCCCAGACGGGGACCTCGAACACCACACACCACCCACGCCTCGGGAAGAGGCTCCGCCACGCTAAGCCCCTCCCCGGGGATTCATTTTAGTGCGCGCACACCCAGAGCACACCGCGGGATTGACGGGAGGAGCCTGTGAGGATGGTTAAAAGCGCTGAGCCCCCGGGAGGCGGTGATGCGGGCCAGGACAGCCGAGGCCCCACTGGGAGCTGCGAGGCCATGAGGACCCCGGACCCCTCGACCCCCCGTGGGGGGATGGAGTCACACGAGCGTGCCGAGCCACCTAGGCGTGGGTGTCGGCGTTGAGGCCCCTCTATGGTCAGGGGTTCTTCCACGTCTGCAGGGGCGTGATATGGTACACTATAGTGTTCGACTACGAGGATAGGGAGGCCCTCTACTGGAGGCTCCTCAGGAGCGGTGATTACGGGGGGGAGGTGGAGACCCTCCGGGCTAACATGCAGGGCTTCCTCGACGAGGAGAGGATGCTTATCAACGGGGAGGAGGTGAGGGCGGTCGTTGATGGTGTATACATCGACGTGAGGGGGGAGAAGTCTAGGTCGACCGCTGTCTTCGAGGTGAGGATCCCCTACAAGCCTAGGAGGGGGAGGAACGTATACGAGGACTACTACGAGCCCGAGGTGGCCGAATACCCCTACACGGTCACGTGGATACTCCCACCCGGCTCGAGGATCCTAGACTACGAGATGCCGGGTAGGGTGAGGCTATCCAGCGACTCCAGGATCCTCGAGGTCCGCGTGGAGAGGGGCTCGAGGATACCCGGCTATGAGAGCCTCGTCTTCGAGCTGGGCTAGTAGGCGTAGACCCTGACCCCCTTGCTCCTAGCGTACTCCTCCACCTCACCCCCTATCAGAGCCCCTGCGAGTACCGCCACGACGCTCTTACCGGGGCGCTTAGCCCTCACCAGATCCGCCTTAGCAAGTAGAGCGCCGACATCCTCATGCTTGGGCTTCACTTTAACCTCTACCACGTAGACAGTCCTATCAGTCTCGATGAGGAGGTCGATCTCGCTGTCGTCCACGCGGTAATTCCTATGCCGGGCCAGGATCCTCTCACCCCTACCGCGTATCTCCTCCCTCAGATCCTCGTATACACTCCTAGAGTAGAAGCTCTCAGCCAACGCTCCCAGCTCCAGCTCGGCGACGCTCATCCTCCTATTATGCTCCGATAGGGTCTCCCAGATCCTCCTAACCTCCTCCCTAATATCCCTGAGCTCCTCAACGACCACCCTAAACTTCTCATCGTGTTCCAGCAGCTTCCTCTCTATAGACTCAAACCTCCTATCATGCTCCAATAACTTCCTCTCGAGGGCCTCGAACCTCCGGTCGTGTTCCAGCAGCTTCTTCTCTATAACCTCGAACCTCTTATCGTGCTCTAATAGCTTTCTCTCTATCGCCTCGAGTCTCCGGTCGTGCTCTAATAGTTTCCTCTCTATAGCTTCAAACCTCTTATCGTGTTCCAGCAGTTTCCTTGCTAGAGCCTCGAACTTCCTGTCCTGCTCCACCAGCTTCT
>Ga0256833_1000272_pt1 | contig 41102 bp, 48 predicted proteins | sample 356284metaG_FD_190535 | JGI IMG/M metagenome (GOLD analysis project Ga0256833, IMG submission 190535) | Hydrothermal vent microbial communities from Mid Atlantic Ridge, Atlantic Ocean - 356-284 | ecosystem: Environmental > Aquatic > Marine > Hydrothermal vents | place: Atlantic Ocean: Mid... | reverse complement strand
TGCAGATTTTCCGTAATTCGTATGCTGTGACCAGAACTGCTACTATGGTTTCTACTAATGAAGGAGATCTGCTGCAGCGTGTTAAGCGTGAATGTTTGTTGTTTCATACTGAAGATATTGAACGGTCTATTTTGCTTGGTGTTAGAGCTGAAGGTAATATTGCTAATCAGCCGTTTAGGTCTTTTGACGGTATTTTGCGCCAGTTAGATATGAATAATGCGTCTCCTGCTGGTGGTATTTTGACTGAGCGTGCGTTGAATAATTTCTTTGAGCGTGTGTTCTCGGTTAAGATGCGTGGTTCTAATACTAATGAGCGTATTGGTATTTGTGGTTCTAGGTGGCTGACTTTGTTTAATGATATGGTTAAGCAGTCTAGCTTCTTTGAACGCACTGTTACTGATAGTGTTTACGGTATGGATTATACTACGTATCTTACGCCGCATGGTAAAATTACCTTTATTCCACATCAGTTATTTAATACTATGCCTGGACGTGAAGCTGATCTTGTTGTCTTGCATCCTGATTCTGTGCATCTTTACTATATGTATGAAGGACAGGAAGAAGATAGGGATTCGAATCCGCGTCTTGCTAATGGTATTGATGGCACCATTGGTGGTCTTGTTACTGAGATGGGAATGATCCTTAAAGGTAGGGCTACTTGCGGTATGCTTACTGGTGTTACTTCTGTGCGCGGCACTGCTATTAATGTGCATCACGTGTAAACTAAAATTTAGGAGGGGATTAATTTCCCCTCCTTCATAGACGAGGATATAGCTATGACTTTTAAACTTGGTAAACAGCCTGAAGTGCTTTCTGGAGATTTCACTAATAAGGTTGATGAGCATCAGACTGATCTTAGGCAATCTGATAGCGGGGAAGAGGCTTTTCTTAAGCGAGAGCAGCCTCTTGGGCCTGCTATTAATGAAATAGAAGAAGAGCCTAGCGTTGCTTCTGAAGAACATGATTGTCTTGAGGTGAGTAAAGATAATCCTAATGAATATGTTATGCCGCAGTATTTTGTTCAGCGGTATAATCGGTTTGACTTTACTTATCCGTATCTTGACAAAAATGGAGAAGAAAAAGAAATTGTCTTCACTGGTGGGCAGTATATTACTAAGGATGTGAAAATTGCTACTATGCTTAGGAATGATATTCTTAGGCCTGGTGGCATTGGGCATCTTATCGAAGATATAACTGAAGAACAGTTTCGTAAATGGAAGGCTGGTGCTGACCAGTATGCTCATATTAGAGCTAAAAGTGGTTTCTTTAATGCGAAAGATGCTAAAGTTAGCGCTCAGGTTGCTCGTATTAAAGAACTTGAAAATAAAATTAAGGCACTTGGCGGTGAAGTCTGATGAGAACTTTTTCTGAGGTAGTAGATCAAGTTGTTATTGAAACACGAAAACCAACACATTTAGCTACTATTATTAGAATAACTAATAAGATCATAAAGGAGTTAAGGACTAATTATCCTTCTCCTTATGATCTTGTTGAAATGCTTGTGCATAGCGGTGATCCAGAGCATGAATGCCCCTATATTATTGATATTCCTTGTGATTATCGTGATATGCGTGCTGTTATGTATTCGGATTGCCTATTCGTTAAGTATCGTCCGCCAGGATTAGTGCAGAAGTTAGACAAAGCTTTTTGGTATCAGTCTGGTAATAAGCTTGTTTTTACTGGGATGGCTCCTTGGGATTCTATTAAGATTGCTTATTATAAGGCTTTTGTTCCATATACATATCGCAAAGAATGTGATAGGCAGATTAAGAGTAATAGTGATGGATGTTCTTTCAGTTTTCGTGCCGCTGCTGATGATAGTTGGGCTCCTTTGGATTTTAATGACCCTAATCAAGTTGCTAGGCTTGGAAGGCATGTTGACTGGGTGCTGCAAAAATTTCCGGAAGTTGTTGTAGACGGTGTTATCGCTGATTTTAATAATCAGTATGGTGATCCTCAAATTGGCAGAAGTGTTTATCAAGCTTTTACAAGAGGAAAAGATGAAATTAGGCGTAGTCAGCGAACGCATTTAATTGGAGAGCACTAATGGCTTCTGTTGTTGAAATCTCTGGTATTAATCCACCAGTTAAAAGTAAGATTAATACACTTAATGTATTTGCTATAATAGCTCATGCATTTATACAAGGGTTAGCACTGTTTGACTATATTGCTATGCAGGAAGCGCTTAAATGGAATTTTTTGCTTGGCATTTTTGTTCATGTGCTAACAGCTATTTTTAGAACATGGTTTACGGAGAAGAAAATTGCCTTATCTCTGGATGATACTGATGAAGTTGGTGCGTAAATATTGGCTAATACTTGTTGCATTAGTCACTGCTTTAGCTTATGGATTTAAATTTGGGCGAGGAAATTTAGCTAAAAAAGAATTGAATGTTAGGAAAAAAGATGATAAACTCATTAAAAAAGCTAAGTCTGCCGCTATTCGTAGGGCTAAGTTTAAGCGGATGCGCCCTGACAGATACAGGAGAGACTGAAGCTAGGCGTGTGGTGATTGCTACTTTTGAGCCTATTCTTTATTCAAAGAAAGATACACCGTGGACTAAATGTCAAATTCAGCAATATAATGCTAAACTAGACGTTTTTTATGGACGTAAACCACAGCCTATAACTGAATGTAGTAAAAATGCAACACGCAACTGAAACTATTATAGATTTTCTTGGACTTCAGCCTGCATTTTCTAATATACAGTTAGTAAAACCCTCTGTAATAAGAGGAAGAAATTTTAGGTTTAATTTGCGCGGAATCTATTCTGGTTGGGGTAATAGCATTTCCGCGCAAGTTTTGCCTGATGAGTCGTTCTTCCCTGCGACTTTTAGGCAAGATGACAGGGTTGTCTTAGTGACGCAGCACGGTTTGTATTCCTCGGCAAGCAAGTGCGCTCCTTGGCAACCCTGTCTTTCTTATCCAAAAATACAAAGAGTTGATCCGAGAGATGAAGACTATCCGATTAGTCAAGCTTATGCTGGTAATGTATATTATTATGCACATCCTCAAATTGGCATAGTTGCTTATGATACTATTCATAAGTCTTGTCATATGGTTGATTTAACTTGTTTTAGCGGGCCTATATACGGAATTACGCAGGCTCTTAATAGATTAATTGTTCTTGCTAAAGATACTGTAAGTTGGTCTAGGCCAGATAATGGTGATAAGCTTGACTGTTCTTTGCATAAAGGAGCTGGGTTTCAGTCACTTTCTATTGCAAAATATGGTAGACCGTTAGCAGTAAAACCTACTAGAAATGGTTTTGCTGTATATACTACTAATGCATTACTGCAATTTTCTGAAACTGCGCCTTTAGCTGGATTTAGAGTTGATGTAATTAGTGAAGAGTTAGTGCCTATTAATCCTTGGGCAGTTGTGGCAAGAGATAATTTAACGCATATTTTCTTAGCTAAATCTGGACTTTATGCGTATAATGGTCAATCGTATCCAGAAGAAATACAACATGTTGTCGGCAGATATTTAGTTGAAATAGAGCTTCCTAGATTGCAGCATTTGTTAGATACGCATGCTATTGCACTATTCGATTCACCGAGCACGCAGGAGACATTTATTTCTATATTGGGTTATGATGGATCAGCTGACCATTGGCAGAGATCATTAGTTTATCATTGGGGACTTGATAAATGGTCATCTTTCGATCAGCCGCATCTTTGGATAGGTCCTTCTGTTTTTGATGAAGAACGTATTCACACTATTGACCTTGGTTTCATACATTATGATAGATATCCAAGGCATTTTGATTCTACTAGGGGAATCGTCGAGCCAACAGGAATAGGTTGCGAAAGTGATCTTAAGCCTATTGACTCTTGGGTCGAATTAGGCTTGTTTCATATTCCTGTACAAGATTCTCAGACTAGAGACTCAGTTCTTAATAATGTAATTGTTCATTCAGGTCCTATGATTAGCACTGCTGCTTGGAGGCACTCACAAGCGCTGTTAGAGAAGGTTGACCAATGGAAAGAAAATGCAGAAATATATAATGAATTTGCATTATTTGCTATGTCGACTAATGATGGTTATGCGACTGCTTCTTTTAATTGGATGGCTGGTCATATTGTTGAGTCTACTGTATATATGAGAAATTACGCCTTGGATAACATAGGTAGATACCATACAATTAGAATAGTTGCTGAAAATCCTGGTGAGTATTATGAAATTAACGCAATATCTTTGGATTATGGAGCGACTATAAAGCTATAGAGGACAGAGAATGGCTCTGTTTCTGGTCTAGCTAATAAAGGAAAGACAAATGACTGGTTCTAATAGGCGTTTTACTACTACGCGGTTGAAGGTTTTTAATTCTACTTATGAAGCTTCTAAGTATATCGGGCAACAAGGTGAGGTTGTTTTTGATCTTGAGGCTAAGAAGTTTTGTATTCATGACGGGATTTCTTATGGCGGCGTTGCTTGTTTACAGGCATCAGCACCTCCTGTCACTCTTGTTAATTTTGGTATTGTTGGCCATGATCTTAAAGTTATGATGAGCGATGGTTCTTCGTTTAGTGTTCCATTGGCTGATCTTGATGGTGATAATACTTACACAGGAGCACATCTTAACGCAGGTTATCTTGTATTAACTAAAGAAGATGGGACTACAACTAACTTGCCGCTAGACCAATTTGATACTGATAATACTTTTGTTGATGTATCAGTAAATGGTGGTAATTTAGATTTTACTTTAGAGGATGGTTCTCATAAGTATGTGCCTCTTGTTACATTAGACACTGATAACACTATTGCTAGTGCTGAAATTAATACAAGTGGTCAGCTTGTATTAAGAAATGAAGATAATAGTGTTGCTGCTGCGCTTAATTTGCCAGATAAGTTTCTTACTGCGATATTAGCAACGCAGAATGATACTTATACGTTTACAATGTCTGATGGCACTAATATTCAACTTGCTATTGATGATAATGCTATTGTTAGTGGCGGTTTTGACAGTTATGGTGTACTTAAATTACAGGACAAAGATGGTAATATCATTAATTGTGGAACTCCTAAAGCCTATGGAACTACTATTAATGATGCAGGTAATTACTACATTAGCTCTAATGTTGAAGGAGCATTACAAGAAATTGGTAATGCTATTAAACCAGCAACGGCTACTACTTCAGGGACTGTTGAATTAGCTACTACTGCCGAAGCTTCTGGCGGAACAGATAATACACGCGCTGTTACTCCTGCTGGGCTTAGTGCTGCATTGGCATCTTCAGGTTTTGGTGATGTTATTGGTGCTATTAATATTGGCACTGGGTCTAATGTATTTAAGCAGAAGAATGGCGCGCACAAATTGGAATTACGGCGTATTCGTGGTGATGGTAGTATTCTTGTTTCCGTTGTTGGTGATGATGTTGTTATTGGTGGTGCACCTGCTAGCACTACTCAGGTTGGCTCTGTTGAATTGGCTACTGGGCAGGAAGCTATTGATGGCACTTCTAGCACATTAGCAGTTACGCCATCTGCGCTTGATTCTGTTCTTGACAGCCGTTGTCCTAATCATGCGACTGCTGTATCTGCTGCATCTGATAGCACTGTTGGTGTGATAGGCAATACTGGCCGGTATGCTGATGAAGGACATAAGCATCCTATTCAACTGCCATCAACTGATGTTAATAATGGTATTATTACCGGGCCTAGTGACGCAAGGCATTTCTTGCATGATTTTAGACTTAATAAGGTTTATAATCATGGCACGTCTTATGACGGATGTGTTTATGGTGGTCCTTTAACTGGTGAAGCTAATACAGGTAGTGATAATACTGGTTATGGGCATAATGTTTTAAATGGCGGTTCTACCGGAGATAGGAATACTGCATTCGGTCGCGGTGTGTTGCGAAATTTAAGCGCAGCTTCCTATGATATGACTTATTTTGGTGCCTGGGCTGGTTATTATGCTACTGACACTAATAGCAATGCCGTATTTGGAGCTTATGCCGCTTATTACAATACTACCGGAGACAGCATTTGTGCTTTCGGTAAAAATTCTCAGCGTAACGCAACTACTGCTGTTGGTAATTCAAGTTTTGGTAGAAGCTCGCTAGAATTTCTTATTGATGGTAATAGAAATTCTGCTTTTGGTGTTAACTGTCTGTTAAATTTAATTGACGGTAGTAATACAGCTGCTTTTGGCCGAGATAGTCTTGGATCTCTACAACACGGAGATAATAATTCTTCAATTGGTGGTCATTCAGGAAGATATTTGAATGATGGTAGTGAACTACAGACAGCTAATAACTGTGTCTATTTTGGTTATGATACGCGTGCTTTAGCGGATAACGCTGATAATGAAATTGTCATTGGTTTCGCTGCGCGAGGACATGGTAATAATACTATTACTTTGGGTAATGGTAATATTACAGATGCTCATATTCAAGTTGCTTGGACTGTTACGTCTGATAGACGAGATAAAAGAGAAATTAAACCTTTAACTAAAGGTTTAGATTTTATTAAGTCGCTCAATCCTGTTGAGTATTACTTTAAAGTATCTCGTGAAAATGAAGCTAGGAATGGGCGTAAGCGTTATGGGTTTATTGCACAAGAAGTTAACGATGATGTTATCGTAGATGCTACTGATAGTGAGCATCTTAGATTGACTGAAACTGCAATTATTCCTGTTCTTGTTAATGCTGTGAAAGAGTTGACAGAAAAAGTCAATAATTTAGAAAAGGAATTATCTAATGCACGTAAAGGATGAAGACGTTAAATTTTTTACCGATATGGTAAAAAGAGCTAAAAAGCAATTAGCCAAGTTGCCTGAAAAATTAACCAATGAAGAAAAAGAAGTTCGCAGAGCACTTCGTCGTTTTATAAAAATCATGAAGGTGTATGATATTGAAAAAGCTTGAGCAACTTGATAATGGCGACGTAATTGCGTTTAAGGGGTCAGGCATATTTTCTAGATATGTCCGCAAATTTACTAAATCTCCTTTTACGCATGTCGCCATTGTTATTAATATAAAATGCGATGGACTCGATAAAGAAATTCCGTGCATAGTTGAAAGTCACTCTACAGCTGGATACCGCTTACGTAATATTAATACATTTAGTAAGCCTTATTGGGTGTTCAAGACTAATGCTAAATGGAATAAACAAGCAGCTGAGATAGCGCTAAAAAATATAGGCACATACAAATACGCTTGGATAAATATTTTCTTGGCTGTTATTGGAATGAAGATGATTACTGTTGGTGATCATTTAGTGTGCCATCAATTCGCAGCTCGCATATTAAATTTTTGTGGTGTTAAAGTAGGAAATCCTAAATCTCCGCAAGAATTATTAGATCGACTAGGAAAATAAAATGCGCAAGGTTGGTATATTTACCGGTAAAAAGTGTTGTTGTGATCCTGCCGGGAAACCTACAACCTTGCGTATAGCTAAGCAACCAGACCAATGTGACTGGATAGGTTTACATTATGAGTGTCGACCAATAGTAGCACCAAATAAAAATTCTTGTTGTAAGGATAAGTAAAAGTAAACTAGTAATATTGTAGTGAAAGAAATAGATATTAACACTTAGTACGCTAGCCAGTAACGGAGATAATTATGAATGAAATTGGTGGGCTAATATCCATTGGCGCGTTAATGCTTGCTGTGCTTGGCTTCTTTTTGCGTCTTATTGTTTTAGCTAATAATAAGATGCATGATCTTGAGATGAAATTACAAGAGCATGAGCTGGAAGTTGCAAAACATTATGTCAGGCAAGGCCAGGTTACTATGATGGAAAAAAAAATAAACGATAGTCTTAAAGTAATTACAAATGAATTGCGAATGCTGCGAGATGCGTTTATGACTAAGATGATTAACGGAAAGGAAAAGTAAAATGCGTCCTTATAGTGGTAATGATAAAAACTATGTGCCTAAGCATGAAGTTAATGTTCAAGGACAGATTACTGAAATTTCTGCTTTTGGTTCAATTAGCTTTACGCTTGTTCCTGGTGAACATTGTGGTTATTTACATATCCACGACGGTGTGACTCCTGGTGGTGTTGGTCTTGTCCAGTGTTTTCCTAATCCTAATCCTGGCGGTCCTATTCCTATACTTCCACCAGTAATGCCTCCTCCTGATGGTTTACTACCTGATGGCCAGACTTCAGTAACGATTAATCACAATTACAATACTTATCCTATTGTGCAGGTTATTGATTCTTCAAGTGGTGAAATCGAATCTGTCACTATTACGCATAATGATGCTAATAGTTTCACTGTTTCTGTTGATACTGCTAGTCATCCAGACTACATTATTGTTTACAGGTTTTAATTATGGCGAAGAAATTAGCAGCTGACAAGCCGAAGTTCACATTAGTCAGAGCTTCTAGCAAAGCGGAACTCTTTGGGCTTTGTGCTGCACTTCTTCAACATGACTCTAGGGCTACAGCAGCTTCGTATCGTGAATTATATGCCTGTGCCATGCGAAGCTCTGTAGCCCTAGTAGGTGTTATTTTACCGAATTCAGCAGGCATAGTTAATGTAGGCTATGTAGCTTATACAAAATTAAATTATATCAGCCTTACTGTTTTCTTGAAGGGAATTCGAGAATTAGCTCCATCTGAATTAGACAGTGGCGATTTAGTTACTGTTGTTCAGTTAGTTTGTCCTCACGGCATGAGCGAAGAAATTTATAATTTTGTTCAAGCTAATAATAAAGTATTATGCCCTGAAAATAATATATTTTCTCGTGAATTACACGAAGGTATGCCTTATGATATTCTTAATACACGTGAAGGAGATTAGCAATGTCTGATCTACAGTATAGAGATTCATCATTTAGGCGCACTAGCTTAGCACTTGGTGCTAAGCAACGTATTTTTAGTGAAAATGTTAATCGTGGTGTTGATAGGACTCACGATCAAACAAGACAACTTCTGCATCCAGGGCAGCATGGAGACTTAGAGTCTATAGTCTCTATGTATAAAGGATTGTTCGCCGGTGGAGAAACAGATCAGCATCGCCAGACTGTTAGAGATCGTGCAGATACTATTTGGAACAGGGCTCATGATGAATTATATAATAAATATATAACTAATGAACAACAGATTGCTGATGAAGAACGACTACGTTTAGAAAATAAACTGGACGAAGAAACTTTGACCTGGCATAAGATTGCCGGATCGACTAGGAATTGCTTTGTCGCTAAAATGCGTAGTCATACTTTAGATGAAAATACAGTAAAAATTACATCATTATTAACTCAACTTCGCAGAGATGCCATTGATAAAGAAACTGCTGCATTAGAACACTCACAGCAATTAGCTTATAACGCATATATTGAAGGAGATAACGCAGACTTTAGTAAATATATTTCTGCGTTAGGTATTCTTAAAGGTACTTGGGATAAACTTGATTTTACTGATAACGTGGACGAAGATATTGATAGGTCAATTAGTGAATTCGTCTTTACTGAACAATGGGTTCGTAGTGCTGGTAGTATTGCTGCTGCTGATGGTGTTTATAATGGATTAGCTGATTCTTATGTTGGTGGTTCTATCACTGGCCCGTAAAAGAGGATAAGGTAATGTCTTTTGATAGTTATGTTACTGACTGGGGAGCATCTGCGAGAAAAAAGAAAAAAGGCGTTGCTGGCCAAGTTTTACGTTTTGATAAAAATGGTATTCAAGTTAGTGTTCCAGATAACAGTCCTAGTACTGTGGTAGCTAGAGATGTTATGGCTAAATTACTTGGGCATGTTCCTAACTCTATGTATCAGAGGCCAGCTACTGTTATTCCTTTTAAGGATGAGTCTACTTATGACAAGTTAGCTAAAGCTGGTGTTCGTGTCGGCACTCCTATTACTAGCTTACCTGCTCTTTTAGAAAAAGCAGAAGTGCCTATAGATAATTCTATCTTACAAGCTCCTCGTGAATCTAGCCAGCAAATATATGATCCTTTAAGTGGTTATTTAATGACCGATTCAAATATTGCTGGTAATATTGTTTCAATGCTTCTTTCTTTGGATTAAGCACATGCCTAAGTTAGCTAGACCACTAACATTAATGGAAAAAATTAATGCGCTGCAAAACTTGCAGGAAGGTAAATATAAATTACCTAAACAAAAGGTTTTGCCTAATGATCCTCTTCTTGTAGAGGAGATGAATAAACTTAGTTTAATGCAAAAAGGCACTTCTCCGTACAGGAGTGTTGGTGAAATGCCTCATTCATATATGCAAATTCCTGTAGCTAAGACAAAAGAGCTTGACAAAACTATTGCCGAAGTCACACCTAGAAGTGGTTATGGCACAGGTAAGAAAAAACAATCAGACTCTGCGCGCATTGTTCCTGATTCTATTACTATACCGCAAAAGACCAGTGCTTATCCGGCACCTAAAGATATTTTACCCGCACAGCCGCCAGTTCCTATTTATCAGGGAGTTGCTCCAACAGATAATCAGATTATTGGTGTTCAATATAAACCTGAAGTAAATGTGCAGAAGTCTGATCTTATGCACACAACTATGACTGTAGCTAAGACTAATCATACTGAACAGCCGCCAGATCCAATGACTAGTCTTCCTGAATTAGCAGCTAATCCTGATCTTACGGCTCCGTCGACTAAAGAACCTGATCCTATATCTGATCCTACAACGCCAGCGCTAACTAAAAATCCTGCGCCTGCTCTACAGCCAAAGCATAAGCCTCCTGTGCGACCTTTAGATATTGCTGGTGTGCAAGCGCTTTTAGCTGGCAGCGAAAATGATTTAAGAACTACTCTTACGGCATTACTTAGAACAGCAGAAAAAGAAAAATATCCACTTGTAGATATTAATACTTTGTTAAATGGGGATTATAGTAATGGCTGATAATCTTTATCAGATGTTCGCTAAAGCTATTAATAAAGATCAAACTGACTATAACGCTAAGCAATTAAATGTTATGGTCAAAGATGGTCAACTTTCGGCTGAAATAAAAAGACAACAGGGTATAAGAGTAAAAACTAATCCTGAATTTGTTATGCCTTTAGTTGGAGGTAGGCATAAATATTCTGCTTCTGTAGTTGCTGCTTATAGATCGCATGGTGCAAAAATACCTAATAATATTAAAGAAAAACTGGATCAGCTTGATGCAATGGCTATGGTTAGTCATGATTTGGCAACGGTAGATCCTGAATATTTATCAGCTATGCGAAGACGTGGACAAAAAGCTTTTGACCCATCTGAGCTTAGGCAGCGTGCTGCACAATTACAGAAAGAAATTGATGAGGAAGCTGCGCCTGTTCTTTATAAGGATGCTAGATTAAAAACACAGATACTAGCTGATCGCGCCGCAATAACTCATTTTGGTGTAGAAACACTAGACGAAAAAAGACAGCTACTTGATAATCAAGTAGCTTCTTCAAATCTGCGCAGACAATTACTTGAGCAAAATGTAAAAGATAAAGCAGAAGCTAGGCGCGTTAGTAAATTACTTAGTAATATGGATTCTAATGATTTATGGTCTGCTATTGAAAGTGATAATATTCCTGATGGTGTTACCAGATTACAACTTTATGACTATTTTGTAAAGAAGAAAAAATTAGAGCTTGTCAGTGATAACTTGCGCAAAGGTGGTAGCACTGATGCGTTATTAAATGCGTCTTTGACTGACGATCAATTAGTTAATATGATAAAAGAAGCTAAGAAAAATGGACAAGCAACTGTTAATGTTGGCCAGATAGACATTCCAGTAGTTGATTTAGAAAAAAATTTAAACGAAAGACTTATACTAGCGAAGAAACTTGCCAATGATCCTGATGCTGTAGGCAAAGTTAAAGCTATTATTAGTGATGTTGGCAAAGATACTAGCGCAACTACTGCATTGCTTATAGATCAAGTTAAAACTTTAGGTATTGCACCTACAGCTAATGATCCTAGCTGGGGTAGATTACAGGCGATTAAAAATCAAATTGATGATGCTCTACAAAAAGGCCAAGTTACTATTGCACAAGATAAGGTTAAATCTTATAAAAAATTAGCTTCTGATTATGTGGAAGGTTATATAAATACTAGTCCAAGTTGGATGCAACCTGCACTAAAACAAATTGCTATGTATGGTAAGGTGCGCTCTAAACCTGCTGTAACACTAGCTGTCGCTAATATGGATCCTATAGCTTTACACGAACAAGTGCAGCTTAATCCAATTCTTAGTCATGTTGGCGATGTCTTTGCTCAATTACAACCTAAACTTAAAGAAGACAGTAAGAAAAATCCTCTAGCGCAAAAACAAACAAGAAAAGATAAACTACTTGCACGTGAGCAGTGGCTTGAGCATGGCCTTAATAGAAAAGCACTTAGTGAAGAATTATCTAATAGGCTTATGACTAGTTCGCTTAAAATAGGTTTACATACTTATTTGACTAAGCGTATTGAAGCTGGTGATGAAAATGCTTTAGTTGTTGCTAAAAAACTTTTTGGTGATAATTGGCAAGCTGGTGCTTGGGATACACGTGTTTTATATGTGCGTGATAATGCTGGAGCAAAAGTAACTAGAGTGAATAATAATGCTATTTATGAGGCTTTGGGCAAGCTTTCTAAATCAGATACTGAAGCTGTTCCTAAAATACTTGCGCTTATTAAAGAAACTGCGCCTAAAGTTATTCAAAAAGCATTGCCTAAGACACCTGCTGAACATATGCTTATATTTTTAGCTGACGCAAGGTATCAGATTGATCCGTCTTATGGCCCTGAAACAATGTTAAATGCTCGGTTTAATGCTGGCTATAAGCAGTTGTCAAAAGCTATGCTTAATTATGGACGTCCAATCGAAGAATTAGGGGCTGATTTACTTAAACGTTTTAGGCAATTGCCAAAAGCAGCACAAGGTTCTATCATTGTTGATATGAGTCAGCAATTGCAAGAGAAATTAAAAGCAGATCATCCTTTCTTAAGCGCACTTGATTTTAATGGTATTGCTGCTGCTGGCGTAGCAAGGGATGAAATTGAAAAGAAAATAGCTACTGGTGATTTGTCCAGAGAAGAGCTAGCTTTACTTCAGCATTACATGAACAGGGAATAAGAGGTAACTAGTCATGGATCTTAACTATGATACACTAGACAGTGGCGCTGATTTGTCAACTTGGTTTGCTAATGAGCGAAAGACAAAAACAGAAAGAATCATTTCTGATACACGAAGCGCTGCTATTGGTGTAATTCCTGGTGCTATGGCTGGTGCTATTGACACTATTGGCCAGTCTGTCGGTTTGTTCGATGAAGATACTATGGCTAATAGTATTAATGCTATTTTTGGTAATACAGCTGCTACTGTTTATAATGACCATAAAACTGGTTATCGAGCTATTGGTGATGTTGCTACTATGTTTGCTGGCGCTGGTCTAGCCACAAAAGCATTGCGCTCTTCTTCTTTGTTCATTAAAACTTTAGAGAGTGCTGGCAAATATGGTAAAAATTTAGCTCGTGTAATAGCCATTGATGAAGCTGGTCAATCTGCAGCTCTTGCTGCTTATGAAGCTAAAGCCCTTAGTTATGGTGAAATGGGTCTCAGAAATCTTGAGGGAACTACTTCACTTATTAAGGCCAGAAATAATATTAAGAAAACTGCCTTTCTAAATGGGCTTAAATCTGGTATTGCAGGTGAAGTTTTTATTAGAACTTTACAAAGTGACTCAGATTTATTCTTTCCTGAAGGTCAAGGCGTTAAAGAAGGTTTAATTAGTGCCGGACTTATTGTAGGTCTTCCGGCAGCCATGAACAGAATTGTTCTTAATCCTGTCTTAAAAAAGATTGCGCGTAACGCAGGGCAACGCGCAGCTAAATTAGGTGTTAAGAAAACAGCTGTTTATGGGGCTAACTTAGCTGGTTCTGTTAAGGCAGAAGAAATCTTTAATAATCTTTTACACTCTGGTGAAATTACTGATAGTATTGCATCAGAAGTCAGGGCTGCTAAAGATACTGCTGCAGCACATGCAAAAGATGCTATCATGAAATTAGCTTCTGTCCAGGGAGAAGCAGGTATTTCTAAATCTTTTGCAATCAATCATGAGCAGATAGCGCGTGTTAAAGATATTGCTAAAAAATCGCCTAATCTTGCGACTAATATTATCTCCATTGATGATATTAATATTTTTGATGCTTTCACTAAGAAAGGCAAATCAGAAATTGAAAATGCTATTAAAGACAAAATTGATGCACTAAAAGTAAAATTAGAAGAAGCAAGTTCAACTTCTGAGATTGAACATTATAATCGTCTTTTAATTAAGGCTAAGAAGAAATATAAAGATACTTTTTTTAATACTTTTGCTGTCCGTGTTGATGCTTTAGGTCTTATTACAAGCGGTTCTGAAAGATATCGCATAGTTACAGACATAGATCATCAAGTCAAATTTGGCGCTGATAGTTTTCTTGTTGTTCCTCAAAAATCTGGTGTTAAAAAACCTAACCTTGTAGGAATTTCAATTGACGGGCAAATTATTTTTGGCGGGCAAAAGCGAACCTCTGCGCTAGGTTTAACTCCTTTTGAAGTTACCAAAGTTTATCGCACAATGGATAAATCGGCTGAATATCTGTTAGAGCATGGCCTTGAAGCCCCTAATAAAATTGGCATTAAAACGAATTACGTTAAACTTGATTATCTTATTCACGTGCTTGATAAGGCCGGAGGAAATTGGAATAAATTAACTACGTTGTTTAATCTACCAGTTGAATATTCCAATAAGGCTGATCTTGAATGGGCTGCGCTTAGAGATAAGTTTAAAGCTTTTTTAAAAATAACTGATAGAAAAAATGTGCCTGCAATTGTAGATTTGAGCAATATGCTTAATTTGCAATTACATAATCAAGATGGCAGTGTGAGCGCTTTGGGAAAGTATTTTTATGATCTAAAAGCAAGCAAACTTGTTGTCGATGATCTTTCACTTATTGCCGATAGCAAAGATGAATTTTTAGCTAAATTTCATCAGCACACTATGCTTGGTTTAACTAAAGATGAAATTGAGCAAGCAATAAAAATTGGCCACCAGCATCTTGAGAAATATCTTAATTATGATATGGCTAATAAACTTGCCGGAAAGCCAATGAAAACTTTTTCGTTGATTGTTAAACGTCCTGAAGGTGGACTTGATGATCCGTTATCTATTCATCGCATTGCGCAAATAGGCGCTGATGAGCATATGCAGCGTGTTAGTGATGTCACTAATTATATTAAAAAAGGAAATAATGAACCTATTAAACATGTGCTTCGTCAAATTGAAAATCTTACGCACCTTGAAGATGCTATCAGAAAAGGTGCAGAAGAGTTAATGGTTGGTGCATCTACAACTCCAGTTGCAAAAAAACTCGGCAAATTTTTACCAACGACAGTTACACATGATTTACGCGGAGTTAAAGGTGCTGAAGCAGTTCAAGCTTATTCTGACGTATGGCAAAGGGCACTTAGGCAGTCTTTAGCTGATGATATGAAAACTGGACTGGTCAATGTAGCCAAACTCAGGCACGCAGAAAATATTGCCGATAGGCAGGCTTTACTTAACTATTATTCTACTTACAATCATGGGTGGGAACTTGCAGAAGATGTTCCTTCTGCTAACGGCACATTTAAACTAGTTGAAGAAAGTGAAATAAATAAAGAATTAGCAGAAAAATTTGGCTTAGATGAAGTTCCTGAATATCTTCCTGATCCTGTAGAACCCACAATGTCATTAAAGCTGACTGGACTTGCGTTAGATGCGTGGTCTGAAATTAAACGCTATGACGCAATGGATTTTCAGACTACAAATGATATTCTTATTGGCCTAGGCAAACAGCCTATTCCATATCGTAAAGGCCATGTTGTTGTTCCTTCAAGGTATGGTAAAGAAGTAGCTTATATTGCTAATCGTCAGGGTCGTGTTGTGGCATATACGACTGGCGCTACTGAAGAAGCAGCTAAACAAGAAGCTTACAGGCAAGCCAAAAAATTAGGTGTTGGTCATACTGTTGTTAGTAGATCTGACGTTAAAAGATACAAGCTGTTGAACGATCAGGCGTGGAGTGATAGGACAATTAATGTTGCTGATGCTTGGTCTATCACTGGCGGTAAAGCTGCTAAAGGCAAAGCTGGCATTATTACTGACCCTAAATTTTTAGATGAAATTGTTGATACTATCTCCAGCAGATTTGAAGATACAGCACGCCGTGTTATCCAAACTAAATTTGCTGATATGTTGGATACAATCAAATTGCATCAAGATATTGCTGCTGTGTCTAAAGAAGGTTTTCGCGGACAAAAAGCTTTTGATGATATATTTGATCAATATACAAGACAATTGTTAAATGATAAGAGACCTGTGCGTGGCTCATTTTATGGTTCTATTAATGAATTAGCAGATACGTTTGTTTCTAATTCATTAACTGAAGTTACTGATTTGCTTAGAACTGATGGTAAAGTTAAATTAAACTCAGATGCAGCAAAAACAATTGCAGCTAAGCTTACAGTTAATCACGATTTTAACCCTAATCTCTACGCAGAAAAGTTACTTGAAAAACAAGCTGTTGTCGATAGAGGTTGGTCAGGATTCAGAATTATGCGTAAGACTAGCGCTATTACGCAATTCATCATGCTAAAGATGCTTGAGCTTGGGCATTCATTGCTTACTGGATTATCTATTGGAACTACTTTTCCGCATAATATTCGCTGGATGCAGCGCTTAAAAGGTGAAAGCTATGCTGATTACTCTGCTCGTGTAGGCTATTTTGCAGATTTGCTTGAGCAACAAGATGTTGTTCTGCCTAATCCGTCAAAACATATGTATCATGTATTTGGCAAATGGCTGCGCGGTGAGTATAAAGATATAATTGAAGCAGCTGTGAAAGCTGGATATGCAGATGCTCCTATTGGTGAAGCGCTTAATCACTTAGGCGCTGTTCCAGGCAAAACATCTAAAGCAAAAGAATGGGCTGAAAAATTGCTCACTCTCGGCGGAATTACCGAGAAAACTGAAAAATGGACTCGCGTAATGGCAATTCTGCACGGCTATGAATTAGCTAAGCAAGCAGGAAGAATAGCTGACGATGGAGTTGCGCTTGCTTTCGGCAATGACTTCGCAAATAAAGTTATTGCTGACTATAGACCATCTGTTAAGCCTGAAGTATTCAAAGGTATTCTCGGAATGCCTCTCGGCCTATTTCAAACTTTTTCTATTAACTACTATCAGAAACTATTCCATGGCTTAGAAAATAAAGCCGCTAAAACTTTAGCTACGCAGTTTGGCACGCAAGCAGCTATGTTCGGCTTTGAAGGTTTGCCTGGGTATGATTTATTTAATCAATACCTGTTCGCAAATTATGACCAAAGCAGGGATATAAGTGAAACTATTAGAGGTAATAGTTCACCTGGAATGGCCGCGTTACTACTTTACGGAACTGCTGCTAACATACCTAAATTATTTGGCGCTGATGATGGCTTAGCAATCAATACACGCGGAGCAATGTTCTCACCTAGAAATACGTCTATCCTGAAACTTGAAGACTCGCCATTTTACTCTATTGTATCTAAAACGATTAAGACTATTTCAGGAGCTGTAGGAGTTTTAACTCAAGAAGGTCCAATTGATTCTAAGCGTTATCTGCAAGAGGCATTAATCAATGCAAGTGTTAACAGGCCGCTGAGAGGAATGCTTGAAATTGCTCAAGGTTACTCCACAAATAGTTACGGTGATTTGATTAATGATAACACGCGTTCTTTTATGAGTATTGTTGCTAGATCAATCGGCCTTAAAACACAAAGAGAAGCTGCGCTTGCATCTATCACGTATAAAGAGAGACAAGGACGTCTAGCTAGACAAGCTTATGCAAGAAAACTTGGTTTATCAGTAATTGGAACTATTCGCGAAGATGGTTCTTTAGACCGAGACCGCCTTATGGAAGTGCACGAAGAGTATATCGCTAACGGAGGAACTGAAAAAGGTTTTCGTATTTGGTATAAGAACTTGCTTAAGAAGGCAACAATTAGTCGACCTGAGCGCGATGTAGATAAGCTGATGAAGCATGATCCCACAGGTAAATCATTATTGCGCTATTACGGTTTAGGCACGTCCCTTGACCAATCTGGGCTTGACGTCTACTGAATCTGGTGCTTTAGGCATAATTACTACAGCTGTTTCTCCTGAGATTTTCATTGTGGTAGTTATGCAAATGCCCTTATTAATAAACTCTTGAAGAGTCTGCGCAATATCTCTTTGCGTCATGTCTCGCGCAAGATTAGACTTAAGTGCAGTATAAGTAATTCCTACTGGCCAACTATTTTCGATCATTTCTCGCATATGTTGCTTAGCGATAGAAAGTTTTGACATACCGAGCTCTCCTAAAGCTGCGCTCATATCTTTTTCGGTTTCTTGAATAAGTATATGCGCGTCTTCAACATCTGCTTTAGTTATCTCGATTGCTTTAGATTTAACAATACCTGCATTTCCAGCAGCAATATTCATTGCTAACTTGATAATATGATTCATTCGTCTATGCTCCCAAGAGACAAAACGAGAATCATCAATTTTAGCATGTTCAATCTCATAGATATATTTTAGCTTTCTAAGTGCCTGATCTGTAATTGAACATGGCCCGCGCATTTGATAATGAATAAAGCTAAGAGATTTTCCAAGAGTCTTTTCTTTTTCTTCGTCTAATTCTTCTGCCCAGAAAACTTTAGGTTTCTTTTGCCCTGAGTAGACAAAAGTTGTTCTAGAAACAAAGCCTTGCTGCAAAGACTCTGTGGTCAGTGACCTACTAATATCAGTAGGCGTTCCACAAAGAAGCAGATTTAATCCAGGCTTCCTGATAGTCACAGAAGATTTTGCTAGTTTATAATGATATTCATCTTGCGGCTCAAATAATTGCGTTAATAAAGCAATCAGCTCATATGCGCTAACGCCAAGAAAATTAGAAATTTCATCTGCGACGACATATAAATCTTTATGGGGCGAGACCGGTTTCTTTTTAATTGTCTCCTTAAGAAAAGGATTTGAGTCTTCTCCGAACAGATTATCTAAATCCTTTAACTCATCTTCTTCTGGTTCTTTATACGCGTCAATGAATTGCGCAAGTAAACCTTGCTTTTTGCCTGCCGTGTCAGCAGGACCGAATTTAATTTCATCCTTAAGATATTTTTTTATTAAGCGAACAGCTGTATTTGCTGATGTGCTTTTACGCACAGCTGCGGGCCCGGCAAGAACAACATACATATTTGGATAGATACGATACCTACCCCAATTGAACCAAGTCTTTCTACCCTGAACAGCAGCTACAATAGAAAGTCCTGCCCAATAAGTAAATAAATCTGGGCTTTCGCATTCTCCGACATAATCGAAAAATGTATTAGCCCAAACACTCTTTAATTCTAGCATTTATTTTCCCCGTATCTTGGCAAACTACCCCATAATCTTCCCAGTTAATAGTTTGCCATTCTTGTTCACTTATGTGTGCTAATTCTTCTTTACTTAACACCATTCCTCTTGGCTCAAGAATTTTTATCAATAAATTATCTTTGCCAAATAAATTAGACAAAGCTTTAATTTCTGTTTCAAATCTACAGTCATCTATAATAAATACTTTTGCCTTGCTATTGATAATATCATTAAGTAAATAATCAACCCAGAAGTAAGTAGAGATTGACCTGCCTAAATCGCCTAACTTTTGAAGTAGCCAGCGAATACTTTTATTACTTCTTGGTGTAATAATACTTAATTTATCCTCTGGATCTAAACCTAGTAAGCTAACAATTGCTTTAATAGGTGTTGCAAAATGTTTTATTTCTCCACCATATAATTTATTTGCTGTGTATGTTTTTCCAGAGCCAGCTTGCCCAATAATAACTATACAAAGTTTATCTGACATAAATTAATCTCCAAATAAAAGTGAGAGGGAAAGCATAGGGAAATCATTCTACTCGGGGATTAATAGAATGAGGGGGAACTTTCCCTCTCACAGCTAGTAAAGATTAGGTTGCATTTCTGATAACATCGCGAGCAGCGACAAAGAAACGACTAATCTTATTCGGATCTGCACCGCCACATAACTGGTCAAGATCAGTGAAATAATGCGGCCGGCCACCTTCAATATCAGCGCAGCAGTTATAATTATCACCGTTAAATGGATCATCCTGCGGATCGGGCTCGTTAATAGCAGGAACACGAACAATACCGGTTGCGGGTTTAATCTGCAATGTATCTGGACAACGATCATATGGAGAAATAACTGCAAGCATCTGCATCAGTAAATCTTCCATTGCATCTTTAGCTGCCTGCGGAATACCAGTGCCTACAATAGGATCAAAATAACCAGGATAAGGATTGCCAGTTACATCAGCATTCTGAAAAACTGTCCTATTCTCAAACGGATTATCGACAGTCGTAGGTGCTTTACAAGTATCCGGAACAGTCGGTAAAGGGGCTGGAGGTGTGCAACAATCAGTCATTATAGTAACCTTTCTATATGTCTCTTAGAGTAAGACTTCACTATTTTACGCGCAATATCTTCGTCAGAGTCTTGCGGTTTAATTTCAGGCATAGACTTACTCCAAGCAGGGCCAACATTAACTTCAACAGGAACTTTGAAGTTCCTATTATATATCATAATTGGTATTTCCATGTTACGCAATATGTGATTTATGTAATTTCTTCCGTTAAATAATAAGTTTTCAACAGGAGTTTGCCAGACAATGGAGTCATGCACTTGTAATTTTATACTCGTTCCTGTTTCTCTATACCAACTTTCCTTGTAATAAGCATTTAACATAGCTGTATTAACCATGCCTGCTGTGCCGCCCTGACCTTTGAATGCTTGTAAATCTCTTTTTAGCTTAGATTTATCTTCTGCATTTGCCCAGTTAGGAAAGTAGACTTCCCACCCAGAATAACAACGCAAGTAGCCCTTATTCTTTTGCAGTTCTTCATAGAGCCTGTCACCAAAACTATGGAGTCCCTTGTAATGTTCAAAATAAGGCTTAATAAGCTCTGCAACAAAATTATAATACTGCCTCCTTTGCCATCCTTTAACTGAAATATCAAGCGTTTTAGCAGCGGCAACAAGAGCTTCTCGACCAATATTAACATAAGCAGTCGGAGGTGACATACCATAGTTTCCTCCATGTGTAACTTTTTTGATAATTTGCCTAACGCCAGTAATTGGATTAACTACCCAATCAGCACCTTCAGATTTTCCTTTAACTACTTCGTCATAAGGCACTTTCAAAATTAACTCAACATGGAATGAATGTGTATCTCTGTCATCTGTAACAACACCAATCATTACTTCATCGCCAGACTCAAAGGCAACGAAGTAAAGATCAGACTGCGAGTAATCACAATCTACAAAGATATATCCAGGATCAGCCGTGATAAAATCTCGCATCTTTGCAGGAATATTCTGCATATTTCCGCCGACCCAAAAGTCGGAAGAAGATGAAGCTAACCTACCTGTATATGTCCCAGCTGCCGAAAACTTATATCCAACGCGTGGATAACCAGCTTTAGTGTCAAATGAAAACTTTGAATACATTTCCTTTCGTTTTTTCGGTTTTTTATAATCTGCTATTAACGCGACAGCCTTATGAAACAGAGGTGATTCTTCTCCAACAAGCTGAAGAACTTTCCTATCTACTGATTTGCCGGCACCTTGTTTAGCTTCTCTAGCACCAAGCACGTCATAAATCCATGTCGCAATATCTCTATCAGTCGCTTGGCCAGCTTTAATCCAACCAGCAGAAGCAATCTCTAGCTGTTCCAATGCAGCCTGTTCATCTTTCAGTGCCTGCTCTACATGTTCATCTAGACGTTTTACATCAGCATAACAGCCAGTAAAATTAGTTTCCATCAAAGGCCCCATCTGCATTGCAAACTCGCGAATATAATTATGTGGTTTTTCTGCAATCAGAGGCAATAAGTTTACAGAACCTATGAATGTTTCGTAGGAATCTCTAGCACAATAACGCCAGTATTTAAGAAAACCTTCCCAAGTAGTTGGTGAATGTCCTTTACCTTCATCTTTCCAGTAGTAATGCGTATCATTTAGTAAAGAAGAAATATACCACAAAGCTTTTGCAGATTGCGGTCGATAAGAATGCCATCCGTGAATTAAATCGAAGTTGTAGTTGGTTGTAGCTACACCATATCTAAGCGCATATGCAGTATCATAAGAACCGTTTGCAAAAAACTTTTCAGCATTGCTGTGTTCACATATGGTTTTAAGCATCCCATAATTTACAATTGATTTATAATGGTATTCTCCCCATGGCGCCAAATAAGGAACAAGATATGTGCGTAGTGTTTCTAGGTCTCCATTTTGAATAGCAGTAAATCCAGTGCAGGAAATATATCCGATAGTAGTTTCAAAGTCGATTGCCATATGACTAGCTGACTTGGCAAACTCTCTAGCTTCACCCAGATAAGAAGAAATATCTTTCTTATCTAGCGGAGGTTCTTTATATGTTACCTCAAATCTACGAAACTTCTGTTCTTCCCCAGCCCAAAAACGACAAATCTTCTTAACATCAAATTGCCAAGCCTCATAACGATTTGCCTTTTTAGCCATAGGCCCGCCTAACGACTTTGACCAATCTCTGTTATAAAGATGCATAACATCGTCTACCACAATTGCAGGTATATCCCTGAACAACTGAGAATAATAAATAGAACCACGGAAAAACAGAAGTTTCTTTTTCGTTCCATGCCCGTCAAACTGATGCAGTATTGCAGCCAAAACTGAAAAATCATTCACTACAATACAGCTAGTCTGATATAAATAAGCTGCAATTTGCTCTTGAATTATATCAGCGTAATCAGCTGTCAACGTAAATGTGCCTTTGGTTTTTGGTTTATGCACCCAAAACTTACGCGTCTTATTCATCTCAATGAAATGAATCTTATTGGCTACTTCTGCAGGAAAGCTTTTCCTGATGTATTCAATTCTTCTGCCATTCGCATTAGACGGCCCAAGTAACCATAAGATCTTACCCTTAGTCTTGGTATTATTAAATGGGCTTGGCATATAATGATGCCGCTGACCAAGAGGACGTTCTTTCAAGATCTGATAAGACGCTGCCATTTTAGTTACACCCTGTTTGCTTCAAATGCAGAGTTAGATTCTTTTTGTTTAGTTCGATTAGTTCTTCTTCTGGCAAACCAGCCAAATATCCTTGCCTTATCTCTTGGATATTTTGCCCGCTGCCTTTTGCAAATCCTACAATTTCAAACGGCGGATTAAAATCAGTAAGTAATCCATTTATTTCCATTGACTGTAGAATTTGCCCAAGATAAACTCCATCTTCAGCGAGTTCTTCGCCGATGAAATCTTCTGGTGCCGCTAAGATTGCATTGAAACATTCATCCGTTAGATGAATGTTTCCGGCATAAACTCCTGTATGATTAGACCAATGCGGATAGATAACTACATGCGCGATTATATTGCCCATCCTAATCTTCCTTAATGCCTATACGCCGCTTGAGAAAATCAATATCATCATCAAGCTCACGTTTACGTTTAATAACTTCAGCTTCTTCTTTCGCAATCTGTTTTGTGCGATCAATAAGCTGATTAAATGTCTCCGCAGCTTTGCTATAATATGCACGCTGGCAATCAGTCAAAGAACTATCGGCAGCGCCATGAATACAGGTGTCTTTGTAATCCTGCAAAAGTTCAATCTTCTTCTTCATTTATTTTCCCCTAGATTAGATTGGAGAGGGCCGAAACCCTCTCCTGTGATTTGTTAGTTAAAGCTGCTTCCAGTCAGCGAAAAGATCAATACGGGCATTAACGCGACCTTCATATTCATCATGCGTGATAGAAGCAATAAACTCTTTTCCCTGCGCTGCAGTAATAGTCTCCTCAAGTGTTGCATGCTTGGCAAATTCTTCTTCGCCGAGAATACCTTCAAGGATAGTATTCATCTGCGCAATGGCATTATCCTGTCCAAGAAAGATAAACTCAAAAAACTCCTTACCGACATACTTATCTGCGACTTCTTCTGGCAAAACCTTTACCTTATCTTTATCAAGATAAGTAGCGTTTGGATCAACATTCATACACTCGAACCCAAGTTTTACCATAGGCACTTCCTGCCCTTCATACTTACCTTTCTTCGGCTCGTAAGTCTTCGTATCGTCAAGCGAAGTGAACTTGAAATGATAAGGACCTGCGGGCCAGATACCACCAGAAATGGTATCTTTGTTTTTTGACGAAAGAGTTTCTGCCCAAATATCTGCCGCAGAAACAGCGGTCGGGGCAGCCTCATTAGTCGATTTTCCAAAAGGAGACATATTTATTTTCCTTCTTACTTGTTTTTAACATATCCTGCAAACGCAGGCTCGACAATCTTCATATCTTTTGCTGGCAAAATACCGGCACTAGCTATGAAGTCTTTCCATTCCCAACCAGGGAATTGGAATACATTAGCGGCAATAGACCTACAACCGCCTTCTCTATTTGGCGATGAACCAGTATTAATCAATGTTGTATTTTCATCTTTATTTTCAAAATATAGCACTTCGCCAAAATTGGCTGGCACTTTCTGCGAATGCTTAGACGTGCAAGACTGAATGCCAATTTTTCTTTTAGTAGCAGCAGACTTCTTTCTAAATCCGTTATCGGAAATATCTTCTAATTCATATTCATATTCATAGGCATGCCCTATAAGAATAACATGACAAGGCAGTTTATTTAACGTGCTTAAAATAGTATCCAACACTTGATTTTGAAAATCATAAAATGCGTAATCCCGTTTTTTCGGTTGCAGAATATTCAAATTATTCAATTGAGTGTATAAAAGAACAGTCTCTTGAACAATTGTAGTCCATGAATCTATAATTATAACATCATCGCTGTTCAATTTATCTTGGTCTACTGCGATATAAAGATCTTCTTGATCATCTGCTTGACTAGGCAATACAACAGAACCTTTATTAGCTGCCCATATGAATGGTAACATCTCAGCAAATTTCTTAATGAAAGTTGCAAAACTAGCTTGACCAGGATTAACACCAAGAGGAATACGAGAAATATTTTTTTGATATGCTTCAGGTAATTGATTAAGAATAGTAGCACCATTCTCACCATCAAGAAGCCAAACTCTATGCGTCTTGGCAGCTGTCCCTGCCCACCAAGTTTTTCTTGTTTTTGGCGCACCATAGACAATAACTCGCGCTAAATTAGGCGCAGAAAAGTTATTGATAGCGAGTGAAAACTTTTTCATTAGATTTCCTCATAAATTTTAGCTGGCACAGCTAAACCGAAAACTACGTTGAATATACGCCTGACTTTGTCTATTGTCGTTTTATCTTTGGCGCCTCGTTCTTTTGCGCCAAAAATTAAACAAGCACTTTTGAAGATATTCCTTTTATCATATGTAGGTGCAGGATCAACTGTCGTTCTAACTTCTTCGTGCTCTAGATTCATCATCATTGCAAATGTATAATGAACAAGAGCACGAACTTCATTTGTTGGAGCTATTAGGGCAGCTCTAATATGCCCATCATATGTTGTTTGTTCTAAAGACATGACGCTAACAAAACTCCAAAAGCACAAGAAGCTATAAAAATAATTATCAGCGTGACTAGGTAAGTCATCCAATCTTGATTGTAACTTCTACCCATGGTTCATCTACCTCTTTTCTTTCTGCCGGTTCTTTTCCCTGTAAGATAAAATCTTGCAAAGTTTGCGCATCTTCAATGCCACAGTAATCTTTGAACAATCTACAAGGTCTGTTATAATTTATGCAACCGATACCTGTTCTTGGCCATATTCCCGTAGTTAGATAATCTTCTGTATCTCTTATTACACGAAGAATTCTTTGATACCAAGCATCTATATCTGCCTTAGTTTTTGGAAAAGAATAAGTATTTACCTTCGGTTCTACGGTATCAGTGTAGATGTCAATATACTTAACTGTGAAGGCAGATGTATCTTTTCCTAATAAACTTTGCAGAATAATTCCATATGGAATTAGTTGCTGATTATATTTATACTGTGGGGTTCTATCTTGTATCGTTGATCTATGTGTTTTTATATCGGCTACGGTATATCTATGCGTGAACGAATCAAATTCAATAAGATCAATTCTGCTAATATATGCATAATCTGCTTTCCAGTCTTTATGCTCAAATTTAATTGCGAAGACAACTTCGATTGCTGGTTTTCCATCAACACTAGCTAAGTTAACTGGTGAAATATTCAGCTCATTAGCAGCCGCTTCAGCTGTGATAATAGTCGCAGCGAAACCTCGATTATTCTTATTATATTCATTTGCCACGTCCTCGACAGAAAAATCCCAAATCTTAAAGACTGCAAACATAGCCTCATCACGTGATTTACCGGCATAAAGCGCTTGTATATATTCATGTATAGCTGTTCCGCTCATTGCCGCTAAACTTGGAGATTTATCTGAATATTCTGGCCAATCTAGAATATTAGAAATCCAATATTTTCTAGGGCATGTTTCAAGCATATTTAATTGCGACGTAGATAAACGTATAACTGGTTTGCTCATAGGGAAATATCCAAATCAAGATCGTCTGCTATTTTTGCTTTCTTAGACTTTGTTTTTGCTCGAACAAGTTTTGCTTGCCTAACAGTCCCGGCTAAACGGGCCATTGTTTTAGAGATAATACCAAGATCTTCCGGCGTTAACAAGGTATCTTCAAGATGTGGATTATCTTCCAAAATTACGCGCAATTCGACAAGATGCTGTCGAGCATATCCAGCTTTCAAAGTTTCATCTTTTAATTTCTCTAAAGAAAATTTCCAAGCTTCCTCTGGATTAGTAGGCAACTTTAGCTTTTCTACTTTTTTAGGATTTTCTTTCTTAAGAGTTTCTTTGCTTAAACTCTTCACATTAAATTTGAAACCCATTTCTTTAATCCTCCAAAAGATTATCAAGAGAATTGTTTACTTCACGTGCTATTGCTGCCTTATCTTCTGAATAGAGAAGAACTAATGAATGTTCTCCGAACTTTTCCAGTTTCAAAGAAAACATACGTGCGCGTTTTCCTTGCTCTGCTAGTCTACTTCTACTTCTAGAAATAGCTGTGCGTATTGCCTTTAGAAAAGCTTCAGGGTTCTTATCTTCCGGTAGTCTAAAAGCAAGGCGAACAGGTAACGCTACATGTTCTTCTTTTGGTTTAGCCCTGTTCCAGTCTTCTCTAATGCGCCATTCCTTAGCACCAATAATAGCAATATAAGCACATGCTTCATTTGTAGTTGAAACAGAAATTACAGAAGACTCTTTCCATTTTTGGGCAACAGAATATATTTTATTTAGATCAGTCATTGTTACCATAGACCTTTCCATTGCGCGAAACTTTAGGTAAAATAATCTTTGGATTATGATAATGGGCAGGCCACCTAGCCGCAAGTAGTCGACGTTTAGCTATCCAGGTTTCATTAACACGATTTGATTGATTACCTCCGAGGATTCGGAAATAACCTTTTCGTTCACCTATCAAAAATGCAACATGTCCGCTTCTCGGTCCTCGACTAAAGACACCAACAGCACCATAAACTTTTCCCGCTGGCTTTCCATAATAAGCCCAATTTCGGGCCCAATATGGATTAGCTCTTAATGTTTTATGCCAATCTTTTCTAGAATAGTTAATCGCGCAATTAGACATTACTGTCTCTATGAAATCTCCACACCAAGGAAACTTCCTTGGGTTCCCAACAGTAAATCCGTCAGATCGCAGAAAGTGGGCAAGTTTTTTATTATCAAATCTTTCATGTAGGCCTAGAAATCTATGTGCATAATTTATCCAAATATACGGTGCTTCAAGGCGACTTCTATACTGTTCTTTAACCATATCTCGAAGTTGTTTAATAAAGAAAGTATCTACTGCTGGAGTATCAGCTCCTATAGGATAATTTGCTTTTTTCTTTGCGCAAACTATTGCTCTTCTAGTCCTAGGACCGATAATTCCATCAATCAGTCCTGGATTACACCCGATTATTGCTAGATTAGCTTGTATTTGTTTAACTGTTTGTCTACTCATTTTCCTGGCTCCTATTACTTTCAAATTGTTTTGTTACATATAAATTACACAGGAATTACAAAATTGTCAATACTTTTTTTGAAAAAATTAATCTATCTTCTACTGATGAAATAATCTCTTGACAAGCCGCTCCCTCGCCAGCGCTAGCGCGCCGTCAGCCTTTCCTGCGGAAAGCCTGCCTGCGGCAGACTACGCTCAGTCGCTAATCTTGTCAAGAGATTTTTTCATTGCTTACTCACTGACAACATATCTGTTGATTTGTCCGGCGCTATCATTGACACCATATTTATTTACAGCGCGTTTAGTCATCTGTCTTGGCATTTCTACAAAGTCATACTTGCCCTCAGAAATAAGGTTGGCACACAGCTCTTTGGCCATTTCTTCATTGTCGCAAATGAAGAAAATATTGCGTGCTCCTGCGAACACAATCCATTCAGTCTTATTGTCCATTGAATATTCTCCCTGTTATTGCCCAACCAAACATTACAGCTACTAGAATTAGCCAGTAACTGGATAAGCTAATTCCTAGATAACCTAAGAAGATTGCGCATAAGATAATTATTGCTGTTTCAATTTTCATTTCTTAATCCTCATGATAGTTATTGATTTTGGTGGTTCAGGCAATGCATTTTGCTCAATGATGCGAAACGCTTCCCCAAGCGAGTCAACTTTCCAGTTTTGGCTAGCTCTTTGCCAGTAGAGCGTAAGTGACCAATTCTTTTTCATTAGAGCTCTCCTTTTATGTAGTCAAAATCAATTGCCTTGCTATAGCCGCCAAGTGCTGCGCCTTTCGTAATTGTTGCCGTGTCGCAGACCAACGCGTTATCTGTAACTATTGCCCTGTCACGAACAATGCCAAGATCTTTGACTAGAGCGTTACCTAATACATATCCGCCTTTGAAGGCGATACCGTCATTGGCAATCCAGCAATTGCCAGTTTGAGAAAGATTGTTTTCATTCTCAACCCATCCGTCGAAGTCTCCTTTCTTTACTACATGTTCTGGAATATCTCGCAATGCCTTGATCCTATGAAGTTTTGTAGACTCAATGTAGATCGTTATCTTTGTTAGTTTATATTTTTCATGGTAAAGCCTTCACTTTTTCAATTCGTGTTCCAAGAGGAACATCTTTCCAGTTGCCGATAATTGGCGGTTTATCCCGCAAGATAAACTTAGCTGTCGGTAGATGCATTGCGAGAATCTTATCTCGCGGATCTTTCCATTTCAGGGCGGTTGCCCTATTCGTGCGCGAGCCGTCCTCTGTCTTTACGCTGCATTTTAGATCACAGAATAGAGATAACATAGCAGCTAGCTTATGTGTATAAATATAGCTATCTGTAAGGTAACTCTGCAACCAATAGACCTTGTCATCGACGATAAGCCAATTGGCGTCATAGGCTCTATAAAAGTATGCCTTACGCGTTGGTTTAGGTCGAGGCCATTCTGCTGTCAATATACTTCCGTGAAGAAGATCATAGCGTCTGAAGATTGCGTTCGGTGATAGCGGAGGGCATTCTTCAAACAAAGGTCTTCTAGTATTTGCTGCGAAAACTTCATACTTTTCTTTGTCTAAAACAAGGTGCATTAGTCCATCTCCTCTAGGGCCCAGACTAAATAGCTGGAGGTTAGTCCGTCAGCGTATGTTATGACTACTTGTTGTGGTCGGATTGCCTCTTCTTTTTCGTAACCATAACTGCGAATGACAACCGAGTTTTGCAGATTTTCCTTGGCAATTGCCTTTTGCAGTAATTGCCTAGCTTTCTTCATATCTTGAAAACGCAGATAGACTTTGGCATTTCTGCCCACGTTAAGAGAAAATTTGTATATAATCATGGCCACACTTCCTCTTTTGTTAGTTTTTTCCCACAAACAGAAAAAAACTGTATAGACTCTCCGTCAACTAGCTGTATATGTCCGATTACAGGTGACTTGTCATCTTGGCAGGTAGTGAAAGAGATTAGCTTAGCGTTATTATAATCAGCTAGGATTGCGTCATGCAGATTGAAATTTACGTCATGTTCCCATATGACAATAAACTTCTTGCCGGTTTTGTCTATGGCGTAGGTAGTTTTATGCATGTTAGTGTTCCTCTTTGATGCTGATGAAGAACCATGTGCATGGCATTACTGCGTCTGGATCGTCATAAAATTCGATAGCTAGGACATTTTTGGCAGGTATCTTGCAGATGACGCGCACTTCTCCAGGTATCTTACCTTCTGCAATTATCTTTAGATCATGCAGGTAATCGAGCAGGTTTTGCTCAAGCTTTGCTTGGCATACCTCCTTGAGCACGAATTCTGCTTTGTGCCCGTGAGTAGTTATTACCACAGGCATGGTGAATTGTGCCGCAAACTGCTTGATTGTTGCTTCGTTGTTCATTTGCCTATTTCTCCTTTGCTTTAGGCGTTACTGTGATAAAGAATAGTGCAAATGGAAATTGATCTGGGAATGATACTGTTAGGGTTGTTGTAGTTACTTGTGTGCATATCATACGCACATTTTCACCCATCATTGAACGAAGTTTGCGCACATGTTCATTTAGTCTTTGTTCAAGATTACTAAAACAGATGGTCCTTTCTACTCCTTTAACATTAATTTCGACAGGAAACTCTTGATAGCTATTAGCAAATCGGGCTATGACTTCATTGTTCATTTGTCAATGCCCTTTCTGATCTGTGCCCTGTTGCCGTGTTCGTAGCCAAAACTAAAGGCAGCTCTGTTCTTGGCCCTTAAATTTTTAATCTTTGCTGTGCTTACGTTATTTTCCTCAAGAAACTTGCGCTTTGCATTTTCCCTTGTTTGGACTACTGGCAAGAGAGACTCTTTTTCTCTTTTCCTTGCGGCTGCGATTAGTTTATTGTTGATTGCGGCAAGTGCACCTACAAAGTAGGAGTTTAGCTCTTCTCTGCCATAGATGAATTGTGCACCTTGTAAGATCCAGGCTTCCAATTGCGTTAGCAGATTAGCTGCGAAATAGGTATCCAGCTCTTTCCCATAAAAGAAAATAAAACCATCTTTCGTTCGCAGCGCATATGTGTCTGTGTAAAGAGACACAGCATTTGCCAGTCTAATAATTAGATTTGGCCGCTTTCTGATTGGACATACATATTCGCGTTTGTATTCTGGTTTGTCTTCTGCGATTGCAATGTCTTGGATTGATAAGTTATATTTATCTAGAAGATCGCGTGCCTTCTTGGCAGCTGCAAGTGCTTCCTGTTCTGTGCAGCCCGCTTCTTTTGTCTTTGCGAGTAAGGCTGCAATTTTCTTTTTGATCTTTTCCATGTTAATTGCTCTTCCCGAATGCGATTGATTTTTGAGCGGTTAGATTAGGTGCATTTTTCTTTTGAAAAGCCGCTAATTTCTCTTCAAGAGTAGCTCCTTTTATTAGCTGATTAGTGATAGCTTTTTTAATCGCGTAGGATGTTGCAAGTATGGTCACTTTTTCTCTTGCCCTAGTTACAGCGGTGTAGAGTATTTCATTATTCAGTAGTCTTGCATGGGCATTATGCAGGATTATATATACATGACGAAATCCAGAGCCTTGCGCTTTGTGGACAGTAATTGCCCATGCAAGCTGAAGATTTTCAATTTGATTAGACGTTGAGAAAGAGATGGTTTCTCCATTATCGAATAAAACCTCAATTGAATGAGAAGCCAGTCTTTCGCTGGTTCCGTCTTCATCTGTGCTAAATGCAGATATTGCTGTTGTGTCAAAAGAGATAGACAAGTTTTCGGATGAATGATCTTCATCCGCAATAAAGCCTGATTGTGCATTGCGCACGATTGATACAATCTTGCCCAATTGCCCATTGAAAATGCCTAGGTCTGCGTCATTCTTTGTTGTCATAACTCGGTCACCGATGGCAAAGCGCTTTGTATTGCGCATTGTTTTTACTATGCGCACCTTTGCCGATGGGTTGTTAATTTTGCGTAGCAGCTGGTTAAGCTGTTCCTGCCCTACTGGTGTTCCATTTAGCGGGGTTAAGATAATATCCTGTTCATGGTCATAATCTTGTGCATTATTAAAAAAATTAATTATCTGTTGTTGCGCAAGATGCGCCTTTGCAGAAATGCCTAAGATTTGAAAATCTTCGCCTTTTTCTGGTGCTTTGCCTTGCCTGATTGCATGGGCATTGTTTATAATCAGGGAAACTTTTGTTCTAAATACTTTTGTCAATTCGACTGTTGGCCATTCTGCTGCCAATTCGGGCATGATTGAAGAGCCCATGACTGGCGGCAATTGTGCTAAATCTCCGATGCATAAGATTTTGCAATCGGACGGAATTGCGTCCATCAGCTCTTGCCAAAGATTTGGCGGGATCATTGATATTTCATCAACGATTAGGAAACGCAGTCCCGTTAACTGGCAAGCTTTATTTCTGTGCGGGGTGAAGATTTTCTTGATTATTGGCACTAATGGATCAGCGCCATTTGCAATATCCGCTTTTGACGGTTTTGTTTCAATCAATTCTGGCGCATAATTTATTAGTTTGTGAATAGTATAGCAGTAGGGCGCCCATTCATTGCCTGTATGGTCTTTTAGGACGGAAACTGCCATGCCTGTATAGGCGCAAATTGCTATTGGAAAATGCGCCTGCGGCAAGGCCAGATGCTCAAAGCCTAAATTAGTTTCTTCATATTCTTTCGAAAGCCTTTCGAGAATGGCTTTTGCTGTGAATGTCTTACCTGTTCCAGCATAGCCTATCAGCAAAGAGTGCTGATAGCGCAAGGCATTTTCTAGTGCCATAGCTTGCTGATCTGTGAGATTAGAATTGGCTTTTGCTTTGGCTTTCGCCTTTGTGAAAAAGCTCATCAGAATAGGCCTTTTAATTCATTGGCAATGAAGTTTTCTTTTATTGCCTTTTTCGCTTTCGCTTTTGCCCTGATTTGTGAGGGCAAATCGTGAATTGAGTAAGATTCTTTCTTTTGATTTACTGGAACCAATTTTCCTTCTATTCTTGACTTTGCTTTTGGCGTAGATTGTTCTATTGCCCAAACGATTAATTCTAGATTATTTTCTCTTGCAGGTAATAGGGCATTGGCCAAAGACAACCAATAGTCTTCTAGGTGAATTGCTGTTTCTATCAAGGAAAATTGCGTTTTTTTGAGCATTTCTATTGTCTTTTGTGGATGCTCTTTCAGGGAAAAAGAAATTGTTGCGATTGTTTCTGGTAAAGAGGTATCTAGTGATGCAAGCGAATAGACGTCTGCCAGGAATTGCGCTTGCTCTTCGAGTGTTTGGATTTTGAAAGCGATTCGAAAATCTTTGCCCATTGCTTGGACTAGGGCATAGATTAATTTTGCTAATGGGCAAGAATTGCGCAATCGCAAGTTTGTTGCGATTGTTTCTGACGGCCCGGATGCGATAGGTATTCCGGATTGACAATCTACGATTAGCGAATCCGCGTCGATTGTGCGCGGATTGAATGATGGGCATGAAGATAGAATCAGGAAAGGATTCATTTTTGGCAATCCCTGTTGATTGTTTTGGGCAGAATAGCGGATTGTGATGCGATGGTCAAGGGAAAAATTACGCAGAAATTACGGAAAACGGGATTTTTGCGAGAAAATTGGAACAAAGGCGGAACATTTTATAGGGAATGGTGGGACATGCCGTAATTTGTGATGAAATAGGTGTAATTTTTAGTCTAAATGCGTAATAATAAAGATTAAACGCGTTTGACTGTCGGCAAATAGGGGGGTTCAAAGATTTTGTAATTTTTTCTTTAAGGCGTTAGTCATAGATTCTTTGTCTTTGTTTATTGATTAGATTATGCGGCATTGGGAAATGAAATTACGCGATTAGTCTTTTTGTTACAGGAATTTCATTACAGATTACAGCATGTTTGGGGAGTGCGCGGAAAATGTTGCGTTAATGTTCTGGTTTAGTGTAATTTGCCTGTAATTTTTCGATTATGCGTTAAACATTGGGAAATGTAAAAATTGGAATGAGAAAATTATTTGCGTTGATTTTTTGGAATCGTCGAATATTTTTGCGTTTTGCCTATTGCAGTTTTTGGCGAATTGCGCTATAAAGGAATTGTCGATTAACCCTTATAGAGGAATAGAACAATGACTGATACAAAGTTTGGCCCTGTGACCATTACTGAAGAGAACAAAGCTGAAGTGACGGAAAAAATGATGGGCTTTGTGGCCGATTATGATACCGATTCAATCATCTCCAACATCGGGGATGATGGGCTTACTGTCGGACGCGTGGTCATGGGGCGCGCCTATGATCTTTGCGCTGTAATCGTCGAGACCCCATCACTCAAAGAGGTGATGGCAAATACGGGGGCCCATGATTTTATCTCCAGTTTGCTGGAAAGCGCTTTTGCGAGGAAAATCTTTACCCCAGCGGCAAAACTTGCCAAGAATGGCAAGTGTGCGGCTATTGCCGCGCGCCTTCCAGCGGATGTGGCCGGCTGGTTGAAACCAGCCGAAAAAATTTCCGCGGCTGGAAACCGGCGCTTCAACACGCAATTGCTTACAGATTTGGGTAGCGCGATTGTAAAAAGATTTAAGGAAGCGGCAAAGGCACAGGGCAAGACTCTTGCCTTTTCCGTAAAAGACTTGAGAGAGTGTCTAGAAAATGCGAATTACGCGGAAAGCCTTTTCCCGTGGTTCACTGATGAACACGCAGAGAAAGTCTTTTCCGCGTTGGAGTCTTATGCTGAAAATCATCAGCACGAAGACAAAGACGGGGCGCGCAAGCCTTATGATACAAGGTTTATCGAACATTGGCGCAATCACCGGCATGACAAGGTTGAGGATCAAGGTATTGGAGACCTTGATTTTGACCTGTAACTTGACACAAAATAGCCCTAGGAAACTAATTTCCTAGGGCAAATAGAAAAGGGAATAGGCAAAACCTATTCCCTTTTTCTTTGTTTGCTAGTCGATGGTTTTCCATTCAACTAGTGTAGATGGGCGATTTATTTCAATTAGCGGATCACGCGGCGTATACCTATTTTGGAAACGTGGGATGCTAATCGTATCAGATATCGTGATTATGACAATTTTTTTCTTTTTTCTGTCATATGGAACAATTCTCCACGTGTATTCCTCATCGTAGCTCCCATCCGGAAAGCATACACGCCTTGTGCGCTTTGCGCGCCATGCACCATTAGGCCATGGAGAATTATAATATCCCCCATTATCCATAATTCTTTCTGCTAACTCCTGCCCTAGATTGGCCAGTATAAACATTCTCCAGTAAATTGGGCCGTCTTCAATAATCTTAAAAAACGCTGTTCCCCTAACATGACAGAATGCGTCATTTTTTTGAGCGATAATCAATCTTGCTACTGCATCTGCAAAAGTAGCTAAGTTGATAGCAGAACCAGCTTCATGCTGTGCATACGCGGCAATCGCCGCGTTTTTGACAACTGTGTTGGTGTAAATAGAAGTCATTTTCTTAATCCTCTTCATTGAGTTGCGGCATTATTGCCTAATTGCAATTTACATGTTTTTCTATGATAGTCAATAGGCTAAGCACAAAAAATATAAGTATCTTTGCTTATTGGAATTAATCTAATAAGTTTTGCGTGTTGCCTAAGGGGGGCTATTCCCCCAAGCTAAATTGACAGGGGGTGTGTTAATATAATACCAACAAAAATATTTTCTAGAAAAATTTCAAAAAATTTCAAAAAATTTCAAAAACTAGGCACTCGGCAACAAAATAACATAAAAATTACATGGTATCTCTAGCTTTACAACTTAGCAAAAATATAATATAATAAGGCAAAAGGAGTCAGGAAAATGAGCAATTTTGATAAATCCATCATTGAAGCGGCTGCCGGACTAGCCGCACGCGCCATTCCTGCCCAAGCAATCAGGTTCACTCTTAGTCTAACCGAAGAAGATTACGAATCCTTAATCAGAGAAGAAGACTATCAGCGCCTTCTTCAAGAGGCCTCCTCCTCCCAAGTAGTCGAAGACTTAGAAATAGATGACCTATGGAACAAAGTTGAGAGAGGAACTCTAGCTTCAGTAGCCGAAGACTTAGATAAAGGTTATCTTGAACTAGATACGCCTACGATGTTAAGGATGGCACAGATGGCCAATTCTGCAAAGCGCAAAGTAGATAAGAAAGAGGAAGGCGGTAACCTTTCTTCAAACGGAAATGTGGTCTTCATCTCTATCGGGAATGAACTTTTCGACCATATCTCTAAAACTAAAGTAGATGTGCCTGAAGATGTAACTCTAACTGCGGCAAAAGCTAGTGAGCTGCTCGGCGTTGATTTAGATAGCGCTCCGAAGAAGGTATCCTCTGATCTTGCCGAATTTAGCATAGACTTAGAACCAGAGAAGGAATCTTCCTTTGGCTAAGCAGATTGCCATAGATCGCGATAAGCTATTAGAGCTATTCCGCATAGACTATCGCGCTTTATTGCTGTTTCTCTTATCTGACCAAGAGGGCATCGAGAAAGGTGTGCCTGATTTTCATGTCTATACATTCTCGCTGATGGTAGACAAAGATGAACCGCGCGTCTGTGTAGCTATTCCTCGTGACCACGCAAAGACCACCTTAGCCAAAATTGCTATTTTCTACTTATTGGCATATTCAAATTACTCTTTTCCCATTTATGTATCTAATACTACGCCCATTGCAGCTAATGCGCTGAAAGATGTGTTCAATTTCATTACGAGACCGGATGTTACTGCAATCTATGGTGAACCTACTATCCACGTGCATAGGCCAGGTGAAGGAAGATATGAATTCACATGGAGAAATAAAAGAATAGCTATGGTTGCCATTGGCGCTGGTAAACAAGTTCGTGGTCTCAACATCGGCAATCAGCGTCCTGACTTGGCAATTGTAGACGATTTGGAGAGCGCAGAAGAGCTGAAGACTCTTGCCGGGTATGAGAAAATATCTGATTGGTTTATGGGCACATTTATAAAAGCACTAGATCGAAGAAGGAATAAGATTATTCAAATAGGCAACTTAGTCAATCAGAACTCTATCTTAGCTGATAATTTGTCCTCGCCTAGTTGGAAATCGCTGCGTCTATCCGCCTTCCTGCCAAATGGAGAAGTCTTATGGCCTGCTAGATGGTCACTAGAAAGTCTCAAAGCTGATCTATTGGAGTATATTCATCATGGGAAATTAGGCATTTGGATGGCTGAAATGCTTAATATTCCTTCAAACACGTTAACACAATTAATTGATCCGGCTGAGATCCATTTCACAGATAGGCCAGAACCTAATTCACAGCGGCTTGTCTATCGCTGTATGACTGTTGATCCTGCTATTACGCAGAATAAAAAGCACGCGCACAAGGCATCTATCACCGCGCATGGTTTAACTGAAGATGGATACTGGGTCTTATTAGAAGATTACGCTGAGATTGGCAAAGATCCCTATCAGTTATACAAAAAGATAATGGAAATTGCTAATCGCTGGAAAATTAATGTTGTAGGCATTGAGGCTGTAGCCTATCAATCCGCCTTATTATTTATTTGTGAGACTGAAGCTAAGCGCGCTGGGCGATTTAATATGCGCTTTGTTCCTCTGAAAACAGGTAATAAATCAAAGTCGTCTAGAATTGCGTTGTGGGCAGGTATGCTTAAGTCAGGTGAATATAGACTTACACCGGCTGATTTGCATATCGTGCAAGAATTAATAGATTACGACGTAACGTCATCGCATAATGACGATGATACTATTGACTGCATTGCCTATTTATATCAAATGAAGAGCGTATACGGTCACATAATGAAAGAAATTCTTGACCCAGGATATGATGAGTATAAGATTGTTCCTGATATGGCTAATTTAATAGGAGCCTAAAATGGCTAGAAAAGGCAAAATGCAAATCGCAAACGGAATTAAATTAAGCGCAGATAAACATAAAAAGCTGCTTGATTTCTTGCTAGCCTCTGTCAATAGAAATAGGACTGTCAGAGAAAGTCTTGTCGCCAGATATAGTGTTATCACAAAAAAGCTTAACGGATATCTGGAACTTTCCGCGAATGAGGAAAAATTACAGCGACGAGAGTTAGACAATCAGACCACAGCAATTCCTGAGCAAAAATATACTGTTGCATTAGGGCATCTTGAAGATGTTATTACTAATGTGATGAATATTCTATTTCCTCCAGGGCGTATGTATGGTGCATTAGAGCTTAAGAAAGAAAGGCAAGATATTGCTGCAGCTTTCTCTAGTGTCCTTAACCAACATGCTGAGGAATTTGGTCATTACACAGCATATAAAAAGATGGTTACTTCTGCTGTAGTCTTTAATCTTGGCGCTGTAGAATACAATTGGCGCGAAGATTTAGCCGGAGCAATGGTCGTTCGGACTGGAAGCGCTGTGTCTTATTTAGATCCTTATAATCTAATTTTGGATTATGCGGCACCTGTTGATAACTATGCCTTAGAAGCTGAATACTACGGGTATGTCGACAGAAAGACTAGTCGCTATCTTGAGCGGAAGAAGCGTGAAGGATATTTCTTCTTTGATGAAGACTTATACTCTGACGCTGACGATCATATTAATACTCAGTTTGGAGAGCATTATTTTGACAGACCTGCTATTCGGCCTAAAGGCTGGTTCTCTGATTGCCACAAGGACAAAAGAGCTGGGTTCCAGCTGCATAATTTTCTTAGCACTGGCGAGACTGTCGACTTGACTAAACCTGGTAGGAACGAAGTCATTACTATTTGCCATCGGCTTGTTCCATCTGAATGGGGACTAGGCGCTGATAAGGACTATCAGATTTGGCGCTTTAACATTCTTAATGCTACTCGAATAATCAGGGCAGAAAGAGTTGCTGAGCATCATGGTGTATTGCCGATTGGAATAACATCACCTAAGGCAATGGATGGCTGGCTTAATTCTAAGGGCTTGTCTGAGTTCTTAATTCCTTTCCAAGATTTGATGAGCAACTACTGGAACTTGGGGATTAAAGACTTGCGCAATTCTGTCTACGGTGGCCTGAAATTATACGACCAAGATATGATCCGGCTAAATGAGATTAAAGATCCTTCTACTGGTTGGATACCTGTGAGCAGGGACAATGATGACAGAAGATTTCCTATTCAGAACGCAGTTGCAGTAATTCAGGAAAATAAAGGACATGCAAGCCTAGACAATGAAATTGCCGCTATTCATCAGTTCTTGCAGAAGATGATACCTACTGATCTTACGCAAGTTATGGCTTCGCTTAATCGAGCCGGTAGTCATCAAAGTCGTGTAGTATCTAATGCTGCGTCTAGGTCGATTTTTGCTATTGCTAAAGCTATTTCTGAAGAGGCGCTTACAATTGGCCATTATATAATGACGCAGAATACTATGGCTTTGCAGCCTACTATTACTGTTATAGGGCCTGATGGCGAAGAGGTAGAGCTCAGCGCTGCTGCCTTCAAAGAGTCGAAGATTAAAATAGGTATTTCTGACGGGCTTAAAGGCCTTGACCTTATTGCTGTGCAAGATACGATAGACAAGATGATTCAGTATACATTGCAAAGTAGGAGGAGCCAAGAACAGTATGACGTTGTTCGTATGATGCAGTTTTCCTTGGAGATGCAAGGAGCCAGAATTAATCCCGGTGAGTTTAAGTTTAAGAATCCTTGGGATAAATTAGACGACCAGCAAAAAGCTATTGCATTTGAGTTGTTGCAAAAAGCTAGTCAAGAAGCGCAGAACAAGTGAAAAAAATATGTTTACAGCGGAAGATAAATCGGTATCCGTAGCGAAGCGGAGGCAGGCGCATGCCTGCCTGACGAGCGAAGCGGAGCCGATTTAGCTGGAGCTGTCAACATATTATTTTCACGATTAAATGAACAGAGGAGTAAGAACTATGTCTTTTGATTTTACCGGTAATAATACTGAAAATGAGGATGGCGGAAAGCAGTTAGAACCTAAAGAAAATCAGGATAAGACTATTAAATTTGGAGATGGGCAGCCTGGTGAAGAAGAGTCGTCTGAGAGTGAAAATAACGACGTGAATAACGTTTTTAATTTGCTTACAATGAAAGATGATGCAAGTGAAGTGAAAGAAGAAAGGCAGGAGCAGAGTGAAAATCAAGTTGATCCTGTAAAGACGCTGCTTAGTCAGACTAAAGTAGATAGTCTTATAGGCGATCTTGATTTAGATGCAATTAAGAGTAAGATTGCTGAAGGAGATACAGATATTTTATTTGGCACTATTGCGCATGTTGGTGAAAAAGCTGCTGCTAAGGCTGTTGAAGCTGTTATTAATATAGTGCCAAATATTGTTGAAGCTGCTGTAACTAAGGCTACTGAACAAGCGAAATCTCTTTATAAAGAGACTTCTATTTGGGAGAGTTTTGTTCAGCAGTATCCTGCGGCAAATAAACTTGAGAACCTTATTCGTCCGCAATTGGAATTAGCAGTTAATAAAGGAGCTACACCAAAGGCTGCTAGTGAAGCTATGGCAAAATTATTTGGTTCAGTTCTTAATGCTGCTAAAGAAAGAGAAGATAAAACTAAGAAGTCAGAGGCAAATCATTCGTTTTCTGTTACTGACTTTTTGAAAATATAAGGAGATATTAAAATGGCTGTTAATGGCATGTTTTCTAGTGATGCGTTTAGTGCGTATGCTAAGAAACAGGGTGGTTTTGCTGGTGGTGTGATTGAACTTGAAGCTGTCGGTATGACTCCTTTGATTACTAATCTTGGGCGTGGTAATATTCATAAGGGTCATAAATCTACACAGATCGAGTGGCAGGAGAATGTTCGTATTACCGGGATTAACTATGTTATTGATAATCTTGGCAATCCGACTGGCTCTACGCTTAAGATGGCTGATACTAGCTGGATTACTGAGAATATGACTTTTCAGGTTGTCAGCACGGGTGAAGTTTTGTTTGTTCGTGGTATTAGCGGAACTATTATTACTGTCCAACGTGGTTTTGGTGGGACTGCTGTTACGCCTATTAATCCTACTGCTAATGCAGATGTAGCTGTGCAGCGTATTGGCACTGCTTTTCAGGAAGGTTCTGAGCGACCAGGTGCTGTTGCAACGCAGGGTATGCCTAGGTTTAACTACCTGCAGATTTTCCGTAATTCGTATGCTGTGACCAGAACTGCTACTATGGTTTCTACTAATGAAGGAGATCTGCTGCAGCGTGTTAAGCGTGAATGTTTGTTGTTTCATACTGAAGATATTGAACGGTC
>Ga0256833_1000271_pt1 | contig 41138 bp, 31 predicted proteins | sample 356284metaG_FD_190535 | JGI IMG/M metagenome (GOLD analysis project Ga0256833, IMG submission 190535) | Hydrothermal vent microbial communities from Mid Atlantic Ridge, Atlantic Ocean - 356-284 | ecosystem: Environmental > Aquatic > Marine > Hydrothermal vents | place: Atlantic Ocean: Mid... | reverse complement strand
CTCTTTCTTTTCTATTTCTATTAGTGCGTTTAGTAAAATTTCTCTACTTGGCATATAGTGTTCGTGAAAGGCTTTAATACTTGAAAAATAACTTTCATCTTTTGCAAAAAGTGAAAACTCTTCTGTAAAACCACCAAACAGGTCGCTTGAAAAAAGTGTTTTAGTTTTTCTGTCAAAGGTGCAGAATGCCCCGGGAAAGTGTGCATAAGGGGTAAAAATGAAATCAAGTATTCTATTGTTTTTTAAAATCAATCTCCATTTGTTTTCTTCTATGTGGTAAAAAGGTGTTTCCCATTGATAGTGTTTTAATAAAGCCTGTGCCCTCCAGTGTGTAACTATGAATTTGTCTTTTCTGTTTATCAATTTTTCAAGGGTTGATACACACCCTGTAATATCAGGATCCTGATGATGACATACAACATACTTTATATTTTTTAGAGGGATAATGCTTGTAATTTTATCAATGGTGGTTGAAAATGTAATCATTGAACCAGGGTCAATAAGCACAGATTCATCTTCGTTTTTTATCAAGTAAACATGGCATTGAAATGGGTCATTGGGTATTTTGTAGCCCACCCAGAATATATCCTCTGCTATCTCTATTGGTTTTGAGTAATCAATTCTCATTTTTGGCCTCCATTTAGGATAGTTAAATTATATTCTTTTAATTGTGGTTGTGCAATTTTTAATTATTGATGAAGATTTTGTAATATATTAAACTTTTTCTTATGAATGTTTACCAGAAGGCTGCTGAGATAATAAAAAATTCAAAAGTAATGATAATTACGGCTGGAGCAGGGATGGGGGTTGATTCCGGTTTGCCTGATTTCAGGGGGGAAAAGGGATTCTGGAAGGCTTATCCGATGTATGAGAGACTCGGGCTTAATTTTTACGAGTGTGCAAACCCTGTTCATTTTAGAAAAGACCCTGAGCTTGGCTGGGGATTTTACGGCCACAGGCTTGAACTTTACAGAAAAACCGAGCCTCACAGAGGCTTTTATATTCTTTTTGAATGGATAAAAAGATTCAACCTTAATTACTTTGTTGTTACCTCAAATGTTGACGGCCAGTTTCAAAAGGCAGGCTTTGAAGAGGATAGAATTTACGAGGTGCACGGCTCAATTCATTTTCTCCAATGTGTTAAGCCCTGCTTAAATGAGATATGGGAAAACAGAGAAAAAATTACGGTTGATTATGAAACAATGAGGGCAAGGAATATACCAAGGTGTAAATACTGTGGTGATGTGGCAAGGCCGAATATTTTAATGTTCGGGGATTTTGGCTGGGTATCAGAGCGCTCCTATAATCAGGAGAAGAGGTTTGAGAGTTTTTTAGAGTTTTCTTATGGAGAAAGTGCTGTTGTAATTGAGATAGGTGCAGGTACTGCTGTGCCCACAATAAGGTATTTAAGCGAAAGGCTGGAAAACAGGCCCAATACCTATGTGATACGAATTAATCCTCGTGAATACAGTATTTTTGAGCCCCACCTTTCAATACCTGAATCAGGTTTAAAAGCATTAACTAAAATTGATTCCCTTATAGATTAGGCTTTCCTTTTTTTAAAAGCAGAAATGAGGTATCATTTATTCTGTAAATAATTTTTTATAAAGGGAGGGTTTTATGGGGGTTGAGAGAAATACCTTTGATATTGTTATAGTTAACGGAAGGCCTGCAGCCGGCAAGTCTGAAATAATTGATTTTTTAAAAAGCGTTCCGCTAAAAGAGAGGATTGAGAAGTACCATATTGGAGAGTTTGAAGAGATAGACGATTTCCCTATTTTATGGGAGAGGTTTGAGGACGACGATATACTGGAAGAGATGGGATTGCCGAGGGTTTTTACGGATAAGTACTTTGAGTATGAGGGAAAGAGGTACGAAGGCTATGTTTTCAAGGAAAAGTGGTTCTGGAATTTTTTAATAAAGAAGTTGAACCTGCTTTACGAAAAAAAGTTGAGGGATAATCCGGACTATCACAATAAGTACACCCTGCTTATTGAGTTTTCAAGGGGTTCGGAGCATGGTGGTTTTAAAACTGCATACCAGTACCTTTCTGATAAGATACTTTCAAGGGCTGCAACCTTATACATCTATGTAACATGGGAAGAGTCTTTGAGGAAAAATAGAAGAAGGTTTAACCCTGACAGGCCTGACTCCTGGCTTGAGCATGCTCTTGAAGACAAAAAGTTAGAGATGCTTTACAAAGGATCTGACTGGGAAGAATTTACAAAAGAAGATCCTGATTTTATCCATGTAAGGGAGTTTAAGCTTCCCTATGCGGTTTTTAACAATATGCCTGAAAAAACCGATGACCCGGCAAAGATTAAGCCTCACCTTGAAGAGGTTATGAAGAAACTGTGGGAAAATTACAGGAAAATTCACGCTTAAAAAACTTTGATGCTCTCCATAAATTTTGAAGGGAGAAGATATGAAAAATTTTTTTAGATCAATTCCTGTTATTGCTTTGATTGGACTTGAGACCTTTGTATATTTAAACTATTCTCATGACCTTTTTGTTGGAATTCTGCCCTTTGTGGTTATTGCAATAATCACCTATCTTTACTCTTTAAACAACCCTGTCGGACATTCAAAGGAATTCAGGGTTCGGTCTTATGTTAACTGGATGATTTTGGGGCTCTCCTATGCCTCACTTTACATGGGAAGGTACAATTTAACCGTTGCATCGGCAAAGTTTGATGAGATTGGTTTAATGTCCAAAGAGGCTTTCGGGGCAATATTCGGGATTGGTGCTGTGCTATACGGTGTTTCTTTTGTTTTTAACGGCCCTCTTGCAGACAAGTTGGGCGGGAAGAAAACAATAATTGTCGCAACTGTTGGGGCGGCATTGTCAAATGCCATTCTCGGCTATGTAACTTACAGTGTGATGAAAAACGGGGGCAATGCAGATAGTCTGTTCTGGCCCTTTCTTTTCTTTTACGCATTGAATATGTACTTCCAGAGTTTCGGGGCAGTGTCCATAGTCAAGGTTAACGCTGCATGGTTTCACATTAAAGAAAGAGGGGTTTTTGGAGGAATATTCGGCACTTTAATATCACTTGGAATCTTCCTTGCCTTTGATTTGAACGGTATGATTTTAAACGAAACAAAAACATTTGTTGGGGAAAAACCCTATTACCATATCTGGTGGGCTTTCTTTGCCCCTGCAATTGTTCTTATAATTTTTGCAATACTTGACATTTTTATAATCAAAGACAGACCCTCTCAGGCAGGGTTTGAAGACTTTGACACAGGGGATGCCACAAGGTATGAAGACGGTGCCCCGAAAGAGAGTGCTTTTGAGATCTATAAAAGGATTTTAAAACACCCTGTTATTTTGATGATGATTGCAATTGAATTTTGCTCTGGTGTTTTAAGAAACGGTATTATGCACTGGGGAGTTCACTATGCACACAATATGAAGATAATTGAGGTTGTAAACGGGGTAAAAAAGGTTGTTTCAATTGCAGATGCAGACTTCTTCTTTCAAAACTGGGGGCTTATTCTAATGGTTGCAGGGATTACAGGGGGCTTTTTTGCAGGCTTTATATCCGATAAATTCTTCGGTTCAAGAAGAGGCCCTTCCGCATTTTTCCTTTACGCTGGAATGTTTTTAGGCTTTGTTGTAATGGCTTTTGCTGTGAGGTACCAGTGGTATGATATTGTTGGTTTTCTTGCATTCTTTATGTCAATGTGTGTTATAGGGGTGCACGGAATGTTGTCTGGCACTGCTTCTATGGATTTTGGAGGCAAGGATTCTGCTGCAACCGTTGCAGGGGTTGTTGACGGTTTTGTCTATCTTGGCACAGGGTTTCAATCAATAACCCTTGGCAAAATTCTTGAAAATGCAGGAAGCGATCCAACAAAGTGGAATTACTGGCCTATATTTTTAATTCCTTTTACTCTGATTGGTCTTTATTTTACCTATAAGATCTGGAATGCTTTTCCGAAAAAGGAGCAAAGTTAGTATGAAGAAGTTTTTATCCTGTTATGTCTTTGTTTTTGTGTTTTTTTCCGTATCCTTTTCAAAGCCTGTTAGGTTGAATTTAAAGCCCTCTCTGCTTGTGAAAAGTGTTGATGTGTTTTCAATGAGAAAGGGGTTGAAGTTTAAGGTTGAGACAAACAGAGAGGTCAGGTTTGCCTCTGTTGTAATTGGTTTTTTGCCTGAGGAGACCTCTTTTTACCCGGTTTACCGCTTTTCGGTTAACAAATTTACAAAAGATAAAAAGATTGAAATATTTGTTAAGTGGAAGAAGTTTAAGTGGTATCTGAAAAAGGATAAAACAATTGTTTTTTACAAAATAAACCTGATTGACGAAGACGGTTATGAGGAGCAGTACAGGTCAAATGTTTTAATAGGCAAAAATCATAAAATCCTTCAAACAGTGGTAAACGGCCCGTTCTTTGACAGGGGAGAGGAAAATAATTATGTTGTTTCGTTTGAATTGCTGTACCCGGAAAAGGCTGTGTTGAACTTCAACGGGAAAGAGTATGTGTCAGCAAAGGCTTCAAAAAGGCATTTTTTTAAGATAGGAAGGCTGAAAAAGGGGGATTATCCATACTTTGTAAAGGGTTATCCAAGGGTTTTTAAGGCAAAAGTTAATGAAGCCAATGAATTCTCCTTTGCCTTTATGTCTGATTCAAGGAATACAAAGACTGATTTTGACTCAAACTTTGAAAACACAAATGCAGAGACCCTGGAAAAGGCTTTTTTAAGCGCTTACTCAAAAGGGGTTGACTTTGTGGTTTTTATAGGAGACCTTGTTTCAGGATACACCGGTTACCCTTATGAGCTTTTAAGAGAGTTAAAAAGCTGGGCTTATTCAACAGTGCCTGTATCATCGATTATACCTGTTTACGAGGGGATGGGTAATCACGAGGCCTGTATGGACTGTTTCAGTGACAATGGGATAAAGTTTTGCAGGGATAAAAAAGGGAGATACTCTGCCGAATCTATCTTTGCAGATGTTTTTCTTAACCCTGAAAACGGTGATTTTAACGAAGGGGAGTGCACTCCCTCATACAGAAGAAATGCGTATTATTTTGGATATGGTCACTGCCTTTTCATAGTTTTAAACTCAAATTACTGGTGGAGCAGTCAGCCTGAAAGGTACGGAGGAAACCTTGAAGGAAACTTAATGAAAAATGAGTTAAAGTGGCTTGAAGATGTTTTAAAAACAAAGGGGAAGGGTAAAAGGGAAATTTTTGTCTTCACCCATGAGCCTGCCTTTCCTTGCTCTGCCCATTTGAGAGACGGTATGTACCACTGGGGAGGTTTACCTGAAAAGAACAACGGTATTGACAGAAGATATGTTGTAAAAGCAAGAAATAAATTCTTAAAATTGCTTGATAAGTACGGGGTAAAGATTGTATTCTTCGGAGACGAGCACAATTACACAAGGGTTTTGATAAATAAGGATATTGCCCCGATAAATGGGCATATTACACAGATAATTTCAGGTGGGGCAGGGGCTCCTTTTTACGAACTTGCAGACAGTTTTCCGTGGAAAAAGAATTTAAAGGCATTTTCTAAAGAGAACCACTTTATACTTGTTAAGGTTGGGGAAAAGATAGAGGTTGAGGCTGTCTCAATTCACGGTTATGTTGTTGATAGGTTTATTCTTGAATAGATTTTTTTGAGGATAGAATGAGTAAAAAGGAAAAAGTCATTGTATCGGCATGCCTTCTTGGGGTAAGGTGCAGGTACAATGGCAAAGTGCTTGAAAAAAGAAAATTGCCTGTTGATATGGAGGATGTAATACTTGTCTGCCCTGAAACACTTGCAGGGTTGAAGATGCCAAGAACTCCAAGTTTTTTTAACAATGAAAAAACCGGGCTGGGTGTATTGAGAGGGGAAACAGGCGTTGTCTCTTCAGATGGGGAAGACAGGACTGAAGAGTTTTTAGAAGGCTCAAAAAAGGCTCTTGATATAGCAAAAAGGTACAATGTGAAAAAGGCTTATCTCAAAGAGAGGTCTCCATCCTGTGGGGTGAATGTTGTATATGTGAACAATGAGAGAAAGAAGGGGATGGGGGTTACTGCTGCGCTTTTTAAAGAAAACGGTATAGAGGTTATAGGAGTTGAGTGATGGATAAAACCAGGCTAACTCCTGCAATGAGGCAATTTCTTGAAATTAAAGAGAAATTCCCCGACCACATTGTTTTTTTCAGAATGGGGGATTTCTATGAGATGTTTTTTGAGGATGCTGTAAAAGCCTCAAACATACTTGGTATTGCTTTAACAAAGAGAAACAGCAAAGGGGGGACAAATGAGGCCCCAATGTGCGGGGTACCGTATCATGCCTACGAAAGTTATGCGGCAAAACTCTTAAAAGCGGGTCAGAAAGTTGTTATTGTTGAGCAGGTTGAAGACCCTAAAAAGGCGAAGGGAATTGTGAAAAGGGATGTGGTTGCGGTCTTGACCCCTGCAACAAGTTATCTCGGAATTGAATCTGATTCAAAAAGAAATTTTCTTTCATCCATTTATTCGGGAGAGAAAAGAAGTGGTCTTGTAATAGGTGATCCCACAACCGGTGAGATAAGTGTATTTGAATTTTCAGGTAAAAATTCAATTGAAAAGATGATCAACCAGATGGTTTTTTTTGAACCGAAAGAGGTTATTGCCCCCTTTGGATTGTTGAGCGATTCATTTTTAAGGGAAAATTTTAATGTATCTCCTGCATTGAACGAGTATGGGGAGGATTATTTCAATGAGAAAGAGGGAGAGGAGAAGATAAAAGAACTCTTCAATGTCTCAACCATTGCAGGGTTTGGATTAAAGGGCAAAAAGGAGTGTTTAAAGGCTATTGATGGCTATCTTAATTACCTTGAAGAAAATTATAGAACGGAAGTAATACCTGTGAAATCAATTGTTTTCAGAGAGGTAAGTGATTATTTGATAATTGATTCAACTACAAGGAGAAACCTTGAACTTTTTGAAACTGCATTTGAAAGAAAGAAAAAGGGCAGTTTTTTCTGGGCAATTGACAGAACAAAAACCCCACAGGGCAAAAGAAAGTTATCAGATTTTATAATGTTTCCCCTGAAATCTATTGAGGGTATTGAATCGAGGTTGAACTTTGTTGAATGGCTTATTGAAAGCGAAAAGATTGATGAAATAGACCATTTACTTTCGTATGTTGGAGATATTGAGAGGATATTTTCAAAAGTGGTTTTAAACAATGTAAAGCCATCGGAATTGAATATTTTAAAGCAATCACTCGCCATCACACCTGCGTTAATTAACCTTTTAAAAGACTCTCCGTTTAAAGATGTTGGTGGGGCCATATTCAATCTTGAGGAAGTGTTCACCTTAATTGACAGGACTGTTACTGACAATCCCCCTGCCGTAAAAGGAATGAATGTTATAAAAAAGGGGGTAAATCCCGAACTTGATGCTTTAAGGGAGATAGTTTTTGATGTAAAGGCATCATTGAGAAAGTTTGAAGACAGGGAAAGAGAGAAGACCGGGATACAGAACCTTAAAGTCAGGTTCAATAAGGTGTTTGGCTATTACATAGAAATTTCAAAAGCAAATTTAAGGAATGGTGTGCCGGAAGGGTATGAGAGAAAGCAGACTCTTGTGAACGCTGAAAGATTTATAACAAAGGAGTTGAAGGAGTTTGAGCAAAGGGTTTTAAAGGCAGAGGAGAGGATTCTGGAGATTGAACTTGATATTTATCAGCAATTACTTGACAGGTTGAAGGGTTACAAAAAAGAGATTTTTGCAACAGCAGAGGGTATTGCAATATTAGATGTTTTGCTTTCTTTTGCTAAACTTGCCATTGAAAGGGATTACAGAAAGCCTGAAATCACAGAGAAAAGTGTCCTTTACATTGAACAGGGGAGGCATCCTGTTGTTGAGATTTTTGAGGGGGAAAACTTTGTTCCAAATGATACTGCATTGAACAAAGAAAGAAGGATTGCAATTATCACTGGTCCGAATATGGGGGGAAAATCAACCTATTTAAGGCAGAATGCTTTAATAGTTTTACTGGCGCATATCGGAAGCTTTGTCCCTGCGAGAAAGGCGGTTATTGGATTAACAGACAGGCTGTTCTCAAGAGTAGGGGCTGGAGATAACCTGACTGCTGGCCAGTCAACCTTTATGGTTGAGATGATTGAAACTGCAAATATCTTGAATAATGCAACCGCAAGAAGCCTTATTGTGCTTGATGAAATTGGAAGGGGGACTGCAACATTTGACGGGTTATCCCTTGCCTGGGCAATAACAGAATTTTTAGCAAAAAGGGAAGAAAGTGCACCTTTGACCTTTTTCGCCACCCATTATCACGAGTTGACAGAGATTGAAAGGGTATATTCTAATGTTGCGAATTACAATGTTGTTGTTAAAGAGTGGAATAGGGAGCTTCTCTTTTTAAGAAAGGTTGTGCCGGGTGCTGCTGACAAAAGTTATGGGATTCATGTTGCAAGGCTTGCAGGTTTGCCAAAAGAGGTTATAAAGAGGGCTTTTGAGGTGCTGGAGAACATTGAAAAAAATGAGTTCAGTATAGACGGTAAACCCAAGATAGCAAGGCAGGAGTTGCCAGAGTTGAAAGAAAAGCCTCTTTTTGTCTGGAATGAACATCCGATTATTGAGGAGTTAAGCAGGATTAAGCCTGATGAAATAACCCCACTTGAGGCACTTCAATTGCTTTACAGGCTTAAAAAACTTCTGTAAGAGTTGATGATTTTAGCCGTGTTTTAATTACGCAGATAATTCTCAAGGTATCTGTACTGTGGAGTTAATTCCCCTTTGTGACAGATAATTGCATTTTTGATCTCCGGAGGAAGGGTTAATTTTTCAAAATCAACGGTGTAATCTGCCTGTATTACAGGTTTTAAAAGCCCGATTAGAACTGAAGAGAAATACTCAGAGGAATCCTTTGGTAACTCGCTTGGCAGTATGGTAATCACCATGTCTGTTGCACCATCTGGGACAATCTCATCCACAAACCTGTTGTTTTCTGGCAGGTATGTTAAAAATCCATGCTCAGGGTCACCATCTCTTACCGTAAGTTCAATTGAGCCGTTAACATCGCAGGTAATATCCCCGATGACCTTTAGTTTATTTTCCCCCTTAAGCCAAAGTTCCCTGAAATCTTTTAAGGTGATCAGTTTGGGATACCTTGGGTCCCAGTAGATCCCATTTACAAGGATTGACAGTTTAGGTATGTACTTCTTAAAGTCAGGGGCATATAGATCCGGATGCTCGTAATAATGTTTAAAAGTGAAGTCTTCTTTTAATGGTTTTACAAAATGGTAAATCCTGAACACCGTTTTGTATATGAGGTTGTTTTTTACCTCAAAGTATCCTTTTAAAAGTTGTCCAGGCGTGATCTCCTCAAGTGGAAGCAGGTTCAATATCTCCCATGCTCCTCTTGAGACATGGCCATAACCTGTTATCCCGATCGTTAAAGGGAGTATTTCCTCTGGAATTCCATACCTTCTTATTTCATCTCCAATTTCTGCAATCTCTTTTTTTGCCTGTGCCACCGATGGGTATTGGTATGCTCTCTTAACCTTTTCAAAAGGGGTCTTCAGCCCAAGCATTCTGTACTTTTGTCCTGCCGCATAAAGGGTTTCAATCATTCCTGCAATTCCAGCAAACCTTCCGAAAAATATAAGCCTTTCTCCAGCCTCGTCTTTTATCAATTCATAATCTATCAGGGTGCAATTTTTTTCAAGGAGTGTTTTTAACATTGGCATGTTGTACTCTTGGCCTTTTATTGTGTGGGAGAAAAACATGTAAACCTTGTTTTTTTCAATTTTCTCTTTTGGGATCTCTTTAACCCCTATAATAATGTTAGCCTGATTTATATCCTTTGAAACAATTGCCCCTGCATTTTTAAACTCAATGTCTGGGATGTACCTGTGTTCCGATGGCTCCACAATAACCTTTACACCGCTTTCAATGAGTTTTTTTATGTGCACTGGAATAAGAGGAACCCTTTTTTCCCACCTGCTTTTATCCTCATTTCTAATTCCTAAGATCATTGAGCCTCCTTTTTTTTATCATTTTAACAGATTTGCAGGATTTTAAAAATCTTGTTTATCAACTGCTTTAGCATATAATGAAAAGTAGGGGGGCGGATGAATATCAAAATGCTTTTAATTCTATTTGTGGGGATAATTTCAATCTCCCTATCAGCGATTTTTATAAGACTTTGTTTCCCCATGCCCCCTGTTTCAATCGCTGTTTTCAGGCTTGGTATAGCCTCTTTTATTCTGTTTTTAATCGCTTTATTTAAAGGATGTAAGGTCAGGTTTAGAAGAAGGGAAATGTTTTTGATGTCTATGGGAGGTTTTTTTCTTGCTTTGCATCTGATAACATGGATTGCATCTTTGGATTATACCTCTGTTGCAAACAGTGTTGCACTTGTTACCACAAACCCTGTTTTTGTTGGGATATTCTCCGTTTTGTTTTCCAAAAGAAGGATGGAAAAGGAGATAATAATTGGAATTATTTTATCGGTTCTGGGAAGTTTCCTTGTTTCAAGGGGATACGCAGGGGAGGCTTACCATACTTCTCATCTTTTAGGTGATGTTCTTGCTTTAATGGGAGCAATGTTTGCAAGTGGATACATTATTGTTGGGGGAATTGTAAGAGAAAAGGTAGATACCTTTGAATATATACTATTTACATACAGTGTAACATTCGTTATCCTATTTATTGTGTCTTTCCCCCTTGGATTTACATTTTACAGAGGAAAACCTTTGTTTTTCGGGTTTCCCTTCAGGTCTTATGTTTTTGTTTTTCTCCTTGCAATTGTCTCTCAGTTAATAGGGCACACAAGTTTTAATTATTCTTTAAAGTTTTTAAAACCTGATTTTGTTGCAATAACGATTCTTGGGGAACCAGTAGGGGCCTCTTTGTTCGCATATTGTTTATTTGGGGAAAGGATTTCTTTTATACAGTTGTTGGGTATGGTGTTGATCTTTTTTGCTGTAATTGTTGCATCAAAAAAGGCTTCCTTGAATGAGGTTATTGACTGAGTAAGCCTGGATTTTGTGGTAAAATTGCTGTATGTTAATGGAGAAGGGGTCAATAGGCAAGTACAGAATAGTAAAAAGGCTTGGAAGCGGAGGGTTCGGATCTGTTTATCTTGGGATTGATACCTGGGTTAAAAGAAAGGTTGCCATAAAAGTTCCCCATAATCAATCCGAACCACTTGAAAAATTGCTTAAAGAGGCAAGGATTCAGGCCAAACTTCAGCACCCAAACATTGTGCAGTTGTACTCTGTTGAAAGGAGAGACGGGATATTCTTCATGGTCAGTGAGTACATTGAAGGCGGGGCACTTGACAGGTACTTAAAGGCTAAAGGTAAACTCTCATGGGATGAGGCAGTTTCAATAGTATTTCAGGTTTGTGATGCAGTACAGTTTGCTCATAGTATGGGGATAATTCACAGAGACATAAGGCCTGCCAACATACTGCTCACCAAAAACAAAAAGGTTAAGATGACGGATTTTGGTACCTCAAGGCATTTAAATGTAAATTCTGTTGCAGTAACGAGGGTTGGATGCCCACCCTATATGGCACCTGAGCATTTTGAAGGCAAAGCAACCTTTCAATCTGATGTTTATTCAATAGGAATGATGTTTTACGAATTGTTGGTTGGTAAACTTCCATTCTCAAACTTCAATCCCATAAAGATTGAAGAGGAGGCAAAGAACAGGCTTTTTACCTCTCCTGATTTAAAGGTTGAAGGACTGACGAGGTTAAAGGCGATGGTTATAATGAAGGCAATTGCAAAATCTTTGAACGAAAGGTTTAAAACCCCAATAGAACTGAAAAAGGCGATTTTAAAGGCTTCAGAGGGGGAGATCGATACCTCGTTACTTCCCTCAAAAGGCACGGAAATACAGAAGAAAAAGTACAAAAGATGCTGGAATTGTGGGAAGATCATCTCTATCCATTCAACTGTTTGTCCCCATTGTAATGAGAAGCAATAGGAGGTAGTGATGGGATTGATAGATATAATAAACTCAAGGTACAGTTACAGGGGTTACCTTGATAAAGAGGTGGAGCAGGAGAAAATTAATTACATACTTCAATGTGCAAGGCTTGCCCCATCGGCCAAAAATCTTCAGCCATGGAAGATTTACATGGTAAGGTCAAAAGAAGTGAAGGAGAGAGTTTGTGAAGCCTATGCAAGGGATTGGCTAAAAGGAGCACCTGTCATTGTTGTTTTTGTTGGAGAAAAGGGAGAAAACTGGGTTAGATGGGATGGAGAGGATTATTTGATGTGTGATGTGACAATTATTGCAGATTACTTTATACTTGCGGCAACTGAAATGGGGCTTGGCACATGTTATATTGCGGCCTTTGACAGGCAAAAATTGAAAGAAGCATTAAATCTCCCTGAAAATGAAGAGCCCTTTTTAATAACTCCTCTTGGTTATCCAGACCCGGATGCTAAAAGAGAGAGAAATAGAAAGCCTGTTTCTGATATCTTAGAGGAGATTTGATGTACAACTTTGAAACCCCTGAAAAGTATTACAGGATAAGAGACTGGGGAGTTGGCTATTTCACGGTAAACAAAGATGGCAATCTCTGTGTAACTCCCACCAAAAAACGGGATGTTTCTGTTGATATTCCTGTGCTTATTGAAAAAATAAGGAGGGATTATCAATTAAAATTGCCTGTGGTGTTCAATTTTGGTCAGATAATAGATTATTCAATATCCAAGATTGTAAGCTCTTTTAAAAAAGCAATAGAGGAATTCGGGGGGGCAAAGGGTTATAGACCTGTTTATCCTGTAAAAGTGAATCAAAATGCAAGAGTTCTTGGGCAGGTTTTAAAGGGAGGAAGGAGGTATTCAATAGGGGTTGAGGCTGGCTCAAAGGCAGAATTATGCGCCATAATTGAAAAGGCCACCAGAGATACCCTGATTATTTGCAATGGATTTAAGGATGTTGAATACATAGAGTTGATAAAAGAGGCGGCAGATTTTTTTGACGAGATCTTTGTGGTAATAGATAAGTTTTCCGAATTGTTTTTGATTGAGAAGGTGTTTGCTAAGAGGGGTAATCTTCCATTTATTGGAATAAGGTGCAGGTTGCATACAAAGGGCACTGGCAGGTGGGAGTTGTCTGGGGGAGATTACTCTAAATTCGGATTAACTGCAATGGAGATTGTAAAAGCAATTGATTTTTTGAAAGAGAAGGGGTTTGTTGAGAGGGTAAAACTGTTGCATGCCCACATAGGCTCCCAGATAACTCATACTTCAAGGATAAAGGAGATGGTGTACGAGGCGGGGCAGATGTATGCGGAGTTAAAGCTTATGGGTGTTGATTTAAAATACATAGACTTTGGAGGGGGCCTTGCTGTGGATTACGATGGAAGCAGATCAGCAACCTCCTCAAGTGCAAATTACACAATTACAGAATATGCAAACAATATTATCTTTCATTTAAATGAAATATGTTCTTCAAAGAGGGTTGATCCTCCCTATGTTATAACGGAAAGCGGACGGGCAATGGTTGCATACCATTCATTTGTGGTTTTCAATGTTTTTGAGTACACCTCGTTGTTTAAACAGAATGAATTGCCTGAAAACTATGATTACTCAAAAAACGAATTGCTTTTTAATCTGAAAGATACCCTTGATGTCCTTGATTCAAAGAATCTGCGAGAGTACTTTCACGATGCAATACACTTTAAAAACAGGTTGCATACCCTGTTCAACGAGGGAATGTTAACCCTTGAGGAAAAGGCTATTGGTGAAGTTCTTTTCTGGAATATTGTAAAAAAAGCCTCAATAATATCAAAAAAGATGCAGGGTCTCCCTGAAGAACTTGAAAACCTTGATTCCCTACTTGCGGTTAAGTATGTTGGCAATTTTTCAATATTTAAGTCTATACCTGATTTCTGGGCTATTGAACAATTGTTTCCTGTTTGCCCTGTTCACAGACTAAATGAGATACCGGTGTTAAATGCCACCCTTGTTGATATTACATGTGATTCTGACGGTAAAATTGATAAGTTTGTGGATTTTGCAAAGTACAGCGAAAGTATAAAACTTCACAGGTTGAATAAAAATGAGTACTGGTTGGGGATCTTTCTTACAGGTGCCTATCAGGAAACTCTGGGGAACATTCATAATCTCTTTGGAGAAACAAATTCGGTTTGGGTGGAAGTTAAAGGGAGGAATGAGTTTAAGATCACGGATGTTTTTAGGGGTCAGAGTATTGAAGAACTGATGAGAACAAAGGGTTACTCTGTTCAAACTATAAAGGAAAAGATAAAAAACCGGAAGTTTATAGACCATGTTTTGAAAACCGATTCTTATTTAAAAACAACGGTTGACACTGTTCCGCATGAAAAAGCAAAGAACATTGTTTTAAAGTACAGGATAGAAAACCTTAAATGTCCAAGATGCAGGGGAGAGTTGATATCTTTGATAAGCGAAGCATCAATTATAGGTTCTTTCATGGTTGAAAAGGACAGGGAGGTAATTGAGGTAAGTATTGAATCTCCTGATGCAAAATCTGTTTTTGAAGAACTTTTGGCAAAAAATGGTTTTTCTTTCAGGGAGATTTAGGTGCTTGTTGATTCCCATTGTCATCTTGATGTTTTAAAAGAAAGTGAAATACTAAAAGCAAATAATAAAGGGGTAAAGGGGTTTGTAATTCCCGGTGTCAGGGGTTATTCATACATCGCAAATAAACTTGCCGAGAATTACAGGGGGGTTTTTTACGCTGTCGGAGTTCATCCTCTTTACATTGAACAGGCACCATCGGGTGTTGTTGATACCATCTTTGAGGTTGCATCAGAGAATCCAAACTGTATTGCAGTTGGTGAGATTGGCCTTGATTTTTTTGTGAAAGGTGTTGATAAAGAAAAACAGATTTGTTTTTTTAAAAAGCAACTTGATGTTGCAAAAAGAGTAAAAAAACCTGTTATAGTTCATTTGAGGAAAGGGTATAAAGAGTTCCTTGAACTTACCGAAAATTTTAAAGAATTAACTTACATAATGCACATGTTTTCTGGAAATAGAGACTTTGCGAGGGCATTGCTTAAAAGATTTGAAAGGGTTTACTTTTCCTTTGGTTCACCTGCAATAAGAACAAATGCAAAAAAACCTTTAGAGGTGCTGAAAGAGGTGCCTTTAGGGAGGGTACTGGTGGAAACAGATTCCCCCGATCTCCCCCCGGAAGGGTTTGGTTACCCCAACACTCCTTCCAACCTTCCGATTATAGCGAAAGGGGTTGCGGATAAGGTCGGAGTAAGTTTTGATAAGTTTTGCAGTATTACCTTTGAAAACACCGTGGAGGCGTTTGATTGTTCCTTTCAAGGTTAGAGTTGCTTTTTGGAAGGGAAAAAATAGAGAGATTGCAAAACACAAAGGTGCTTATTGCCGGGCTTGGAGGTGTTGGCGGAATATGTGCAGAAACACTGGTTAGAAGTGGTATCGGACATATAGGAGTGATAGATGGAGACTGGATTGAGGAGAGCAATTTAAACAGGCAGATCCTTGCATTACGCTCTAATCTTGGCGAAAACAAAACAGATGTTTTTGAAAGAAGGGCAAAAGATATAAATCCTGAAATTGTTATTGACAAATACCCTTATTTTCTAAACAAAGAAACCTTCAATAGGGTTCCAATTGAAAAGTACCATATTGTTGCAGATTGCATAGATGGTTTGATTCCAAAATTAAATCTTATTGTAAAGTGCCTTGAAATGGGTATTCCGGTTATTGCTTCAACAGGCTCAGGGTTTAAAAAGAATCCTGAAATGGTGAAGACAGGCTCTATATGGGAAACCAGGAACGACCCCCTTGCTTACAGAATGAGAAAAAAGTTAAGGCAATGGGGGTATGGAGATAGGGATTTCATTGTTGTTTATTCCCTTGAGCATCCTGAAAAAAAAGGTGAAACAGTTGCTTCATTCATGACTGTTACTGCATCATTCGGAATACTATTAGCCAGCAAAGTGATTGATCTGGTATTTAATCAATAAAAAAAGGGGGCTTTTTGCCCCCCTTTTCGTTAATACTAAAATTATTGACCCTCTATAGCAGCAAACAGTGTTTTATCTTTATTGCCAAAGGCAAAGTAACCATTCATTGGTTGTTCCCCTGTTACCTTTATCCATCCAATATTCTGGATGATTGAATCATCCTCTATGAAATCGTGAATTTCGCCGGCAATTACATCTCCAGGCAGTATGTCTTCGGAATAAACGCTAAGTAATGACCCATCAGGGGCAATGGCATTAAGTTTTATTTGGTTGCCGTACTCTGCCAGATTCCATACCGCAATGTAACTATCCCACATGTTAGTTTGTGGTGCTATGTGGGAGAAATAAACCTCGGAGAGTGCTCTGTCAAATGCATACAGGGTGTCAAAGTAACCGTCATTGTTTCCGTTGTCGCAATTGTTTTCAAAATTTTCCCAGACTATAAGTTTTTTGTTTGAAACGATCCTTATGGCCTTTGATGTTGACGGGATGTTTTCAAAAAGAGAAGATAATTTGTTTGTTATCTTTGATTTTGCGCCAAGAGAGATTGTTTTTTCTTCAATAATCTCGGCACCCTCTCCAAGCAATTGAACTTTTATTTTATCTGTTGAAGAATCTTCTGTGTTTATCATTGCAATACTTGTTGTTCCTCCGTTTAACTCTTCTATTCTCGGGCATACATAGGTGTAAATGAAATCCGGTTCCCCTTTCATTGTTTTAACTGTTACAACATTTGTAGGATTTCCTTCTTCCCCATTTGTTACCGGGTAAACGGCGAATGTGTAATTTGTATCAGGTGTTAATCCCGTAACAAGGTACCGGGTATTCGAGGTTTCTCCCATCAATTGCTGTTTTTCAATACTCTGTCCAAAAGGAGTACTTTGTACCTTAACTTCGTAAATCCTGTAAGTGTCAGGTGTAGGTTCAATTGGATCCCACATCAATTGTACCTCTGTGGCGCTTACTACAATTGCTGAAAGCGTTTTAGTATCATTCCCTTTGTAATGTTTACCCTGACTGTTATCCTCCTGATTGCTTTCAAATGGCAATGCTGAAAGACCTGCAAGGCCAACATGTGAAGTGTAACCATAGAGTTCAAAACCTATAACTTTCGCGTCAGTTTCAGCAACAAGGTATGCTGTTTCAGATGGAAAACTGTCAAATAGATCTTCAATTAATGCAACCTTTTTCCCATTTTCAGGGAGTGCAATTGTGCTTGATTCAGTGAGTTCGTTACCATTTGCATCGTACGCTTTGAAAGTTACATTTGCATCCTTAGAATCAACATTTATCAGAACTATTCCTGTCCAGTGGTTGTCGTCTTTCATAACTTCAGGGTAAATAAGTCTTTTTGCAGGCTTACTGAATATCTTAACACCAACCATTTCATGCCAGTCTTTTGTGCCGAAAAGTTCGAAACCATCAAGTTTTTTCTCTGTTTCAATCTTGTACCATGAAACATTCTCAGGCACATTCCCGTCAAAGAAATCCCTTATTGTGGAAACCACCTTCCCGTTTGCTGGTATTGTTTTGTTAACTGTTGCCACTTCATTTCCTTCTTCATCGTAAAATCTGAATGTAACATCGGCATCGCTTTCGTTTGGATTTATTACTGCAAAGCCAGTCCACCAGTAATCTGACACATCAATATGTGGAAAGTAAAGTGTGTGATCTTCATTGCCCTGTTCAGGTATGGTAACGGTTACACTTGCAGGAACTGATTTGTTTCCTGCCCTGTCAACTGCTGTAACATAATAAATATACTTTGCACCAATTGTTACATCTGTATCTTTGTAAGTGGTTTCGGTTGTTGTTGATACCGTTTCCTGTTTTGCTTTAAAAGGAGAGTTAACCCTCTGGATCTCATAGTGGTCAACCCCGGATGTTTCATCGTAACTCATTCCCCAGTTCAGTATTACATAATTGGGAGTTGCGGTGTATGTAAGATTTGCTGGTGTTGATGGAGGTTCATTATCTTCCTGTGGAATTATAGTTGATATTGAATTTGATGCAGGGGAAAGGTTTTGTCCCCAGTCTTCTGCCTTAATATAATAGGTATAAGAATCCCCTGGAATTACATCAGTATCCTCGTACCTTAAGGCATCTGTTGCTGCTATTTCAATGTCATTCCTGTAAATGTGGTACTGTTTTATGCCACTGCCGTTTTCATCATCATGTGCAGCATTGTATTCAATAATGACCCCTTCACTCGATACCTGAACGAAATGCAGATTTTCAGGAGGATAGGGCGGAGTGTGATCGTTGGACGCATCAGGCATTGTTACCTCAACAGTCTGAGAAAATCTCGATTTATTTCCAGAAGTATCAACCGCCTGAACGCAGAAGTCGTAAGTTTCGCCGGGGGTGAGTCCTGTAATTGTAAAATTAGTTTCCTGGGTTTGTCCCAGAAGTTCGTACTCGTACTCCTGAAATGGGTTTGAACTTCTCACAACTTTGAATATTTTATAGTATGCAACAGCGACATTGTCTGTTGATGGGCTCCATGTTAGTTTAGCATCCTGAGGCGATAATGCCTCAACCTGAACATTGGTTGGTGCGGTCGGATTTTCTCTATCAACATTGCTTTCCATTGTGGTTGCTTCTGCAACATTGGAGAAATTTGACATATTTCCTGCGTTGTCAATTGCTTTAACCTTATACCTGTACGTTGTTCCTTCCTGTAAACCTGTATCTGTATACTCTGTTGTGTTTGCACCAACGGAGCCTATTATCTGAGTGTAATTCCCCGCATCTTCTCTGTATATCCTGTATCCTGCAAGCCCTGAACCCCCACTATCTGTTGAGGCACTCCATGTCAGGTGAATGGAGTGTTCGTCAACTGCGTTTGCAGTCAGGTTCTGGGGAGTGGTGGGTGGAGTTGTGTCTGCATGCTGACCACTTGTGGTCACAAGCAATGTGTTTGAAAAGTTTGAATGATTGCCAGCATTGTCAAATGCTCTTACATGGTAAGTGTATTGGGTGTTTGGGCTTAACCCCTGGTCACTGTATGTCGTGGTACCTGCATTGACTGTTGCAATCTTGTTTGAGCCTCTATATATTTCGTATCCTGCAAGCCCTGAGCCTCCACTGTCTGTTGATGGGTTCCATGTCATTGCCACGAAAGTCTCACCAACACTGACTGCTCTTAAATCTGTCGGGGTTGTTGGTGGGGTTGTGTCCTCTTCTGGTTGTGGTGTTGTAACTGTAAGGGTGTTTGAGGCAGATGAGATATTCCCCACAGAATCCCTTGATTTTAAGTAATAAGTGTATTGAGTTTCAGGGTGACATGTGTTATCCACATACTGGGTTGTGGTTCCATTTAAAGTGACGATCTTTGTGCCATTTCTGTAAATATCTATAAAATAATTGGGGGCTCCTCCGTGATCATATACATTATCCCATAGGAGGCTCACCGATGTGGAGGAACTTGCTATTGCTTGTGAAAGGTTTGGAGTATCTGGTGGGATAATATCAATAGAAACGGGGTTTGAGTTGTTTGAAATGTTGTTATAAGAAACTGTTATTGTTAACTGGATATTATCCTGGGCATTGTCGTTTGTGTAAGTTAGTGTCAGAGTTTTAACCCCGTTAGTTAATACTGTCGATGTAGGTGAGATGTTTCCTTCGGAGACAGTAAGGTTAACCGTGTCATTGAAATCATCGTAAACAAAACCATAGTTTGATATTGCTTTAATGGTTATTTGAAAGGTTTTCCCAACCACACCGGAAGGTGTTGTTATTTGAAAATGATCAAGGTAAGGTGGAGGTCCTGTTTGAACTTCTGTTGTGACCACTGAACTCTGATTTCCTGCAAAGTCTATAGCGTATATTTCGTAATCGTATGTTGTTTCCTGGGTTAACCCTGTGTCAACATAGAATGTTGCGACCGGGTTGGTTATTTTTATTGTTGCTTCGAGGTTTCCACCCTGATACCTTTTTATTATGTACCCTGCAACACCTGTACCATGAAGGTCAGTTGAGATTCCCCATGTTAGTTTGATTTTGCTATCACTGAGGGCTGTTCCGGAGAAATTTGAGGGGTCTGTTGGAGGTGTTGAATCCTGAGATGCATTATTTGTGTAAAACTTTAGCCCTCCTGTTTTACCACCCAATATTATGTCGTACCACCCATCTCCATTGAGGTCTTTTAACTCAATTTTTGCTTTGACTTCTCTTGTTTTCAGATTATCAAACCTTACATTTGCCAAAGGAGAGGAATCTTTTTCAAATTGGGGGTTTGTGGGAGTCCCTGTATTTGTGATTTTATAAACATAGCCACTGTATGTGGAAAGGAAAAAGTCAAAATCACCATCTCCATCAATATCTCTTGCTTTTAAAGAACTGTCAGTTGATAGAGCGAATGGGAAAAACGAATTATTATCTGATGAACCATCCTTTACCATCTTGAAATCACCTTCTTGCCAGCCATCAAGGGTGTCGTCTGTTCCTCCTGCGTTTAAATTTATATCGTCGTTTCTGTAAAATGCGCTTGTACCGTACATACTTCCTATAATAAAATCCATATCCCCGTCACCATCAATATCCACTATACAGATTGATGCACCGTATTCAGGATTATGGATAGTATCAAAGCAATCGCTTTGATAGGCTGTGCCATCTCCCTTTTTTATTTCAGTGAAAGTTGGGAGTCCATTTGATGTCCCGGTGTTTTCATAAAGACCCACTCCTCCTAATTCAGTTCCTATAAAAAGGTCAGGGTCTCCGTCCCTATCGTAATCCCACATATCCATACTGGTGATATTCAAACTTGTTGTTATATAATTGGGGATTTTTTTTGTAAAGTTCACCTGTCCACCATTGCCGGTATTTTCATACAATGCAATTGTTTTTCCGTGTGCCACCAAAAGGTCTAAGTCACCGTCTCCATCAATGTCATATAAAAATGGAACAGAATAATCCCCGATATCAAATGAGCAAAGCATATCGTCAACGAGGACAGGAGTTGAGGTTATGTCTGTGTAATATCTAATGTTTCCTGAAAACTGCCCAACTATAAGGTCTTTTACTCCGTCGCTTTTTATATCAACTGTATAGGGAGAAGCATCTTCGTCAAAATAAAGATTACCAAATGTGTCTGTAACTTTTGTAAAACTTATTGTGCCGTTATCGTTGTGCCCCTGATAGTAACTTATTCTGTGGTATTCATGCCCAATTAACATATCAGGTACACCGTCTCCGTCAATATCAGTTAATGCCGGTGCGGCGTGGTAAAGATTTCCTCTTGTTCCGGTGATATTTTCAGTATCGAGGACAAAATTGTACTGAGAGCTATCCCCTGTATTTTTGTAGTAATCCACCTCACCATTGTTGAACCCGACAAAAAGATCAAGATCACCGTCTCCATCCATGTCGATTAAAAATGGTTTTGCATTGTATAATCCATTTTTATTTACAAGTAATACAGGATTCCCAAACTGAGGGATATTGTTATCCACTCCTGTATTCTCTAAATAGTAAACACTCCCAGAGTTTGTTCCGACTATTAAATCTATTTTGCCATCCCCATTTAAATCCCCGGCAGCAGGGGCAAGGGAATTTTGTGAATCAAATGTTACAAGTGACCTTGAAATCAGTACTATTACCGTGTTGTCAATGGTTGAGTCATTTCCCCCCACATTTGTATTTATGTCATCATTCCTGTAATAAATTAGATTATTGTTCATGGTCCCTATAATAAAATCAACATCTCCGTCTCCGTCAAAATCCGCTGCACATGGAGATGTTTTCACATATCCCGTGTCTGGCACTGTCAGATTTCTATTGTTGAATTTAACTTTGTATTCACTAAAATTCTGGGCAAAAAGAGATATAGTGAATCCTAAAATTACAATCAGCGTACAAAAATACCTTTTCATAAAAACCTCCTCTTAAATTTTTTGTCAATTACATTATATATAAAAGGATGAATCAATGCCAGTAAAACTTAGAATAGGTGATTAAGGTCACTTAAAAAAAATAATATCCAAATAATGTTGTTGCCCATATTGTCTTTTTTTTTTAGAATCAATAAAGACAAATGAAGGGGAGTGGTTATGCAAAATGTAAGGGTTTGCTCAGAGGTTGGAGTTTTGGAGAAGGTGGTCATACATTCTCCGGGAAAAGAAATAGAGGTTATGACACCTGAAACAGCAAACGAAGTGCTTTACAATGATATTCTCACTCTTCCGGTTGTTGCAGAAGACCATAAGGGGTTAAAAGGCGTTTTAAAGAAGGTTACAAGGGTTTACGAGTTAAAGGACCTGCTTAAAGATGTTTTGAAAGACGAAGAAGTTAAAAGAGATTTTGTTATAACAATTACTGCTCTTGAAAGAAGGGCAGACCTTTCGGATTATTTGATGTCTTTAACACCGGACGAGCTTGCGGATGCTGTTGTTTACGGAGTTAAGGAGAAGAAGGATACTTTAGAGAAGTTTCTTTCTAATAAGAATTATGCCCTTCCTCCATTGCCAAACCTTTACTTTACAAGGGATATATCGGTTGTTTTCAGGGATAAGGTTATCACAGGGTCAATGGCAAATAAGGTGAGAATTGGCGAGGCGGTTATTGCAAGGTTTATATACAGGCATCACCCTGAATTTAAAAGCGAGGGCTTTATCTTTGACGGGATTTTAGAGGGAAATGAAAGGGTTACAATTGAAGGGGGAGATTTCCTTGTGATTGATAAAGACATTGTCGCCATAGGAGTAAGCGAGAGGACAACCCCTTCAAGCATTGACATATTTGTTGATAGAATGAAAAGAGAGGTAAAGGAAGAGGATTTTCATATTTTTGCAGTTGTTCTGCCGAAGGAAAGAAGTACCATTCACCTTGATATGGTATTCACAATGGTTGATAAAAATAAATGTGTTTGCCATTATCCTTACATTCTTGGAAAAGAAAGATTGAGGGTTATCCATATTACTATAATGGCATCAGGTGAGGTTAAAATAAAGGAAGAGGAGTCTTTGCTAAAAGGCTTGAAAAAGGTTGGTGTTGATTTGAATCCTGTTATATGTGGGGGAAGCGACCCTGTAAACCAGAAGAGGGAGCAATGGCTTTCCGGTACAAACTTCTTTGCATTTGCCCCCGGGAAAATAATAGGATACGCCTGCAATTACCACACATTCAAAGAGCTTGAAAAGGCCGGGTTTAAAACAGTTCATGTTAAAGATGTGGTTAACGGAAAGGTTGATATTGACAATTACCGTAAAATAGCAATAGGCATTGAAGGCGCAGAGCTCGCAAGGGGAGGAGGCGGAGTGAGGTGTATGACAATGCCTGTAAAAAGGAAACCAATAAACATAAGAGGTTGAAAAATGAAGATAGCGATAGGCTCGGACCACGGTGGATACTTTTTGAAAGAGGTTATAAAGGAATACCTTGCTGAAAAAGGTTACGAGGTTGAAGATTTCGGCTGTTTCTCTCAGGAAAGCGTTGACTATCCTGATTATGCAAAGAAGGTTGCAGAGGCTGTTTCAAAAGGTGAGTGTGATGCTGGGGTTTTGATGTGCGGCACAGGGATAGGCATTTCAATTGCAGCAAACAAGGTTAAAGGGATAAGGGCTGCACTCTGCCACGATGGGTTAACAGCAAGGCTTGCAAAGCAGCACAACAATGCAAATATAATCTGTATGGGGGGAAGAACAACAGGGATTGAAACTGCAAAGGACATAGTTGATAACTGGCTAAATTCAGAGTTTGAAGGGGGAAGGCATTTAAGAAGGATTAATAAAATAAAGGATATGGAATAAATTTTTAAGGAGTAACTTATGAAGATTGAAGCATTAAAAAAGATTGACCCTGAGGCTTTTGAAGCCCTTGTCGGGGAAACTTTAAGGCAGGAGAACAACCTTGAATTGATTGCATCTGAAAACTATGTTTCAGAGGCAGTGCTTGAAATGGCAGGCTCTGTTTTTACAAACAAGTATGCGGAAGGGTATCCCGGCAGGAGATACTATGGAGGATGCGAGTTTACCGATGTTGTTGAAAGGCTTGCAAGGGAAAGGGCAAAGGAATTGTTTGGAGCAGAGCATGCTAATGTTCAGCCTCATTCTGGCTCTCAGGCAAATATGGCTGTTTACTTTACTGTTCTCAATCCCGGAGACAAAATACTTGGAATGGATCTCTCCCACGGAGGACACTTAACACACGGGCATCCTTTGAGTTTTTCTGGCAGATTCTTTGAGGTTGCATCTTACACGGTTAACAGACAAACAGAGATGATAGATTACGATGAATTGATGAAGACTGCAAAAAGGGAGAAGCCTAAACTGATAATTGCAGGTGCAAGCGCTTATCCCAGAATTTTAGACTTTAAAAAGTTCAGAGAAATTGCAGACGAGGTTGGGGCATACCTTGTTGTTGATATGGCTCACATTGCAGGGCTTGTTGCAGCGGGAGAACACCCTTCCCCTGTCCCCTATGCAGATTTTGTTACAACAACAACCCACAAAACATTGAGAGGCCCAAGGGGAGGGTTAATACTCTGCAAAGAAGAGTACAAAAAAGACTTAAACAGAAACCTCTTCCCCGGGATTCAGGGAGGTCCTCTCGTTCACATTGTTGCGGCAAAGGCTGTTGCTTTAAAAGAGGCAATGACTGATGAGTTCAAGCAGTATCAAAAACAGGTTAAGGAAAATGCGAAAAAACTTGCAAAAGAGCTTGCAGACAGGGGGTTAAGGATTGTTTCAGGGGGAACGGACAACCACCTTATGCTCGTTGATGTAACCTCAATAGGCTTAACCGGAAAGGTTGCCGAAAAGGCGCTTGATAAAGCCGGTATAACAGTTAACAAAAACACAATACCATTTGACAAAAACAAGCCTTTAATTGCAAGCGGGATAAGGATAGGTACCCCTGCAGTTACCACAAGGGGGATGAAAGAGAAAGAGATGGAGGAGATTGCAGAGTACATAGTTGATGCTCTTAAACACACGGAAGACGATGCTTACCTTGAAAAAATTAAGGAAAAGGTTATTTCTCTAACCGACAGATTCCCTATGGGGTATAAGAAGATTGTGGGAATTGAATAGTATGACAAGGCCTTCCTGGGACGAATACTTTATAGAACTGGCATACTTTGTTGCAAGGCGCTCAACCTGTTTGAGAAGGCAGGTTGGGGCTGTTATTGTAAAGGATAAACACATACTTGCAACAGGCTACAACGGTGCCCCTAAGGGTATTGGGCACTGCCTTGATAGAGGCTGTTTGAGGGATAAATTGGGCATCCCGTCGGGCACAAGGCATGAGATATGTATGGCTTCTCATGCAGAGCAGAATGCAATAATTCAGGCAGCATACCACGGAATAGCGATAAAAGACTCTGTTATCTATTGCACCACCCACCCCTGCTCAATATGTGCTAAAATGATTATAAATGCAGGGATAAAAAGGATATACTATGTTGAAGGCTATCCCGATGATTTGGGGAAAAGATTGCTTGACGAGGCGGGGATTGAAAGAGTGAAACTGGAAAAACCTGAAAAATTTGGGGCAAACATTTAATATTTTTTATTGCTTTTTTTATGTTCTTTGAAAATTTGTATTTAAAAAATTGAGTGATAAAGGTCACTTAATACTCTAAATTTTTAATATTTTTTTTAATTTTTTGTTGACTTTGCAAAATCAATAGATTATATTTATGACAGTTATGATGGGAATGAAAGGAAAAAGGAAAATAGGTAAATTTTGTTATTAACAGAAATCTTTAAGGAAACAGGGGAGGTGATAGCGGGAAAAGGTTAATAATGAAAGAAAATTCAGGTTTTTTGGATAACAAAAATTATTACGAGGAGGTAATTGAATGAAAAAGTTATTAACAACCTTGTTTGCGGTTTTTGTGGTGGTTTCCGCCTTTGCAACCGTGCATGTTCAGACCATTACACCACCTGTTAATTATCGTGGTGCATGTGAGCGTGTTGGTACCATGAAATTTATTGTTACCAATGATCAGGACTATCAGAATGTTACCAATGATACTTATGTTCTTATCAGGGTCCAGTTGACAGCAGGTGCAACTCTCTGTCACAATATCTTCTCAGATGATAGTGGTGCTCCAAGGTGGGGAACCCTTGAAGTTGATGGCAATATGTGGCATGATGCTGATGCAATTCGTGCTTATGGTAAGGCTGGTGCAAGCAGTTTTTATATCTTGGTAACCAAGGCTCCTGGGAATGGTGGTAATTTACCTGCTCCTACACCTTCTGATAGACAGGCATGGTTTATTATCGGTAATGACCAGGCTGTAGGTGGTGGATTAGGATTGGATCCTGGCTTGGATCCTGCAGACCCATCGGATGATGGCAGTGTAATCTGTGTTAATTTCCAGGGTTCAACAATCCAGATCGGTGATTTCTTCGTTGTTGGTATCACTGATTATACAGTAAGCGGTCTTGATCTCGCCAATCTGCCTGATCCAGAAACAATGAGTATTCACCAGTATGGTACTTCTTACGAGCCTGCTAACCCTGCAATAGCGCTGGCTGGTTCTGCCACATCTCACAATTTTACATTTGACTGGACATGTGGAAAGAATGGACATACTCCGACATCTGACGATGTTCTTCTCTGTCAGTGCTATACCTCACACACTCAGGGACAGAATCAAACAACTTATGAGTGTCACGAGACCTACAGAATAGGAAGACTTGTTTTAAACGATAGTGGTTGCCAGGCCTTCATAAAAGAGGATTCTCAGGGTATGCTCCCTGCAAACTCAGTGATTACATTCTCAGTTGTTGATTCAAACGGCAATCCAATTGATGTGTTCTTTGTTAATGCTCCAACATTGACAACAGATGGTACAAGTGGATTGACCTTGAGTGGAGGAACTTATGGAATCCTTCACGATGCTGCTGGTTCTGACGCTTACTCTGATATGAATTGTACTTCCTGTGATAATGCTTTGACTAACCCATGCCCGGGTGACTACGATGAATGTCATGATTACTATGACCTTTATGAAACCGTCAGTTATACTGTAACACATCCTTCAGATCATGGTGCAGGAACTATTTATCTTGAGGATTTTTATCTTGCAAGGCTCACCTCAGATGGTCCTGTTGAAGCGTATCTTATGGTTTCATGGGCTCCAAAAAGATGTGGAACCGGTAATAGTCTTATAATTCCAGTTCCTCTCAAGTTCGTTGCTTGCCCGGATGAGCAGCAGCAACCACCAGTTTATGCTCAGGCATCTCTGTACTTCCCATACTTCCCGGCTACAAACGGATGGTGGAGTGGTCTTGCAATTACAAATGTTAACTATTACTACAATACAATTCTTCCTAATGTAGTATCTTATACTGTAGATCAATCGCTGGGTGATTTCCTTGTTTACAACATTGACCAGGATATCAACATAACACTGTACCTCATTGAGGCAGACGGTGATGTTTATGTTTACGATGCAGGTACACTTCCAAAGTCAGGTATCCTGACTGTTCTTATGAACGGTTACACAGATGACGCTTTCGGTGATGAAAGGTTCTGGGTTGTTGCAGTTGGTACGGCAACAATTCCTGAAACTCCAATTGTTCTTGACGGTTTCGGAATGCTTGGAGACGGAACACAGGCTCAGGGCTTCCTGCCAAGAATTCCGACCTGGCTGGAAGATGTTGTAGGATACTATTACGGTTATCTGAACAACAAGAATTAATTGTTGATTTAATTGTATGAGGGGCTCCTTCTGGAGCCCCTTTTTTTATTCCCTTTTTCCCCCCTCAATTTGCTATAATTTACTGGAATAAAAATTTGAGGTATTTGTATGAAGAATAAAAACTCGGTTTTTCTATTTAAAAGGTCAATGCAGTCCATTCCGGGGGGGGTTGATTCCCCTGTAAGGGCTTTTAAATCTGTTGGATTAAATCCTGTTTTTGTTGAAAGGGCTGAAAATCAGTATATCTTTGATGTTGACGGAAACAGATACCTTGATTTTGTTTTAACCTGGGGGCCTGCAATTTTAGGCCACTCTCACCCTGAGGTTTTAAAATCGGTTGAAGAGACTGCAAAGAAGGGGCTTTCCTTTGGTATGCCTTCCCCTCTGGAAGTGGAGCTTGCGGAGAAGATAAAGGATATGCTTCCCTACATTGATAAGGTGAGATTTGTGAATTCTGGGACAGAGGCAACAATGACCGCAATAAGGCTTGCAAGAGGCTACACAAAGAGGAATAAGGTTTTAAAGTTCAACGGGTGTTATCACGGTCATCACGATGCCCTTTTAGTTCAGGCAGGCTCAGGTGTTGCAACATTCGGTATCCCTTCAACCCCGGGAATCCCTGAAGATACCGTTAAAACAACCTTGACCTGCGAGTACAATGACTTAACCTGCGTTGAGAAGGCTTTGAGAAAAGGAAATGTTGCCTGCCTAATTGTTGAGCCTGTTGCTGGAAATATGGGAGTGGTTAAGCCTGAACCTGGTTTTCTTGAGGGGTTAAGGGAACTATGCACCCAGACAGGGACACTTCTTATATTTGACGAAGTGATGACAGGTTTCAGGATCCATAAAAAGGGTGCTTTCGGGCTTTTTGGTATAACTCCTGACATTGCCACTTTCGGCAAGGTGATAGGGGGTGGAATGCCTGTTGGTGCTGTCGGGGGGAAGAAAGATATTATGGATTACCTTGCCCCTGAAGGCCCTGTTTATCAGGCAGGCACTCTGTCAGGCAACCCTGTTGCAATGGCCTGTGGTTTGAAAACTCTTGAAATTTACGAAAAAGAGAATGTTTTTGATTCAATAATGGAAAGGGCAAACAAGTTTTTTTCGGAACTTGAAGGCCTGTGTTCAAATGTAAAAGGAATTTCGTTCAATTATGCAGGAACTATGTTCACCCTGTTTTTCAGAGATACAGCACCGAAAAATCTTACAGAAGTAAACCAATGTAATTTTGAAAGGTTTTCAGGTTTTTTCAAGTTTATGCTTGAAAACGGGGTTTTGCTTCCCCCTTCCCAGTATGAAGCAAACTTTCTTTCTTTGAAACATACTGAAGAGGATTTGAACCTTTACATAGATTTGTTAAAAGAGTTTATAGAAAAAGAGGGAATGTAAGGAGGTTGCCAGATGGCTTACAATTTTGCAGAGGTTGAAAAAAAGTGGCGTGAGAAATGGGAGAAGGAAAGACCTTACAGGGTTGATGTAAATAAAAACAAAAAGAAATTTTACTGCCTTGAGATGCTACCGTACCCCTCAGGCAGAATCCACATGGGGCATGTGAGAAATTACAGTATTGGTGATGTTGTTGCAAGGTACCTTACAATGAATGGGTACAATGTTATGCACCCTATGGGCTGGGATGCCTTCGGACTTCCTGCTGAAAATGCCGCTATAAAAAGAGGAGACCACCCCAGGGTTCACACTGTAAACCATATTGAGATGATGAGAAAACAGTTGAAAAACCTCGGATTCTCTTATGACTGGGATAGGGAGATTGCAACATGCTTCCCTGAATACTATAAATGGAATCAATGGTTTTTCTTAAAGATGTATGAAAAGGGGCTTGCATACAGAAGCAAGCGCTCTGTAAACTGGTGTCCTTCCTGTAAAACTGTTCTTGCCAATGAGCAGGCTGAAGGTGGAAAGTGCTGGAGATGCGATTCGGAGGTTGAGCAGAGAGACCTTGAGCAATGGTTTATTAAAATAACAGACTATGCAGAAAGGCTTTTGAATAATTTAGAAAAACTTGATAAATGGCCTGAAAATGTGAAAGAGATGCAGAAAAACTGGATTGGGAGAAGCGAGGGGAGTGTTGTTAAATTTGAAGTTAAAAGGTTAAACGAGGTTATTGAGGTTTTTACAACAAGGGTTGACACTATTTTCGGGTGTACCTTTATGTGTATTGCACCGAACCACCCGATTGTCGAAAATATGATTGAACTTTCAGATTATACTGATGAAATTAAATCTTTTGTTGAAAAGATAAACAAAATGTCAAGGGAAGAGAGATTGCAGTCAAACGAGAAGTTAGGGCAGTTTACAGGCTTTTACGCAGTAAACCCCTTTAACAACAAAGAGGTGCCCATTTACCTTGCAAACTTTGTGCTTGCAGATTATGGCACCGGTGCTGTTATGAGTGTTCCCGCCCACGATGAGAGAGACTTTGAGTTTGCTAAAAAGTATGGCCTTGACATAATCCCTGTAATTGCCCCTGAAAAGGATTACGAGTATAAAGGCGAACTGGAGCAGGCTTTTACGCAGTACGGATATTTGATAAATTCAGGTAAGTTTACAGGGCTTAAAACAGAAGAGGCGAAGAAGAAGATGAATAAATGGCTTGAGGAAAATAATCTCGGCCATTCTGCCATTACATACAAGTTAAGAGATTGGGGTATCTCAAGGCAGAGGTACTGGGGAACGCCTATCCCCATAATTTACTGTGATAAATGCGGGATTGTTCCTGTTCCTTATGAGGAACTGCCAGTTGAACTCCCTGATGATGTTGAATTTAAAGGGGAAGGTGGCTCTCCTCTTCTAACCTCAAAAACTTTTTTAAAAGCAAAGTGTCCCAAATGCGGCGGAGAAGCAAGAAGGGAAACTGATACAATGGACACCTTTGTTGATTCAAGCTGGTATTATTTCAGGTACCTTGACCCGAAGAATGACAGAGAGCCTTTTTCAAAGGAGAAGGTTGATTACTGGTCTCCTGTTGACCTTTACATAGGCGGTATAGAGCATGCAACGATGCACCTAATTTACACAAGGTTTTTTACAATGTTTCTCTATGACCTTGGTCTTGTCCCTGTTGAGGAGCCTGTAATAAGGCTATTAACCCAGGGGATGGTTATAAAAGACGGAAGAAAGATGTCAAAATCCCTTGGCAATGTTGTTGACCCTGACGAGATGATTAAAAAATATGGTGCAGATGCGGTAAGGCTTTTTATGCTTTTTGCCGCACCCCCTGAAAAAGAGATTGACTGGCAGGATCAGGGTGCCGAGGGCGCTTTAAGGTTTCTTACAAGGGTGTGGAATTTTGGCGAGGAGAATGCTGAAGCAATAAAAGAAAAGAAAGAACTCAACATTGACAAACTTTCCTTAAATGGTAAAAATCTTTTGAAAAAACTCCACAAAACCATAAAGAAGGTTTCGGAAGACATTGAGGTCAGGATTCACCTTAACACCGCAATAGCGTCTTTAATGGAGTTGTTTAACTCTTTGTCCTCTTTCAGGGTTGAAAATGATGAAGACAAAGTTGTTGTTAAAAAGGTTTTCTCGTCCCTTGTTAAAATGCTTATGCCCTTTGCCCCCCACATTTGCTCTGAAATGGGGGAGATTTACTCTATTGATTTAAACAAATGGCCTGAATACAACAAAGAGCTTGCTAAGGACGATACATTTCTTCTAATTGTTCAGGTAAACGGCAAAGTAAGGGGAAGGGTTGAGGTTGAGATGGGAATAGATGAAGAAACAGCCTTCAATGAGGCATTAAAGGATGAAAGGGTTAAAAAGGTTCTGGACGGAAAAACTGTTGTTAAGAAGATTTATATCCGGAATAGGCTTTTAAACATAGTGATCAGATGATTAATAGATTTTTTCTATTATTTGTTTTTACAATTTTCATTTTATCCTGTGGTTACAAAGTAAGGTCTGAAGGTTCTCTGGTTTTTAATCTGACAGAGTTCAGATTGAACGACCCCCTGTTTATTGAGTACAGAAAAGATATGGAGTGGAATATTGTTGAAAATTTGAAGAATGAGGGGTTGATTGTTGATGAGGAGAAGGGTTGTCCTTTAATAATAGAAATTAAGCGGATAAGAGAGAGAACTATTCAAAGTGGCAGCGATAACAGGCAAACTGCAAAGGAACTCTCTTTTTTGATAAAATCCCGTTTTACTTTGAAAGGGAAGGCTGTATATTTTAAATCGGTTGTTAAAATTTACAAGAAATTCCCGGTTGATTCTACGTTTTTCATTGACGAAAGAAAGGAATTGGCAGAAGAACTGGCTCAAAAGGTTTCCTTAAAGGTAGGCGCATGGCTTTTAAATCAAACATTTTGATTTTAGAAGGAGAAGAGTACTTTTTAAGAAAAAAGAAGCTGTCAGAGATTGTTTCTGATTTGCTTGAAGGTGGCTTTTCTGATTTTAACTATATTAAATTGGATGGTAAAAAAATTGATTTAAGGGAAGTTGTTTCTCAATGGCAGGAACTTCCCTTTGGCGGAAGTTTAAGGGTTGTGCATATTGAGGATTTTGATAAACTTAAGGTTAAAAAAGAGGACAAAGCGGCAAAGATAATGATAAAACTTGCAAGAGAAAGAACTGTAAAAAAGAACTTTCTCGTGCTTGAATGCGATAGGTTTGATAAAAAGGGTTTTAACAAAGAGATTCTTCCTTATGCTGAAGTGTTTTCTTTTAAGAAGGTAAGGGAGTGGGAGTTTCCGGCAAAGATAGTTCAATACGCACAAAATAAGGGGTTTTCAATTGACAGGCACGCTGTCGAAATGCTCTCTTCTTCCTTTTCTGAACTTATGACTCTTTACTCTGAACTTGAAAAACTATTCTCATATAAAAAGTCTGATAAACATTTAACTGTTCAGGATGTTAGGGATGTTTTGTTCCCATCAAGGGACTATACCCTCTTTGATCTTCAAGATGCCATTCTTAATAGAGATTTAAAAAATCTTCTTTTTGTTGGAAGCAAATTGCTTGACAGTGGGATTTCATACTCCTCTATCTCCGGTTTTCTTGAATCAACATTTAAAAAAGCCTATGAAATAACCTATATTGAAAAGCCATCTTCAATGGGCTTTTATCAAAAAAAACTATATTCTTTTGGTTCTCTTTTTGGAAAGAGTGGTATTGAAAAAGCATTGATAGTGATTTACAAGGTTTTGAATCTTGCAAGAAGAGGGGGGCTTTCTGAAAGGGTTTATCTTGGGTATCTTTTCACCCATCTTTACAAAATTTCAGGAGGCAGGAAATAAATATTTTTTTTTCTTAAAAACTGTATTATAATAAAATTCAGTTAGAAAAAGGGGAATGCTTATGGCTTTACCGGATTTTGTAATGTTTGAAGAAGAGTACAACAAACTTAAAGAGATCATTGAAAGGTTGAAAGAGGAAAGCGGTTCAAAGATAGTATTTCTGGTGGATAAAAACGGTCAACAGATAGCTGGAGCAGGAGATCTTGGGAATATTGATGCAACCTCCCTTGCCTCTTTGACTGCGGGAAATGTTGCAGCAACGGATGGGCTTGCTAAACTGATAGGCGAGAAGGAGTTCTCTCTTCTTTTTCATGAAGGTGAGAGAGATAATCTTCACATATCAATAGTGGGCAAGAGGGGTATTTTAGTCGTTATTTTTGACAACAAGGCGACATTGGGTCTTGTGAGATTAAGGGTTAAAAAGGCGTCTCAGGAACTTGAAAAGATCTTTGACCTTATAGAAGAAAAGGCAAAGAAGCAGGTTGGGGATTCCGATAAATACGAGTCGCCATTTGCTGAGATTACAGAAGACGATATAGATAAACTTTTCGGCGATATTTAACCATGGCTTTTATAAACCACGCTGCTAAAGAGATCAATTGTAAAATTGTATATTATGGTCCGGGTTTATGTGGAAAAACCACCAATTTGCAGTATATTTATACAAAAACAGCAGAGGAAAGAAAAGGGAAGATGATCTCCCTTGCAACAGAGACAGATAGAACACTTTACTTTGATTTTCTGCCTATTGATATCGGTACCATCCATGGTTTTAAGGTTAAATTCCAGTTGTATACTGTTCCCGGTCAGGTTTTTTATAATGCTTCAAGGAAGTTAATTTTAAAAGGTGCAGATGGTGTTATCTTTGTTGCAGACTCTCAGGAAGAGAGATTCGAAGCTAATATAGAGTCTCTTGAAAATCTGCAGGAAAATTTAATTGAGAATAATTTAAGCCTTGATACAATCCCCTATGTTTTGCAGTTGAACAAGAGGGACTTACCGAATGCTGTCCCGGTTGAAGAACTATTAAAGGAATTAAGGTACAAGGGTGAACCATACTTTGAGGCTATTGCAATACAGGGATTGGGGGTTTTTGAAACATTTAAGGCTTGTGCAAAGCAGGTGCTTCAAACATTGAGATGATATGTTTTCCTTTTTCAAAACCTTTCAGGAGGATATAAAGGCTGTATTTAAAAACGATCCTGCTGCAACAGGCATCATTGAAGTTTTGTTAACATATCCTGGACTTCATGCAATAACATTTCACAGGTTTGTTCACTTCTTGTGGAAGTTGAGAATTCCTGTAATTCCCCGCTTTTTGTCTCACATTAACCGCTTTTTGACAGGGATTGAGATTCACCCCGGTGCAAAGATTGGAAAGGGGGTTTTTATTGACCATGGTATGGGAACAGTAATTGGGGAAACCGCTGAGATAGGTGATTACTGTGTTCTTTTCCATCAGGTGACCCTTGGAGGCAGAGGAAATGAAAAGGGTAAAAAAAGGCATCCCACTTTGAAAAACAATGTTTTTGTAGGGGCAGGGGCAAAGATTTTGGGGCCTGTTGTGGTTGGTGAAAATTCAAAGATAGGTGCTGATTCGGTTGTTCTTGATTCAATTCCTCCAAATGCAACTGCTGTTGGTCACCCTGCTGTTGTCATTAAAATAAACGGGAAAAAAATAGGCAATTACTGCAAGTTGAGGCACCGAAAGTCCATTGAACACAAGGTTGTTGAGGAAGAAAATGAAGAGAATTCCTGAGAAACAGGTTATTGTTGGAACGGCAGGTCACATTGATCATGGTAAAACAACCCTTGTTTATAAATTGACTGGTATTGATGCAGACAGGTGGAAGGAAGAAAAGGAACGAGGGATTACAATAGATATTGGCTTTGCCCACATGGATAAAGATGATCTGTCTGTTAGTTTTATTGATGTTCCGGGGCATAAAGATTTTGTTACAAATATGCTTGCAGGTGTTCATTCAATAGATTTTGCCATACTTGTTGTGGCTGCAGATGAATCTGTTATGCCACAGACCAAAGAACACTTTGAAATATTGACCCTCCTTGGAGTTAAAAACATCTTTCCTGTTATAACAAAGATTGATCTTGTGGATGAAGATATGCTTTCCCTTGTTGAGATTGAAATAGAGGAGTTGTTTAATTCTGCATCCCTGAAGATAGATAAAGTGTTCAGGGTGAATGCTATTGACGGTACCGGAATTGAGGAGTTAAAGTCATTTCTATTTGATTTTTCCCGCTCAATAAACAATTTTACCGATTTGAGACCACCGTTTATTAACATAGACAGGAGTTTTACAATTAAAGGGTATGGAACGGTTGTCACAGGGACATTGATGTCAGGTTGTTTGAATTTGGGGGATAAAGTCTTTGTCCTTCCTTTGAGAAAAAGTGGAAAAATAAGATCGATAAACACTCATGGAGAAATGGTTGATTCGATTTGTGCAAAAAAGAGAACCGCTTTGAATTTACCTGATTTTAAAAAAGAGGAGATTAAGAGAGGCTTTGTTGCTCTTAAAGATTCTCTTGACCTTACCACTCAAATAGTTGATGCAAAAATAAAGATTGTGTCAGGTTACCGACTTTTTAAAGATATGACCAGGGTCAGGGTGAATATAGGCACTCAGGATGTGATTGCAAGGGTAAAGTTACTTGAAAAAAGACAATACTCTCTCCCCTTTACTACTTACTGTCAATTGAGGTTTGAACAGCCTGTCGTCTGCTATACTGGGCAGAGATTTATAATCAGGCATTTCTCTCCGCTTTTTACAGTTGGAGGAGGGGTTGTCCTTGACAATAGACCCTTTAAGAGAAAGGGATACAGGGGTATTGAACCATTGATGGCTAAGGATGTAGAAGGATTTATAAATGTTGCCACTGCTATCTTGAAAGAAGAAGGCACTATGGAGAAGGAGTTTTTGAGGGAGAGGCTTTTTTTGAATTTACCTGTTTTTGAATCCATTGTAAAAGAATTGAAGCAAAAAGGAGTTGTTGTAATTTTAAAAGACATGATCTTTTTTATGGAACACTTTAAGAAACTCTCCAGATCAATTCTTGAAAGGGTTAAAGATTTCCATAAAAAAAATCCGAGAAAAAAGGGGATCCCCCTTGCATATTTCAGTGAAAAAGAAAAATCTGTGATCGATAGTCTGGCTGAAAAAAGAAAACTTGTGAAAGATGGAGAGGTTGTAAGGCTGCCGGGATTTAAAGTTAAAATGAATGTTGAAGAAACAAAAGAGTTTCAGAGGTTTTTATCTCTTTTAAAAAAAGGGGGTTTGAACCCCCCAATGATGAATATCCTGAAAAAAGAGTTTAAAGATGAAGGACTGTTGAAAGACATAATATCAACTTTGCAGGAGAGGGGGCTTATTGTGAGGGTGAATTCGGAGTTTTACCTTTACAAAGAACATTATTTGAGTTTTTTAAGCAAGATCAGGGACTTTGCTTTAAAACACGGCGAATTTACCATACAGGATGTAAAACCTCTTTTTAACCTGTCCAGGAGGTACCTGATTTCACTTCTTGAACATCTTGACGGGGAGGGTATTACCTTTAAAAATGGTGATAAAAGAAAACTTATTGGATAATCCCCCCATTTGTACTTGAAAATATTTCCTTTTTATTTCAAAATAAAAGAAAAGGTTGAGGGATTACTTATGAAATATGTGAAATATTTTTTTGCTATTTTAATTGTTCTGGTTCCGGTTATAATTTTAAGTTACTATGGAGTTCAAAAGACAAGGCAAAAGATAGTTGTAAAGCATTTTTACCAGTCATTGATTCTGATGCAAAAGGCTTATCCATACATCTCCTTCACCACAAACAGAGCAGAGTTCTTTAAAATGCTTGAAAGTGCAGATGAAATTCACAGAGAGATTGTTGAATACAGGCTTGATAAGGCTGAAAAGATGATAAAAAGGATGGGAGATTTTGCGAAAAAGATTGTTGAAAAAAGGAAAAGCTCTTTTATTTCTGAAGCACACATATCTGAATATATTGGAGATGTTCATATACTTGGTGGTGGTAATAACCTTATTAAGGCAGAAATAGACACAAGGATAAGAGAGAAAGATGTGATAAAATGCGGAGAAAAAAGTGCATGCAAGGTTGCTTTTCTCGATGGTTCCATATTTACCATTAAATCCAACTCTACTGTTGTTTTTGAGAGGGTGAAAGAAGAGAGGGAGAAGAATTTGTTGGAGATAAAGGTAAAGGTTTTAAAGGGAGCAGTCGGGATAGAAACTCTGGGTTTAAGTGATTTTGTTCAGGATTTTTCTATTATTGTAAAGGGTACTGCTGTAAAGTTTAAGGGAAACACCTCTGCTGAAATTCAGGTTAGAGAGAATGGTAAAAAACTGGCGGTATTCTGTTATGACGGAAATGTTCAGGTGTTTGTAAAAGGTGGGGTTGACATATTTGATCTGACCACAGGATTGATGGCACGAATAGATCTTTTAAACGGTTCTTATTCAAGATTCAAGGTCCCCCCTGCTCCAAGGGCTGAAGAGCCCATCAATATGTCAAGTATTGATAGAAATAAAAGGGCGAATATAGTTTTTAAATGGACTCCGACTTTCAATGTGGCAGGTTACTGTTTTCAGCTTGCTAAAGACAATTTGTTTGCTGACCTCATTATAAACAGGTTTGGATACAGCGGAACAACTCTTATTTTACCGGTGCTAAACAATGGAACATATTTCTGGAGGGTTGCGGCGATAAACAATGTGAATGAAAGGGGCCAGTTTTGTGAGCCTATAAGGTTTACTGTTATCTCTGGAAAACAAAGTAACTTTATCGATAATACCCCGCCTGAAATTAAAATAGAGAAACTAAATGTTTTTGGTTCTGTTGTGATTGTAACCGGGAAAACAGAGCCTGGAGTTACCCTTATAATCAACAATCACCTTGTTGAGGTGGACAGAGACGGAAAATTCTCATATATTCAGAAGATGTATCAAAATGGCAAAAACACAATAAATATTATTGCAAGGGATGCAGCAGGTAATGAAACCAGGATAACAAAGTACGCTGTTGTTAGCACCGAGTGATATTGATCTGGTGTAAAAACAATCAAAAGTGAAAAAAATATTAAATAATTATTGCAATTAAGGTGTGTTTTACCTTATGATAATAAATGACAAACTGAGTCTGGAGAAAAGTATGGGTTTATTTGATGTTTCAAGTTGGTTGAGTTTATTTTCAAATGACCTTGCGATTGACCTTGGAACGGCTAACACCCTTGTTTATGTAAAAAACAAAGGTATTGTTGTGAGAGAGCCGTCCATTGTTGCAATAAATAAGAGAAATAATAAGGTTGAGGCTGTTGGTAAGGATGCCAAGGAGATGCTTGGTAAAACCCCTGCAAACATTGTTGCAATAAGACCTATGAAAGATGGAGTTATTGCTGATTTTGAGATTGCTGAGAGGATGCTTGATTACTTTATTAAAAAAGCACATAACAGGAGTTTTTTCTTAAGACCAAGGATAATAATCTCTGTTCCCTCTGAGATTACTCAGGTTGAAAGAAAGGCTGTAAAAGAAAGTGCTTTGAAGGCAGGTGCTTCAGAGGTGTACCTTGTTGAGCAGGCCATGGTTGCTGCAATTGGTGCAGGTCTTCCAATAGTTGAGCCTGTTGGAAATATGATAGTTGATATTGGTGGTGGTACAACTGATGTTGCTGTAATCTCTCTTGCTGGAATTGTTTACAGTAAATCGTTAAGAGAGGCCGGAAATGCAATGGATCAGGCTATTATAACCTTTGTTAAAAAGAAGTACAGGTTGTTGCTTGGAGAAAGGACTGCAGAGGAGGTCAAGATTAATATTGGATCGGCTTTTCCTCTTGATAAACCCCTTGAGATGGAAGTTAAAGGAAGAGACCTTGATTCAGGCTTACCCAAAAGCATTGTATTGACAGATGAAGAGGCAAGGGAGGCATTAAAGCCTGTTGTTGATAAAATAATTGAAACGGTGAAAATAACCCTTGAAAAAACTCCGCCAGCGCTTGCGGCGGACATAGTTGACAGAGGCATTGTTCTTGCTGGGGGTGGTTCTTTACTTAAAAATCTGGACAAAAAGTTGAGGGAAGAAACAGGGTTGCCTGTATCCCTTGCAGAAGACCCATTGACCTGCGTTGTTATGGGTACGGGCATGATGCTTACGAATATTGACCTTTTGAGGAAGATATCACTGGAAGAATAGAGATTACAACCCCTTTATTATTGCCAGAACTCTGTCAATATCCTTAATGTAAAATCTTAAAATTATCTTCTTAATAAGTCTGGATTTAAGGCTTAGTGGTTTATGTTTTAATTCTTTGTTTTCAGTTTCAATTTCAAGATACCTTCCGACTATAGATTTTCCTTTTTTAATTTTGTTTTTTGCTTCTTCAATTGAGACAAACAAGAATTCTTTTTTTCTGTAATAAAATCTAAGTCCTTTGTTATCTACAATGAGGGCGGTCAAAAACCATTGCCTTTTTGAAAATGATTTTGCCACGGTATCAATTGATGCTTCACTGTAAACAGGTATTATACCTGATGATACGATGTCTTCAGGGAGATTCCCCATTCCTCTCATACCCAGAAAAAACAAGAAAACAATTGACAATTCAATTATTGCAGGTATAACTCCCATAAATATTCCTTCTGAATAGCAAAGTAAAAAGTAGGTATCCATGCAAATCTTTTCCAGTTCTTTTTGTAACAGTTTTCTTTTTCTATTGTTGAAAACAGGGTAATTAGAGTATTTAATTGAAAGTATTGCTTTATCAAACAACCTTTTGAATTTTACACTTTGTGAAGGAGCAAAAAGATCTATGTAATATATTTCCCCATTTAATAAGAAGGTAAAAACATAATGAGTTTTATTTTGGCTTTGGTTGATAAAGTAAAATGCTGATGACATTTCATTAATCCTCTTTAAATAACACCATTTAGAGATACAGAACCTTTCCTTTTTCGGAACTTTGCTTATTTTTAAATAATTTTTTACTATAACCTTTACATTCTGTTCATTTCCTTTTGTGATGGAGATTCTAAAGAAGAGTTCTCCTTTTCTGAACTGATGAATCGACCATCCCTCTGAATTTACAGTCTTATCTTTTACAATACCTGCAGGTATGTTTAGAGACATATTTTCAACCTTGATTGTTCTGGTTATTTGAGTCAGGTTTTCTGTTTTACCGGTGTTAGTCAGGGCAAAAAAGAAGCCTGTATTTACTGCCAGGATTAATATGATTGTAATCAACAGTATGAAATATCTCGGTTTCATGTCTTTACTCTAACAATTTTTTGCTTTTATTTCAAAGTATTTTATCGGATAATCTCTGTTGTATGAAAGAATTAAAGAAAGTGCTTGACAGGCTTTACAATGAAATGAATTCGGAACAAAGGATAACCAATGACCCTGTTTCTTTCCCGCATAAATTCCTCAAAGAAAAGGATATAGAAGTTGCCGCATTTATATCAGCATGTTTTGCTTTTGGAAATGTAAACAAAATACTTGAAACCCTTAGCAAGATCTTTATGATCATGGATTTTGAGCCGTACCTCTATTTAATTTCTGTTTCTCAAAGTGATTTGCAAAGGGATTTCAGGGGGTTTGTTTACAGATTTGTGGATGAAAAGGCAATTGTTGAATTTCTCTCTTCCATTGGAAAATATCTAAGTGAGAAAGGTCGTCTTGTTGAGATGGTTGAAGATGGAGTGTTTCAAACATCCCTCAACATACATCGAACTTTGATGGCATACTCTGAAAATAATTATGCTTTAAAGAAAAGCAATTTAATTCCTGATATTTCTAAAGGTTCACCCTGTAAAAGGCTTAACCTCTTTTTCCGATGGATGGTTAGAAAGGACAATGTTGATTTTGGTCTCTGGAGTGAAAGAATAAAGCCTTCTTCACTTATAATTCCTCTTGATACCCATATTTTGAAGATATCAAGGAGACTGGGGTTTACAAAGCGAAAAAACTCAAGTTTAAAAACAGCGATGGAGATTACAGATTATCTGAGGCAACTGGATCCGGATGACCCTGTAAAATACGATTTTTCATTGTGCCATACAGGGATACAGGGTATATGCAACAAAGATATTTCAAGGGCAAGGTGTAATATCTGTTATTTGCAGCCCTTTTGTGTGGAAGGTAAAATGAAAAAGAAAAATCATTCGGAGGATTAAATGAGGAAAAATGCCGTGTTAGTCCTTGATTACGGTTCACAATATACCAAATTAATTTTAAGGAGAGTA
>Ga0256833_1000270_pt1 | contig 41159 bp, 46 predicted proteins | sample 356284metaG_FD_190535 | JGI IMG/M metagenome (GOLD analysis project Ga0256833, IMG submission 190535) | Hydrothermal vent microbial communities from Mid Atlantic Ridge, Atlantic Ocean - 356-284 | ecosystem: Environmental > Aquatic > Marine > Hydrothermal vents | place: Atlantic Ocean: Mid... | reverse complement strand
GCATTGCTGTGTGGGCATCGTGTCCACAAGAATGCATAACTCCAGATATCTTTGATGCGTATTCTTTTCCTGTCTTTTCTATCATTGGGAGGGCATCCATATCTGCTCTAAGGGCAACAGTAACATCGTGTTTTCCCTTTATTAGTCCAACAACAGCAGTTGTTCCCCCAAAGTTTTCAATAACTTCATCTACTCCAAATTCTCTTAACTTTTGTGCAACAAATTTTGCCGTTTTTTCTTCTTTTCCTGAAAGTTCTGGATACATATGAATCTGTCTTCTAAAGCGGATGATTTCTTCTTTTATCTTTGCAGATAGCTTTTTTATCTCTTCTTTTGCATTTAGATGCACACTCATTTTCTTACCCGACCTCAGTATTCTCCATAATCGCAGCTTTTAACAAAACTTCCATCTAAGTTTAGAGGTAAAACAATAGTTCTTATGTTCAGTTGTTTAGCTTCAGAACATAGGTCTTTAAATGTATTTTCATCATATACATAGACATCTTTATATTCTGCATTAAAGATAGGTTTACCTTGATATATAAATGGTAATAACTTATGGCATTCGTTAAATTCAAAGCATTGTTCGTTTATTGCAAAATCGAAATAATCTACAAGTTCATTTATTTGTTCCAGGTCATTTTTTAAACCTATCAATAGACCCAGTTTATGAGCTTCTTTTGCCAAAAATTTATTGTAAATCAATTGATCTTCATATGTAATGTTAAAACCTGTATCGTTTATATATCCATCAACATTATCTGGTTCAACCCCATCACAACCTTTCTGTTTTGCAAGCTTTAACCTATCAATCATTATTTGCTTAACAGTTTCATTTCTTATATCTAACCATCTTTCTCCTTCCCAGTTATCTAAGGGCTTCCCTATGGACTCAGGAGGAAACTTCTGTGCATCTGGTCTCCATTCTTCGTAACTTCCAGCACTAAAATAACAAATTATTATTTTTCCATTACTTTTTAAAAAACGTATTGTTTCCGCTGATATATCAAAAAGGTCTATGTCATATAGTATGGCAGGTATATCTGTTCGAAGGGGATGACTATCATCTACTAAAAGTTGCCAATACCATGTTGTTTCTACAGATAAATTGATTTCATTAGAACTATTGTCATACACATTATCACTTTCACCATTGCAGGACACAATAGACCAGTATAAAGCTAAAATAATTACTAACTTCACGAGCTTATACATTATCTATGTTCCTCTCTATACTATGTTATAATACAATTTTATTATAAGCCTGTAAAACCATTTCTGGGCTGATTTTTTTCATACATTCGTGGGTTCTTATAGGACACTGGTTGTGGCCGTGCAATCCACAGGGTCGGCATTCAAGCTCTTTTATTTCAACGACCGTTCCATTTCTGTATGGATAAAATCCATAGTCTGTCACTGTAGGACCATAAATGTCAACTACTGGTGTGTTAAAAGCCACGGCCATGTGAACAGGTGCAGAGTCATTTGATATTAAACCTTTTGCGTATTTTACAAGGGTAAAACTTTCTCTTAATGTAGTTTTGCCAGTCAAGTTAAGCACTTTATTTTTGTTTTTTAAAATAGAGATAATTTCTGATACATACTGTTGGTCTTCCTTTCCCCCTATAATAACAGGTTTTTCTCCTTTTTCAGTTAGCTGCTCTATAACACTGGCAAAGCCTTCTTTAGTCCATCTTTTTGTGCTCCATTTTGAACCAGGGGCTATCAGGATGTAGTCTTTTTTTTCTAAATTAAATTTGTTGAAGCTTTTTTCTTCTTCTTCTGTTAGGAATATTTCCGGTGTTGTGTGTAACTTGTTTTTTTTATATTGGGGAAATACTGTAAGCAGTAATAGATTTCTGTCTATTTCGTGCGTTCCGTCAAATTTATGGGGAACAGTTTTTGTATACAGAAATGAAAAGCCTGCTTTGTCAAAACCTACTCTAAAGGGTATTTTGCTCAAAAATAGTGAGTAAGATGCTCTGTGGGACCTATGGGGTGATATAGCTACATCATATTTTTCTTTTCTAAGTTGTTTTATCAGCTGCCATGTGGAATTCTGTTTTTTGTCAAAGGTGATTAGTGTATCTACATATGGATTGTTTTTTAATACATCTTTTCCAAAAGGTTTTGATATAACAGTAAGAGTGCTGTTTGGAAATATATTTTTGATAGAGTGAAGGAGAGGTGTTGTCAGTATAAGGTCTCCTAAAAATGCTGTTTGCCAGACTAATATTTTCATCTATTTTTCTATAAATCGCCCCATAGAGTAAAATTTTGCCTGTCTTTTCTCAACTAACTCTTCTGGGTCTGTGTTGATAATCTTTTTGAGATTGTTTCTTATTGCTCTTTTGAGTAATCTGAACATCTTTTTAGGTTGTAGATGTGCTCCACCTAATGGTTCTGGAACGATACAATCTATTATTCCTAATTCTTTCAGGTCTTTTGCTGTTATTTTCAGACTTTCTGCTGCTTCCGGTGCTTTTTCCTGAGATTTAAACAGTATTGCTGCACATCCTTCAGGAGATATAACAGAATATATAGCATTTTCAAGCATCAGAATTTTATCCCCTACTCCTAATGCTAAAGCTCCGCCGCTTCCTCCTTCTCCTATTACTGTGCATATAACAGGAACCTTTAATCCTCCCATTGTCATGATACTTTCTGCTATGGCCTGAGACTGCCCTCTCTCTTCTGCTCCAATACCAGGATAAGCTCCGGGAGTATCTATAAAGGTGATAACAGGTCTGTTAAATTTTTCTGCTAATTTCATTATTCTTATTGCTTTTCTGTATCCTTCTGGATGGGGCATACCAAAGTTTCTTTCTATCTTTTCCTTTGTATCTTTTCCTTTTTCGTGGCCAATTACTGCCACTGGAATTCCCTCAAAAAATGCAAAACCGGCAATTATAGCTTTGTCGTCACCAAATCTTCTATCTCCGTGCAGCTCTATAAAGTCTGTGAATATGTTTTGTATGTAGTCAGATGTGTGGGGTCTTTTAGGATGTCTTGCAAGCTGGACTCTTTCCCATGCTGTTAAGTTTTGCATTTTTTGTTTTGTTAATTTTCTGAACTGGGCTCTTGCCTGAACTAACTCTGATATTTTTTCTTTTTTTCCTTCTTTTATTTCTTTTCTTAGTATCTCTATTCTTTCTGAAAGAGACTGTATTTCTTTGTTTAGCTCCATACATTCCCTCTTATACAAATTCTTTTATAGCTAAATAAATATAAATAATATAAAAAATTCCTCCAACTGTAAGTCCAAAGGGTATCAATTTTTTGTCTACATAGGATAAAACGAGGGCGAGAAAACCAGCAATTATAGCGAATACTCCAGATACCATAGCCAAGCCAGTTATTTTCCATTCTGTAAACACGATACCAAATCCAACAGGTATTGTGCTCTGAAAGACCATAGCTCCGCTAACATTTCCAACTGCGAGAGAATCTTTTTTCCTGAATATCCAGAATATGCTGTTTACTTTTTCTGGTAGCTCTGTTGCTACAGGTGCAACCAATAAGGAAAAAAGCAGTGCTGGAAATCCAAAATGTAAACTTATCTTTTCTATTCCGCTGACAAACATGTGTGCTCCTGTTATCATTACAATTAGAGCTGTAATTACTTGAGACAATATAACTGCCGTATGGGGATGTGGATTATTAGGAGAAAAGTATAATTTCTCCACTTCTTCCATTTCATTGCTTTCACCTTTAAGGGTAAGCCATATGTATAACACGTATAAAAATACTAAGAAAATTGCGGTGAATGTCCTGAGTGTTTCGTTTTCGTAAGGAACTATAAAGAGAGCTATAGAGTAAGCAAAGAGGAAAAATACTATATCTCTTCTAAATCCTACTGTTTCTATGTTTATTTCTAATGCTCTTTTTTTTAACCAGAAATGGGCAAGTATAACTGTTAATCCAATAAGTGGAAATGCCAGTGTAGATAACATAAAAGGAGCTCCTAATATGGCTCCTACACCAATCTCGTGTCCTTTTCCTTCTGCAAAGAAAAATACAGCTATTATAGGGAGTATAGTTTCTGGAAGAGCTGTTCCTACTGCAGCCAATACACTTCCTGTGAAGTTTGTTGATAAGTTTAGGCGGTGTCCTAATGCTTCAACGCCGTTAGTAAATATTTCCGCGGATATGAGTATAAAGATAAGTCCAGCTAAAAAAAGAACTATATCAATCAGCATCTACTTTCCCATATTTTTCAATTTTTCTTTGAGAATTTCTCCTAATGTTCCTAAGGAATCTCCTTTAGGTTTTACTTTTTTAAGGGCTTTTTCTATTTCGTTTTTCTCTTTTTCTTTTTCTAATGCTTTTATGCTGAGTATGATGTCTTTATCTTTTATTTTTATGATTTTTGCATTTATTTCTTGACCTAAAGAAAGTTTATCACTGGGTATATTTATCTTTTCTTTGGATATATGTTTTAGAGGTATAAATCCTTCTACATCTTCGTCAAGTTCTACAAAAGCTCCTCTGTCAATTAGTTTTATAACTTTTCCAGAGACTATGTCTCCCTCTTTGTGTTTAGATAAGTAATCATCCCATGGATTGGTTCTAAATTGCTTCAGCCCTAATTTTATTTTATTTCCTTCTCTTCCTAATACTTTAAACTGTTTAATGTTTTTTCCTTTTAGGACATTTGAGATACTCCTAATTTTCGGATTCCAGGTAGCATCTTCAATGTGAAGTATTCCTTCTATTCCTTCCCCAAGGTCTATTATGGCTATTTTGGTTTTTATCTCTTTTATTTTTCCTTCAACTACAGAACCTTCTGGGTGTTTTTCTATGAATGTGTCTATTGGATGTGGAACGGTTGCTTTTATGCTGAGTTTTAATTTTCTTTTGTTTCTATCAAGTTCTATTATTTTTGCTGTTATTTTTTGACCTTTTTTAAATCTCTTTTTGTATTCAAGGGGTTTTAAATGGTCTGTTTCCATCTTGTATATAAATCCTTCTATCTCTCCTACTTTTACAACAATGCCGTAATCATTTATCTCTTTTACTACTGCTTCAACAATATCTCCAACATTTTTGTCAAACTCTTTCCATGGGTCTGGTTCAAGGTCTCTTCTTGAGAATACTATTTTTTGATTCTCCCTGTCTAATTCCTTTACAACAACTTCTATTTCTGAGCTTATGGACAGTTCGTCCTGTATCTTTCTGTTTTTATCCCATGAATATAATGCTTGAGGTAAAAATCCAAAAACAGTGTTTTCTAAGGACAGGACAGCTCCTTTGTCTGTTATTTTAACAACTTTTCCCTTAACTGTTTTTCCTTCTTCTAATATAGAGAATATTTTTCTTTTCTTTTCCTCTTCTTCTTCTTTTATTGCTTCTTTTCGAGACACTACTATGTTAGGATATTTTCCTTTTTTCTCAAATTTGATTACATAAACATCAAATTCTGCTGGTGGAAATTCTTCACCTTTTTTCAATCCAGATTCTGAATATGGTAGGTACGCCTTTATGCTGTTAATGTCTACTAAAAATCCCTTGTTTGTTTTTTTGATAAGTTTTGCATTAATTTTTTCTCTTTCATTAAATGCTTTTTCTACATTTTTTAGATTTTGTTCAAATAGTATAGGCTTTCTTGATATAAGGTCGTATCCTTCTTTGTTTTTCTTCCCTAAATATACAGCTTCTATCTCATCTCCCTCTTTAAAGCCTTCTATTTCGTTTGTATCGATAGCAACTTCTGTTTTCTGACCAATGTCTACAAACGCAATGTTGTCTTGAATTTTTACAATTCTGCCCTTAACTCTTTCTCCTTTATGATAGTAATGGATATTGGCTAAATCCTCTTCTAAGAATTTTTCAAATTCTGACTGATAGTTTTCCATTATGAAACCTCAAGCTTAATCATTTAATCAACAATTTTAACATTTTTATTTTTGTGTATAAATATTTATGGAAGTGTTTGGAAATAGTTATTCCTTGTATTACAATCTATCAAAAATAAATCCCATAAGTTCTTTTATTCCTGTTTTTTCTTTTGAGGAGGTGAGGAATACCGGTATGTTTTCCGGCAGGTTCAAAACTTTTCTTATCCTTTTTACTGCTTTTGCCCTTTCACTCTGGTTTAGTTTGTCTGCTTTTGTTGCAACGACAACATACGGAATGTCAAGGCTTTCAAGCCACTGTTTCATCATTATGTCTAATCTTGTTGGCTCGTGTCTGCTGTCAACAAGCATTATAACAAGGGAGAGATTTTCCCTTGTTTTAAAGTAAGTTTCAATCATTCTTCTCCACTTTTCCCTTTCTGCTTTAGATACTTTTGCATAACCGTAACCAGGAAGGTCAACAAAGTATATCCTGTCGTTCAGCAGAAAAAAGTTTATCAGGCGTGTTTTACCGGGAGATGCAGAAACTTTTGCTATGTTTCTTTTGAATATGGCGTTAATAAGGGAGGACTTCCCCACGTTAGACCTGCCTACTATGGCAATTTCAGGAAAGTGGGGAGGAGGATAATCCTTAGGATTTACTGCACTTTTTATAAATTTAACTGTTTTTACTGATGCCATAGTTAGCTTGCTTTTTCGTATATCAGGATAGGCTGTTTTCTTTTCAGGACTACATCCTTGTCTATTACTACTTTTTTGACACCTTTTGCCTGTGGAATTTCATACATAACATCAAGCATTATCTCTTCAACAATTGCCCTCAGCCCTCTTGCTCCTGTTTTTCTCTCTATTGCTTCCTTTGCTATCTCCCTTACTGCTTCTTCTGTAAATTCAAGCTCCACGCCATCCATGGCAAGAAGCTTTTTATACTGCTTTATAAGTGCATTTTTTGGCTCAGTCAGAACCCTGACCAGAGCATCTTCGTCTAATTCATCTAATGTTGCTATAACAGGTATTCTTCCTATAAACTCAGGTATAAGCCCAAACTTTATAAGGTCTTCTACTCTAACCTTTGATAATATATTTCCCTCTTCTTCCTCTTTAGACCTTATTTCTGTGGCAAATCCTATAGACTTTTTACCTATCCTCTGTTTTATTATATCTTCCAGTCCAACAAATGCACCCCCTAAAATAAACAGTATGTTTGAGGTGTCAAGCTGTATAAACTCCTGATGGGGATGTTTTCTTCCCCCCTGAGGTGGCAGGTTTGCTACTGTCCCCTCTAATATTTTCAGTAGTGCCTGCTGAACCCCTTCACCTGACACATCCCTTGTTATAGATGGATTTTCCCCTGACTTTTTGGCTATTTTATCTATCTCATCAATATAAACTATACCCTTCTGTGCCCTTTCTATGTCGTAATCTGCTGCCTGAAGGAGTCTTACCAGAATACTTTCAACATCTTCTCCAACATACCCAGCTTCAGTAATGTTAGTTGCATCAGCAATAGCAAACGGAACATTCAGTATTTTTGCCAGTGTTCTTGCAAGGAGAGTTTTTCCTGAGCCTGTGGGACCTATCAGTAGGATATTGCTTTTTTCTAATTCTACATCCTCATCTGTGTATGTTTGAGGGTGAAAAATTCTTTTGTAATGGTTGTAAACGGCTACAGACAGTATTTTTTTTGCCCTTTCCTGTCCTATCACATACTCATCTAATCTTTTTTTGATTTCTGCAGGTGTAGGTAGCTCTTTAAGTTCTTCCTGAGGAGCATTTTCAAGCTCTTCTCTCAGAAGAACATTACACTGGGTGATACAGTCATCACATATAAATATGTTGTCAGGTCCAGCTATTAAAACCTTTACCTCTTCCTGTGATTTGCCGCAGAAAGAACATCTATTTATGTTTCCCATCTTACTGCCTTCTCTCTATTACTTTATCAATCAGTCCGTATTCTTTAGCTTCGTAGGCAGACATAAAGTAATCCCTTTCTGTATCTTTTTCAATCTTTTTGACGCTCTGTCCTGTGTGTTTTGCCAGATATTCATTTAGCATTTTTTTGAGTCTCAATATCTCTTTTGCGTGTATTTCAATATCGGTAGCCTGTCCCTGAAATCCACCTAACGGCTGGTGAATCATAATTCTTGCACTTGGAAGGGCATACCTTTTACCTTTTGTCCCAGCTGAAAGGAGGAAAGCTCCCATAGAAGCAGCCTGTCCCATGCATATGGTAACCACATCAGGTTTTATGTAGTTCATTGTATCGTAAATGGCAAGACCTGATGTTACGACACCACCGGGAGAGTTGATATACATGTATATGTCTTTATCAGGGTCTTCAGACTCTAAAAACAGTAGCTGTGCAATAACAAGGTTTGCTATATGGTCGTCAATAGGAAATCCAAGGAGTATAATCCTGTCCTTTAAAAGTCTTGAGTATATGTCGTAAGCCCTTTCTCCCCTTGGTGTCTGCTCTATAACAATGGGAACTAACTGGCTTACGATTCTATCTAAATCGTTGTTGCTCATTTACTGTTCCTCCTTCTTTTCTTCTGCTTTTTCTGTGGTTTCTTCTGTTTTTTCTTTCTTTTCCTGCTCTTTTTTAACCTTTTCTTCGTATTCTTCCTTTGTTAGCTCTGTAATATTAGCCTTTTCTCTCAGAAAATCAAGCACTTTTTTCTTCAGCAGAGAGTATGCAATGTTGTTTATCAATCCCTGTTCCTCTAAAGTTTTTCTCAGCTGCTGAGGTGTAGTGTTGTAAAGTTTTGCCATCTCCTCTATCTCTCTGTTTATCTCTTCCTCCTCTACTTTGATGCCTTCTTTCTCTGCGATTTTATTTATAACAAACATCACCCTGACATTTTTTACTGCTGTGTCTTCTAATCCCTGTGCAGCTGCAGCGAGCATATCTCTGTTTGGCTTTATTCCGTAATTTTCAAGCTGTCTTGCATAATCCTGAACTAAATACTCAAGCTCTGCCTTTACCAGTGATGTTGGAACTTCAAAATCATACTGAGAGGCAAGTTTGTCTATAATTTTCTGGTTTATTTCCTGCTCTTTTGCTACTTTTATCTGGTTTTGTATCTGCTCCTTTATCTTTTCTTTTGCTTCTTCAACATTTTCGCCTAATCCTACTTTTTTCACAAATTCATCATCAAACTTTGGCAGTTTTTTCTTTTTTACTTCCAATATTTTTACTGTAACAGTTGCCTTTCCAAACTCTTCTCCTTTTTCGTCGTAAAGGGAAACATTTTCAACGGTTATCTCATCACCTGCTTTTTTTCCTTTTATCTGCTCTTCTATTTCTGGTCTGAGCTGTCCAGTTCCTGCTACAACCTCAAACTCGTCTTCCTCTTCTTCTCCTGTATCTGCCTTTATGTGGTAATGGATTTTTATCATGTCTCCTTCTTCAATCTTTTTGTCTGCAGGTTCCCACTCTGCATGTTCCTCAAGAAGTCTGTCTATGTAATTCTGTATGTCTTCTTCTGTAATTTCGTGTTTTATCGTTTCTATCTCTAAACCTTCGTAAGGCTGGAGCTCAAATTCTGGAGCAACCTCAAAGGCTACTTTGAATTTTAACTGGTCTCCCTGAAGCTCAATGTCTCCAAATGTTATGTCTGTTGAAACAGGCTGTAGGTTTTGCTCTTCCAATATCTTCTGAAGTTTTTCTCCTATGAACTTCCTTGCAACTTCTTCTTTTACGGCAGATTTGTATCTTGCTTTTATTACCGATGCTGGAACATGTCCCTTTCTGAAACCGGGGATGTTAACATTTTTTTGCAGCTCTTTTATTACGCTATCAACTAAGTTTTTGATTTCTTCTCCTTTTTCCTCAATTGTTAATGTTCTAACAAGACCTTTTTCTTCAACAGTAACTCCCATCTGACACTCCTTTAGTTAGTTTTATTAAAAATACAAACCTTTATTATATCAAAGAACGGCATACATTTTATGATTATTGATGGTGTTATCCCGATTTTTGTATAATTTTTATTCTCAGCCTGCATTTTCCTGAAAATAACTTAAGGAGGTGGTGCAGGTATGGAGCTGTGGGTGAGCATAGGTGGGGAGAAAAGGAAGTATCAGGGTTCCTTTAAAAATGTGATGGAAAGCCTTTTTAATGATGGAAAAGGTAAGGAAGTAAAGCTGTTTTCAGTTCATGCTCCTAAAAAGGAGCTGAGAAGGTTTAAAAGAGAGCTGAGGAAGAGCAGAAAAGACCTGATTGAAACGGCAAGGAGAATAGCTCTGTGGTTTTACACAAGGGAGCTCAGAAGAGCAAGCAGATGTATCAAGGATTACAGGAAGAAAACTGACCCGGTCTCTATCTCTAAAGTTGAAAAGGCAAGAAAACTTATAGAAGAAATCAGATCAAAAATTGAAGCCCTCAGCTGAGGGCTTTTGATTCTATAAACTTTGATATTTTTCAAAGCTGTCAACTAAAAATATATAGTTTGGTAATACATTTTATTGACGTTTTACCAGTGCGACGAAGCCCTGTGATTATCTCAATAGATGAGTTGTTAATAGATAACAATAGAGGTATCGTATATTTAGGTCTATCAATGAAATCTGTTTTAAATTCTTCTTCCCACCATGGATTAAATCTGTAAAAAATCTCTTCCATTTCGTTTATCCTGATTTTATAGATTTTATTTTTCAGAATAAATATACGGTACCATCGTATATCTTAAAGATTAACTCTGATCCACCTTGTAATTAGCTAAAATTTAGGTTTTCCAGTGTTAAATATTTGAAATAAGTGCGAGCGGAGGGAGTTGAACCCTCACGGCCTTGCGGCCACGGGATCCTAAGTCCCGCGCGTCTGCCAGTTCCGCCACGCTCGCTTTTTGAGTGCGGGTGGTGGGAGTCGAACCCACACGGCCTTGCGGCCACAGGATCCTGAATCCTGCGCGTCTGCCAATTCCGCCACACCCGCATTAAAAAAACAATATACATTTATTTTGTTGTTAGCAATACTTTCAGTATAGTTCCACTGAAGGTTTGCTGTATTTTAAATACTATAAGTTGCCTGTTCCTTGAGTAAGAAATAACAGTATCTTTTCCTGATATAAACAGTTCTTTAGTCCATCCATTTTTTCTCATGTATTTTTCAAAAAAATTAACCAGTTTTTGAGTAGAGGCTTTTCCTACATAAACAAGATATGCTCTTATAACATCTTTGTTTTCATAAAGCATAGACAAATCATCTTTCCTTGAAAAGTTAGAAGGTATAGGAAAAGTGTAATTTCCTATTTTTTCGGTATATGGTTGCAAAGTGGCAGGTTCTTTAGAAAATGCATTTTGAGTATTAACATTACAGCTGACAGCAAATAAAGTAACAATCATAAATAAGCCAGTAATATATTTTGAAATTTTCATTTTTTGCAACCTCGTTGTTTTTAAGGGAGGGTGACGGGACTTGAACCCGCGACCCCAAGGGCCACAACCTTGTGCTCTGCCAGCTGAGCTACACCCTCCGTAAGAGGCTAATATTATATGACTGTTTGAATTTTTTTTCAACCTCAAAAGATAAAGTCAAATCTGCATTTTTCCTTTTCGTAATCCCTTTCAACCCACTGGATACCTTTTGCATTTTCCATCTCTTTAACAAATCCTTCAATAAAGCCCCATCCTGCCCAGCATACAGAGTGTCCAGTAGGATTGAGGTTATTTTTTTTTAATATCTCATAAAAAACACAACTGCATATGTATGCCCTGTCTTTCTCTTTTTCTATTCTTTTTGCAAAACCAAACTCGTAAAGGGCATTTTCTAAAATATCTTCCCATTTTTCTTTGGGATTTTTTGACATTAGATGTTTTGCAAGCTTCCTTCCAAGCTGTCTCATTGAGGAAAATCCGCCTTTTTCTCCCAGTAGTTTCTGTGTTTCGTCTGCAAATGCAAATATCAGCTCCCTTCCTGAAATACTTTCTCCAAGCTTGTTTAACACAATATTTACTGTCCTTTCACCTAAAACGTTTTTCATCAGATTTACCAGTGTGTCCACCACCTTTTGTGTTATTGACTTCATTTCTCTCCTCCTTTCTCAGTATAAATACAGAGAGGACGATAAAAAGTATAATAAATAACAGTTTGATTTTGTAATGGTGCTCTGCCCAGGATGTTGCTTTGCTGTTCAGGTAAACCTTCTCTAAGATTATTCCATCTTCAAACAGTTTTAGAGAGCTTTTTATTTCTCCAACAGGATTAATAACAGCTGAAATGCCTGTGTTCGCTGCCCTTATCAGATACTTTCCTGTTTCTACAGCCCGAACTCTTGCCATCTCAAAATGCTGAAGTGGTGCAGAGGTTCTGCCAAACCATGCATCGTTTGTAACATTTACAATAAGATTTCCTTTTTTGGCAAATTCTGAAATAAAATCGGGAAATATTGCCTCAAAACATATGAGGGGAACAATCTTAAACTCCTTAAATCGTATAACCTTCTTTTCTTTTCCCGGCACAAAATCATAACCTTCTAAATAGGGAAATAAAGACCTGAAAATTCCAAAAGGGAAAGGAACATACTCGCCAAAAGGAACAAGCTTTATCTTGTTATAAACATCAACAAGCCTGTTGTTTTCGTCATACAAAAAAACAGAGTTGTGGAGTATAAGTCTGCCGTTCTTGTAATAAACATTATCAAATCCAGATAGAACAGGTTTTTTATACTTTTTTAACCGGTCAAAAAAGTAAAGTCTGTAAACATCCTCTTCCTGATACAGTGGATAAACAGGAATAGCAGATTCAGGGAGTATTATCAGGTCTACACTGTGTTTTGATGCGGTCTGTATAAGATGGAGGTATTTATTTATTACCTCAAGTCTTTTATTGTTGTCTAACTTTACATCTTCCTTTATATTTCCCTGAATAACAGCAATATTTCTGGCAGTTCCTGTGTCTGTATAGCTGTTTATTCTGTGATTTCCCCACAGATAAATTCCACTGAATAACAGAACAGAAACAACTGCAGGTATTAAATTTTTCCTGTGGAAGAGAATAAAGAAAGATACCGCAAAAAATACAGCCAAAAAAGAGAGGCCGTAAATTCCAGTTGTAGATGTTATCTGAGCAACAGGATTGATGTAAGAGAGGGTATATCCCATCAGATTCCACGGAAAACCTGAAAAAGGGAAATACTCCCTCAGGAATTCTAAAATTACCCAGACAAAAGGTGCTAAAAATATTGAGTATCTGTATTTTTTTGTTATATGTAAAAAAATTCCAAATGGAACAAACTGGAAAAGGGAAAAGGAAATTCCAAATAAGGCAAAAAGCAGAACAGATACCAGCAGGTTAACATCTCCATAATGACTGATAGCAAAAACAATCCAGTAAAAAGAAAACACAGCAAAAGAAAAACCTGTTAACAGGCTGTAAAGAATAGATTCTTTCAGGGAACTGGCTTTATAAATAATGTAAAAAAGTATAAAAAATCCTCCCATATAAATAAAAGGAATAAAAAAGTTAGGAAAAGATAAGGATATTAAAAAGCCTGCCAGTATGGATAAAACAAAACTTTTCACTATGATTTAACTCTTTGTAAGATTTGTTAAATCCATTATAATCTATTTCAACGAATATAAAGGAGGTATATCTATGGGAAAACTGAAAGTGGTTGTTGACAGAACGATATGTGAAGGTATAGGTCCCTGTGCAGAGGAGACCAAGTATATAGAGTTAGATAAAAGGCACAAGGCTGTTATTTTAGAGCCGGGAAAACCTAAAGAAGAGGTGATGGAAAAAGCCCAGCAGGTAAAAAGGCAGGAAGTGATATTAGACCTCACACCTGAAGAAGAAGAGGAAATTTTCAGAGCAGCAGAAGCCTGTCCTATAAAGGCTATATTTATATACGACCCTGAGACAGGAGAACAGCTTTATCCTTAATATCCTGTTAATTTCTGGAGGCGTCTCTGGGCGTCCTTTTCCCAGCCTCTCTTTCCATCTGTGAGCTGAAGGGCTTTTCTGTAATTTTTAACAGCTTCAGGTATCCTGTCTAACTCTTCGTAATCTCTGCCTAAAAAGTAATAAACATCTGGAAAGTCTGGAATAAGCTCTCTTGCTCTTTCTAAATATCTTATACTTTCACTGTAATTTTTTAGCTTAAAGTATCCGTATCCTGCAAAAAAATGTGGTCTGAAAAACATGTTGTCCAACTTGCAGGCTTTAACAGCAAGCTCTGTTCCTTCTTTAAACTGCTCTTCGTCAAGAAGGAGAAATGCCTTCATAGAAAGGGCTGCGTTGTTGTTGGGATAAAGTTTTATAGCTTTGTTTAGCAGATTAAGCGCTGCGATTTTTTTGTTTTTTTTCAGTTTCTCAATAGCTTTGTAATAAAGGTCAAAGGACTGTTTTGTTTTCTGGAGTTTTTCTTTTATTCTGTGAAACTGTTGGGAATCCTCTTTGAGGGGTCTATTTATATCAAGATGGGATATAAGCTTTTTTACGTTCTTTATCCTTGTATCAGGCAGTGGGTGTGTCAAAAGCCATTCAGGTTGCTTTACTCTGTCCAACTTTTTAAATATCTCAAACGTTTTAAGCAGTCCCCTCGGGTCGTATCCTGCCTCGTAAGCAAACTTTACTCCAAATCTGTCTGCCTCTGTTTCATGCTCTCTGCTCCACTTTAAAGACAGGAGCTGAGCTCCTATTTTGCCAAACTGCATCAGGACATCACCATACCTTGACTGGTAAGCAAATATACTGGCTACAGATAGGAGAATGTTCATACCGTAAATCTTTTCTAAAAATCTGGCGTGGTGTCTTGCGTTAACGTGGGCAAGCTCGTGGGCCAAGACCCCTGCAAGCTCGTCCTCTTCATCAAGGGTAAGTATAAGCCCCCTGTTTACAAATATAAAGCCTCCCGGGAGAGCAAAAGCATTTACAACTCCTGTATTTACCACATAAAATCTGTAATCTAACTTCCTTGGTGTATGTTTTGCTATTTCCCTGCCTAATTTAGATACATATTCCTGAACTTCCCTGTCAGGGTATCTGCCGTCGTTCTGTTCTATGGCAAGGGGAACATACATCTTGCCAATTTTTACCTCTTCAGAAGTGGGCAGAAGGGTATAAACCTCTTTACCTGTCAGTGGGTCGTATGTTTTTGAGCAGGCAGTTATCAGTAAAGCTAATATTAATGTTATTAAGACTCTCATCACTCTATATTCTGAACCTGCTGTCTTATCTTTTCAAGCTGTGTTTTCATCTCTACAGTATAAGGTGAAAAGTCAGGCATTTTGTTTCCCATTGTGTTTATCTCTCTGTGCATCTCCTGACAGAGGAAGTCCATCTTCCTTCCCACTGCTTTTTCTGATTTTAACAGCTCTTTAAATCTGTGGATGTGGGACTGTAGCCTTACTATCTCTTCTGTTATGTCCATCTTTTCAGCTAAAAGAGTTGCTTCTATAAATGCCCTTTCTGAGTATTCTTCACCTAAAAGCTCTTTTACTTTTTCTGTTATTTTTTCTTTTGCTTTTTCTATTATCTGCTCTTTTTCCTTCTTTATATGTTCAAGGTTTTCCTCTATTATCTTCAGTCTTTCAGATATATCCTGAATAAGTTTTTCCCCTTCTTTTTTTCTCTCTTCTTTTAAGGAGTAGCAGGCTTTTTCTAATGTCTGCAGAATCCTCTCTTTCAGCTGAAGGTCAACAGTTTCCTCTTCAAATTCTGATGACAGACCTGCAGATATTTCGTATATCTTGTCGTCGCTAAGGGATAGACCTATCTTTTCCATCAGCTCTTTTACGCTCTGAACGGCAAGTTTGAGGCTCTCCTCGTTTAAAAGGAGTTTTGGCTGTGTGTATCTAATATTAATAAAAATCTGAAAACTTCCCCTTTCAAAGAAGGATTTTACTGTGTTTCTAACATCTAAATCTATAAAGAACAGCAGTTCTTTGGGACCTTTGACTGATATGTCCACTCCCCGATTGTTCAGCGATTTTATTCTTACTTCAATCTCATACTCATCAAAACTTTCTACTGCATAGCCAAAACCTGTCATACTGTAAGGCATATCTCTCTCCTTATATGTTTATTCCAAATAATGACTGCATAATTGAACCAAAGCCGTAGGCAATACCTGCTGCTGTAAATGCTGATATAACCATCTCTAATACTTTTTTCTTTATGCTGATGCCAGACAACACAGAAATTATAACAGCAACAAATGTAAGGGCAATACCTGCAAACAGGATAGAAAAGGGCAGTGCTACATATGAAGTTGGAGAGAAAAAGAAGGGAATAACAGGAAAAAACACGCCAAACAGATAGGCAATTCCTGTAAACAGCCCAGACCTTATCTCATTTTCTTCTGTTTCTTCTATCAGAAGTTTTGATATAGCTTCTCTGTTTTTTCCAACCTTTGATGAAATCTCTTCTGCTATTTCTTCAACAACCCCCGACTGTATCAGGCGCTCTCTGTATTCCTGGACAGCCCTTTCTGGTGCTACCTCAAATATTATCTCCATCTGTTCTTTCTGTGCCTGATTTACCTGTCTCTGGGAGCGAACAGATATAAAAGCTCCTATTCCCATAGATAGTGCCCCTGCAACTCCAACAATAAGCCCTGATACTCCAACAACAACAGGCTGTGTCAGATAAACGGCAGAAAGTCCAGCAACTGCTCCCAGTATCTCTACCAATCCATCATTCATTCCTAAAACAAAATCTCTGATGTTAGACAGACCTTTTTCATTTATCTGTCTTGCGAAAAATGTCTCGTGTTCTATCTCGTCTAATATTATGTTTTTTAGTTTTTCCTTCTCTTCTTCAGAAAGGTTTTCTGTTTTTAAAAATCTGTAATACTCTTTTATTGCTCCAGATTCCCCCAATTCAAAGAATGATATTACTACGATAGGGTTAAATATTTTAGATAAGAATTTCATCAGCCGTATTTTAAAAGCTGATTTTTTAGCAGGTAAGTCTGTTACACCTCTCTTCTGTAAAAACTCTTTCCAGAACTGGGCATGTTTTTTCTCCATAAGGGCAATGTTTTTTATCTTTTCTGACAGCTTTTTGTCTTTGACAGATTTTGATATTTCAAGATATGTGGTGTAGTCGCTGATTTCCATCTGGTAAAAATGTAAAGCTCTATCTGTTATGTCCATTTACAGCTCCTTTTATATTACTGATGTAGCACTGGTATATATTTTCGGAAATTTGTGAAAAATCTATCTCAGGTAGTTTCTCTGTAAGGAACTCTTTTATACGCCTTTCTAAATCTTTTTCATCAGAGGCAATTTTTAGAAAGCCTGTTTTTTTAATCTCTTCCACTGTATCTTTTATTTTATGATAGTTTGGACCTATAACGACAGGTCTGTTTTGTAAAACAGCTTCTAAGATGTTGTGTCCTCCAACAGGGGCAAATGTTCCTCCCACAAAGACAGCATCAGCATGTTTATAAAATCCTGAAAGCTCACCGACAGTGTCTAATATGTAAACGTCTGTTTTTATCTGGTCTGTTTCTGTTCTGAGGCTGCAGCTGAGATTGTTTTCTTGGACAATTTTCTCAACCTCTGAAACCCTTTCTAAATGTCTTGGAGCTATCACAAGCTTCAGGTCAGGGAATTCTTTTTTGAGATTTTGAAATGCTTTTATTATTATCTTTTCTTCTGGAAAGTGGGTGCTTCCTGCAACAACAACTCTTCCCTCTTTGTTGATATTAACAGTTTTTGCACCTTTTGAGGATACAAATTTCAGGTCTCCACACATAACTATCTTTTCTTTTTGTTTGACAAACTCCTGTAGATAGTTTCTGTCTGTTTCTGTTCTGACTATAAGTAGGGAAAAACTGTTCAGGATTTTTTTGTAGAAGGGTTTTAACTTTCTGTAAACTCTGTAAGAAGAAGGGGAAATTCGGGTATTCACTGATATAACAGGAATAAACTTTGATGTTACAGTTATAAGATTAAACCACAGCTCCCCTTCAACAACAATTAAGACAGATGGTTTGTACATCTTTATAAATCTATTGACCAAAAACGGCAAATCAAAAGGAACAGTTCTTACTGTTGCAAAGGGATAAACTTTTTTTGCATACTTTTTTCCCCGTGGAGATGAGACAGTGATAAGAATCTCCCTTTCTTTTTTGAAGTATTCAATTATAGGTCTTGCAACATTAAGCTCTCCAACACTGGCACAGTGAAACCATATACAGTTTTTGTAATCTCCCTGATACAGGACAAATCTGTCTTTAAGTTCTGGGGAGTAGCCTTTTTTCTTTGTGATAAAAATAAAAACAGGAAGGTAGATAAAAAGGGCTAAAGCATAAAGTATGCTGTAAATTATTCCCATCAGCTCTGTTTTACCGTCCTTAATATTTTGTCATAGCCAAATCTGACAGAAAAAATACCTGTAAACATTGCAACAGAAACCACCATATACATTATAGCAAGCTGATAAGAAACAGCTGTGAAAGGGTCAGCCCCTGCAATAAGCATACCTGTTGTGATGCCGGGAATATGTATTATCCCAACAGTCTGAAGCATATTTGTAACAGGTATCATTGCTGCTTTTACAGACTTTTTTCCTATAAGACTGAATGCGTCTTTTAACCTTCCTCCAAGGGCTACAATGTTTTCAATAATATCTATGCTGTTTTCTACCTCACCTTTCATTCTGTCTACGGCGATGGTGTAAACATTCAGTGCATTACCTATTATCATTCCCCCTACAGGGATAATCTCGTTAGGTTTGAAACTAACAATACCAAAAATCAAAAGTGATGCTATAACAATAGATGAGCTGAGCAGAATAGTCAAAAATGCTGTTGAGTAACCTTTTTCTTTCAGTTTTACTCTGCTCTGGGCTGTGTAAGATGCAAACAAAATCATCAAAAACAGTATACCTATTAGCTCAAAAGGGCTATTTAAATGGAAGATAAATGTCAGAATGTATCCTAAAAAAAGCAGCTGGATAAAAGCCCTTACAGAGTTTATAAACAGTGTTTTTTCTATACCCAATCTCTCCCTATAAGCATAATAAAGGGCAGTAATAACCATCAAGTAAGAAAACAGGAATTTGTATTCCATGGCTCTCCTTCAGATTTTATGAAAAGAAAATATTATAAAATAAATAGGCGTGGAGGACTGAATGAGGCTTTTTATTTTAACTGTTTTTTTGTTTGTGATTTCCTGCTCTGGAATAAAGCATTCCGCTGAAACTTCACAGAAAGGGTTTAACGAAACAGTCAGATATGAGGGCTTAAAGGCAAGGGTTTCTGTAGTTGTTTTCTGCAAGGCAAATAGATGTGATAAAAAACTTGCTTCAGCTGTAAAGGATTTACTTATTAATGAGCTTGTGCCGTCAAACAGATTTGTTATGTTAGAGAGGGGAGAGGGACTGAAAGAGATAAAAAAAGAGATTTTGCTCAGCCAGTCAGAAGTTATTGACATTAAAAGGGCTGTTCCTGCTGGACTTCTTGAAGGCGTTGACATTCTTATTGTTGGAGCAATCACTTCTGTAAAGCCAGACAGCACAATTTTTTTCGTTCCTGTTTTACTTCCCTGGAGGGAAGGTGGAAGACAGCACATAACAGGAGGTCTTCTTGAGTTCAGGAAAAGCTACATTCAGATGATTGTCAGACTTGTTGATGTAAGGACAGGAAGGATTATAAAATCCCTGACAGGAGAGGGAGAGTTTACACGGTGGAATGTTCTGTTTGGGGAAGGTGCATTCAAAGAAGGAGGGGCTGTTGGAGGTGTTGCCTTAAGCAGTAGAACTCCTATTGAAAAGGCTGCTTTTGACCTTGTGAAAAAAATCTCTAAAGAAATCATATACAGCATTCCTGAAAAGTATTACAGATACCGTTGATAACTGTGTGAAAACTCTCCATATTTAAAAATAAAGGGGGGTGAATAGCTGTGAGATTTGTTGTTTTATTTTTTGCTGTGATGTTTGGTTTTGCTTACAGCCAGCCCTTTTTCCGCGGTTCTGAAAGGATAATCATATTAGGGGAAAATGTATATTTTGGTAAGTTTTTTTACTTTCAGAAAAATCCTGTAAAGATGGTAAACCTGCCGGGAAAGTTTATACTGAAGATAAAAGGGGACAAATGTCCTTTAGAGTTTATTCTATCTGAAAGAAAGTATCTGAAAGGTTATTACGACATAAAATTAGAGCCTATAGAAAAGGAAGGAAAGTGTATAACATATGTAGGCAACATACCAGAGAGAAAACTGATTAAAGACCTTACCATCGGACAGATAGTCCTTACATACTGTGAATTAGACAACTATGTAAACTGTGATAGGGGGGAGATAAGATGGGAGTTATACTACTTCCCTGATACAGATTCCAGGTAGTCCTTTATAATCTGGGCTGTTTTTTTCAGCGCTCCCTTTTCTCCAAGGGCAGATTTTACCCCTTGAAGCTCTTTTTTTGTTTTTTCGTAAAGCTGTGGATTTTTTAGATATTTTAGACTTTCTGATGCAATCTTTTCAGGACTGCAGTCTTTCTGGAGCAATTCCTTTATGACTTCTCTTCCTGCTATTATGTTTGGCAGACCTAAATAATCTATAGATACAAGCATTCTGCCGATAAAAAATGTGATAGGAGAGACCTTGTAAACCAGAATAAATGGATTACCTATTATTGATGCCTCTAATGTCGCCGTCCCTGATGCGATTACAGAGAAGACAGAATGTTTCATAACCTCGTAGGAAGGATTTTTTATCTGTTCTTCAGTGAGAACAGATACAGGCAGTTTATGTTTAGAAATCTCATCTTTTATCAGTTTTTCCACATTGGGAGTGGCTGGAATCACAAAGTGAAGCTCAGGCTTTTCCTTTATCAAAATCTCTCCTGCTTTCAGCATTAAAGGTAGAAGTGTTTTCACTTCACTTTCTCTGCTGCCTGGGAGAAAGCCAAACAGTTTTTTTTCTTCAGGGATGCTGAGGATAGCTTTTATCTCACTTTCTGTTTTTGTGGTTTTTACAATGTCTAAAAGGGGATGCCCGACAAATTCCAATCTAAACTGGTCTAAGTAATCTCTGTAAACATCTTTCTCAAAAGGCCATATAGATATGAGAATGTCTGTATTTTTTGCAATTTTTGGTATTCTTCCCTTTCCCCATGCCCAAACCTGAGGTGCAATAAAGTAAACAGTTTTTATGCCTCTTTTCTTTGCTTCCTCCAACAGTTTAAGGTTAAAACCGGGAAAATCCACAACAACAAGAAGATCAACCCCTTTTTCTAACTCTTCAACAGCTTTTTTAAAACTCTTTCTTATCTGCAGGTATTTGGGAATGGCTTCCATTATACCAACAACAGATATATCCTCTAATCTCTGGACTGTTTCACATCCTGCCTGCCTCATTTTTGGACCTGTGATACCTGTCCATCTGTACTGGGGAAGCAGTTTTATAAGCTGTGATGCGTAGTTATCTCCAGAAATCTCACCAACGCTGATGAAGATTTTTTTCATTTTTCTATATCCCAAGGAATTTTTGTTTAAGGTATATATTTTTCCACAATTTTCAAAAGAAAGCTTTTGTTGATTTGATGTGATTTTAACATAGATTGTAAGTAGTTGAAAAATAAGGAAGGAGTGAAAAGATGGAAAGAATTTCAAATGAAGAAAAACAAAAGTTGGACAGACAACTGAAGGAGATTGCAAAGAAGGTCAATGAGATATTGGACAGTTACGGAGAAAAGGCCCTTCAGGAAGTTCCTGCAAGAGGGAGAAAACTGATAGGATATGTTCCCCAGTTTCTTATTGATGCCCTGAACAGTGTTACGACTCTGTGGTCTTACGATTACAGGCTTATATCCCTTGAAGAAAAGGAAGTGATGAGGAAGAGTGGAAACAAAGAAAAGGTGTATCAGGCAACGGTAGAAGTTTCCCTCTGGATATTAGACGACAGGATAAAGAAAGTCCAGATAGGAGGAGGAGAGAATGTATCTCCAGCTGATGCTCTGAAAGGGGCAATAACCGATGGAATAGGTAAGTGTCTTTCCCTTTACTCCATAGGTAGTAGAGCTTACAGGGGTGAGCTTGAAATTGGAAAGACTGTTCCAGCAACAGAAAAACAGGTGGAGTATGTTAAAACCCTTGCCAAGAAAACAAAGGTTGAGCTTTCCCAGATTTCAAAACAGGTATTGAAAAAAGTGATAAGTAGTGAGGAACAGCTGAAAAATCTTTCAGCTCCTGAAATCAGCAGGCTTATAGAGGCTTACAGAAGACTGGCGTAATATTAAATGGTCGGAGCGAGCGGACTTGAACCGCCGACCTCTGGCCCCCCATGCCAGTGCTCTACCGCCTGAGCTACGCTCCGACTTTAATTTCCGTTTAGTTCTCTGTGGAGTTTTTTACCAACCTTAAAAGATATTCCAAATCTTTCTGGTATCAATTTCTCTTCTTTTGTTCTTGGGTTTCTTCCTACTTTTGGAGCTCTCTTTTTGACAATAAATGTTCCAAATCCAGAAATCTGTATTTTGTGATTATCCTCTCCGTTTATAAGTTCCTCAGATATTATCTCAAAAACTCTGCTAACTATGTTTGAAACATCCTTTTTTGCAGCGTTCACCTTTTTCTTTTCCATTATGTAGTTAACTATGTCTGCTTTTGTCATCTCTAACCTCTCTAACAAAAATGGGAAAAATATTATAACTCATCAAGATAAGAATTTTTATACCTTATGTAGTTCTGGTAAGATTTTTCCAGCCACTGCAGTTCTTCTTCTGTTAGATTTCTTTTGAATTTTGCTGGTGAACCTGTCCACAGGGTTCTGGGCTGTATAACCTTGCCTGGCGTTACCAGTGCTCCTGCTCCGACAATGCTTTCTTTCCCCACTACTGCTCCATCCATAACTGTTGCAGACATTCCTATCAGAGCCCTGTCCTCAATGGTGCAGGCATGCAGCATCACATTGTGCCCCACTGTTACTTCTTTACCTATGATGGTAGGATATTTTTTGTGGTCAACGTGGATAATAGTTCCGTCCTGAATGTTTGTTCTGTCTCCTATCCTTATGTAGTTTACATCTCCTCTGATAACAACGTTATACCATATGGAGCAGTCTTCCCCTATTTCAACATCTCCAATGATAACTGCATTCTCTGCAATAAATGCTGTTGGGTGTATTTTTGGATACTTTCCTTTATATGGTTTTATTATTGCCATTTTTCTTTCCCTTATGTTTTTTTATAAATCTGTATCCCACTACAAAGTAAAGCCCTGTCATAAATAACATTATAAAGATTACAACAGCAATGTAAAAAAGCTCCACTACTGTCCCCGATATACAGCTTTACCTGTTTCTGTTTCCCATACGGTGACAGATACAACCTTTATATCCTCAAGGAGTCCAGCCTCATCAAGTTTCTCTGTCAGAAAGTCATATATAAATTTAGCTAAAGCTTCAGCTGTGGGACAGAAATCAACAACAAACAGCTTTAAAAATCCAAAATGCTCCTTAAAGGAAGGATATAATGGGTCGTTTTTGTCAATAATGAAAGAGTGGTCAAGCTTGTTGTCAATAAGATCCTTCAGTGCTGCTTTTATGTGGTAAAAATCTATCACCATTTCCTGTTCGTTCAGTGTGTCTGAACCTACTGTAACTTCCACTTTGTAGCTGTGTCCGTGTATGTTCAGGCAGGGGTTAGGTGGTATCTCACCTTCCATAAGCCGTGCTCCTTTCCCTGATGTTAAGTTCTGCTTCCACACTCTGTGTCCTGCTTCAAACTTAAATTTCTTTGTTATCTCGTATCTCATCACTTTCTCCTAAAGCTGGATTTTATGACCGTCAAAAACTGGTCCTTCATAACACACTCTAACGTAACTGTCTTTTTCTGTGTCTTTTACTACACATCCGATACATATACCAAATCCGCAGGCCATTTTGCTCTCTAAAGATAGATATGCAGGTGCTTTTGTTTTTTTTGCTACGTCCATAACTGCTTTCATCATACCTTTTGGTCCGCATACTGCGAGGGCTGTGCCGGGATTTTGTGATATAAGCTCTTCTAAATCTCTTGTAACAAGCCCCTTTTCTCCGTAACTGCCGTCTTCTGTATAAACAATCACATCATCTTCAAAGCCGTTTTCTTTAATCCATTCAAGCATAGACAGCTGTTCTTTTCTTCTAACTCCGTAAATAGCTATAAATTTTTTCCTTTTTTCTTTTAGTTTCTTCATAAATAGGGATAGTCCCGCAAATCCTATTCCACCACCAACAAGTATGTAATGGTCGTAATGTTCTGGAAAGAAATTTCTGCCAAGGGGAGCAAGGACAGATACTTTATCTCCTGGCTTTTTGTGTGTTAGCATCAATGTTCCTTTGCCGTAAACATCGTAAAACATCAGTATTTCGTCTTCCTGGACGTCAGCAATGGCAAAGGCTCTTCTCATCATAGGGTCGTATTGGAGGTGGTGAGTAGCCCTTACCATTGCAAAAGAGCCAGCAGGAGCATTCTTTAGTGAAGGGGCTTTTATTCTGAGAAGCCATGTTATTCCAGATATGTATCTGTTTTCTATAATTTCGTACTCTCTGTCTTCAATCAATTTCTGATTTCTCCTGAAAGAGTGGTTGGAGATATTATTGTATCACGGAGACTATATGTGAAGAAAAGCCCCAGATAGGGGCTGTAGTAATCAGTACTTTCTCTCTTGAGGCTGATATTTTGTTATTCTAACCTCTGCATACTCTATCTTTGGACCATCTTCTGTGTAGTATGCCAGTGAGTGCTTCAGGAAGTTCTCATCGTCCCTCTCAGGATAGTCCCTTCTTGCGTGTGCTCCTCTGGACTCTTTTCTCATCTCTGCTGTTATGGCAATTACTTCTGCAAGGTCGAGGAGGTATCCCAGCTCAAGATAATTTATCAGAGCTGTGTTAAATAACTTTCCGCTGTCTCCCGGTGCTAAATTTTTGTATCTTTCTTTCAGCTCTTTTATTTTTTCTATAGCTTCCTGCATAGGTTTTTCTTCTCTGAATATTCCCACTTTGTCCCACATTGTCTGTGCCATTTCCATTCTGATGGTGTTTATGTTTTCTGTTCCTTCTTTCTTGAGGAGCTCTTCTATCTCTTTTCTTGCTCTTTCTTCTTCTGCCTTGTAGTTGTAGGAGTTATCTTCTGGTTTGTTCCTTGCATACTCAACAGCAGCTGCTCCAGCTGGTTTTCCAAATACTACGATATCAAGGAGAGAGTTTCCTCCCAGTCTGTTTGCTCCATGAACAGAAACGCATGCACACTCTCCAACAGCATAAACACCTTTAACAGGGGTCATTGATGTTTTGTAATCCTCCACATGTATTCCACCCATTGAGTAGTGGGCTGTTGGTCTTACTGGTATTGGCTCTTCTATTGGGTCAACACCTTCAAAATCTATTGCAAGCATTCTAATCTGTGGAAGTCTCTCTTTTATTTTCTTTGCTCCTAAATGTCTCAGGTCAAGATGGACATATGCCATCATACCTTCGCCCCATCCTCTACCTTCCAATATCTCTGTTTCAATAGCCCTTGAGACCATATCCCTTGGGGCAAGCTCCATCTTATTTGGAGCGTATCTTTCCATAAATCTTTCCCCTTTGTTGTTTATCAGGTATCCACCTTCCCCCCTTGCTCCCTCTGTAACCAGTATTCCTGTAGACCTGAGACCTGTAGGGTGAAACTGGACAAACTCCATATCTTTTATTGGAATACCAGCTCTATAACATAGAGCGACCCCATCTCCTGTAGAACCTATAGCATTTGAGTTTCTCACCCAGTAAACTCTTGCGTATCCTCCTGTTGCGAATATAACAGCCTTTGCCTTTATTACATGAACTTCACCAGACCTGATATCTATGGCAACAACTCCTTTTGCTTCTCCGTTATCTACTAACAGTTCTTTTACAAACCACTCGTTGAGGAAATCAACGTCGTTTTTCAGACACTGCTCGTAAAGGGTATGCAGTATAACGTGACCTGTTTTGTCAGCTGCATAACAGGTTCTTGGAAAGCCTGCACCACCAAAAGGCCTCTGTGCTATTCTTCCGTCAGGAAGTCTTGAAAAAGGAACCCCTAAATGTTCCAGCTCGTATATCCTTTTTGGAGCTTCTGTACACATAAACTCAATAGCATCCTGGTCTCCTAAATAGTCTGAGCCTTTCACTGTGTCAAATGTATGAACTTCTGGGCTGTCTGATGGGTCAACATTTGCAAGGGCAGCATTTATTCCTCCCTGTGCAGCCCCTGTATGTGAGCGAGTTGGATATACCTTTGTTACAACGCCAACCTTCACATCTTTTGCTTTACTTGCTTCAAGTGCTGCCATAAGTCCGCCGCCGCCTGCACCAACAATTAAGACATCATAGGTAAGCATTACAACCCTCCTTTTTAAAAATCAAACGTGGTTTTATTATAAATCAACAAAAAAATATTTTCTATAAATGGTGTAGTCTTTTCAGTCCTTTATCTCCTATGTCCTTGCGGTAATGAGCCCCTTCAAAATGTATCTTTTCAACTGCTCTGTAAACTTTTTCTTTTGCTTCTAACAGAGTTTTGCCTGTTGCTGTAACAGTCAGGACTCTTCCTCCAGCTGTGACAATTTTTCCCTCTTTTATGTCTGTTCCTGCGTGGAAAACAACAATGTCAGGGTCTTTCTCTGCTTCATCAATACCTGTTATCTCAAAACCTTTCTCATACTTGCCGGGATATCCCTTTGATGCCATAACCACTCCGATAGACCAGTCTTCACTCCACTGGGGAGTTACCTGCTCTATTTTGCCGTCTAATATGTCTATCATGTGCTGGAGGAGGTCACTGCGAAGTCTTCTCATTATAGGCTGTGTTTCAGGGTCTCCCATTCTAACATTAAACTCAAGGACATTTATACCTTTTGGACCTATCATCAGTCCTGCATACAGAAATCCCCTCATAGGTCTGCCTTCTGCTTTCATCCCTTTCAGGGTTGGATACATGATTTTTTCTAATATCTGTTTTTCTATCTCAGGTGTGATTACAGGTGTAGGAGAGTATGCACCCATTCCTCCAGTGTTTGGTCCTTTATCCCCGTCAAACACCCTTTTGTGGTCCTGTGATGTGGCCATTGGAACTAATTTTTCCCCATCAACCATTGCTATGTAAGATGCTTCTTCACCTTCTAAAAACTCTTCAATCACAATCCTTTTACTTGCCTCTCCAAATAAGCCTCTGAACATACTTTTTACTGTTTCTACGGCCTCTTCTTCTGTGTTTGCAATAACAACTCCTTTTCCTGCTGCAAGACCGTCAGCTTTTATGACGATAGGTGTCCCCATCTTCTTTATAAACTCAATAGCATCATCTTCGTTGTCAAAAGTCTCATAAAATGCTGTTGGTATGTTGTATTTTTTCATAAAGTTTTTGGCAAATACCTTACTTGCCTCTAATATAGCAGCGTTTTTTCTGTGTCCAAATATTTTCAGTCCTGCTTTCTCAAATGCGTCAACTATCCCTTCAGACAGTGGCTGTTCAGGTCCTACAACTGTAAGGTCTATTTTTTCCCTTTTTGCAAAATCCACTAACTTTTCTACATCTGTAGGATTTATGTCCACCTTCTGTGCAATTTTCCATATACCTGCATTCCCTTTTGCAACATAAAGTTTGCTCAGCAGAGGACTCTGTTTAATCTTCCATGCAAGGGCATGCTCTCTTCCACCGTTTCCAACAACAAGAACTTTCATTCACATCACCTCTTCTTCAAGTTTTATTAAATCTTCATAGGTTTCCCTTTTTCTTACTGTATGGAAACTGTCTTTTTCTACCAGGATTTCAGCAGCTCTTGGTCTTGAGTTGTAGTTTGAAGACATAGAAAATCCATAAGCTCCTGCACTCATAACAGCAAGATAATCGCCTCTGCTCACATTATCTATTTCTCTATCAACTGCAAAAAAATCTCCTGTTTCACAGATAGGACCTACAATATCTGCAATAACTGTTTCACCTTTTTTCTCTACAGGAAGTATATGATGGTATGCGTTGTACATAGCTGGTCTCAGCAGGTCATTCATACCTGCATCTATAATAATAAAATGCTTCTCCCCTTTATCTTTCAGGAATAATACCTGTGATACCAGTATACCTGCTTCTCCAATTAACGACCTTCCCGGCTCAATAATCAGTTTCAAACCTGTCTCTTTTACAATGGGAATGACCATCTCTGCTAAATCCTTTGGTGAGGGGGGATTGTCCTCAGGTCTGTATTTTATGCCTAACCCTCCTCCTATATCAATGTGGGAGAGGTTTATTCCCTCTTTTTTCAGTTTAAACACAAGCTCAACTGTTTTTTCAACAGCTTCCCTGTATGGAGATACATCCATAATCTGAGAGCCTATATGACAGTGGATACCAACAATGTTCAGGTTTTTTTTCTTTGAAGCAGTTCTATAAGCCTTTAGGGCATCTTCCATATCTATACCAAACTTGCTTTTCTTCAGGCCTGTTGATATGTATGGATGTGTTTTAGGATTAACGTCAGGATTTATTCTGATAGATATATTCGCCTTTTTTCCGAGACTTTCAGCCATGCTGTCTAACACATCTAATTCCATCAGACTTTCCACGTTAAATGACAGTATACCAGCCTCAATAGCCTGCTTAAGCTCTTCATCAGTTTTTCCAACACCTGCGTAAACAATTTTTTTTGGGTCAAATCCCGCTTTCAGTCCTCTGTATAACTCCCCCCCAGAAACAATATCTAAACCTAATCCTTGTTCTCTAAATATTTTCAGCACAGATATATTAGAATTTGCCTTTGCTGCATAGCATATCAGGGTTGGATAGCTTTTAAATGCTTCTTTATACTGGTTAATTTTTTCTAAAATTGCAGACTTACTGTATATGTATACAGGTGTTCCTGTTTTTTCAATTATACGGGAAACAGGTATGTTCTCACACATAAGGCTGCCGCTTCTAAAATAAAAAAATCTACTGAAAAGACCTTCCAAAAATTTTTCCTCCTTAATTGAAAATAGGGCTTAAAGTATATTATGATAGTTTATAGAACAAAATTACTCAAGAGAGAGATAGACTTGGGATTAGAGATTAAAGGTGTCACGGTTCCAGCTCTTTTAATAAAGTTAGACAGTAATAAATCTTTTGAAGAAAACCTGAAAGAGTTAGAAGAGAAACTGTCATCTGCATTTTTTAAAGGCTCTGTCTCTATATTAGATTTGAAAGATACAAACCTTTCAGAAGAGCAGTTAGAAAAGATTGAGCAGCTGCTGAAAAAATACAACACAAAAGTTTTAGGATACAAGACAGAAAACACAAAAAAAGTTGTCAGAAAAATTCCAGAAATTACAGAGAGGAAATCATTAAAAGTGGTCAATAAAACTTTAAGGAGTGGACAGAGAATAGAATACGATGGAGACGTTTTGATTATAGGAGACGTCAATCCAGATGCTTATGTCATTGCTTCAGGAAATGTAATAGTAATGGGAACACTCAGAGGTGTCGTTCATGCAGGAGCAAACGGAGATGAAACAGCAACAGTTATGGCGCTGAAGCTTATTCCCCAGCAATTGAGGATTGCCAGTTTTCTTACAAGGTCTCCAGATAATCCAGAAATACCTGAGTATCCTGAAAAAGCTTATATTGAAAATCAGCAAATAGTGATAGAGAGAATAAAATAATATGAGGTAATAGAGATGACTGCAAGAGTAATTGTCGTTACTTCAGGAAAAGGTGGGGTTGGGAAAACAACAGTTACAGCTAACGTTGCTACTGCCCTTGCCAGTATAGGTAGAAAAGTTTTGACGATAGATGCTGACATAGGTCTGAGAAATCTTGACATGATTTTAGGACTGGAAAACAGAATTGTTTATGACATAGTAGATGTTGTGGAAGGAAGAGTAGAGCCTAAAAAGGCATTTGTTAAAGACAAAAGAGGTTTGTCTCTTTATCTCCTTCCTGCTGCCCAGACAAAAGACAAGGATGCTGTAAAGCCAGAACAGTTACAAGACATTGTAGAATCTGTAAAGGAAGAGTTTGATTACATATTTATAGACTCCCCTGCAGGAATAGAAGGAGGATTTAAAACTGCTGCTGCTCCTGCTGATGAAGCCTTAGTTGTTACAAACCCAGAAGTTTCTTCTGTTAGAGATGCAGACAGGATAATAGGTCTGTTAGAAGCTATGGATAAAAAAGAGATGAGGCTAATTATAAACAGGATAAAACCTCATCAGGTAAAAAAAGGAGAGATGCTCTCTGTTGAAGATGTGGAAGAGATACTTCAAATACCAAAGATAGGCATAGTTCCTGATGAAGAAAAGATGGTTGACTTTACAAACAAAGGTGAGCCTATAGTGTTGCACCCTAACGAATATACTGCAGCCAAAGCATTAATGAACATAGCTAAAAGGATAGAAGGAGAAGATGTTCCTTTCAATGAACTTGAAACCAAAAAAGGATTTTTTGCCAGACTGTTTGGGAGGTAATAATGTCAATTTTTGACCTGTTTAGAAGAAAAAAATCTTCTGAAGTAGCAAAAGAACGGCTTATGATGGTGCTCTCTTACGAGAGAAAAGGTCTTCCCCCTAACTTTGCTGATGTGTTGCAAGAAGACCTGATAAAAGTCTTCTCCAAGTATCCCCAGTTTGATTCAAAGAGAATAGAAGTTGAACTGAAAAATGACGGAGAAGTTGACCAACTTTGGATAAGTATTCCTTTTGCAAGGGGTAGAAACTGATAAATGGATAAAAAAAACATAACTGTTGCCCTACCAAAAGGTAGGCTGTTTGAGCAGACGATACACATATTTGGAAAGGCAGGTATACTTGGTGGTGAGGTAAAAACAGATTCAAGAAAACTTGTCATTGAAGCAGAAGGTTTCAATTTTTTATTAGTCAGAGCGAAAGATGTTCCTACTTATGTTGAATACGGAGTGGCAGATATTGGGGTTGCAGGAGATGACGTTCTTTTAGAGAGTAAACCAGATGTTTACAAACCTGTTGACCTGGGAATTGGAGCATGCACCATAATGGTAGCAGGTTTACCTGAAAGTAAAGAAAAATATTTTTCAAATCCCACTTCATTAAAAGTTGCCACTAAATATCCTAATATAACAAAAGATTTTTTCAGCACAAAAGGAATAAAAGTTCAGATTTTTGAGCTATACGGTTCTGTAGAGCTTGCTCCGTTAGTTGGTCTTTCTGACTTTATTGTTGACATAGTAGAAACTGGTAGGACATTAAGAGAAAATGGTCTTGTCGTTATTGAAGAGATTCAGCCATCCTCAGCAAAACTTATAGTAAATAGAGCAAGCTACAAAACAAAAAATAAGACAGTTATGGATATAATAGATAAACTTGAGAAAATCTGTATGTGAAGAGGTAAATATGGGACACAATCACGAAAAACATATAGCTATAATACTTGCTGCAGGCAAAGGAACCAGATTTCGTTCAAAGAAACCGAAGGTTATCCATAACATATTAGGTAAGCCAATGATACATTACATATCCCTTGCAGCACGGTGGAGCAATCCTGAAAAGATTATATATGTGATAGGTCACGAAAAACAGCAAGTAAAGAAGGCTATAAACTGTTTAAACTGTGTGTATGTTGAACAGGAAGAACAGCTGGGAACAGGACATGCTGTTGCCCAGACAAAACCTTACTGGGAAAACTTTGACGGAGTTGTTATGATTCTTAATGGAGACCTGCCGCTGGTAGAAGGGGAAACCCTGAAAAATGCTGTCAAATATATGGAAGCCATGCTCCACTTTGAAGGAGCACCTGCTGAAGGTGGTGAAAACTACCGTAATGAAAAGGTTGCAGGAGTTGTCTTGACCACAAAAGTTCCCAATCCTTTAGGCTATGGAAGAGTTATAAAAGATAAAAACCACAGGATTATAAGAATCGTTGAAGAAAAAGATGCTACACATGAAGAACAGCAGATAGATGAGATAAATACAGGCATCTATCTATTCTATGCTCCATATCTGAAACAGGTGATAGACAGGTTAGAGAATAACAACGCCCAGAGGGAATATTACCTCACAGATGTTATAAAACTCCTCAACCAAATGGGAAAAGAAGTTTATGCACTCCTGGTTCCAGATTATACCCAATTTATAGGAGTAAATGACAGATGGAATCTGTCAAAAGTAGAAAACATCCTGAGAATGAAATACTTACAGTTCTGGTCTTATGCAGGAGTTACATTTCACAATCCAGAAACTGTTTACATAGAGTTTGACGTGGAGTTTTCTCCAGATGTTGAAATTTACCAAAATGTTGTTTTAAAAGGGAAAACTTCAATAGGCGAAGACTCAGTAATAGAAGAAAACTCTGTGATAAAAAACTCAAAAATAGGAAGAAATGTAAAAATTCTAACTGGTTCTGTAATTGAAAACTCAGTAATTGAAGACAATGCAGTAATTGGCCCCTATGCGCGAATAAGAGATAATACAGTTATAAAACAAGGTGTGCAGATAGGAAATTTCGTTGAAGTTAAAAAATCTGTAATAGGAGAAAATACATCAGCAAAGCATTTGACATATATAGGTGATGCTGAAGTGGGAAAAGATGTAAATATTGGAGCTGGAACAATAACCTGTAATTATGACGGTTTCAAAAAACACAAGACTGTGATAAAAGACAGAGCATTTATAGGCAGTGACACAATGCTTGTGGCTCCGATTACTGTAGGTGAAGAGGCTATTACAGGGTCTGGTTCTGTTGTTACAAAAGATGTTCCTGATAAAGCTCTTGCCGTAGAAAGAGCATCCTTAAAAATTATTGAAAATTATGCAGAAAAGAGGAAGAAGAAAAAAAATGATTAAGAAAGTATTACTGTTTTTGTTATTGTTTGCAGTTGTTTCTTATGGAAAAGAAAGTGATTTAAAGCTTTTTGACAAAGTTGTTATTGTTGTAAATGGTCAGCCAGTTTTAAAGTCGGAAGTTGAACTTGCAATGGGATGGTTTGGAATAAAAGACAAGAAGGAAGCAGCGAAAAAGTTAATAGACCAGATTTTAGTAGCCCAGGCAGCTGAAAAATCAGGTATAAGAGTTTCTCCTGCCGAAGTAGAAGAAGCCATTTTAAGGATAGCTAAAGCCAATAAATTAAATTCTGTGGAAGAATTTAGAAAAAAATTGGAAGAGCAGAACATATCTTTTACAGAGTTTAAAGACCTAATAAAAAGAGAGCTTCTTATTCAAAGATACGTTCAAGTTCATATTAGGCGGATGTTGTTTGGGGGAATAAAAGAGGGTAAAGAAGTAACTTTTAGAACTGTAAGAATAATATTCTTATCCACAAAAGATAAAAAATTTAAAGAAAAATACCAGTTTTTAAAAGAACACCTGAACCAGAAAAATTTTTCAGAGTTTGCAAAAAAATATTCAGAAGACCCTATAACAGCAGAAAAGGGAGGTCTATTAGGTGAGGTAAAAAAAGGAGACCTGATAAAGAAACTTGACACACCTATATGGGAAAGGAAAGTTGGTGAGATATTTGAAGTTACCACAGATAATGGGGTTTATTTCGTTTATGTAGTTTCCGAAGAAAGGAAAATAGTCAATCAGCAGCCAACAGGAAAAGAGATATCCGAAAAACTAAAAAAGGAATATGAAATTCAGTTAAACAAGTTAAGAGAAAAGGCGGTAATAGAATATCTTGATAAATCCTACATGTGAGGTTTAAGGTTGATAAAAGAGTTCATAAAAAAAGTGACTTCAGGAGTAAACCTATCAAGAGAAGAAACACAAGAGCTGTTCTCCATACTGATGAATGGGCAGGCAACAGATGCCCAGATAGGTGCTGTTCTTACAGGGCTTAAGATGAAAGGTGAAACGGTGGAGGAGATTTCTGCAGCAGCATCAGTTATGAAAAGGGAAGCTGTTAAAGTTCCTGTAAAAGACAGGTCAAAACTTGTTGATACGTGCGGGACAGGAGGAGATAGAGTAAACACATTTAACGTATCAACAATAACAGCATTTGTTGTTGCAGGAGCAGGAGCAAAGGTTGCAAAACATGGAAATCGTTCTGTTTCCTCCAAGTGTGGCAGTGCAGATATTATGGAGGCTTTAGGTATTAACATAGAAATGCCACCAGAAACAGCAGCAGAAGCCATAGAAAAAATAGGGCTTGCTTTTCTGTTTGCTCCTATTTATCACCCTGCAATGAAGAATGTGATAAGACAGAGAAGAGAAATAGGAATAAGGACGATATTCAACATACTGGGGCCTCTATCAAATCCCGCTGATGCAAAATTTCAGCTTATGGGGGTATATGACAGTAACCTTATTGAACCTATCACGAAAGTTCTGCCAAACCTTGGTGTGGAAAGAGCATATGTGGTTCATGGGAAAGAAGGTTTAGACGAGGTATCCATTGTTGGAGAAACTGTTGTTGGAGAGCTGAATAATAATGAAATAAACATGTATACAGTAAAACCTGAAGATTTTGGTCTAAGAAGAGCCTCATTAGAGGACATAAAAGGGGGAGACCTTGAGCATAACCTGAACATAGCCCTAAACATTCTCAAAGGAAAGGATTATTCTCCTAAAACAGATTTCGTTGTGATAAATTCAGCTTTTGCCCTAAAAGTATCTGGTATTGTAAATACTATACAGGAGGGGATTGAACTATCCAGAGAAACCATTTATTCTAAAAAGGCTTACCATGTTCTTGAACATTTGAGAGACTTCAGCAAAGGAGGGAAATAATGGAAATTATTGTTTACGGTATAGGATTTTTAATATTGATTGTTTTGTTTATAGTTATGTTTATTCTTGGCTACAGAGAAGCTCTCAAATACAAGGTAGAGAACCCATTTATTATTGAAAATCATATGGTGGGAGAAGGTTGGGAAAATGATACATTTGTTGAATACGAAAAAATTATAGACATATTAGGGAGGGAACCATCAGACGATGAGATGAGAATATTTTTAGGTCTTGTTGAAGAGGGATATCATGGAGAAACATTACTGAAAAAATTTTTAGAAGAAATTAATAAACATAAACATCACTAAGGAGGAGATGTATGGCTTGCAAGGAGCTTGAGGGAAAACTGGCATTTATCACAGGAGGGAGTAGAGGAATAGGAAGGGCTATTGCCCTGAAGTTAGCACAGATGGGAGCAGATGTTATTATTAACTATTATAAGAATAAAGAAAAAGCAGAAGAAACTGTTAGAGAGATAGAAGAAAAGGGAGTAAAGGGATACGCTATACAGGGAGATTTTGGAAACAAAGAAGACATAGACAGGGTTTTTGACGAGATAAAAGAAAAGTTTGGTTATTTGGATATATTCGTTAGTAATGCTGTTGCATCTGGAAGAGAAGTTGTTGGAGGATTTGCTCCATTTTTAAGGCTAAGGGAAAAAGGAACGAGAAGAATATTTGACATAACTGTTATGGGATTTATATGGTCAACCCAGAGAGCTGTTAAGCTGATGGACGGCAGAGAAGGAAAAATTATTGCTATATCTTCAACAGGAACAAAAGATTACATGCCTAACTATGCCATACACGGAGCTGCAAAATCTGCCCTTGAAGCATTAGTGAGATATGCTGCCGTTGAGTTCGGTCCAAAGGGTATAAACGTTAATACAGTCTCTGGAGGACCTATAGACACAGAAGCGATACAGCTTTTCCCTAACTATGAAGAGGTGAAAGAAGGAACTATCAAACTAACTCCTCTTGGGAGAATGGGTATGCCTGAAGATATTGCAGGTGTTGTTGGTTTCCTTTGCACTCCAGATGCTAAATGGATACAGGGACAGACAATTGTCGTTGATGGAGGTCTATCTTTAGTTAGGGGGCGTTAATTTTCAATAACGCCCTTTCCTATCATATTGGACAAATGTCCAAAAAACATAGATACTTCATTTATCATATTGTAGAATTCTTTGTTAGATGTTTTTAGCTTAGTAGGATTTTCTATAAACTCATCTATTTCTAACAGAAGCTCTCCTAGCGCATCAATAATGTGTCTGTTTCCTAATATAAGATTGTCTAAAAAAATAGGAATTTCAGATTCTATGTTTGGAAGTGTGAACATAATCCAGGCAACAGTTTCTGAGGATAATACTGATACTGTTCTCAATGTTTCTATATCAGACACATATGCTGAATTTTTTATCAGGTTTGTGGTTTTTTTTAGACTAACAGAGAATTTGTCAAATATATAAGCTCCATCTTTTGTAGAGATTTTATTCTTGCTTTTTAAAAGCTTTTCTACCTTTTTTTTGTTGTCTATTACATAATTCTCAAGGTCACCTATCAAGTAATAGACGTATATGTTGTCTTCCATTTAATCCTTTGTCAAATATTTACTTATCATATTTTTTATTTTCATCATAGTTTTTGTGTGGATTTGAGAAATTCTTGACTCTGTAAGCCCTAAAATTTCTCCTATTTCTTTCATAGATAGTTCTTCATAGTAATACAGAGTTATTACTAATCTTTCTCTATCTTTCAATTTAGAAATTATATCAGAAATAATCCTTTTCAACTCCTCTTCTTCCACAAATTTGTCGGGAGTATCGTCGTTTACAGATATAATCTGCCACAGGCTTGTGGAACTTTCTTCATCTATTCCCACTTTAGTATCTATTGATATAAGACCACTGTTTGATATTTTTTCTGCATACTTCATGTATTCTTCAACATCCATCCCTAAATATTCAGCTATTTCCTCTGGTTTTGCTTCTCTTCCTAACTTTTGTTCCACTTCTAATATGGCAGTTTCTATGTGTCTTGCTTTCTGTCTTATATTTCTTGGTATCCAGTCAAGCTTTCTCAGACTGTCAATTATGTGTCCTCTTATTCTTATTTCTGCGTATGTTGAAAGCTTTACTCCCTTTGATGGGTCGTATTTATTAATCGCATCTATCAATCCTAAAACTCCTGTGTTTATAAGGTCTTCTTCTGTTACTGTTGGAGGAAGGTTTTCCTGTTTTATTGACTGGACTATGTAATGTATTTTTGGAAGAAATTCCATAATAATTTCATTTCTCTCTTTGTTTGAAACTTTCATAGTTTCTCCTCCTTACTCTACTTTCAAATTTTTAAGATTTCTGAGAAATCGGTTCCAAAAGCTTTCTTTTTTCGGGGGAATTTTCCCTTCAATAATATATCTTGCTATATGTTCTACATCTATGCTGTATGGAGATTTTGGATGTTTTGCAGACAGAATGTATCTGTCTTTAACAGATTCTGACAGGTTTTTATCTTTTCTCAGGGAACCATAATACTTTATCGTTTTTCCTGTAAACTCTCTTAGTATGTTATTCATTCCCCTGTGTATTTTTTCTGCTTCCTGCTCATCATTGACGAAATTAACTACCAATCCTGCTTCTAAGTGTTCAGGTTTATTTGTAAGGATTATTCTGGAGATAGCATATGAGTCTGCTAATGCTGTAGGGTCAGGGGTTGTTATAACGATGGTTTTGTCTGCTGCAAGACAGAAGTTTATAACATTTTCTGATATACCTGCAGAGGTATCTATTAACATAATGTCAAACTTGTAATAAATCTCTTGAAGGGCATTTAGTATCTGTATCTGTTTTTCTTTTGATAGGTTTGCTAATTCCTCAAATCCAGATGATGCTGGAATAAACTTAATGCCGTATTTTGATTCCCATATTATTTCGTTAATATTTTTCTCCCCTGATAGAAGATGCAGTAGGTTGTATTTAGGTCTTTCTCCAAGGATTATATCTACGTTTGCAAGGGCAAGGTCTGCATCAAGTATAAGAACTGTTTTTCCTAATTTTTGGAGCTGGTATGCAAGATTTACGGTAAAACTTGTTTTTCCAACTCCACCTTTCCCAGAGGTTATAGAGATAACCTGAAAATCAAAAGGTCTTATACTTTTAGCCATATCCCTTAGCATTTGAGCCTGGTCTTTCATCGGCTTTCTACCTCAAAAATTCCGTTTAATACCTGATAGGATTCAACAATATCTTTAGGAACGTTTAAACCATTGGTTATATAACTAATTTTGTAGTCATAATTAGACAGAACAAAATAAAGGGGTATCTGGTTTTCTATCTCGTCTATTTTTGTAAGTATTAAATGATGAATTCTAAATTTACTGAAGTAATTTATATCTTTATTTATCAGGCTTTCCTTTTTAGTTAGAGGAACAGTTAAAATGTTTTCTGCTTGTGGGCTTGATGTGATAAAGGTTAGGAGTTTTTCAACTTCGTCAAGGTCTTTTATGTTTCCAGGGGTATCAAATAAGATGTGTTCAAATTCTTCAAAGGAATCTTTATACATAATGAGGTCTTTTTCGTCTTTTATCATAAAAAATGGTATCTGCATTATTTCTGCAAATGTTTTCAGACTTTCAGAACCTCCGATTTTGTAAAAGTCAAAAGAGGCAACAGCTATTTTTTTCTCTCTGTTGAATTTTAGTATGGCTGCTAACTTTGCTACAGTGGTACTTTTACCAGAAGAAACGTTTCCCAAAACATTGATAAACTTTTTTCTTAAAGGGTTTGTCTCTATTTTTGTTAAAACATCTACACTGTTGATTTTTTCAATAATAGGTAGATAGATGTCTGAGATTTCATCCTGTATTTCTGATAGAAATTTTCCGCTGAGTTTTGAATCTTTTATTTTTATGAGAAGATTTATAATCTTTTCTAAAGAGCTAATGTCCTCTTTTCTGCTAAATTTTGATTTGAATTGCTCAAATAGCTTGTCTTTTATTTCTGTTTTTTTCTTTTCAGGAGATGCAGCAAGTATTTCAAAACTACCTTCTGTTTCTTTGATAGACAGAATTATTGCATTTTCTCCTAACTCTTCTCTTATTAGCATCCACCCTTTTTGTAAATTGTCAACCAAGTATTTTTTCATTTTCATTTTTTTCCCCCTGTTGCTTTTATATTTAGCAATTAATGTGCCAATTTGTATAGTGATTGTGCTGTATGTGTTTCTTGGACAGGAAACTTTATAGATGCATAATTTTTACTGCACTTATGGGATGTAAATGATAACTGTTGCTACAGAATAATTTTTTTCGTGAGATATAGAAAGTGTATATTTTATGCGGTTTAAAATAGATTTAATTTGATTATCAGTAAGGTGCAGTAAAATTTCTGCAGGTTTGCCCTGTTTTCCTGTAATTTCTATTAATTTTGGTGATATATTAATAGTAAATCCCTGATAGAAAGCCTTGATAAATGCTTCTTTTGCAGCAAATCTTGCTGCAAGACAGGAGATGTAATCTTTTTTTCCTTTGCAGTATTTAATTTCCTTTTCAGTATATATCCTTGATAGAAATCTACCACCAAATCTTTCAACAGCTTCTTTTATTCTTTTGTTTTCAACTATGTCTATTCCTGTATATATTTCCATCTTTTTATTATCACCTCTGCTATCTCTTCAGGGGTTTTACCATCAACTTTTATGTGTTCATCAGCCATTCTGTAGATTTTTTTTCTTTCTTCAAACAGTTTTTTTATTTTTTCGTATGGTTGCTGTAACAATGGTCTGTCTGTATCATTTTTTGTTCTTTCCAAAATAGTTTTTATAGAGGCATCTAACCAGATTACCAGTCCTGTCTGTTTCATTTTCTTCATGTTTTCAGCATCTGCTCCTAATCCTCCCCCTGTTGATACAACGAGGTTTTTTTTACTTGTTATCTCATTAAGAGTTTCCTTTTCTTTAGCACGGAAGTATTGTTCTCCTTTTTCTTTAAAGATCTCTCTTATTTTTTTTCTTTCTTTTTCTTCAATTAACTGGTCAACATCAATAAAGTCCATTCCTGTTTTTTTGGACACGATTTTTCCTACTGTGGACTTTCCACTTCCCATAAAACCAACAAGATAGATATTTCCCATTGTTATCCTCTAAAACTTATAATAATAAATGCTGAAATTAAAATTAAAAAACTAAAAGTGGCATAGACAAAGGAACGGATAATACACAGCCCGAATAAAAATCTATTTGCTAAAACATTAACTGAGAAGGAAAAGACAACAGAAAGTATGAACAGTATTAAAGGATGTAAAAGGTCTATGAAAATACCTGCTGTTGTTAGAAAAAATATGTGTATGATACACCCTGCAAGCAAAATGGTAATATTTTTTAACAGCCTCATAAGAAAATAATTTTAGAGGAATTAAGATGAAAATAAAAGTTAAAGTAAAACCAAATGCAAGAAAAGAGGAAATTAAAAAGATTTCAGAAGACATGTATGAAGTAAAAGTAACAGTAGTGCCTGAAAAGGGAAAAGCAAATAAAAAGGTAATTGAAGTTTTGTCTAAATATTTTAATGTCTCCAAGTCTCGTATAAAGTTGGTTAAAGGGGAAAAATCTAAGGAAAAACTATTTGAGATAGAAGGTCTATAGTATAAGCATTGCATCCCCGTAAGAGAAAAATCTGTATCTTTTTTTGACTGCTTCATTGTAAGCTTTGAGTATAAATTCTTTTCCTGCAAATGCTGAAACAAGTAAAATCAGTGTTGATTTTGGCAGGTGAAAGTTTGTTATGAGTGTATCTACAATTTTGAAGTTAAAAGGCGGATATATAAATATGTTGCTTGTGCCTTCTGTTTTTCCTGTTTTTCCATAGGTTTCAAGAGCTCTTACAACAGTAGTGCCAACAGCAATGACTCTGTTTCCCTTCTTTTTTGTTTGCTTTATCAGATTAACAGTCTCTTCAGGTATCTGGTAAAACTCTTCGTGCATTTTGTGTTTTGTAATGTCTTCTACTTTTATAGGCTGAAATGTTCCCAGCCCAACGTGCAGTGTAACAAATGCCTTCTTTATTCCCATTTTTGTCAATCTATCTAACAGCTCTTCAGTAAAGTGAAGTCCAGCCGTTGGTGATGCCACGGCTCCTTCTTTTTTTGCAAAAACTGTCTGATAAAGCTCTCTATCTATATCTCTGTCTTCCCTGTTTATGTAAGGAGGCAGTGGTATGTGTCCGTATCTGTGTATATCCCTGTTTACATCATCACTCAGCAGTTTAACTACTGCCTTTCCATCCTCTTTTTTTTCTATAAGTTCAGCGCTGAAACCTTCACTTATAATAATCTCCTGACCTTCCTTTAATCTCTTTACATTTTTTATCAGAGCTTCCCACAGATTTTCTTTAATCTGTTTTAGGAGGAAAACCTCTATTTTTGCTCCTGTTTTTTTTCTTCCTAAAAGTCTTGCAGGAATTACCTTTGTGTCGTTGAGAACTAAGAGGTCTCCTTCTCTTAGATATTCTGTTATATCTCTGAATATTCTGTGGGATATCGTTTTATTTTTCCTGTCTAAAACCATAAGCCTGCACATATCCCGTGGCTGAACTGGATACTTTGCTATTAGCTCCTGTGGAAGATGGTAATCAAAGTCTGATAGTTTAATCATCTGCTTATCTTGGAAAGGATAATAAAGATTAGT
>Ga0256833_1000269_pt1 | contig 41206 bp, 41 predicted proteins | sample 356284metaG_FD_190535 | JGI IMG/M metagenome (GOLD analysis project Ga0256833, IMG submission 190535) | Hydrothermal vent microbial communities from Mid Atlantic Ridge, Atlantic Ocean - 356-284 | ecosystem: Environmental > Aquatic > Marine > Hydrothermal vents | place: Atlantic Ocean: Mid... | reverse complement strand
ACTCTTGGAGCTATTACAGGTGCATTAAGAGGTGGTTTTCCTTCTGGCTCTGTTTAAAACTGTTTTTTTATTTTATTCATATAAAAATTATTTTTACACTATAGGCATAAATATTTTTATTATACTAAAAGAAAAAAGTCTTCCTAAATTACGACTTATATTCTATAAATAATTTTTTGCTCTCTATAGCAACTATTCTATCTAAAACTTCTTTATTAATTCCTGTCATACCTTCCAATGCTTTTATATACATATTTATATATCCTTCTACAATTACTGCTAGAATAGCATTTGTTATCCTGTTAAAAGCTAAAGATATTTTTAAAGCTAAATCTTTATCAAAATTTTCAAATGTTTTTTTCATAAATTCTTCTTGAAATTTTCCCATCATAGCAACCATATATTTATTATCAACTTTTCTATGAATATGTGCTAATCCAACATACCATTGTTTCGTCCAAAACTTTTCGTTTAGTTTTCCACTTATTATATCCAAATACCAATCTGTTAATGTTTTTTCTAATTTTTCCCTTTCCCCTTTATATGGAATAGAAGCAGTCTTATCAAATTTGAATATGCTATCATAAAAAATTTTTACTAACTCATCTGTCCATTGGGAAAAAATATCTCTATACTTATTTAGTAGTTCAAAATCTGACTTTGAAAGATTATTTAAATTAGCAGAACTTTCAAGAACTAATTTAATAGAGTTTATCATTTTTTCCTCCTATAGAAAGATTTTTTCAATTTTATCAATAAAACTTAAAGATTTAATAAAAAAATTGTGAAATCAATTTATAAAATTGTGAAACAATTTATAAAATTATGAAATAATTAAAAGAAACTATGAAACATTTGTTAATTATCTTTTTAGTATCTAAACTTTGAAAGTTTGTAATCTATGTTATCAAACTTGTTTAATATATTGTTAAAATAAATAAAAAAGGTTAGTTGAATATTTGTCTATGGAGGTTTGAAATAAGATGATAAAACTATATATACAAAAGTTTGGAGAGTATGAATTTAATGATGGAATTACTATAAAAGATATACTGAATAGATTAAAAGAAGATGGAAAAAAAGTTAAAAATATAATAGGTGGTGTTTTAAATGGAAAGGTAATAGATATACACACTCCTATTAAAGAAAATGGAGAGCTTAAGCTAATAACAAAGAAAGATAAAGAAAGTTTAGAATTACTTAGACACTCACTTGCACATATAATGGCACAGGCTTTAAAAGAGTTATATGGAGATAAAAATGTCCATTTAGGTATAGGTCCAACAACAGAAAACGGTTTTTACTACGATGTAGAAGTAGAGGGAAAAAGAATTAGCGAAGAAGATTTACCAGTAATAGAAGAAAAGATGAAAGAAATTATTAATAGGAACTGTGAAATTGTTAGAGAAGAATTACCAAGAGAAGAGGCTATTAAGTTTTTTGAGGATAAAAAAGAGATTTATAAGGTAGATATAATCAAACATCAAATTCCTGAAGGTGAACCTATATCTATTTATAAACAGTGTGATTTTGTAGATTTATGTAGAGGTCCACATATACCTTCTACAGGTGAAGCTGGAGCTTTTAAACTAGTATCACTTGCAGGAGCTTACTGGAGAGGTAAAGAGGGAAATCCGATGCTGCAAAGAATATATGGAGTGGCTTTCTGGACAGAAAAGGAATTAAAGAAATATCTTCATATGTTAGAAGAAGCTAAAAAGAGAGACCACAGAAAGATAGGTAAAGAGTTAGAGTTATTCATAATAGATGAAGATGTAGGAGCAGGATTGGTTCTATGGTTGCCTAAGGGAGCTATCATAAGAAATGAGATAGAAAATGAATGGAAAAAGGAGCATATAAAGAGAGGTTATCAGCTTGTTTATACTCCACATGTTGGAAGGGAAAATTTATGGAAAACGAGTGGACATTTAGATTTTTACAGGGAAAATATGTTTCCTGAAATGCAGATAGAGGAAGATGGATACTTTGTAAAACCTATGAACTGTCCTTTCCATGTTCAGATATACAAATCTAAACAGAGAAGTTATAAAGAGTTGCCTATAAGACTTGCAGAGTTGGGAACAGTTTACAGATATGAAAGAAGTGGAGTTTTACACGGTTTAATGAGAGTTAGAGGATTTACTCAAGATGATGCCCATATTATATGTACAGAGGAGCAAGTTGAAAATGAAATAAAAGGAGTTTTAAATCTAGTTTTAGACACTTTAAAATCTTACGGTTTCAATGAGTTTCAAATATTCCTGTCAACAAGACCTGAAAAGTCTGTAGGTGATGATAGAATGTGGGAGGTTGCAACGAACTCATTAAAGAAAGCGATAGAAGATGTAGGTTTAGACTACGATATAGATGAAGGTGGTGGAGCATTTTACGGTCCTAAAATAGATGTCAAGATTAAAGATGCTATAGGTAGAATGTGGCAATGCTCAACAATTCAGTTTGATTTTAATCTACCAGAAAGATTTGACATGTATTACATAGGTGAAGATAACAAAAAACACAGACCTTATATGATACACAGAGCTATATTTGGCTCTATAGAAAGATTTATAGGCGTTTTACTAGAACATTATGCAGGATTACTTCCTTTATGGTTAGCACCTATTCAAGCACGAGTTATTCCTATATCAGATGCTCATTTACCGTATGCTAGAGAAGTTAAGAAAAAGTTAAGCGAAGCAGGTTTAAGGGTTGATGTGGATGAAAGAAATGAGAGAATGAACAAAAAAATTAGAGATGCTGAGCTCCAAAAAATTCCTTATATGTTAGTAGTTGGTGATAAAGAATGGCAAACTGGAACAGTTTCTGTTAGAACTAAGAAAAAAGGTAATATTGGAGTTTATACTATAGATGAGTTTATAAATAAAACCAGAAAACTTATAGAAGAAAAATCCACAGAGCTTTAAAAGTTTTATTTCTCTTTTCTTTTTACAAATATTAGGGAAATGTGAACTACTACCGATTAAAATCGGCAGCTTCTGTAGGGGTTTGTCGCTTAATGCGACCTTACCCTACACAGGTGGTCACCACACCTTGCTACCGCTATCTGACAGAAAATTTACCTGCCAGACTCACGGCTACTTTCTCTTTTTATTGTTTCGTTTTTCTTCTTTTCATATCCCGTTTAGTTTTCGTTGCAACCCTTTTAGGGCAACGGGATATGTTGAAAATTATTTTAAAAAGAATTTTAAAAATGTCAAGCGGCTGTATCCCAGTTTTAAAAAACAGGGTTTTAGCTGCTTATTTATCTATAAAATTTGGTTAACAAAGGAAGAAAAGAAGGAAATTATTTCAATAAATCAAAATGTAAAGGAATTTTGAAAGAGAAACGGAAAAGATAGATTACATTCATTATTAAGAGATAAATTAGCAAGTTTAAGGATGAGCTTATATCTACAGTTTTTAGAATTCTTTATAAGAAAAATATTTAGTATAAGGATTATTTTATTTCAGTATTGTTATTAACTTTTTAGAATATCAATTAATTTTTATCTTTGTATTAAAGGTCTATGTTTTTATCATTAAATAAAGGAGGTCTTTAAATAATTTTCCATTTTGGTATTGATATAAATCTATACTAGCTATAGTCTATGCTAGATGGAATTTGTTATTTACTTATTTACTAAATACCAACTGATACACTTGATAAAAAATAAAAAAAAACATATGATAAAATTTAGTAATTAAAATTTAAATTTTTGGAGGTTTTAAATCATGAAAAAAGTACTAAAAGTAGGGTCTGTTTTAGGTTTATCTGCAGTTCTGTTTGCCTCTTGTGCAACGAAAGGTGATTTAGAAAACTTAAAAGCTGAAATGGAGCAAAAAATAAACGCAATTGATGGGAAAATAGAAAAATTATCTAACATGGCTAACAAATCAGCTGCGGACCAAGAAGCTAGAAATCAAATTCAGGAGGTTAAATCAGAATTATCTACTTTAAAAGGAAAAGTAGATGAAAACTCTCAAAAAATTGATACAGTTAACGCTAAAGTTGATGAGTTAAGCCAAAAGATAGATACTCTCTCTAACAATGTTAACGAGCTCTTAGAGAAAAAATATAGAAAATAATTGTTCATCTAGTTTTGAGAGGGGGATTATTTTCTCCCCCTTAACCATCACAATCTCCAAAATTTTTATTGAAAAAAATGTCAAAGGCATATATAGACAGAATTAATGTTTTTGGTTTTAAATCTTACGGTTCTAGAAAACTAACAATTCCTTTAGGTGAAGGTTTTATAGGAATAGTAGGACCTAATGGCTCTGGAAAAAGTAATATAGGAGATGCAATAGTTTTTGCATTAGGTTTAGCCACTGCAAAATCTATGAGAGCTTTGAAATTAACTGACCTGATTTTTTCTTCAAAAGGAAAAACTGCTCCATATGCAGAAGTTGAAATTGTGTTTAAAAATAATGGAGCATTTCCTTTAAATACAGAGGAGGTATCAATTTACAGAAGGGTAGATTTAAATGGTAAATCTACTTATAAAATAAATGGACGAACAGCCAAGTATTATGAAGTGGAGGAATTACTATCTGAAGCAGGGATACCTAGACAAGCTTATAACATAATAACTCAGGGGGATATATTTAGATTTATTAAAATGACACCTTATGAAAGAAGGGAGCTTTTAAGTGAGCTTGCTGGTATAAATGAGTATGAAGAAAAGAAAGAGAGTGCTATAAATGACCTTAAAGAGATAGAAGAAAAATTAAATTCTTCAAAGTTGGTTTTAAAAGAGATAAAAGCTCAGTTAAAGAGAATTGAGGAAGAAAAAGAAAGTGCAGAAAAAGCAAAATATTTAGAAGAAAAAATAAAATTTCTACAGACAAAGCTAAAGGGTGTAAAACTGTTTAATCTAATAAGAGATAAAGAGGAATATATAAAGGAGCTAAAAAACATTGAAAATAAACTTAGTGCCTACTTTAAAGAAAGGGAACATCTAAGGATTTCACAAAGAGAAACTATAGAAAAAATTAAACAGTTGGAAAGTTTATTGGAGGAAATTCAAAAGGAGCTTTTACCTTTTAAAGAGAAGGAAGGTTATATAAACGCAGATATAAATAATTTAAAAATAAAGAAAGAAGATTTATTAAAGCAAAAGGAAAAATTAATTTCTGAAATGGAAAGGTATATAAAAGAAAAGGATAGTATAGAAAAGGAAAAACAGGAATTAAAGGAAAAATTAAAAAATTTAAATGAAGAACTTAAAAGAATTGATGAGTTATTGAAAGAAAATGAAAAACTATTAAACGAGAAATCAGAGGAAATAAAAAGTTATGAAGAAGATGGAGAAGATTTACAACAGAAACTTATTGAATTAGAGAAAAAAGAAAAATCTCTTAAAGAAAAAGAAAGTTTAAAAGAAAGAGAAAAAATTCATATAGAGCTTGAATTATCTAAACTTGATGAAAAAGAGAAAAGTTATAAAAAGGAATTAGTCTCTCTTAAAGAGAAATTGAAAAAATTAAAACAGTCTTCACTGAATATTGAAAATTTTGCCGAAATTCAAGAAAAAAGAATAAAAAGTTTAAACAATGAATTAAAGAGATTAAAGGTAAGAAAAGAAATTTTAGATAAAAGATTAATCTCTTTAAGAGAAAAGAAAGAAAAATTATTCCATAAGTTAGCTGAAGTTTTAGCTAAACTTTCCAGCTTAAAAGAAGACAAAATATCTTCCTTTTTAAAGGATATTGAAGGAGTATACGGTTCTGTAGCTGAATTAATTACAGTTAAGGACAATGAGCTGATTAAAGCTATAGAAGTTGCTGGTGGAGGAAGATTAAAGAATATAGTTGTTAAGGATGATAGAGTTGCAGAAAGATGTATAAGGTTTTTAAAAGAAAAAAAATTAGGTAAAGCAAGTTTTATCCCTTTAAATAGAGTAAGAGTATCCCAACCAATAAAACCACCTTTGAAAAGTGGAGTTTTAGGTCTAGCTATTGATTTTATAGATTATCCCAGGGAAATAGAGAAAGCTATTTTTTATGTCTTTGGAGATACTTTAATTGTTGAAGACTTTGAAACTGCTAGAAATGTAGGTATAGGAATATTTAGAATGACAACTGTTGATGGAGATTTATTCGAAAAAAGTGGAGTTATAACAGGTGGTTCTGAAAAGAATAAAGAAGGGGCTTTACTTAACAAAAATATTTTAGAAAAAGAGAAATCAGATATAGAAAAAGAAGAAGAAAAATTAAAATTAGAGGAAGAAACAATAGAGGAAGAGCTAAAACAGATAGATGAAAGGGTAAAGCAAAGGGAAATAGAACTGTTAAAACTTGAAACGGAAATAAAAAGTTCGTTAGAAAGATACAATGAGCTTAAGGAAGAAATAAATTTTATAGAAAATAGAATTGAGTTTTTAGATAGAGAGTTAGGTAATATATTACAAAAAAGATTAACTGAAGAGGAAAGATTAGAAAGCTTAAATAGAGAGCTAAAAGATATAAAAGAAGGTTTATCTAAAATTGAAAAAGATAAGAGAGAGTTATTGGAAAGTTTAGAAAAAAAAGGTTTAAAAAAGATAAAAAAAGAATGGGAAGATATATTAAATAAGGTTTACAGAATAAGAGAACAAAAGAACAGTTTAATTTCTCAGATAGAGAAATATGAAGAAATTTTAAAGGTAAATTTAGATGAAAACATAAAGAAGATAAATCTAAAACTGGAAGAATTAGTTTCCAATATTAAAAATATAGAAAATCAGATTGAAGAAATTGAAAAAAATATTCACACTTTACAGGAGGAGCTTTTAAAGTTAGGAGAAAAATTTAAGGAAAAAGAAGTGGAAAGTAAAAATACTCATATAAACATAAGTAAGTTGAGAAAACATCTATCCGATTTAAGAAAAAGGGAAGATGAAATAAATAAACAGATAACATTCCTTCTGGAAGATAAAGGAAAACTTGAGCAAAAGGTAGAGGATATAGAAAATGAAATTTACATACTACAAAGGGAGCAAAACATAGAACCAATAGATGAGGATATAAAATTAATACAGAACGAGTTAAATAGATATATTTCTGAAAGGGAAAAGTTAGGGGCAATAAATGAGAGAGCCTTAGAAGACTATAAGGTAATAAAAAATAGGTATGAGGAGTTAAAGAGTAAAGTTCAAAAATTAGAAGAAGAAAAGAATAGAATAGAAGAGCTAATTAATGAGCTTGAAGATAAAAAAGAAAAGGCATTTTTAGAGGTTTTTAACAAAGTAAATAAAAATTTAAAAGCTATTTTTAAGGAGTTATCACCTTCAGGGAAAGCTTATTTAGAGCTAGAAAATGAAAAAACTCCTTTAGATGGAGGAGTATTCTTGAAAGCAAGACCTAGAGGAAAGGATGTTAAAAGATTAGAGATAATGTCTGGAGGAGAGAAAACACTAACGGCTTTAGCCTTTTTATTTGCAGTTCAGCAGTATAAACCTGCACCTTTCTATTATTTTGATGAAGTAGATGCCCATCTAGACGATGCAAATGCTAGGAAAATAGGACAACTTATGAAAAAGTTTTCAAAAGAGGCACAGTTTATAGTTGTAACGTTGAGGGATACTTTAGCACATTTTTCGGACAGATTAATCGGTGTTTCTTCAAGGGAAGGTATATCCCAAATCTACACTTTAGAGGTCAGTGAACTTTTAGGTGATACATCAGAAATAAAAGTATAAAATTATTAAAATTTTATTTTTATCCGGAGGATAAGAATGAAAAAAGATTATTTAATTCCTGAAGATTTATACTATACAAAAGAGCATACATGGGTTAAAGTTGAAGAAAATTTGGCAGTAGTAGGCATAACAGACTATGGACAAGACCAACTAGGAACAATAGTTTATGTAGAATTACCACAGAAAGGAGATTTTGTAGATGCAGGAGATAAAGTTATATCTGTAGAAAGTTTAAAAGCTACAGTTGAAATATTTTCTCCACTAACAGGGAAGATAACTGATATAAATGAAGAACTCAATGATGAACCAGATTTAATAAATTCTGAACCATATACTTCAGGTTGGCTTTATGAATTAGAATTAAAGGACCCATCTGAAATAGAAGATTTGTTAACTGCAGAAGACTATAAAACCTATCTAGAGGAATTAGATGAAGAAAATATAGATGATGATGACGAAGATTAAATAGGAAATTATCATAGTGAATACACAATAACAAAATTTAATATAAATTTTCTTTTTGAAAAATATTTCTTATAATTATTGGCATTAATTACGGTTAGAAGCTAGAGGAAAGAGAAAATGAAACAGAAAATAGGAAAGATAATAACATCTGTTGTAATTTCTGGAGCTTTATTCAATTTAACTTTAGCTTGTAATTCAGGGGAGGAATGCTTTAAGAAAGGATTTGAGTTATACAATGCTGGAAAGAAAAAAGAGGCTTATCAGTATGGTGTAAAATCATGTGAAAAGTTTAATTACGGTAAAGGTTGTTTTGGATTAGGATACCTTTATGAGCATGGAGACGGAGCTCCAAAAGATATGAATAAGGCACTAAGCTATTACAAAAAGGCTGCTTCAGGAGAAGAGAAACTCTGTGGTAGTGGTGATGGACAAGCTTGTTATGAGTTAGGTTATATGTATGAGCATGGATATGGTATTTCTAAAGACCCAAATAAAGCTAAAAAGTTATATCAAAAAGCTTGTAAGTTAGGGTATAAAAAAGGTTGCAAGTAAAAAAGTAGGAAATTTTATTTATTATTTTTATTCTTTTTTTTAGTTATATCAAAGTCTTCAGGTTTCACACTCTCTAGAAACTCTCTAAATGCTTTCAACTCTTCATCAATATCATCATTTTTAGTATTTACACTTTTAACCTGAGCTTCTAATTTATTAACAGTTTCTTCTAAATCCTTTACGTCCTTTATTTCCTCATCTTCTATATCTAATACTTTCTGAGTATCTTTAACTTCATTATTTTTAACATCTTCTATTTTTTGAATGTCCTTGATATTTATACTTTGGACAACATTTTCATCTAGATATATTGGAACATTAAATCTTAAAGCTATATTAATAGCATCACTTGGTCTTGCATCAACTTTTATTTCATTTCCATCTTTATCCTCTAAAACTATTTCAGCTATATATATGTTATTTTGCTTATCAATTACAGCTACATACTTAACACTTGCTCCTAAAGACTGAATTATTGATTTAATTAAATCATAAGTCATAGGTCTGGGAGTTTTTATACCAGCTTGATGCATAATTATACCTTCAGCTTCAGGTATACCTATCCATATTGGGAAAATTTGATTTTTGTTTTCTATATTTTCCAATAAAAGTATTGGAGAACCTGTAAAGCTGTCAGCTCCTATATTTCTAACTCTTACTTTTATCATAGCTTATCACCTCTCAAATTTGATAATCATATATATATATTTTATATTAAGAATGATATTAAATTTTTAATATTTTTCAACCCTTCCTAATTATAAAGTTAACTCCTTTTTTAATACTTGTGTATAACAAAATTCTTTATAACTTAAATCATTTTTTATTTAGAAAGATTAGATTTAACTATTTAAAATTTAAAACAGTTTTTGGAGGTAAGAATGGCTGATTTTAAACATGTATTTGTATGCTTACAGAGAAAACCACCGGGAATGCCTTCATGTGGAGCTAACGGCTCAGAGCAGGTATTTCAAAAGTTTCAAGAAGAATTAATGATGAAAAACTTATTTGATAAGATGGCTTTAACACCAACAGGATGTATGGGACCATGTATGTTTGGACCAACTGTAGTTGTTTATCCTGATGCAGTTTGGTACGGAAATGTAAAACCTGAAGATGTTCCAGAAATAATAGAAAAACATATTTTAGGTGGCGAACCTGTAGAAAGATTAATCACTTCAAAAGGAAAACCACCGGGAATGTTCTAATAAAAAATTATTTTTTTTCCTTTTTATTTTTTTTCCACTTCTTTTTTAACTCTAAAAATTCCTCAAAACTAATATTTTTTTTTATAGCCTTTAACATCATTAAATCATCCTCAGATAGATTTACTTTTTCTAATAAATCTTTTCTTTTGTAATAAGTCCTTTTTAGACTTTCCCATCTTCTCCAACTTTCTATAAGTTTATGATTTCCTGAGGTTAAAATAGAAGGGACTTCTAAACCTCTAAAATTAGCTGGTCTAGTGTAATTTGGATAACCTAAAAGCCCATCCGAAAAACTATCAACCTTTAAACTTTCTCTATCTCCAACTACCCCCGGTATTAATCTTATTACTGCATCAAGTATAACCAAAGCGGCAGGTTCTCCACCGGATAATATAAAATCTCCAATTGAAACTTCTTCATTTACAATTTTCTTAACTCTCTCATCAATACCTTCATATCTACCGCATATAATAAGTATTTCATCTTTTTCAGATAGCTCTCTTGCAAAATCTTGGTCAAACTTCCTTCCCCAAGGCTCTGTAATCAAGATATAAGGTTTATGTCCCTTACTAACTAAGTAATCGTAAGCTCTGAATATAGGTTCTGGTTTTAAAAGCATTCCGGGACCACCACCATACACTACATCATCTACAGTTTTATGTTTATCTGTAGCAAAATCCCTTATATTTATGGTTTCTATGCTAACAATTCCTCTTTTTATAGCTCTAGAGACTATACCTGTGTTTTTAAAACAATCAAAGAACTGTGGAAATATAGTAAATAAAAAAATTTTTTTCATAACTTCCTAACATTTTTATTATTTTCAACTATAGATTATAATACTAATTATCATCAAAAATTATTTATTATTAAACTATCGTATGAAAAGATAAAATTGCATCTGGAGTATAAAAAATTCTGCATAAAGTATTAAATTTACCTATATCTATTTAATGTCTATATCAGAGATTTATAAATAAAAATATTAACACTTTATCTTTAATTCATTTTAAATTAAACTTGCTATAAAGTCTTAATAACATAATTTCTACTATTATTAAGATTTTATACTAAATGATTATAAAATGGAGAACATAATAAAAGAAATGGATAATGTAAACTTCAAGAGTATAATAAAAGTATCTACTGAGGAAACACTTTTAGACATAAAAAGAAATGGATTTTTACCTGAAGATTTTGATATAGATAAATTTTCTGATGTTATTAAAAATGGAATTTTAATGGATAATCAATCTAAAAAAAGAACTTTTTATAAATTAGGTAGGGAATGTTACAACAATTATGTTCATTTTTATACATTAATAGATGCTATAGATTCTATAGAAGAGAGAGTCTTATCAGCTTTAAATTTTTGTTCTATAGAACTACTTGATTTTATTTGGAATTACTTTGAGTTTGTAAAAAACCAGATTGCATACGGTTATTTAATATCTATGGTAAATTCTGATAAAGTTTTAATCCGTAAAGAGCTAAAAACCGTCAAAGGCAAAAGCATAGAGCTAAAGGATTTATTGAGAGAGTATTTAATTTGGGCAAACAAGGTAAGTGAAGATATAAAGAAGTTAAGGGTTTCTCAAACATTTTACAAAGATTTCGTTCCTTTACTTAATATGAACAATAAAAAATTTTCAAAGTTTTTTAAAAATGAAGACTTATCAGCATTAAAAGATGTTCATAATAGACTTGTCAATACAGCTTTTATTATTTACACAGCAATATCACATAGGAAGTTTATAATTTTAACATTAGCCTATATGGAGTATATAAAGTTGATTAGTAAGTTTATATCTTTAGCTTCAGTAAATATAGCTGTAAAATACTCCGAAGAAACAAAAATTGACCCTTTAACTGGTGTTTTTAATAGGAGAGCTTTAGATATTATACTTCCATCCCAGTTTCAGATAGCTAAAATCTCAAATAAACCTCTTTCAATAGGGATTATTGATATTGATGATTTCAAAAAAATAAACGATACATATGGTCATATAGTTGGGGATTGTGTTTTAAAAAGATTAAGCGAAGAATTAAAAAAATCTTTAAGGGAAAGTGATTTTATATTTAGATATGGTGGTGAAGAGTTTTTGATTCTGTTTCCTTTTATAAAAAAGGATAGAGCTTGTAAACTCTTGAATCAAATCCTTAAAAAGGTAAGATCAAAATCTATTACTTGCTTAAATAATATTGTAAGAGTATCGTTTAGTGGTGGTGTTGAAGATATTGATAGTAATGACAACACATTTGAGATGATAGAAAATGCGGATAGAAAGTTGTATGAAGCTAAAAGGTCTGGTAAAGGAAAGGTAATATGTTAAAATTATAAAATAGGATCTTATTTTTTAGCTTAATCAATTATGAAAAAGAAAAGAACAAAAAAATCTGTGGAGAAAGCTTTAGATTTAATAGAAGTATTAAAGGACAAAAAATCTGTTGGTGTTACAGAGTTAAGTCAGCTTTTAGGATTGAATAAAAATAATGTTTTTAGATTATTAACAACTCTATCTTTAAAAGGTTTGGTTGAACAGGATGAAAAAAAGAATTATCGGCTAGGAATGAAATTTTTGTATTTAGAAAAAGCGTATATTCACAATCTAGATTTCTTCTTTGTAGCAAAACCTTTTTTGAAAGAGTTAAGGAATAAAACAGGCGAAACTGTTTATCTGTCTATATTACATAGAGATGAAGTGATTTATTTACAGATGGAGGAAAGTAAAAAGGCTGTTTTAGTAAGCTCTAGAATTGCAAAAAGATACTCTGCAGAAACCACCGCTTCAGGAAAAGTATTAAGGTCTCCTCAAACTAAGGGTTTCAAACTAGAGTATGACTTTGAAGAAACAGAGCCTGAAGTTTCAGAAATTGCAACAGTTATAAAAAATAAAGATGGTAATACTGCGGCGGCTTTATCAATAGTTGCTCCGATAAGCAGACTTAATCCAAATAATGTTTATAAATTTGAAACTGAGCTTTTAAACACTGCCAAGAAAATATCTAAATCTTTAGGATTTAATGGCTAAAGGCAAATCTAAATATATATGCTCTAACTGTGGAGCTACCTTTCCAAGATGGTATGGAAAATGTCCTAACTGTTTAAGTTGGAATACATTAGTTGAAGAAAAGATAACAAATTCAAAAAAGGGAAATTTTAATATAGAAACTGAAGCTATTCCGAAGCCTATCACAGAAATAGAAGAAAATATTAATTTAAAAAGACTATCCACAGGTTTTAGAAATCTAGATGAGGCACTTTCAGGGGGATTTATTACTGGTCAAGTAACGCTATTATCAGGTGAGCCGGGAATAGGAAAATCTACATTACTTCTTCAAGTTGCCTCTAATATAGCTAAGACAGGAAAAAAAGTTATTTACATATCTGGTGAAGAAGCAACAAATCAGATTTATTTAAGAGGTAAAAGATTAAATGCTCTTTCAGGAAATCTCTACATACTATCAGAAACTAATTTAGAAGTAATCTTAAATGCAATAGATAAATTAACACCGGAATTTTTAATTGTTGATTCAATTCAAACTATATACTCACCAAGATTAGAAAGTATAGCTGGCTCTGTATCTCAAGTTAGAGAAACGAGTGGAAAGTTAACAGAGATAGCTAAACAGAAAAGTTTACCAACTGTTATAGTTGGTCAAATTACAAAGGAAGGTAGTATAGCGGGACCTAAAATTTTGGAACATTTGGTAGATACAGTGGTATACTTTGAAGGAGAGAGAGGGCAAGCTTACAGAGTTTTAAAAATTATAAAAAATAGGTTTGGTGCTACTGGGGAAATCGCAGTCTTTAATATGACTTCTTATGGATTAAAGGAAGTTGAAGAGCCATCATCATTATTCCTATCAGAAAAACCTCAAAACAAAGCGGGAAGTATAATTTTCCCTTATACAGAAGGCTCCAAACCTATTCTAGTGGAAATACAAGCTTTAGTTTCAAAAAGTTTTTACAGCATACCTCAGAGAAAAACACAAGGAGTAGATATTAATAAACTTTCTATAATTACAGCAATACTTGAAAAAGAGGCAGGATTAAAGCTTGGAGATAAAGATATTTTTATAAATATTGTTGGTGGAATTTATATAAAGGAGCCTGCTGTAGATTTGCCTTTAGCTTTGGCTATAGCATCTTCCTATTTCAATAAACCTATACCTTCAGATATTGCAGTATTTGGGGAGTTGGGACTGGCTGGTGAAACAAGGTCTGTTTATTATACTGATTTAAGAATTAAAGAATGTAAAAAATTCAATATAAATAAAATAATTGCTCCTAGATTTACTGATAATAATGATAAAGAAGTTATTAAAGTAAGTAATATTAAAGAGGCTATAAATATACTTTTTCCTTGAAAATCAGATTTTTAGAAATATTTTTTCATAAAAATAAAGAAAAAAGGATTAAGTGAGAAAATCCTTTAAATGTCTTTTCATAGCTAAAGTTCTAAGTTTTTTTAAAGCCCTCTGCTCTAATTGTCTAACTCTTTCCCTAGATATACCTAACTTTTCTCCAACCTCGTTTAAAGTTTTTGGCTCCTTTCCATTTAAACCAAATCTCTCTTCTATAATTGTTCTTTCTCTTTTATCTAAAACATTTAATAATTTATCAATTTCCTTATGTAATGCTTCCTCAATAACTTCCTTTTCTACATCTTCAGTGCCACTTTTTGAAATTAAATCTAACAGAGTTAAGTCCTCCTCTTCATCATTTATAGGTTGGTCAAAGGATAGTGGAACCCTAACTATCTGTAATGCAGTTTTTACCTTTCTAGGACTTGCATCAACTTCTTCTGCTATTTCTTCTATAGTTGGTTCTCTTTTTAATTTTTCTTTTAACTTCTCATAGGCATCTTTTACCTTACTTATAAATAATGACTCTTTTACAGGAATTCTAACTGCTCCTGTTTGTTGAAATATTGTTTGCATTATAGCCTGTCTTATCCACCAAACAGCATAAGATATAAACTTTACATCTTTGTCTGGGTCAAATCTCTTAGCTGCTTCTATCAGTCCCAAATTACCAGCGGCAATTAAATCAGTTAAGGGAACTCCCCAACCTGTAAAATTTTTAGCAACATTTATAACAAATCTCAAATTTCCTTCAACAAGTTTTTTTAACGCTTCTTTATCTCCATTTTTAGCCCTTATAGCTAACTCTTTTTCCTCCTCAGGAGTTAACAAAGAATGTTCTGCCATGTGTTGTATATAAAGATTTAATGTATTTTGTTCCTGCTTAGCCATCATAACAACTCCTCCAACTTTTTACCTTAATTTTCTAATTATTATGAAGGTTGATTGTGAAAAAGAAGTGAAATGTATTTCAATTTTTAATATGGTATTTTTCAAATTGTATAAATTAAATTGTAAAAATTATTAATTTAATGTCTTTTTTATCAAAAGGGAAGATAAAAATAACTAAAAGGAATTAACTTAGTAGTTCAAAGATTGATACTTTTTATCTTATATAAAGATAATAGTTGAGAAATATTAAAATTTAGAACTTTTTCTTATCGTCACCTCCAAAACCAAAATTAAACTTTTCATCATCGTCTGTGGAAATACCTTTTATCTTTAGGTCTAGGTCAGTAGGATTTGTTGCATACTTTAACGCATTTTCATAATCAATTAAACCTTGAGTGTATAAATCGTATATTGCCTGGTCAAAAGTCTGTGTTCCATACTGTTTTCTCCCCTTTTCCATAAGTTCTGGAACTTCATCCAGTTTATCTGAGTCCATAAGTGCGTCGTATATAGCACCAACATTTATTAATATCTCAATTGCAGGAATAACTCCTTGACCATCTTTTCTAGGTATTAATCTTTGAGATATTATAGCCCTAAGTGTTGAAGCTAACATTATTCTTATATGATTCTGTTCTTCAGCAGGGAACATATCTATAATTCTATTTAAAGTATCTTTAGCATCTTGGGTGTGTAATGTTGAAAAAACTAGGTGTCCTGTTTCAGCAGCCCTTAGTGCTATTTCTATCGTTTCTAAATCTCTCATCTCTCCAACAAGTATTACATCTGGGTCTTCTCTCAAGGCAGCTCTTAATGCACTAGAAAAACTGCTTGTATCTAATCCTATTTCCCTCTGAACTATATAACATTTTTTGTCTTGGTATATATACTCTATAGGGTCCTCAATTGTAATAATAACATCTTGGGAGTTTTCATTTCTATAATCAATCATTGAAGCTAATGTTGTAGATTTTCCTGAACCTGTAGGACCGGTAACTAATACTAAACCTCTAGGCTCTAGAGCTATTTCTTTTAACTTTATAGGAAGGTTAAGCTCCTCAATCTTAGGGATTTTATTTTTTAAAGCCCTGAAGGCAAAAGCATACGTTCCTCTCTGTCTGTATATATTTACTCTGAATCTGCTTACTTTAGGAATAGAGTAAGATATGTCTAACTCTCCTTTTTCAACAAGCTCCTGTAATTTCTTCTGACTTTTAACTACCTGTTTCACAAAAGATAAAATATTATCTACAGTTAAAGGCTTTGTAGGTAATTTCTCTATATGTCTACTAACTCTTATTATAGGAGGAGAGTTTACTTTTAAATGAATGTCAGAAGCTTTTTTCTTTAATGCCTCTATAAGTATAGCATCTAAATTCATACAAACCTCTTTTTACTAATGATTTAGATTATAACCAATTTGATGAAGTGTTTTTACAAGGAAAATCCTTAAAAATATTATTATTAATATTACTATAAATGGTGCAAAATCTATATTTCCATAAACTGTAGGAATAACTCTTCTTATCTTAGAGTAAACAGGTTCTGTTAAATTTCTTATTGTTCTTACTATAGGATTGTAAGGATCAGGACTAACCCACGATAAGACCGTAGATACTATAACAATCCACATATAAAGGGTGAGAATGAGGTCCACAACAGTGGACAGAGCTTCAAAAAAATTTCCTAGTATATACATCTTTTATTTTTCTTCAAATGGGTAATCTACTAATTCTATTATAGCAAGCTCAGCATCATCTCCTCTTCTTCTCTTATCTAACTTATAAATTCTTGTGTACCCACCGTTTCTATCCTTATAAAGAGGAGCTATCTCTTTAAATAATTTTGTAGCTATTTTTGTATTTCCTCTCAATCTGGAGTTTAATAATCTTCTAGAATGGATTGTTTGTTTTTTAGCTAAAGTTATTAATTTCTCAACAATAGGTCTTAAATATTTAGCTTTAGCTAAAGTTGTTTCAATTCTGCCATGTTCTATTAACTCACATGCTAAATTTATAAATAAAGCTTCTCTCTGCTCCTTTGGTCTGCTAAAACTTTTAGTTTTAACTCTATGTCTCATTTTTTCTCTCTTACCTCCTAATTACTCTTTTTTGTTTGGAGATGGTGCTAAAGATAATCCAAGCTCTGCAAGTGCCTCTTTTATCTCCTTTAAAGCCTTTCTACCTATACTTTTAGCTTCCTTTAAATCTTCCTCTGTCTTTTTCACTAAATCTCCTATAGTTTCTATTCCTAACTTCTTAAGTGTATTTGTAGCTCTAGATGATATTTCTAACTCTTCTATTGCTAAAGATAGTTTGTCAGCCTCTAATCTAGCAGCTATACTTTCTGGTTCAGTTTTTCTAATAACATCAACTTTTCTAGTAGAAGGATTTAACAATAATTCAAAATGTTTTATTAAAAGCTTTACAGCTTCCTTTAGAGCTTCATCCGGAGTGATTGTACCATCTGTTTCAAACTCTAACATCAACTTTTCATAAGCCTTTCCTTCAATTCTCTTAGGTTCAACTTTATAAGTGCATCTTTTTATAGGAGAAAATGCAGTATCTATAGGTATCCATCCTATAGTTGTTGGCTTTTCCATTTCCTCTACAGTTATATATCCTCTTCCCTTCTCTATCTTAAACTCCATCTTAACTTCAACATCACCATCAACTGTTGCAATGTGTGTATCAGGATTTACCGCCTTTATTCCTGCAGGTAATTTAATATCTTTAGCCTTTATTTCACCGGGTCCCTTAAACTCAAGAATTGCATAATCACTTTCTATATTTTCATCCATCTTAAATTTTATCTGTTTTAAATTTAAAACAATCTCTGAAACATCCTCTATTACACCATCTATAGTTGTAAATTCATGGGGAACATTCTGAATTCTAACATATGTAATAGCTCCACTTTCTAAAGAAGAAAGTAAAACTCTTCTTAAAGCATTTCCTAAAGTTATTCCATATCCTCTCTCTAACGGTTCTACATACAGTCTTCCGAATGTTTCTGTTTTTGAAGTTTCATCCCAGTATATCTTCTCTGGGAATTTAAATTCTAAAAAGGGCATAGGCTTTTTTCCCTCCTTTAAGATTTAATTTATCCAGAGTAGTACTCAATGATGAGCTGAACATCTACAGGTATCTCTAACTCTACTTTCTCAGGTAATGATACAACTTTACCTCTGAAGTTTTCTTTATCAAGCTCTAACCACTCTGGAATAGTTCTTGGGTCTTTGTTTTCTAAATTTTCTTTGAATAAAGGAGATTTTTTACTTTTTTCTCTTAACTCTATTACGTCTCCAACATCAACTTGATAAGCAGGTTTATTTACCTTTTTTCCATTAACTAAGAAGTGTCCATGAACTACCATCTGTCTAGCTTGTCTTCTCGTTTTGGCAAAACCAAGTCTGTAAACAACATTATCTAATCTTCTCTCTAATAGTTGTAGTAAGATTTCCCCTGTGTTTCCACCTTTATTACCAGCAATTCTTGCTGCTTCATCAAAATATCTTTTAAACTGCCCTTCTCTTAATCCACCGTATAGATATCTTAATTTTTGTTTTTCTTGTAAACGGATAGCATAGTCAGATAATTTTCTCTTTCTGCCTTGAACTCTACCGTGTTGTCCCGGTGGAAAATTTCTTTTATTGAAAGCTTTTAAACTTCCTCCTACAAAAACACCTAATCTTCTACTTACTCTAGTTAATGGTCCTAAATATCTTCCCATTGATTAAACCCTCCTTTTAGCTGGTGGTCTACAACCGTTATGTGGTATAGGAGTAACATCTTTTATAACTTTGACATTTAAACCTGCTGCTTGAATTGTTTTTATAGCAGTTTCCCTTCCTGCTCCCGGACCTTTAACCCATATTTCAACGTCTTTCATACCAAACTCTTCAATAGCTCTTTTTGCTGCCTTTTCTGCTGCCTTTTGAGCTGCATAAGGTGTTGATTTTCTAGTTCCTTTAAAACCTTCAGTTCCACCAGAAGCCCAAGTTAATACATTACCTTCTTTGTCTGTAATTGTTACTATTGTGTTGTTAAATGTAGCCTGTATATGAGCTATTCCATACGGAACAGTTCTTTTAACTTTTTTCTTTCCACCTTTTTTTCTTCTAGCCATTCTTCGCTAATCCCTCCTATTTTTTCTTAATTCTTCCTGTAAACTTTCTTCTAGTTTTAGCATTAGTTTTTGTTCTCTGCCCCCTAACTGGTAAACCTAATCTATGTCTTATACCCCTATAACATCCCATATCCATCAATTTCTTTATATTAACTGCAACTTCTCTTCTTAAATCCCCTTCAACTTTGTAATTTTGCTCTATAAATTTTCTTATTGCATTTAATTCATCAGGAGTTAACTCCCCAACCCTTTTCATTCCATCTATTCCAGTTTTTTCTAAAATCTCCTTAGCTCTGGTTTTACCTATACCATAGATGTAGGTTAGAGCTATTTCTAATCTTTTTCTGTCTGGTAAATCTACTCCTGCTATACGAGCCATCTATAAACCTCCTTAACCTTGTCTTTGTTTATGTTTAGGATTTTCACATATAACCATTACTTTGCCTTTTCTCTTTATAATTCTACATTTTTCACATCTCTTTTTTACTGAAGACCTAACTTTCATTTATATAACCTCCATTTTTATAGTCTAAAAATTATTCTTCCTCTAGTTAAATCATATGGAGATAGTTCTACTCTTACTTTATCTCCCGGTAAAATCTTAATAAAATGCATTCTCATTTTACCTGATACATGTGCTAAAATTGTATGTCCAGTATCTAACTTTACTCTAAACATAGCATTTGGTAGTGCCTCTTCAACTGTTCCCTCCACAACAATAGCATCTTCTTTTTTGTTCTCCTTTTTCTTTTTTGCCATTATACCTCCTTAATATGTTTAGAAAACTTCTTAAGCAAAACAATATTATAATATGATTTTATACTTTTTTTAACCTTTTTAAGATATTATTGGATTTATTTAATAAAGCTATTTGTTAATTTTCATCTCTGTTATTCCATCTTCTATATAGATTATTTTCAATACCAATTAAATCTAATATTTTCCCTACAACAAAATTAACCATATCCTCAACTGTAGTTGGATAGTGATAAAATGATGGCGAAGCGGGAGCTATAATTCCTCCTGATAATGTAATTTTTCTCATATTTTCTATATGAATTAGAGAGTATGGCATTTCTCTAACTAGAAGAATAAGTTTAACTCTTTCTTTCAAAGCAACCTCTGATATTCTGTGAATAAGATTATAATTAACTCCATTTGCTATAGCCCCTAAAGTTGACATAGAACATGGAGCTATAATTACACCTTTAAAGTTAGTTAGAAAGGAACCACTTGCTAACTTTGAAGCTATATTTCTATCCGATACAATCTCAATATTAGGATTATTAAAATATTTTTTTAAAAAATCTGTTTTTTTTATTTTATGCTCCTTTTCCATTACTATATATCCATTTTTTGAAACGACAACATAGACCTTTCCTACTTTACTTAGCTCTTCCATTAATCTTATACCGTATATAACACCACTTGCTCCAGTTATACAAACAACAAATTTATTTTCCTTCATAAAAAAAGAAGAAAGGGAAAGAATTAACCTACATTTTTATATTTAGAGGCTTTTTTAGTAAATTGGTCCCAGTTTTCAGGTCCAAAAGGAGATATTTCTCTTAATCTCTGTATTACTTTAGGATACTCTTCTAAGATATAGTCTATATCCTCTTCTGTGTTTTCCCTTCCAAGTGAGAAAACTATTGAGCCGTTTGAAGTCTCCTTCTCAACTCCTATAGCTTCTAGGACATGAGACTGTTTTAATGCGTATGAAACACATGCTGAGCCAGATGCAGCATAAATCTTCTTATAGTTTAGCATTAATAACATAGCTTCCCCTTCAATATACATCACAATTAACGATAGATGGTTAGGAAGTCTCTTTTCAGGATGACCTGTAAAGAATTTATAATCTATCTTTTCTTCTAATCCTTTATATAATTTATCCCTTAGAGCTTTCAATCTGTTTACTCTATCATCCATTTCTTTTATTGCTAACTCAGCAGCAACCCCCATTCCAACAATTTCAGGAACAGGCTCTGTTCCAGCTCTTCTCCCACCTTCTTGAATACCACCTTCTATCAATGGTTTTAATCTAACTCCTTTTTTTACATAAAGACCACCAATTCCTTTAGGAGCATAGAAGTAATGACCTGTGAAAGATGCCATATCTAAACCTAAATCTTCTATATCTACTGGCATATGTCCAACAGCTGGAGCTATATCAGAGTGGAACACAACTCGTGGATTTTTCTCTTTAGCTGCTTTAACAAGCTCCTTTAAATCTTGAACTGTCCCAATCTCCCTATTAGCTAATCCTATTGAAACAAGTATAGTATCTTCTCTTACTGCTTCCTTTACCTGTTCAGGTGTGAATAAACCATATTTATCAGGTTTTAGATATGTAATCTCAAAACCTTCCTTCTCTAAAGTTTTAGCAGAGTGTAAAACTGAATGATGCTCTATAGCAGAAACGACTATATGTTTTCCCCTTCTTGTTATACCCGGAGCTTTAGCATAACCTTTTATAGCTAAGTTATTAGCTTCTATAGCTCCTGATGTGTAAACTATCTCTTCAGGTTTCTTTATATTTAAAAGCTGTGCTATCTGCTCTCTAGCCTTATTTATAGCCTTTTTAGCATTAACTCCGAACTGGTGTAGTGAAGTGGGATTACCAAATTGGTCTCTATAATAAGGCATCATCGCTTCTAAAACTTCTTCTGCTACAGGTGTTGTAGCTAAATGGTCTACGTATACATATCCTCTTTCTTTTAACATATCTATATTACCTCCTATTACATACTTAATTTTTTTATTAAATTTTGAGCTATTTCCATAAATGCTTTAGCTGAGTTGCTATCTTCTTTAGCCAAAACTATAGGTATTCCTAAATCTGAAAACTCTGCAACTTTTGGCTCTATAGGAATTTTACCTAACAGTTCAGTATTGTAAGTTTTAGCTATTTCTTCAGTTTTACTTTTTCCAAATATCTCATACTTTTTATTACTTTCAGGGCATACAAAATAACTCATATTCTCCACTATACCTAAAACTGGTATTTGAACCTCATTAAACATCTGTATTCCCTTTTTAACATCAACTAATGCCACATCTTGAGGCGTAGTTACTATAACAGCTCCATCTATTTCGGCAGTTTGACCTAATGTTATCTGAACATCTCCTGTGCCCGGTGGTAAATCTATAATAAGAAAGTCTAATCCTTCTTCTCCCCAGTCTATATCAAATAGAAATTGGTTTAGAGCTTTAAATAGTACTGGTCCCCTCCATATTACTGGAGTATCCTCTGAAGGTAGTAGTAATCCGATGGACATTATCTTTATTCCATGGGCAACCGGTGGAATTAGTTTATTATCTGGTCTTGCCATTACCTGTTTATCTTTAGCTCCCAACATTGTAGGACCAGAAGGTCCATACATATCAGCATCTAAATATCCAACATCATATCCCATCTTTTTTAATGCTGCTGAAAGATTAACTGCAACTGTAGATTTACCAACTCCACCTTTACCGGATGCTACTGCTATAACTTTTTTAACATTAGGAATTCTCCTTCTACTCTCAAATGGATTTGCTTGTGGTGGTGGTTGTGGTGGTTGTTGCTGTTGTGTAGTTTTAGGTGGCTCATTTGTAAACTCAACTTCAACCTTTTCAGCTCCTATTTCCTTTAAAACCTTCTCAGCTTTTTCTTTTAAATAATCATAATATTTTTCAGATGGAGAAAACAGCTTTATATAAACATTATTACCATCTATCTTTAAATCCCTCATTATATCTGCAAGGGAAAAGCTAACACCTATCTCACTTAAAGTTGTATTTTTCAGTTTGTCTATTACTCCTGTAAGAGCCATCTTTACCTCCTTTTTTATTTTTCATTTTTTAGTTTACTCTTAAAAAGATAAATTAGTTATGACAACAATTAGATTATGATTAAAGTTTTTGAATTGTTTTTTAAAGTTTTTATAATATAATCTCAAAATAAAACAGTGTTTTAAAAGGGGGTATACCATCTTGGCTTACACATTAACCGAAAAAGAAGAACAATTAATTGAAAAAATAAATAAATTGAGAAAGGAAAAAAATGCAATAATTTTAGCTCATTATTACCAAAGGGGAGAGATACAGGATATAGCAGATGTTGTTGGAGATAGTTTAGAGTTAGCTAGAAAAGCTCAAAAGACAGATGCAAACATAATCGTTTTTGCAGGAGTTAGATTTATGGCTGAAACTGCCAAAATTTTAAATCCGGATAAAAAAGTTTTACATCCAAATCCTGAAAGTGGATGTCCCATGGCTGATATGGCAACTTATCAGGCTTTAAAAAAGATGAAAGAGGAGCATCCTGATGCTGTAGTTGTAGCTTATATAAACACAAATGCGGATGTTAAAACTTTAGCAGATATAATAGTAACTTCCAGAAATGCAGTTAAAGTTGTTAAATCTCTAGATGCGAAAAAAATTATTTTTGTCCCTGATAAATTTTTAGGTAGTTTTATAGCTAAGCAAGTTCCTGAAAAGGAATTTATTTTATGGGAAGGTTTTTGTCCACCACACTTTAATCTAACTGCTGAGCAGTTATTAGAGTTAAAAGAAAAGTACCCAAATGCTAAAATAGCAGTTCATCCAGAGTGTAATACTTCTGCTGTAGAGATAGCTGATTTTGTAGGTAGCACATCACAGATAATAGAGTTTGCAACAACAACTGATGCTGATACGGTGATAATTGGAACAGAAGTTGGTTTAAAACACCAGTTAGAAAAGATAAATCCTAACAAAAACTATGTTTTTCCTGAAACAGCTGACTACTGTGGAGTTGTTCACTGTTGCGATATGAAAAAGAATACGTTAGATAAAATAGCTGAAGTTTTAGAAAATGAAACAAATGAAGTGATTTTACCTGAAGATGTAATGGAGAAGGCAAGATTACCTTTAGAAAGAATGGTAAGTATAGTGTAAAAAGCCCCAATGGGCTTTGTTTTAATACTTTCTAACTGTTGGGTCTATATAATCAGACCAAGCTAAAATCCCACCTTCAATATTCTTTACATTTTTAAATCCTTTTTCCATTAACCAGAGTGTAGCCTGTAAACTTCTGTTTCCACTTCTACATAGGACATATATAGGTTTATCCTTTGGAAGTTTATCAGCCACTGCAGGTAATCTCATAAGCGGAACTAACATAGCTTCTTTTTCTTTTATTCTAGAATACTCATACTCCTGTGGCTCTCTAACATCTAAAAGAATAAAATCTTCTCCTTTATCAATTTTTTCTTTTAACTCTTGAACTGAAATATGAATTTTCTTGTAAGTGTCTCTGTCTAAAAACACTAATACAGCCTCCTTTTTAAATTTTAATTATAAGATTATTAATATATTCAAAATTCAATATCTATAATTTAAATCATTTTTTACTTTACTTTAAGTTTCCATATCTTCTTCATCTTTCATAAGTTTATATATAAAACTATCAACTACAGCATTCCAAGATGCCTCTATGATATTGTCTGAAACTCCGATTGTTCCCCACTTTCTTTTCTTATCTCTACTTTCAACTAAAACTCTTATCTTTGCTCCAGTTCCCTCTAACTCATTTACAATTCTAACTTTATAATCTATTAACTCTATCTCCTTTAATGAAGGATAGATATTTATTAATGCTTTTCTTAATGCCCTATCTAAAGCATTAACAGGACCATTACCTAACGATACAGTATGCTCATACTTATCATCTACTTTTATTCTAACTGTAGCCTCCGAAACAGGAAGTTTATCTCCTAATCTCTTCATTATTAAAACTCTATAACTGTCTAAATCAAAGTAATCTTTAAACAATCCTAGATGTTTTCTTATCAATATCTCAAGGGATGCCTCTGCTGCTTCAAAATGATAACCTTCATTTTCCAACTCTTTTATCTTTTTAACAAGCTCAATAACTTTAGGGTCTTTTTCGTTAAGCTCCAATCCAAACTCTTTAGCTTTATAGATAATATTACTTTTACCTGCTAAGTCTGAAACTAAAACTTTTCTTCTATTTCCTACAAGCTCAGGTTGTATATGCTCATAAAGTCTAGAGTTTTTAATTACCGCTGATGCATGAACACCACCTTTATGGGCAAATGCACTGTCTCCAACATATGGCATATTCTTAGGGACAGGTAAATTTACTAAATCAGCAACAAAATTAGAAACTTCTTTTAGTTTTCTCAGGTTTTCCTTAGGGACAGTTTCATAACCTAACTTTAAAGTTAAGTTTGGTATAATAGAGCAGAGGTTAGCATTTCCACATCTTTCTCCGAAACCATTTATAGTTCCATGAACCTGAACTGCTCCATTTAAAACTGCAACTATAGAGTTCCACACTGCAGTATCACTATCGTTATGGGCGTGTATTCCAAGTTTTGCACTTAAACCTTTTTCTCTTATTTCTTTAATTATTCTTTCTAATTCATTAGGCAGTGTTCCTCCATTTGTATCTGCTAAAACTACAAAATCTGCTCCTGCTTCTTCAGCTGTTTTTAAAACTTTGTATGCATAACTAGGATTTTCCTTATATCCATCAAAAAAATGCTCTCCGATAAAGATTACTTCATCTGTATACCTTTTTAAAAACTTAACTGTGTCGTAAACCATCTCTAGATTTTTTTCAAGTGTGGTCTTTAGAGCCTGTATAACATGTAAATCCCAAGCTTTTCCAAAAATGGTGATAGTGGGAGTTTCAGCTTTTATGAGATTTATAACCAATGGGTCGTTTTCCACTTTAAGATAGTGTCTCCTAGTTGAGCCGAAAGCTGATATTTTAGCATTCTTAAGCTTTAGATTTTTTACCTGTTTAAAATACTCATCATCTTTTGGATTTGAACCGGGCCATCCACCTTCTATATAATGCACCCCAAAGTCATCTAATTTTTCTGTTATTCTAAGTTTATCCTCAACGGAAACATTTACACCTTCTGCCTGAGTTCCATCTCTTAAAGTTGTATCGTATATGTATACTTTTTTATCCATTTTTCACCTCATTTTATTATTAATTCATCAAGTAGATTTTCTAGAGCTGTTATGTTAATATCTCCAACAAATCTACGAATAACTATCAAATCCGGAGATATAACAAGTGTTGTTGGAGTTCCAAAAACTTTAAACTTTACTAAATCTGACTGTGAGTTTATGAATGCTACCGTATAACTAAAACCTATCTTTTCTTTAAACTCTTTAACTTCATCTATGTCTTGTGTATCAACTACAACAGCTAAAAAGTTAACTTTGTCTCTATACTTTTGATATACCTTTTCTAGTTTTGGAAGCTCATCTCTACATGTATGACAGTAAATTCCCCAAAAAATCATAACTGTAGGTTTATCTTTTAAATCTTTCTTTTTTATGATTCTGCCAGTATCTGTTTCAAACTTAAAGTAAGGTAGTTTTTCTTCTGCAAAGACTAATGTTGATGTTATAAGGAGCAGTATAAAAAACTTTATGAATTTTATCCTTTTTTCAAACATATCTAAACTCCTCTGTTGAAGGTCATTAGTTATTATTAGAATAAATTATTATAAATCTATAAAATCTAATATGAGATATAAAAGTTCAAAGGAGCATAATAATGGGTTTTTATTAGTATAGAATTAATCAATTTATATCAAGATAAGTTAGGTGAAATGAATTGGAGAAAAAATTAGATTAATAACTGTTATTCTTTATAATATAAAAAGATAATCTTATAATAATAGTTAGTATTATCTTTCGTATAAGGTTAATAGGAATGGAAAATAACTGGTGGGAATTAATAGGAATAGTGTTCTTCACATTTATGGTCTTAACAGTTGCTCTCATATGGGCTCTAGCTGTAAAAGCAAGCTATAACGAAGAAAAGGAAAAGTTAAAGAATGATAAAGAATAAACCACTCTGGATAATAACAGGTATAGGTATATTCTCAACACTGCTTTTCCTGTATATTTTTGTGTATGGTTTAGCTGTAAGGACTGTTAAGAGCTCTGTATTAATAGAAAAAGCATATCCAAACATAACTCCAGCAGAGTATTTAAATGAGTTAAAGCTTAGTGCTTCCAAAAATAATTTAAAAATTATAGAAATAAAAAAAGAAGGTAATTTTTTTCTTATTCAATTAGTAAATGAAAAGTATATTGAAGAAGTAGCATTTGTAAGTCCCCAAGCAACACCTTTAGCTATAGTTAATATGGTTATATACGATTTAGGAGATGGAACTGGGCTAGTAGCGACAAATCCTTATTTATGGGATATTATCTATCCAAACAACTATATAGATGAGAAAGCTGAAAGTTTTTCTAATGAATTATCTGATATATTTGATGGAATTTATTGGAGCATAAAAGAAAAGAAAAGAGAACTGAAGTAAAACCTATCAACTTTTATTCAATTCTATTTAACAATCTTTTAACTTTTATTTAACTGACAAAAAATAAAATAGTAAAATTTTGGTAATTGAAGATTTTAAAGGAGATAAAGAGACAATGTGTGGAATTTTTGGAGTTTTCAATAATAATAATGCCTCTAAATTAACTTATCTTGGACTACACGCATTACAACACAGAGGGCAGGAAGCGGTAGGAATAGCTGTTTCAAATAGGTATGAGATAAATGTAAAGAAGGCTGAAGGTTTAGTAATGCAAGCTTTAAAAGAACAGGATTTAAACAATCTGAAGGGAGATATAGCTATTGGACATGTTAGATATTCAACTTCAGGTAAAGCTAATCCCCAGAATATACAACCATTTATAACTCATTTTTACAAAGGAAGTTTTGCAATATCCCACAATGGAAATATAGTCAATGCAAATGAAATTAGAGAAAAACTTGAAAAGGAAGGAGCTATATTCCATACAACATCTGATACAGAGGTTTTTGTTCATCTAATAGCTAAAGCAAGGAATACTGAAGAGTTTGATATAAACCTTCATCAAAATGATAGAGAATTTTTACCTCTATTATTTTCGGCAATGAAGAATGTAAAAGGTGCATACTCTTTACTTATACTTAGAGAAAATCAGTTAATAGCTGTTAGAGACCCTTATGGTTTCAGACCGTTAGTTTTAGGGAAAAATAAACAAGGCTCTATATTTTTAGCATCTGAAAGCTGTGCTTTGGATATGGTAGAAGCTGAATATTTAAGAGATATAAAACCGGGAGAGGTTTTAGTTATTGATGGAGAAGGTTTAAGGTCATACTTTCCGTTAGGTTTTGTAGATAAAGCTCATAAATGTATTTTTGAATATGTATATTTCGCCCGTCCAGATAGCATAATTTTTAAAGATTATGTTTATGAAATTAGAAAGGAAATGGGAAGACAGTTAGCTAAAGAGAAACCTATAGATGCTGATGTTGTTGTCCCTGTTTTAGATAGTGGTTTTCTGGCAGCTAAAGGATATTCTGAAGAGAGTGGTATTCCTTTAGAATTTGGATTAATAAGAAATCATTATATAGGAAGAAGTTTTATACAGCCTTTGCAGGAAATTAGAGATTTAAGTGTAAAGTTAAAACTAAATCCTGTAAGACAGGTTATTGAGGGAAAGAGGGTTATTCTTATAGATGACTCACTTGTAAGAGGAACTACAGCAAAAAAAATTGTAGGAATGTTAAAGAAAGCTGGAGCTAAAGAAATACATTTTCTCATTTCATCTCCCCCTGTAATAAGTCCCTGTGTTTATGGTATAGATACTCCAACAAAGGAGGAGCTTATAGCTTCCACTAAGTCTGTAGAAGAAATAAGAAACTATATAGGTGTTGATACGCTTTACTATTTATCACTTGATGGTATGGTTAAATCTGCATTAAACAAAAAGAATAAAGGCTTTTGTGTAGCCTGCTTTACCGGAAATTATCCAGTGCTGTGAAAATTCTATAAAAAAGTTGTTGTTAAATTGGATAATTTTTTCAATATTTAAGATTATGTAATAAATTAAATTGATTTTGAGGTAATAAAATGAATATTTTAGAAAAGATTATTCAAACTAAAAGGGAAGAGCTAGAGTATTACTCTCCAAGATACATAAATTATTTGGCAAAAAGGGTAAAGTTGAGAGATAAAGTTAGACCATTTAAATATGCTCTAAAGAAAAAAGGTATAAACATAATAGCTGAGATAAAAAAAGCTTCACCGTCAAAGGGAGTAATCAGAGAGGACTTTAATCCAATAAAGATAGCTCAGATTTACAATCAGAATGGAGCTTCTGTTATATCTGTTTTAACAGATAAAGAGTATTTTAAAGGAGATATAGATTATCTACTACAGATAAGACCTTTTACCACTGTTCCATTGCTTAGAAAAGATTTTATTATTGATGAAAGACAGATACTAGAGGCAGTAGCTTACGGAGCTGATAGCTATCTACTTATAGCTAAAGTTTTATCAAGGTCTGAACTAAGAAATTTAATAAAGTATGGGAAAGAATTTGAATTAGAACCTTTAGTTGAAGTTCACACATTAGAAGAAGGTCTAAAGGCTTTAGAAAGTGGAGCAAAAATTATAGGTATAAACAACAGAAATTTAGAAACTTTTGAGGTTGATATAAACATAACGAGAGAGTTAGCTCCAAAATTGAGAGAAGAGGGAGCAGAGATTATAGTTTCTGAAAGTGGTCTAGAAACATATGAACAGTTAAAAGATTTAAAAGATAACTATAGTGTTGATGCATTCTTAATTGGTGAGACTTTAATGAGGGCAACCGATATAGGAGCTAAACTGAGGGAGTTGTTAGGAAAAACAAAAAAAGATAAAAGTGAAGAAAGTAAAAAAGAAGAACTATAATTTCTTTTTTAAATCTTCAATTTCTTTTTTTAGAATATCCTTTATCACTTTATTTACAATAGGTCTAACTTTTTCTTTTACTTTTTCATCCATCTGTATAACCTCAGGCCAATCTCTTTTATATCCCTCCTCTTTCCATTTTGTTGTTGCATCTATTCCCATCTTACCACCAAAACCTATAAGGTCTGTAGAGTGGTCTAAAACATCAACAACTCCCTTCTTTATAACAACATCTCTAATTGGGTCAACATTATTTCCCCAAATCCATAAAACCTCATTTATATCTTGAACATTTACCCAATCATCAAATACAACTATATGTTTAGAAAACATAAGCTGTCCCATTCCCCATAATGCATCCATAACTTTATAGGCATGTCCCGGATATCGTTTTTTTATTGAAACAAAACAGAAATTATGAAAACATCCTGATACTGGAAGGTTGTAATCAACTACTTCAGGTAGGTTAAACTTAACTAATGGTAAAAATATTCTTTCTGTAGCTTTTCCCATATACCCATCTTCCATAGGTGGTTTACCAACAATAGTTGTTATATAGATAGGATTTCTTCTGTGTGTTATCGCTGTAATATGCATTAATGGATATTTATCTACAGGTGTATAAAATCCTGTATGGTCTCCGAATGGTCCCTCATCAACTAATGGTTCATTAGGGTCTATGTATCCCTCTATCACTATTTCGGCGTTAGCGGGAACCTCTAAGTCTACAGTTTGACATTTAACTAACTCAACTCCTTTTTCTCTTATTATTCCTGCAAATAAATACTCATCTACATCTTCAGGTAAAGGAGCTGATGCAACATAAGTAAGAACTGGGTCTCCACCGATAACTATAGCAACAGGGATTTTTTCTCCCCTTTTTTTATACTTCCAGTAATGTTTAGCTCCTCCCTTATGTATCTGCCAATGAACAGCAACTTTATCCTTATCTAAAAGCTGAATTCTATACATTCCAACATTTCTTAAACCTGTCTCAGGGTCCTTTGACACAACTTGAGGAAGGGTTATAAATCTTCCTCCATCTTTAGGCCAACATTTTAAAACTGGGAAATCGTAAATATTTATATCTTCCCCTGTTTTTACAATCTCTTGAACTGGAGCATTTCTAACAACTTTAGGTAATGCATCATTAAGTTTTTTTAACTCTGGAATTCTTTTTAGTTTATCTAAAAATGTGTTTGGGACTTCTGGTTTTAATATCCTGTAAAGTTTCCACCCTATATCCTCAAAATTTTTCACATTTAAAGCTAACTTCATCCTTTTCTCACTTCCAAAAGCATTAATTAAAACCGGTATTCCTTCGTATCCTTCCACATTCTCAAAAAGAAGAGCCTTCCCACCACTTGGCATTTTCATAACTCTATCAGCTATCTCAGTTATCTCAAGTATAGGGCTTACCTTATCTTTAATTCTGTATAACTCCCCTTCTTTTTCCAAAAGAGCTATAAACTCTCTTAAATCCCTATAAGCCATTTTTCCACTCCAAATTAAATAATTCTATTAGAAAAATTAAACATTAATTGTTGAAATTATAAAATCTTATTTGAACATTTAAACTTATAACTAAATCATTTTTCTTTTTTTTGTTTTATGTTTTTAATTTTTAATCTAGCAATTAAAGAGGTAAAAAGATGATAACAAACTCAAAAAGCTCTTTTGATATTAAATATATCTTTGATAAAGTTTTATCTGGGAAAAGAATTAATGAAGAGGAAGCTCTATTTTTACTTGAGAATGGAGATTTATTGACAGTAGGAAGATTGGCAGATTTCGTTAGAAGAGAAAAGCATCCTGACAATGTAGCAACATTTGTTGTAGATAGAAATATAAACTATACAAATGTATGTGTTGCCGGTTGTAAATTTTGTGCTTTTCAAACAACTAAGAAATCTCCAAACGCTTATATATTAGATTACGAAGAGATTTTTAAAAAGATTGAGGAGTTAATAGAATGGGGTGGAACTACCGTCCTAATGCAAGGTGGATTAAACCCAGATTTAAGACTGGATTTTTATATAAATTTATTCTCTGAAATAAAAAAAAGATTCCCAAATATTCAGCTACACTCACTATCAGCTACAGAAATTGTCTTTTTAGCTAAACTGGAAAAAATGACTGTGGAAGAAGTTTTAAAGACATTAAAAGATGCAGGGCTAGACAGTGTTCCCGGTGGTGGAGCAGAGATACTTTCAGATGAAGTTAGAAACCAGCTTTCAACAAAGGCTAAAGTTAGCACTGATGAGTGGTTGGAAGTTCATAAAACAGCCCATAGGTTGGGAATGAAAACAACAGCCACAATGATGTTTGGACATATAGAAGAACCTAAACATATAATAGAACATCTATCTAATGTAAGAGATTTACAGGATAACTCTTTAAAGGAAGGAAGAGGATATTTTACAGCCTTTATTCCTTGGACCTTTCAAAAAGGTGGAACTAAATTGGACCATCTAGAAACAGCTACATCTGTTTATTATCTAAAGGTTTTATCACTATCAAGAATATTTTTAGACAACTTTGAAAATATACAGTCTTCACACATTACACAAACTATGAAGATAGGACAGATTGGTTTACACTTTGGTGCTAATGATTTAGGAAGCACTATGATTGAGGAAAATGTTGTAGCTTCTACAGGATGGAAAGTTTCTGCTCCTAAGCCTGAAAAGATGGCAGAAATAATAAAAGAGGCTGGTTTTATTCCAGCACAGAGAGATACATATTACAATATAGTTAGATATTATTAAAGTAAGAAATCAAAGGAAATGAATATTAATCTACCTTCACCTGTATGGAAAAAATTAATTATTTCATTTTTTATTATTTTTTTTATTTTAACTTTTAGAATTTTTCCAGAAAAATTACCATACTTAGACGAAAAGGGAGATGAATATTTTAAAACTGCTATAAAAGAAACTATTGTTGTTTACGGTATTGCCAGAATAACTAATGCTATAGTTTCCGTTGCAAAGGAAACAGAGATAGACATTTCCCCTGCAGGTGTTGGTTTAACACTACATATAGGACAGATTTTAGACCCTTTAGATGATGCAACAGAGAGACTTTCAACAGTTTTAACTATATCTTTAGGTTTAATAGGTTTAATGAAAATTTCTAAAGAGATTTTAACTGTCTATTCATTTAATATAATCTCATATATTTTAATAATTTTGCTACCTTCAATTTGGATAGATAGATTAAGAAGCCTTGTCATGGTTATAACAGGAATAGTAATTCTAATTCTTGCATTAAGATTAGCCCTTCCTGTATGTGGAATAGTTAATAATCTTCTATATGAAGACTTTTTTAAACCTAGAATAGAGCAAAATTTGGTAGTTTTTAAAGATTTATCTAAATTAGAAAATAAGTTTTCTAAAGAAGATACCTTAATTATCAATACAAATCAAAAAGATGAAGGTTTTTTCGCAAAACTTAAAAGTTTTGAATTTGGTTGGAATATACTTAAAGAAAAATCTCAACTTGCTAAAGAAGTTAGTATATATGTGTGGAAGAATAAAGATAGGTTTATAGATGCAGTAGTAAATCTAATAGTTTTAGAAATATCTTTAATAGTCATTCAAACTATAGTAATACCTATTTCAATATTTTTAATACTTTTAAAATTAGCCAACAACCTTTTTGAAAGAAGAGAAAAATTTGAGGATATTATTTGGATAATAGAAAAAAGATTAAAACAAAATTAATTTTTCTTTTATATTTTCTAAAATATCTTTTACAGTTTCATCTACTGTTTTAGTGTTATCATTAATTACAACTATATCTGCTTGAGAGTAATATTTCTTCCTTTTGTTAAATCTTTCCTTCAATTTATTTATATCTTCCTTTAGTAGAGGTCTGTTTTCATCATTGCCAACCCTATTTAAAAATGTATCAAAATCTATTTTCAACCATATAACAACTCCAGAATTTTTCATAATACTCAGATTTTCCTTATTTGCAGGTAAACCGCCACCTGTTGAAATTACTAAATTTTTTTTCTTTGATAGCTCCAAAATTTTTTTTCTCTCTAAATTTCTAAAATACTCCTCTCCATACTCTTTAAAAATATCTTTAATTTTCTTCCCAGTTTCTTTCTCTATTTCCTCATCTGTATCAACAAATCTATAGCCTAACTCTTCGGCTAAAACTTTTCCTACTGTGCTTTTTCCACTACCCATAAAACCTATTAGATAGATATTTTTGCCTTTTATCAATATTTCACCACATTAAAGGGAATTTTTATAAAAGTTTAACAGAATTTTATGAAAAGGATAAAAAAATAAGATAAAAAAAGAAAATGTAGAAGTAAAAAAGATATATTTAGTTTCCTTTACTATCTTTATTCTTTAGAACTATTTTTATTCTTTAGAAAGATATCTTTTAAAATTTCTCTAGCTATATCCTTACCACCTAATCCAAATGCTAAAGCAAATGCAATTCCTAAACCTAAGGTTATAGTGAATACAAATATTTCTATTATCTCTGGAGATATTCCAATAAATGGTAAGGCTAAAAATACGGACATAAGAATTAAGAGATATTTAATACCTTTACCAAAGTTTTTGTTTTCTAGTTTGTCTTCTATCTGTTTTCCTATAAACATTGCAACAAAAACTATAGCAGATGCGACTAAAACTTTAAATATTATCTCCAATAATTGTTGTGTTAAAAGACTTAAAGCGGTTGCCTCTACATAAGAGAATGCTTGTGATAAACCTATTAAAGTTGCAAATGTAAGTATAAGATATTTAACTAACTTATCAAATTTGAGTTTTTCTGAAGATATTCCTAAATAGTTGGCTACTTCATCTATGTTGATATCATCAACAATCTTAGAAATAATTTCAGCTACTAATTTTCCTAAGAAAAATATAACACCAAATATTATTAGTCCTGCTATTACTTTAGGAATTGTTAAAAGTATGGAAGCTATCATCTGAGTTGCAGGCTCAGATATAACAGTGATACCTAAAGCATTTAAAGATGCCATTATGACAAATAAGATGATTATTAGATAAACAAAGTTTGCAACTGCACCGCTTAAGTTTTCAATCTTATACTGTTTAGCAAACTCCTCAACTTTAAATGTTATAAGAAGTGATTTTATAAACTCTTTTGATATTTTAGCTAACAGTATACCTAAAAACAGTATTAAACCTGCTCCTATAATATTAGGTATATAAACTAGTACTTCGTTTAACAAATCAATAAATGGTTGAGTTATATACTTTAAACCTAATATTTCTAAAACAGCTACTATAGTTATAAGAAGTATAAAGTAATACACAAGTTTACTAAAGCTCTGAATAAATTCTGTCTCTCTTTCTAAGATATGGATTTTTGATAATCCTTTACTAACTAAAGTTTTACCTACTGTGGATAATCCTAATCCTACTAAGAATATTCCAATAGCCTTTAATAAAGTTATCAGATAAGGTAGGTATTCATTAACTACTCCATTATAATTCATTTCCTACCCTCCCTCTAACTTTGTTTTGGCGATAGGATAAAGTTATATTTTTAATATTAATAGTCAAGTTTTTTTTCATAAAGGGAAATATCTAAATTCTCAAATTTTATTGTGTAGTGTTAATCTCCAAGTTCTGATTAAACTGTTATTGCCTTAAAGTTTAAAAAGCTAAAAATTTTGCTTTTGTTAATGTTAGTACTGTCATAACCTTAACCAAAAAGGCAAAATTAACAGGCTAACAGTTATAATATTAATAACTTTAAAAACTAAAAGAGGTAAGAAATGACACAATTAGACCATTTAGGAGATTTTAAAAGGGATTATTTTTGTGGTGAGTTAACTGAGGCTAATATAGGAGATGAGGTTAAGCTTTTAGGTTGGGCTGAAAGTGTAAGGGACCATGGAGGAGTAATATTTATAAATTTAAGAGATAAAGAGGGAATTGTTCAAATTGTTATAGACCCTTCATTATCTCCAGAGGAAGCCTACAAAAAGGCTAAAAAGGTAAGAACAGAGTATGTTTTAGCAGTTAGAGGAAGAGTTCAGAGAAGACCTGAAGGAACGGAAAACCCTAAAATTCCTACAGGAAATATAGAAGTTATTGTAGATGAGTTAAGAATACTTAATAGCTGTGATATTCTTCCATTTCCTATAGAAGATGAGATTGATGTTAAAGAGGAAGTTAGACTAAGATACAGATACTTAGATATACGAAGACCTTCAATGTTAAAAAAACTTATATTAAGACACGAAGTTTATCAGGCTACAAGAGAATATCTAGCAGGAAATGGATTTTTAGAGATAGAAACTCCTATGTTAACTAAATCAACACCAGAAGGAGCTAGAGATTTTTTAGTTCCTTCTAGACTTGAAAAAGGGAAATTTTATGCACTTCCACAGTCTCCACAGTTATTTAAACAGATACTAATGGTTGGTGGAATAGAAAGATATTTTCAAATAGTTAAATGTTTTAGAGATGAAGATTTAAGAAAGGATAGACAGCCGGAATTTACACAGATAGACTTTGAGATGTCTTTTGTTGATGAAGAAGATGTTATCGCAATATCTGAAGGTTTAATTCATTATCTATGGAAAAAGGTATTAGGAATAGAGCTAAAATTACCATTTCCTAGAATGAGCTATAAAGAAGCTATAGAGAGATATGGAACAGATAAACCAGACTTAAGATACGGTTTAGAGCTTGTAGATGTTTCTGATATAGCTAAGGAATGCGAATTTAAAGTTTTCAGGTCTGCAGTTGAAAATGGAGGCTTAGTAAAAGGAATAAATATAAAAGGTGGTGCTAAATTTTCAAGGAAAGAGATAGATGAGTTAACAAAAGAGGCTATAAATTTTGGTGCTAAAGGTATGGCATGGATTAAACTGGAAAATGGAAAGGTAAGTTCTCCAATTCTTAAATTTTTCACAGAGGAACAAAAAAATAAACTTTTTGAAAGAATGGAAGCTGAAGATGGAGATTTACTTATATTTATAGCTGATGATTATGAAACAACACATAAGGTCTTAGGTCTTTTAAGAAAATTGGTTGCTGAAAAATTGGATATTATCCCAGAGGGAGAGTGGAAGTTTACATGGGTTGTTGATTTCCCATTAGTAGAGTGGGACGAGGAAGAAAAAAGACTTGTGGCATTACATCACCCATTCACAAGCCCTAAGGATGAAGATATAGATAGAATAGATGAAGCAATAAACAACAAAGATATAGCTTTAACTTTTAAATCTAAAGCTTACGATTTGGTGTTAAATGGAGAGGAGATAGGAGGAGGTTCTATCCGTATACACAGACCAGATATACAGAAAAAGATGTTTGAACTGCTAGGAATATCAGATGAAGAGGCAGAAGAAAAGTTTGGTTTTCTTATTAAAGCTCTAAAGTATGGAGCTCCTCCACATGGTGGATTAGCATTCGGATTAGATAGAATTTTAGCACTTATGACAAACTCTGAAAGTATAAGAGAGGTAATAGCGTTTCCAAAAACTCAAAAGGGAATATGTCCTCTAACAGAGGCACCTGATTATGTTAAAGAGGAACAACTGGAAGAGCTAGGAATAGAGATAGAAATAGAAAATAAATAATGGAAAATCTTATAAGATTAATTTATCAAATCTTTTATTCTTTTCTTTTCATCCCTGTCTTTTCTCTTATTGTTAAAAAGAGAGGGTATGCTCTAAATTTTTTTGAAAGACTTTATCCTAGACCTTCAGACAATAAGGAATATATCTGGTTTCACTGTGCAAGTGTGGGAGAATTAAATTTAGCAAGACCTTTAATAGAAAGATTAAAAGAAAATAATAATATTCTTATTACAATTTTTTCTCCTAGAGGTTTAGATTACGGAAAAAAAGAGTTTTCTTATGCTAAGGTTATACCATTGCCATACGACTTAAGCATATCAATAAAAAGATTTCTTAACTCTTACAATATAAAATTAGGAATTATTATTGAGGAGGAATTTTGGTTTAACTTAATAACATACTCATCAAAAAAATTTCCTTTATTATCTGTTAACAGTAGGGTTTCTAAAAACTCATATAAAAAGTATAAAAAATTCTATTTTTTCTATAAGTATATTTTTAATTCATTTTATAAGTTTTTAGTCCGCTCAAATAACGATTTTAATTATTTATCTAATTTTGTTAAAGATAGTGGAAAACTAAAACTCTGTGGTGATTTAAAGTATATATCATCTATTCCTAAAAAAAGTCTTCATTTAGATAAAAATAACAGAAGATTAATAATTTTAGCTAGCTCACATAAAGGAGAAGAAGAAATACTGATAAAGGTGTATCTATCTTTAAGGAAAAAATACAAGGATTTATCTCTAATAATTGCACCTAGACATTTAGAGAGAGTTAAAGAGATAGAAGAATTATTAAAGGAGTATATGTTAAATTACTCTTTAAGAACAGATACAGAAAAAATAGATAAAGATGTCTATATACTTAACACATTGGGAGAGCTATCAGGAATTTATAAGTATGCTGATATTGTAGTGATGGGGGGGACTTTTACAGATATAGGAGGTCATAACATTTTAGAGGCTATCTACTATAAAAAACCTGTTGTGGTCGGTAAGTATATACATAAGATAGAGGAAAATGTAAATGAGTTTGAAAAGATTGGTTTAGTTAAAAGAGCAAGTTCAGAAGAGCAATTAGAAAAGATATTAGACAATCTTTTAAAAACTGATTTGAAAATAAACTTTTCTCTAGAAGAGGCTGGGAAAAAAATCTTAGATTGTTATTTAAAAGAGATAGAAAAACTGTTCTATAATTGATAATGTTATTATTGAAAGTTTAAATGGTGAGAAAGATATTTATTTATGTAAAAAAAAATTTAAATAAAGATTTAAATGAAGTTAAAAAGAAAATTTTTTATAGCTTTTTTCTTATATAGTTTTTTAAGTTCACAAAGTATTTTCTCTTCAGAGCTAAAAATTGAAGAGTTAAATATTTATGTAAATAAAAGTTTTCTGGTTTCTACATTAAGTGAAAGAGTAGATGGTAATAAAAGAATAAATGTAATTTTACCTACAAAAGCCTCCGATAGTGTATTTTTTATTTCTCCTAAAGAGTGCGATATAACTCTTGTAAGAGATATTCCTATAGAAGAAGATACTAGATATATAGAAAGAAAAAATAAGATAAGTAGCTTAGAAAATCAAATTTTAGCGGTGGAATTTTCCTTAAAATCTTTGGAAAAAGTTTCTTCTGAAAGATTTAAAGATGCCGTTGAAAATATAGAAAATCTGGAAAAGCAGAAATTAAATCTAGAGGAAAAACTATATAATTTAAATGAAAGGTATAGAAAGGAAAAGAAAGAGTTTGATAAATTTTTAGCGACATTTCATCCTGCTGAAATTTTTATAAATTGTAAGGTTCCATCAGATGCAAAATTAAAAGTTATATCATTTTTAAATATAGGAGGTTTTAATAGATATGACATCATAGCAGACATTGAGAATAAAAGTATAATTTTAAGGAACTACCTAGTAGTGTTTCCCGATAGAGATTTAGAAAAAGTTTATATTACCTACTATCCATTTTTTATTCCTTTTAAATTAAAAGTACCAACCTTTATAAATAAGAAAAGAGAAAATGTTAGTAGTAGTAGAAGTTGGGGTTTAGGTTTACAAGCTATGAGAATAGAGAAAGCTAGAAAAAAAATATTTGAATACACCAAAGATAATAAAGCCGCTGAGTATAAATATGGATATGCACACTATTATTATGTGTTAAAAACTCCTGTATCCTTAAAAAAGGATGTATTTCAGAGTATACATTTATCCACTGATGTAATAAAAAATGTAGAATTCAAAGTGGTTATAGATGCTTACGATACTTTAACACCTCATCTTATAGCCAAATTTGTGCCTTTAAAAGACTATGCTCAATCTGATGAAGCAATATTCTTTATTGATGATATGTATGTAGGAAGTGATAGATTTTATGGAGCTAAAAAGGGGGAAAAATCAAAAATTTCATTTGGCAAGGATAATAAGATAGTTGTAAAAAAAGAAGTATTAAAAGATTATAGGGAAAAGACTTTCTTCGGTAAAGAAATTCATACATATATAGTTAGGTATACTATAAAAAACAAACATAACAGTAGTATAAAAGTTTCTTTTATTGATTCTGTTCCACCGGTTACATCTGATAATATAGAAGTAGAGCTTTTAGGAATTGAAAAGTTTAAACCTAAAAAGTATGATAAAGTTAAGGGTAAGATAGAATGGGAGTTTTCTATTCCAGCAAATGATGAATATATTTTAGAGTATGGATACAAAGCCAAAATCTCTAGATAGAGAAATATAACCATTGCTATTATACTTCCTTCATATAAGATTATGATATTCAATCACTTAATTAACCAGTTATTTAATTTATAATGAGGTTATATCTAATTTCAGCTTTATTTAACAAGGAGGTTAAAAAAATGGGTAAATATAGAGTTCCTAGAAGCACAACATATGGAAAAACTCAGATGGATTATGCCAGAGAGGGAATAATAACTCCAGAGATGGAATATGTAGCAAAAAGGGAAGATTTACCAGCTGAGTTAATAAGAAAAGAGGTTGCAGAAGGAAGATTAGTAATTCCAGCTAATATACATCATTATGAATTAGAACCTATGGGTATAGGTATAGCTGTCAAGTGTAAAGTTAATGCTAATATTGGAAATTCGGCTGTTGTTTCAAATATAGAGAGTGAGCTAGAAAAATTAAGAGTTGCTTTAAAGTATGGAGCTGATACTGTAATGGATTTATCAACAGGTGGAAATCTTAACGAGATAAGAGAAGCTATCATAGCTAACTCTCCAGTTCCTATAGGGACAGTTCCAATATATCAGGCTTTAAAGGAAGTTAGAAGTATAGAAGAGTTAACGGAGGATGATATTTTAGATATTATAGAGCTACAAGCTCAACAAGGTGTTGATTATATGACAATCCACGCAGGATTATTAAAGGAGCATCTACCACTTGTTAATCATAGATTAATGGGTATAGTTTCTAGAGGTGGCTCAATTATTGCTGAATGGATGACAGTTCACGGGAAACAAAACCCATTATACACAAACTTTGATAAGATATGTGATATTTTCAAAAAGTATGATGTTACATTCTCACTTGGAGATGGTTTAAGACCAGGATG
>Ga0256833_1000268_pt1 | contig 41261 bp, 42 predicted proteins | sample 356284metaG_FD_190535 | JGI IMG/M metagenome (GOLD analysis project Ga0256833, IMG submission 190535) | Hydrothermal vent microbial communities from Mid Atlantic Ridge, Atlantic Ocean - 356-284 | ecosystem: Environmental > Aquatic > Marine > Hydrothermal vents | place: Atlantic Ocean: Mid... | reverse complement strand
AGTACAAAAAACAAACTTTAAAAACAACATAAAAAATACAAAATAATATAGAAGAAAAAACAAGCCGAGAAAATAAACCCAAACGAACGAAAAACACAAATAATGTCATATTACATTAAAACAACAAACGTCATAACAAAAACAAAACAACTGTGAATAGGCTCGTCTCGAGGCTCTCTGGAAGGCAGAGAATGCGTACTATTCGCCATATCATTGGGGTGCTGAGCGCTGGAGGTACCCGGGGGCCTTTTAGGCACTTCTCCTGTGCCGCGCCTCCCACCGCCTGGCCTCCTGGATGAAGCGCCACACCTTGGTGAGGTCCTTTACGCCGGGGCTGGCGTCGAGGCCTGTGCAGGCGTCTACGCCCCAGGGCTCTACGGCGTCTAGTGCCTGGGCCACGTTGCCGTGGTTTAGGCCTCCGGCTAGTATGACTGGTGTCTCCGTGTGCCGGGCTATGTAGCGGCTTATGCTCCAGTTGTGCGTCCTGCCTGTGACGCCGCGCCAGTCTCTGAGCCTGGTGTCGAGTAGGAGGTAGTCGACGGCGCCTTCCCGGTCGAGGGCTAGTGCGCGCTCCACCTCTGCCCTGTTCTCGTCCCAGCCGCCGGGTGTGATGAATATGGAGGCCATGACCTCTACCCCCGCGGAGGCGCGTAGCTCGCTGTACTCGCGGGGGCCCCACTGGTTTATGGTGTGGAGGATGTCGCCGCCAGCCTCGTCGAGTAGGCCTAGTGCGCCCTCTATGCTAGAGGCGAGCGGCATGAGAACCCTCTTGGAGACGCCCTTGAGCCTGGCGAATATCTCCGCGACCCTCTGGGGCGTCGTGAGCTGGAAGATCCTCCTCCACTCGGGGTCTGAGAGGTATACCTCCGCGGCGCCGGGCTCCCGGGAGAGGACGGCTATGCCCACGTGATCTGCGCCGAGCCAGGCGGCGGCGAGGGCGTCGGCGAGCCTGTAGTACGTGTAAACCTGTACTGTGACCATTGAGGTGGAAGCTGGGGGCGTGCTATTTACCCTTTCTTCCAAGCGGCGCTAGGGCCCTGGCCTTGCGCAGTATTTCGAGGAGGGCCGGCGCGGGGTAGTCGCCGAGGCCGACCACGGTTGCGCGGCTGCGGGGCCAGACGATGTCCGCCTCGAGCGCGGCCTCCAGGCTCAGCCTTAGGCTGCCCCCGGGGTCCTGGGCCTCCACGGCCTCGCCGGGCCTGAGCACGCGGCCCACCTGTACGTCGCCGGCGTCGCCGGTTATCTTCTCGAGCTTTACTGGCCTGTCCCAGTTGTTGGCTACCTTGACTTTTCCGGCGGCGCGTTCGACGTGTAGCCTGGGCTTTAGGGGGAGCCTGAAGCCGTGGAAGGCTATTATGGGCTCCGCGTCGACGGTGTCGCCCTCGACCCTGGCCTCGAGCTGTAGCCTGTAGTCGACGTCCATGACGTAGATGTAGCTCCCGCTGTACTCGCAGAGGACTCCCTGGTAGAGCTTCTCCTCGCCCTCTACGTCCTTGAAGCGCACGGTGACGAGGCGGCCGATGCTGTTCTCGAGGAGGGCGTCGTAGGTTGGGGTGAGGGCGCCCGAGACGACCTTCTTCTCGGCCTCCTCGAGGGTCTTGGAGAGGTCGGCGGGCACCATGCCTACGAGCACCCTTGTCTGAGCGGCGAGTGCGGCCGCCACCTTGTCCTTCACGTAGCTGAGGCTGTTCTCGAGCCTCCTGGCGAGGCGGCGGTGGAGGGGCGGGGAGTATAGCTTGGCGAGGCGGCGCCACCTAGCCCTCCGCTCCTCGTCGCTCATGAAGTCGACGAAGCTGAGTATCATCCAGAGGTTCTTGAGCTCCTGGGGGTATACCTTCCTCGAGACGAGGCTGGGCGGGGCCCAGGGGTTTATCTCTACCTGGCCGAGGGTGAAGTCCTCGGGCAGGATGCCGCGGCGCTTGAAGTATTCGAGGAGCTTCTCGGCGTAGCGGAGGAACTTGGCGTCCCCCGTCTCCCTGTAGTTCTCGAGGTAGAAGGCTAGGAGGGTGGTTATGTTCTCCAGGCCCTTCTCCTCGTAGAACACCTCGAAGCCGCCCCCACTCCTCGGGGGTATGTGTAGGCGGCCGTAGTGCACCTCGCCGCCTATGAAGACGAAGGCCCTCGAGCCCCTGACGAGCTTGAGGACGCGGTCTATGGAGAAGTACTCCACGACCCCGTAGATCACCGAGAGGGCTACTCCGAGCCCGACCAGGTAGAGTAGAGGCTCGAGCTGCTGGAGGAGGGGTGGGGGCTGCACATGTCTCCTAGCCGAGGGGTGGAAATATCTCTTACCCCCGCTACCCTAGAATGTGCGCCTCAGGGTGGCCGCGGGGACGAGGAACCCCGCGAAGATCGAGGGGATAAGGAGGGCGTTCGAGAGGCTCGGCTACGGCGCCGCGGTCGACGCGAGGCCCGTGGAGACGGGGCTGCCAGACCAGCCGGTCGGCCTCTCCCAGGTTATCAGGGGCGCCGTGCTCAGGGCGGCGGGCGCGTGGAGCGAGGGCTACAGCTACGGGGTCGGCGTGGAGGCGGGTCTCGTGGGGATGCCGGGGACGATAAGCGGGTACGTGGACGTAGAGGCGTGCGCGGTGGTGGACGCGGGGGGCCGCGTCTCCCTGGGCTTCAGCCCAGCCTTCGAGTTCCCCACAGTGCCCGTGCTGCGGGCCGTGAGGGGCCTCGCCGCGGAGATGGAGGACGAGATGGTAAGGCTGAGCGGTAGGGCTGGGCTCGCGGACAGGGAGGGCGGCATAGGCTTCCTCACCCGGGGCGCCGTGGTGAGGCCCCAGCTCACCGAGTACGCGGTGCTTATGGCTATGGTGCCCCGCATCAGGCCGTGGCTCTACGGCAAGCTCCCCAGCGTGGAAGAGGTTCTCAGGAATATTAGTATTGACTAGGTGTCCCCGTAACTTGGATGTTCTTTTTCTCATAATCGTTCCTCGTTTTTTGTGTTGGAGGGCCTGTTCTGGGGGGTGCTTGTAGTGCTTGGATGACGGCTTCTTGTATTATTTCGCCGAAGGGCGTCCCTATGAGTAGTACTCTTGCACCTTTTGAAGGTTCGAGGATAAACGCGTGCTCGACCCTACTATAGTATTCTGCTATGAGATCTGCCAGTTCCTTGTACTTTTCGTCGCTGTCTAGAAATATGACGTCAAATCCCAGCTCCTTTAGCTTCCTTAGACCTAGTGGTTTGCTGTGCGATTCGACGTCTGTCAGGAAAATGCTTAGGAGGTCTTTAAACGAGCTTTCATCCAATTTGGGTTTTACATTAATGTGTAATATGTGTCCTACGTACTCCAGGCTTCTCAAGGACTCCTGGTAGAGATACATGTCCTGGGCAATGTATAGCCTTGAAAGACCATCTACGCCGAGTTTCTTTTCATCTGCGAGTTTAGGTAGTGTTTCTTCGATTAGGCGTTTATATGCTATCGCAGAGATGACGCGGAGGCCTAGAGGGGTCTGGACGATCAGCTGGGGATCGACCGGGCCTATGGATGCGTAGGAGAAGCCTATGACCCTGTCTGACAGCATTGTCAGCAGGGTTCCCGCGGACATAGCTATGCTGGGTATAATAACATTTATTCTCTCGAAGCCGAGTCCGCGGACTTTGCCTATGAAGAGCTCTGGAAAATGTATGTCTCCGCCAAGTGTCGAGAGTATAAGGTATAGGTCTCCACAGCCGTCTTTTCTAAACTTTATCAATGCTTGTTCAAGTATTTGCATTGCGTGGACATTTAGCATCGCGCCTATAGGTAGAGCTATGGGGCTGAAGACATTGGTTATTAGGGATAAAGTGCAGGCCTTTTTGCCGGAGCTAAAAAGAACATTGATAACATCGTTTATTCTCGACAAGAGCCCTGTTCTTATATTACTCGGTGTTTCTTCTCTTAATAGTTCGAATAAAGTCTTCATTTCTCAAACGACCCTCGGAGGTGTACGGGTACATAGCCTAGATACATGATACTGTTTGGCGAGGACTCGACTATTTCTCTGATCAAGTTCCTCTCTTCTTCGCTTATTTCCTTAGTTACTTTAAGCGCCTTTTCGTGGAGCTCTTTAAGCTTCCTTTCCTGGGTGCTCATTATTAACACCCTAGATAGGATTTCTCTCACTATTAGTAGACACGAGGCTTCTATATGGGTTTTTTACATATAGGTAGCGTAGGGCTTATACAACAATTAAGGTTCACTAGATCCTGAAAATTATTTAAAAATTTAAATTTAAAAAAATTACTTTTGCTTCGTTTTTCCGTGTAGTATTTTCCGAGCCCCACCTAGGAGAACCCGCGCCGCCGCCACAGCGGTGAAGGCACCAGCCGCAGCTATTGTTATGAGGAAGCTGCTTGTCGTCGCGGTCAGCGCCGCATCAGCTCTGAGGCTGGCAGAGACGGCGCAGGCTACCAGCAGCAGCGAGGCAGCCACAGCAGCAGTCTTAGCGACCCTAGCCGGGTCTGGGTTGCGGCCGAGCCTGCGGGCCAGGTAGAGAGCTGCGAGGGCTAGGGGGGTCAGGTATACTGCCCCTATTATCGCGGCCGATATGGCGCCGGCGGCGTAGACCCCCGCCTCGGTGTTGGCGTCGAGTACCGGCTGCGAGGCCGTGTAGGCGGCCTCCAGGCCCAGTACGAGGGGGTATAGTATGATCTTCATCGGCGGCTTGGTCCAGGGGTGCTCGTGCATGAACTGCGCGAAGCCGGGGCTCCAGCTGTAGTAGAAGGCGTTGAAGGCCGCGTAGAACCTGACGCCGCTGTACGTGGCGAGGACCCTGGTGTCCCTGAACCTCCTCAGGAAGGCTACCTGGGGGCTGAGCTCGGAGCCGTAGGTGGCCGTCGCGACTATGCACCTCTTCTCCCTCACGATGAGGGTGACCGTCGCCGTCTCCACGTGGCCGCTCCCGCTCCTGGCCTCGACTAGGAGCGTGTACGTCCCCTTCGCGGAGCCCGCCTGGACGGTGAGCGTGGCCGAGCCCGGCGGGGTGAGCCTCGGCGGGGTGATGGTCGCGGAGGCGCCGCTGGGGACTCCCTTCACGGAGAGCTGTACCTCTTCGGCGTCTCCCCCCGTCCTCGCTACCTGTACCTGAACGCTGCCCTCCTCGCCCTGGTTTATCTCTATGGACTGGGGAGTCGCCTTAACCGCGAACTCCATGGGTTTAGCCGCCCTGGAGACGTGTAGCTTCACGGTGAGCGTCTTCTCGAGCCCGCCGCTGCTGCGCGCCCTAATGGTCAGCGTGTAGTTCCCGGCCCCCTCTCCGGCCCTTATGGTGAGCGTCACCGCGCCGCCGGGCCTGGCGGGGTTCTCGCTGAAGCTGTACGAGGCCCCTGCTGGGAGGCCCTCGAGGCTCAGGGTGACGTTCTCGTCCCTGCCCGAGGCCTTGACCACCTGTACCTGTATGCTCCCCGACCCGCCCTCCTCTAGGGAGAGGGTGGCGGGGGAGGCCGTGAGGGTGTAGTTAAGCGGCCCCGGCTGGGGCTTTTCGACGAACACGTTCAGCGTCGCCTGCTTCTCCACGCCTCCCCCCTTGGCCTTGACGACCACCGTGTAGGAGCCGGGCTGGGCGCCGCTGTCCGCGGAGACCGTGACCCCGGTGGAGGAGCCCGCGTTGACCGTCGACTCGCCCAGCGTCACGTGTAGGCCGGGCGGGACCTGTAGCAGGGAGAGCTGGACTGGGCCCGTGTAGCCCCTGGGGGTGAGTGAGAGCTGGACGGTGGCGTTCCCGCCGGGCGTCAGGTTCACCGAGGCCGGGGCGAAGGCGGCGTCGAAGCTCCCGGTGGAGGCTACCGCTAGCCTCAGGGTTATGGTGGGCGAGGATATGGTCTTCGACCCGTACTTGCTCGTCGCGGCGACCTTTAGGCTGAACCTGTAGACGCCCGGCGCGATAGTGGAGGGGACGGCGACCCTGAGCTTGATGTTCCACATCGTGTTGGAGATGGCCACGGTCTGCGCGTACACGTGGACGCCCTGGGGAGGCTGCTGGACGAGGATTAGCTTCAGGGTGGACTTGGACACCGAGACGTAGTGGGCGTACACGTGGTACTCCGCCGACCCGCCGGGCTTCGTGGAGGCTGTGTAGCTCTGCGCGGTGAGCGTTATCCTGGGCAACTGGTATACCACCACGAGGCGGGGCCTCAGGGAGGGGTTGGAGGTCTTCCTGTCGTAGAAGTGCACCGTCCCGTTGAGCGTCGACCCTATCAGCATGATCCCCCTGTTCGGGGCGCCCTGGTTTACGTAGCGCCTCACGAGCTCTGTGACGTCGACCTTGTACTCCTTGCCCTGGGGGTCGCTGGAGAGCACCGTGAAGGAGGCGTAGCTCCCCTGCGTCCCGGGGCCGTCGTAGGCCATGTCGCCGCCCGGGTGGCTCCACGGGGCCGTCGAGGACGCCTTGTTCCACGTGGCCGTCTTCTCGTCCCAGTTCCTCGAGAGCCTGAATATCCAGAACCTCTGGTAGGAGGCCTGGAAGTTGTGCTTTGACCTCATGTGTAGCACTACCTGGGCGCTCACTATCTCGGCGTAGCTCGGTATGCCGGTTATGGGGAAGTATATCAGCGCCCTCACGCGCTTGTCGGTCACGCCGGAGTGGCCAGCGGCTAGGAAGCCCGCGTAGTCGTAGTTCTTCGTCGGGTAGGCCTGGTATATGTAGGTGTCACGGGAGGCGTAGAACGTCCTGGTAGAGTAGTTGCTCACCGCGGCCGCGGGGGGCAGCGGTATGAGCGCCACGAGCATGGCGGAGAGTAGTATGAGCGCGGTTGTCCGCGCGGTTATCTGTTTTTTCAACCTTTTTCCGTGCTCTTAGTGGGGGCGGCCACCTATATTTGTTTTTATAGTTATTTATGTTATCCTGAAATATCTGTTTAAATAAAAATATTCTTTTCATAACATGTTCGGAATTAGACGTTCCGTAAAACAATAAATATAAGAGTTGCGCACCCCGGCCACGTAGCTACGCTATCCTCCTCCCAAACCCGGAGGCGGTGGCGCTCTTATCGTACACCTCCTCCACGTGCAGTATGTACACGGGCCTCTCGCCCCTATGCTCAGGCGGCGTATAGTGGTACGCGTCGTGTATGAGCGTGACCAGGCGGTGGTACTCGTCGCCCAGGTGCACGCTGAGCCTGCCCTTAACCTCGAAGCTCACCACGGGCGGCTGGAAGAAGACGAGGCTGGCGGCCCTGCTCCGCTGAACGATGCGCCACGTCTCCTTCATGGCGAGCTCCACGGTCGCCAGCTTCTCGAAGTCCACCCTCTCCTCGGCCTCGCCGCGGGGCAGGTAGACGTACCTCAGCATGAGCCTCGCCCCCCGGGCCGCGTGCTCCGCGTATAGCCTGCGCAGCGCCGCCCTGTCGCCCCTGGCCTCCTCGTAGGCCTCGTCGCTCTCCGCTATGTGGTCGCTGAACGCCTTCACCGCCTCCGCCATGTATTCGCGCCTGAGCACGTAGCCGCAGCCGACTACCTTCCCGTTCACCCTTATCCCGCCTCCCATCTGGGCCGCGGTGACGAGTACGGGGTTGTGCCTCGTGAACTCGAGTGCGAGCTTCTCCGGGCTCGCGTGGGAGGGGCCTGCCAGCATCTCCTCTATCAGCCTGCGGCGAGGGTAGTAGTTCCACTCGAGGAACTTTTCCGGCAGCCTCACCAAGACCCCGGGCACCCCCTTTTTTACCTCAAGCGTGGGGCTGATATAAGGCTCCCGCGCCACTATTAGCTGTGGCCGGCAGGGTCTACGTCACCGTTATAGGGTCCAGCAGGGCCTCGGAGTGGGAGATGGAGGCGGCGGAGGAGGTGGGGCGGCTGGTCGCGGAGAGGGGCGGGGTACTCGTGACGGGTGGGCGCGGGGGAGTGATGCTCGCGGCCGCGAGGGGCGCGAAGAGCGCCGGCGGCCTGACGGTCGGCGTGCTGCCCGGCACGTCGCGGGCGGAGGCTAACCCGTACATAGACGTGGCCCTGCCGACGGGGCTGGGGCACGCGAGGAACGCTGTGAACGTGCTGGCCGGCGACGTGGTCGTAGCGGTGGGCGGCGGGGCCGGCACGCTGAGCGAGATCGGGCTCGCACTGGCCTATGGCAGGCCGGTGGTCGCCCTCGAGGGGCCGGGGGTGGCCGGCATGCTCGCCGGGAAGGAGGTGGGGGGAGTGAGGGTGTATGCCGCCGCTACGCCCCGGGAGGCCGTTGAGCTCGCGTTTAGGCTTGCTACCGGGGGTGCGATACCGTAATATATTCTAGGCGTTATAGGTGTCTGCGATGGTCGCCATAAAGGTCCGTGCATTGTCAAAGAGCTTCCGCGGCTACCCGGTGCTCAGGGACGTCACCTTCGATGTCCCGGAGGGGCGGGTGGCCGGCTTCCTCGGGCCCAACGGGGCCGGGAAGACTACTACGCTTAAGGTACTCATAGGCCTCCTCCGCCGGGACAGGGGCCTCGTGGAGGTGCTGGGCCTCGACCCCTGGGAGGAGGGCATGGAGCTTAGGGAGAGGGTGGGCGTCCTGCACGAGAAGCCCCTCTACCCCCGGGGGGCCAGGGTGTCGACGCTGCTCAGGTACGTGGCGAGGCTTAGGGGCCGGAGCTACAGGGAGGCTCTGGAGGCGGCTAAGGCCACGGGGGTCGCGGATTACCTGGAGCAGCCCGTGGCCTCGCTGTCCCGGGGGTACCTGCAGAGGCTCGGGATAGCGCTGGCCCTGATAGGGGACCCCGAGCTCCTCCTCCTCGACGAGCCGACCGCCAACCTCGACCCCCTGGCGAGGATGAGGCTCCTGAACCTGGTGAGGGCCCTTCACAAGGACCTCGGCGTGACGGTGGTGGTCTCAAGCCACATTATACCGGAGCTAAGCCTCGTCTGCGACTACGCGGTCTTCATAGCTGGCGGCCGGACGCTGGAGTGGGGCTCCATGGAGGAGCTTGCGAAGAAGTACGGGGTCTCCTCGACCTATAGGATTAGGGCTGCGGAGCCCCGGGCGCTGGCCAGGGAGCTTATAGGGCTGAGCTACGTCTCGGCGGTCGAGGTGGGGGAGGGGGCGGTTAAGGTGAGGGTAGAGGGGGGCTACGTGGACGCCTTCCTCAGGGAGCTTGACACGCTAGGCAGGGCCTACCAGGTGAAATGGATAGCATACGAGGGCGGCGAGCTGGCCCCCCTCTACGAGAGGATAGTCGTGTCCAGGGGTGTCGCATCTTGAAGGGGTACGCCGGGAAGCTGCTCTACCGGGTGTGGGTGTACCAGCGCTACGTGCACGGCACGCTTCTGGGCGGCATAGTGGTGGCGCTACTGATACTCGTGCCCGTGCACGCGGCGGCAGCCGTGCTGCTAGCCCCCACGGTTCTCTCATCGCCCGGCGGGGGCCCGGGCCTGGGCTTCGTGGCCAGCGCCACGGAGCTCCTGCTGGTCTTCATAACGGTCTTCATGGTGGCTTCCTACGCGGGGGACCTCTCGGGTGGAGGGGGCCAGCTCTTCCTCTCCCAGCCCCTCTCCAGGGCCGGCTACGCGGCCGCCTGGCTCGTGGCCACGGTCGCGACCCCCTGCCTCGTGTACGCGCTCAGCCTGGCGCTGCCGCTCCTAATAATCGACCCGAGGCTGCTCTCCGCCCTCGGGCTCTGGAACCTCATGCGGGCGGTGCTGGAGGTGGCGGAGTGGGGCGCCTTCCTCTTCCTCCTGGCGACGGTTTCGAGGAGCAGGGCCCTCGTGGTGATACTGGGGCTCTTCGCGGAGCTACTGCTGCCGTGGATACTTCTCCTCCCCATGGCTCTCTTCGCGGTGGTGCCGGGCACCCCGCCCTACAGCGTGAGGGTCTTCGCGACCGTGTACGTGGTACTCTATCCCTCCAAGTACTCCTTCTTCTCCCAGGGCGGGGCGGTGCTCGTCGGCCCCGGGGCGGCCGCGGCCGAGGCCTCCACGCTCATGGCGGCCTACGCCGTAGCGGCCCTGCTCTACGCGAAGGAGAGGATGGAGGTGGTGTAGGTGCTGAGGGAGCTCGGAGTCTCGCTCCTAATGGCGGGCCTCCTCACGGCCCTGGTGCTCGCCGGCCTCGGGGGCAGGGAGGGCTTCATACCCCTAACCTCCTCCGGTATAGGAGGCTCCACCGCCGTTAGGGGGCTCGGCAACGGCACCCAGGTGGGCTTCTTCTCCTACGACGACCCCGTGGAGATACCGGATCTGGAGGGCTACTCCTTCAACCTCTCGCTTAGGTTCGCCCTCCACGCCGCCGTCGTCTACTACGTGCCTAAGCCCCTCAACGCTTCTAGGCCCCAGCAGCCCGTCCCCAGACCCCTCGGGGCGAACTTCACGGTGACCGGGGTGGAGGCATACATACTCTCCCCCGCCGACGCGGCGAAGGTCGAGGCAGCATTCGACGCGGGCCTCACAGGGGAGGCCTTGAGGCTCGCGGAGGCCAGGGCTGTGGCCAGGATCCCGATGAGGGAGGCGGGGGGCGCGTACGTCGGCCACGCCGCTGTGGGCCCCGGCTCGTACAAGGTAGTCGTATTCTACCGCTACGTGGTCTCCATCCCCGGGAAGATGAGGCCAGGCAAGGTGTTCGCCAAGCCCATGGTGGACGCCTCGATCTCCGTCACCGGCACGGTCTCGCCGACGCCCGTGCAGCTATTCAGGAGCCTCGACGTTGCGGGCCTCGGCGCCGTGCTTCTAGGCCTAGACTGGTACCTCAACAGGGAGGAGTATGCGGGCTCGTGGCCGGCTAGAACGTTACGCCGAGCCTCCTCTGCCTTAGGTAGGCTAAGGCGAGGTAGAGGGCGAGAGCCGCCGCCAGGAGGGGGGCTGAGAGGCTCTCCCTGACCTTTTTCTCCTCGCTAATCTCTATCCTAACCCTGCTCTTCACGAGCCTAGCGCCCGCGCTTCTAGATATCTCTCTGAAGGCCTCCGCTATCGTGGCCGCGTCGGGGGCCGTGTACTCCCTGCCTCCCGTGAGCGAGGCTATCCTGCGCGTCTCCTCCTCGCCGGCGTCCCCGCCCGGGCCTATGTAGACCGTGTAGACGGGGACCCCCAGGCTCCGGAGCCTCTCCAGGACGTCGTCGTAGCGCCCCCGGTCCGCGGGCAGGCCGTCGGTTACGAGGACCACCATGCAGGAGGCGTTGAAGGCCCTATAGGGGCGCACGTAGCTGAGCGCGGATTCGAGGGGGTATGTGTACATTGTTCCGCCGCCCGGCCTGAGCCTCTCGAGCACGTGGTAGACGAGCGACCTGTTCGCGGTCGGCGGAACCGCGGCGTCGACGTGGTGGTTGAAGGCCACCAAGGCGACGTCGACGCCCTCCGGGAGCCCCTCGAGGAGGTTGCTGACAGCCTCCTTTGCGAGCTCGATCTTCACGCCCCCCGCTACCGCGTCCCCCATGCTGCCCGAGACGTCGAGGAGTACGACGAGGAGGGGCCTCGCAACCCGGACCGACTCCTCTAGGCTCGCGGTGACGTCCCGGGTCACCGTGACCCTGCGCTCCACGTAGGGCTGTGCCGCGGCGGCGACGACGAGCACGACCACGAGCATTTCCGCGGCCAGCCCCAGCGCGCCCCGCCTCCTCCTCCGCGGCGCGAGCCACGCCATCGGGTTCGTGAAGCCGTAGAGCTCGCCGTACATCCCCCTACACCTCCACCTGCAGGCCAGCAGCGCCGCGGCCAGCAGGGGCGCGAGGAGCAGTAGGGCCGGCTTGTCGAAGGCCACGCTCACCAAGGCTCCCCACCCAGGGCCGAGACAACTACGAGGACGGCGGCGAACACTGCCAGCACGAGGGAGGCGGAGTAGTTCCTCTCGACCTCTACTATCTTCGCCTCCCCCCGCGCCTGGAGGGCCTCCAGCCTGGCCTCCCTCCACGCCTCGCCGCTCACAGAGGAGAGCGCCGGGAGGGTGTAGGGGTCGAGCCTGTAGAGCCTTCCCCCCGCGGCGGCCGCCACGTCGGGCAGCACGCCGGGCCCGTCCACGGCCACCACCAGTAGGGGGACGTGGCCGCGCCTGTAGGCCGAGGCCGCCTGTACGGGGTCGGAGCCGTAGTTCTGGCCCCCGTCGCTCACCAGGAGAACCGCGCCGGGGAGCCCGGAGGCCCTTATGAAGCCCAGCGCGTAGGCTAGGGCGTCGCCTATCGCGGTGTACCTGTACACCGGCTCCACCGAGTCGAGGGCCTTGGCCGCGCCCTCGGGGCCGCCCGTGTATAGGGGCGTCGTGTTCCCGGCGAACACCACTAGGTGCACCGTCGTGTTCGCCCCCACGCCCTCCAGGAAGCCCCTGAGGAAGCGCTTGGCCGCCTCCATGCGCGTCTCCCCGCCCATGGGGTAGCCCATGCTCTTCGAGGCGTCCAGTAGCACGACGACGACAACGGGCTTTGAGCGGAGCAGGCCGGTATCGGATATGTCTATCCTCCTCTCCACGCGGTTCTCCACGTAGGGCTGGGCGAGGGCGAGGACTATGAGCAGAACGGCCGCCACCTTGGCCATCGCGAGACCCTCCCTAAGCACCCAGGAGCCCCTCGGGGGCCCCATGGAGGCCGCTATGAGGCGCAGCCTCTCCCTGCTACGGGCCCAGAGGAAGACCGCTATGGAGGCGGCTATGGGGAGGAGGCCGAGCATATACGGCTTCCCGAAGCCCGCGGAGATGCTCATCGACACTAGTCCTCACCCGACGGCAAGCCGCCCCCAGCGCCCGAGCCCTGCCCGCCGCTCCGCCCGGAGCGCCCGCCCTCGCCGGTCAACGCGCTCAGCCAGGACTTTATGAGCCCCTCCCTGTACCCGTAGACCCACGCGTCGCCCGGCCTCAGCTGGCTAAGCTGCTGCGCCACGCCGCCCATCCCCTCGAGGCCGGGACTACAGCCCCCGCACCTCGACGCTGTACAGAGCTTCTCCAGCTTCCCGGGGTCGCCTCCGAGGAGAAGCGCGGAGACCTTGTCTAGCTCGCCCAGCATGAGGTAGGCCTTGAGCGCCGCGTCGTACGCGCCCCTATATATCCTCCTGTGGGCCGCGCTCAGGAGGGCTCCCTCGTCGACCCCCGACAGTGCGTCCAGGGCCTCCTTCGCCTCCATGCGCGCCTCCCCGAGCCTCCCCCGCAGCCTAGACGCGGCCTCCCTGGCGCCCCCTATATCGCACCTAGACGCGGCGTCCATCATTGCCGAGGCGTCGCCCCGCAGCCCCCTTATCTCCTCGGCGAGCCTCTCCAGCCTAGCCGCCGCGAGCGCCATCCTAGAATAGCTCTCCGACGCGTTGCGCAGCCTCTCGGCGAGAGCCCCCTCTCCCAGCGCGCCGCTCCTGGCGGCCTCGGAGAGTAGCCGCGCGACCTCCTCCATCCGCGCGGCGAGCTGGGGGCTAGTCTCGTTGCCCCCGAGCACGGTCGAGTTGAGGATCCTAGTCGACTCGTTGAGGCCCTGCGCGGCCTCGACGAAGAGCCTGGGAAGCTGCTCCGGGCCTATCGAGGCCTGCGCCTGGGGCCTGTAATACGTGGCCGCGAGTAGGGCGAGGAGCAGGGCCGCCGCGGCCGCGGCGGCCAGGTACGCCTTGTACCTCGCCTCCATGCCTCACCACTATCGACATGTAGCGCGGGAGATATAAGTGGCATGGGTTTGCATTAATTAATAAAATAATCGACATGTATCATCTCATATAAGTGTAAAATATTTTTATGAATACTAGAATTAAATAAAATTATAGGGTGAAAAAATGAGTAATGGGAAAATATTTGCAGTTATAATATTACTATTATTAAGTATAGGAATAGGATATAGTTTTTACACAGAATTTACTGCATCACATAACCTCGTTGTAGTTCCCCGAATTTCGTTAGTTAAACATGGTGTAATTAATATACCATCAGCGGTAATTTATATAAATAATCCAACAAACTATGATTTCGAAGTTAGGAATATATATCTAAAAGTTTACCTTGAGGGATATGAAATAGCGGAATTTTATAAATCTTCTCTTTATATACCTGCACATAGTCGTAGAAATATTGTTGTAAATCCAAAACTTAGTAATAGTGTGGATGCAATTATAAGAGGTTTGATCTCAACATTAGAAGGAAGGGATCTTCATTTAATAATAACTGGTAGAGCAGAGATACCTATAAAAATTTTTAATATAATAAGTATAGGATCTATCACGGTACCTATTAGTGAGGAAAGATATATCCCTATTTCTTCTATAATATTATCACCCGTTAATCCCTCAAATTACATGGGAAGCGCGAGAGTTTCTATCCGCTGGTTTGCTGGGTATATGCCTGTAACAGAGGTACGTCCAGACACTTATGTTACAGCGATAATAAACGTTGCCGGATATAGGGGTGAATTACTCGTAGAGATAAGGCAAGATAGAAGATTTCTCCCGGATAAAACAGTTGCCTCAAAGTCCGTGTATTGTAGTGGTCAATGTAGTGTAAGAATTAATTTTCTTGCCGAAGATGGGATAACTGTTAGAGGGTATTTTGTGAGGATCCGAGGAGCCGGTCTACATTATGAACAGCCTGCAGAATATCCCCCTAGACTTAGAGTTAATGGATAAAAGTTTTTTATATTATCTAAAATTAGTTAAAATTAATGTAACTTTAATTATTCTTCTATGTCCTTGATTGTGATGCGGCGGCCCAGTCTTATCCTGGGGAGCTGGATTCTCGCGGGCCTGTATACGAGCTCGCCTCCCCTGACCTCTACAAGGAGCACGTCGCCCTCCTTTATGCCGAGGGCCCTCCTAGCTTCGGCGGGGATGGTGACCTGGTAGTTCCTCGTGACCTTAACCTTTAGAACCACGAAGCCCCTGGCTACTAGAAAAACTGCTATAATAAAAATTTCTAGTTACCCTCGACGTCCTTCCCGTCCCCGAGGAGGGGCTTCACGTACCGCTCTATGAAGATCCTCTTCGCCTCCTCCATGTACTCCGGCGTTATCCTGCCGTGGGGCGTCGGCGTCTCGAAGATCCTCTTCGGGAACTTCACCTCCTCGGGCTTGAAGCCGAGCTCTAGCTTGAGCCTGTACTTCTCCTCGTATATGCGGCGGCCGAGCTCGTGGAGCTCGTCGGGGCTTAGCTCGTAGCCCAGCGGCCTGAGCGCCTCCGAGACTATCTCAGGCTTGTAGACGCCGCGTGCGAAGAAGCAGACCACGAGGCTTGAGAGTATCTGGCGCCACTGCTCCTCCGCGACGAGCCTCTCGACGAGCTCCTCCGGCGTGACCTCCTTGCCCACGGTCTTCTCGTCGAAGCTGTAGCCCGCCATGTCTAGGTGGCTGTGCCTGGCGCCGAAGGCGTAGTTGAAGTGGGCGCCGGGGCCCGTGTGGTAGCCGGCCGGCTCGTTGCCGGCGAAGCTCATGGCGAACTCTTCTCCGCCGAACTTCTCCGCGGCCGCCTTGACGCCGCGCGCCATCGCCTTGTAGAGCTCGGTGGGCTGCTCGACTATGTACTCCACGGCCTTAATGTACGCGTCGTAGTCTCCCCACTCCAGCTTCACGCCAGCCAGGTCGGCGTCGTCTATTATGCCCCTCTTGTATGCCTCCGTGGCCCAGGCGAGGACGACGCCCGTGGTCATCGCGTCGAGGCCGTAGCGGTCTACGACGTCGATGAGGCGGAGCATCCCCTCGGGGTCCCTGGCGCCGAGGTTGCTTCCGAGGGCGTATATCGGCTCGTAGTCGTAGCCTATGAAGGTGGTCTTGTAGAAGTAGGGCTCGTCGACGTAGGGCTCCCTGAGCGCGGCGACGTGTATGCACGCGACGGGGCAGTGGGCGCAGGACACGCGGCGGCCGAGGTACCTCTCGGCGAGGTACTCCCCGCTTATCTTGTCGGCCGTCTCCAGGCGCGTCTTCTGGAAGTTGTAGGCTGGCAGCGCGCCGAGCTCGTTCAGCCTGAGCACGTTCACGGGCGTCCCGAGCTCGTGGTACTTCTTCATGAGGGGGCTGTCGACGATAAGCTTGTATATCTTGTCGTAGACCCTCTTGTACCCCCTCCTGTCGGCGACGGGTATCGTGTGCCTGCCCGAGACGACTAGGGCCTTGAGCTTCTTGCTGCCGAAGACGGCGCCCAGGCCTAGGCGGCCGAAGTGCCTGTAGGTCTCCGTTATCACGCTGGCGTAGGTAACCATGCGCTCCCCGGCGCGGCCTATCCTCATTATGGTGCGGAAGCCGCTCCCCGGCTCGTTCTCCCTTATTATGCGGCCGACCGTGAAGCTGCTAGTCATCCCCCAGAGGGCCCTGGCGTCCCTGAAGTAGACCTTGGGTCCGTGCACCGCGACCCAGACGGGCAGGTCGCTCGCGCCCTTGATGACTATCGCCCCGTAGCCGGCGAGCCTTATCGCCACCGCGCTGCGGCCGCCGGCGTGGCTCTCGCCTATGTTACCCGTGTGGGGGCTGCGGTACATGGCGACCGTCTTGGAGGCCGTGGGGTAGACGGCGTTGAAGGGGCCGACCGCGAAGACTATGACGTTCTCCGGCCCCAGGGGGTCGGCGTTCCTCGGCAGCTCCTCCTTCAGAAGCTGCGTCGCGACCCCCGTGCCACCGAGGTACTCCTCGAAGAGGTCCCTACGGTCCTCCACCCAGTACTTCTTGTGCGTGAGGTCTATGTACAGAACCCTACTCAGGGGATCCCTCTCATACATCCCGGATCACCTCGTGAGCTTGATAACGTCATAGGGGCAGTACTGGGCGCATATGCCGCAGTGCACGCATATGATGGGCTTGTTCGCCTCCTCGTCCCACATCACCGCCCCTATGGGGCAGGCCTCCCGGCAGTTCCCGCACCCTATACACTTGGATGGGTTCAGGAGAACCCCGCCGTCCTTGCGCCGCGCCAGGGCGCCCGTGGGGCAGGCGGCGGCGCACGGGGGGTCCTCGCAGGCCCTGCAGACTATGACCTTGAAGCCCCTCTCCACCCCGCCTACGCTGCCGACCCTTATGGCGGCCTTCGCCACCCCGCTGTCCCCGAAGCGCCTGGCGCAGGCGAACACGCATGACATGCAGCCGACGCATCGGTCGACGTCGACTACCTCTAGCCTCGTCCCCTCTCACCCTGTACAATATCTCTATAGTAGTATATATCGTGAACCCCGTAACAGGGAGTATTAACATAGCCGGGCGGAGAGGGGGCTTAGAGGCCCCCAGAGGCGCCCCTCAGCTGGAGCGGCGGCATGAGGGAGAAGGACTCTATAAACGCGAAGCCGATAAGCGTGTTCACAAGGGGCCCGGGGGTAGGCGCCACGTAGAGCCCGATGGCGAAGAGGTACGAGGCCAGGGCGAGGGACACAGCCACCGCGGCCACGCATGACTCCCACCTGTTCCACAGGTATGAGAGCGCCGCCATGCCGACGAGGGCGAGCGCTGCGGCCGCGGCGGCGAAGTACCAGCTCGACGGGGAGGCTAGGGCGGGCGCCAGCAGCAGCGCGTAGAGGAGCTTTGATACGTCTCCCTTGGACGTCTTGCCGGCGAGCACAGCCAGCCCCAGGGAGGCGGCGATCGCCACTATCACTGCCTCGGCGGCGTAGGCGTAGGGCGGCGCGCGGGGCGGTGACAGGTAGAGTAGCAGGATTGTTGACAGCGACGCCGCTATGTCGGCTAGCCCCAGGGATCTCAGGTAGTTCCCCGTGACCGCCGGCAACGCTAGGAATACGGCCGCGGAGGCCAGGGGGAGCGTGTATGGGGCTCCAGCGAGCTGCGCCACCACGGCGAGGCCCAGGATGTACACGGTGAACATGTCGAAGTAGGAGGCTACAAGGTGCCTCGCGTGCTCGATCTTCTGTTCACGCCTATCCGCCTGGGAGGCTTTCGGTTTCACCGGCGACTACCGCGATATAATGCGGCATATTATTACTTAAATTTCTCTAATAAAGTTACCTAAAAAACCGGGAACGTAATAATAAAATACAAGACGAGCCTATCCCGGCACTTGGCCCGGCGACGCCCCACCCCCGGCCTTGTCTACGCCGCTTATGAGCATGGGCGTTGAAAGGTCTATGCCGCGCCTGGCCGCCTCCACGAGGACGTTCCTGTAGAGCTCTGCCTGGACGAACTCGTACCTCCTCACGTCCCTGGTGAAGGCGTAGAGCGTGTACTCAGCCGCGTAGTCGCCGAGCCCCGTCACCCAGACGTAGGGCGCCGGCTCGCTGGTGACGCCGCGCGTGGCGTGGGCGGCTGCCAGGAGGAGCTCCTCGACCCTGCGGGGCTCCACGTCGTAGCCGACGGAGACCTTGCAGAGTATCCCGACAGGCTTGTCTGAGCCGTAGTTCACCACGTCCTCGGAGAGGAGCCGCCGGTTGGGGACCGAGACCTCGACCCTGTCCACTGTTACGAGCCTCGTGTAGACGAAGTTTATCTCGGCGACCGTCGCCAGCTGGCCCCTGTAGAGTATCCTGTCCCCGACCCTGAAGGGGGCTGTGGCCATTATCACCATGCCCGCCAGCGCGTTGCCTATGGTGTCCGAGGCCGCGAAGCCGACTATGGTGCCTCCGCTGAGCGCGAGGAGGCCCAGCAGGAGGGACATGTTTAGCTCGAGCTCCGAGACCAGGGCGAGGAAGGCCAGGGCGGCGGTTGACAGCTGGAGCGTCTTCTTCAAGGTGAAGGCGGCGTGCTCGTGGAACTTCCCCTCCTCCCTGAGCCTGTCTATGGCCGCCGCGGCCACCCTGTACACCACGTAGAGCGCCGCCAGGGTGGCGAGGGTGGCGGCGACCCTGAGGGGGCTGAGCCCGTGGAGCAGCTGGTCGAGCGCCAAGCGTGACCACTCTCTACTCCTCCATGTGGCCCGCTATAAATCCCTCCACCACGTCCAGGTAGCGTGGATCCCTGACCGTCTCCACGTGGCCTACGCCCTCGACGACGTAGACCTCGCCGTCCCTGCCCGCCCGCCTAGCTGCTCCCGCGATCCTCTCCGCCTCCTCCACGGTCACCAGGGGGTCCTCGGTGCCCACCACCACCAGTATGTGCGCCCTGCCGCGCGCGGCGAGGTCCCACATGACGTATTCACGGGGGTTTACGCGGTATATGATGCGGGCCCACGCCTCGAGGAAGGGCGTGAGTAGGGAGGCGAGCCAGCCGGGCAGGTGGGCGAAGTAGGTGAGGCCCCTGCGCATGGCCTGGGGGAGCCCGGGCGGCGGGCTGTCGGCCACGACGGCCCTAACCCTCTCGTCGCGGGCCGCCGTTATGATGCTCGTCATGGCGCCCATCGAGTAGCCTATCAGCGCGACTCCCCTGGCCCCTGTGCGCGCTAGGAGCCAGTCGATTACCGCTTCTAGGTCGTCTGACTCCCTTGGGCCGACGGTTGTGTAGCTGCCGCCGCTCGACCCGTGGCCGCGGAAGTCGAAGGTGGCTACGGTGTAGCCGCGCCTGGCCAAGCCCTCCACGGCCTTCCTCATGTAGGCTGCGCCCATGTTCGAGGTGTAGCCGTGGGCGGCTACTACGGGGCCCTTGTCGCCGCCCCTTATTAGCCAGCCGTGGAGCTCTACCCCGTCGCTGCTCTCCACGGTGAACTCCTCGTAGGGCAGGCCTAGCTGGCCGGGCGTCCACTCGTAGCTCTTCTTCCTTGGGGGCCTAGTCATCTTCAGGAGGACTACTAGGGTGAAGGCTGCGAGGATGGCTATGGCCGCCGCGGCCGCGGCGAGGGCGTAGACTAGGAGCTGGGGGGCTGTGTAGGCGGCTGCCGCGAGGGCCGGCGCCGCCAAGGCGGGGAGCGGCACGAAGCCTAGCGCCGCGAGGAAGGTGAGCGTGGTGAGCGCTAGTAGGATGGAGTAGAGTATCCTGGGCGAGGCTAGGAGTGGGATCAGGGAGAGAAGCACGCGGAGAAGCGGGTGGATCGAGATGTTCACTTTTCACCACCACGTTCCAGTATGTGCATGCCGAGTATAAGGGGTATCGACGCGAAGACCGCCGCCGCGGAGACGGGGAAGATCACCCTGTAGTTGCCGCCGGCCAGGTCTATTATGGCGCCGCCGAGGAGGCTCGCTATGAGGAGTGGCAGGCTCCTTGTGGCCTCGAAGACCCCGTAGTAGCGGCCGTTGAAGTGCTCCTCTCTTAGGACGCTGAGCATGTCGGCTATGACTGGGTAGCTGGCCGCCAGGAGGACGCCCCAGCCGAGCCCGCCGAGGAAGAGGGCCGCCGCGGTGTCAGCGGTGCCGCGGGCGAAGAGGCCGTAGAGTATGGGCGCGGCGAAGCCGAGCGTGCCCAGGAGGACGGCCTTTATCCTCCCCACCTTGTCGTATATCCAGCCGCCGGGGAGGGCGCCCAGCACCGCCGCAATGTTGAAGAGGCCCATGAGGAACACGGCCGTGCCCGTCGCCTCCTTGACCGCGGAGGCCGTGGCTGCGCCGTGGAGTATGTAGGCGAAGGCCCCGACGAAGAAGACGGCGACCAGCTCGAAGCCGAACCACCAGAGGAGCTGCGCCGTGTAGAACTTGAGTATGTCCGTTTTACCGGAGAGCCTCGAGAGGTAGTCCAGCAGGCCCTCTGGGGGCGCCCCGGGGGGCGGGGGCTCGTCGACGGCGAGGTATAGGAGCACGACGGTGGCTGGCAGCAGTATCAGGCCCATTAGGAAGGGGTAGCTCTCGTCTATGTCCCAGAGGTAGGCCCCGACGATGAAGCCGAATATGTTCCCGAAGACCTCGAAGAACGTTATGATGCCGCTGGCCCTGCCCCTGTAGCCGGACTCCACGAGGTCGGGCATGAGGGCCCTGAAGGGCGCCGTCGCGACGTGCATGGAGAGGTAGAAGGCGGCTATGATCGCCGTGAATACTATGAGGGGCGCCGAGGAGGCGTAGGCGAGGTACGCCCCGTAGATGGAGAGGCCGGCCGCCACTCCCCCGACGAGTATGAAGGGCTTCCGGCGCCCCACCCTCCAGGTTACGGTGTCGCTGTACCAGCCGACCAGCACGGGCACAACCACACCGAGGAGCCCCTCGAGCCCGAGTATCGAGCCCTTCACCAGGGCCGACTCAGTATACCTGGAGAGGAGGGTGAAGGTGAAGCCCTTGTTGAGCGCCCACCCTATGCTCCTCCCGAAGCCGACGAGCGCGATGCCTATTACCACGCCGAGGCTGAACGCCGCGGCCGCCTTGCCCTTATCCATCACCTGCACCTCTCGTCTTGTTAGAAACGGTTATTATTACCTGCCGGGGCCTATATTTCCTCCCCGGCGCCCCGGGGCACGATGGCGCGCCACCCGCAGTCGACCACCCTCACGTCCGCGCCGTAGAGCCGGCGGATAACATCCTCTCTCACAACCTCCCCCGGGGGGCCCCGCGCCGCCACCCTGCCCCCGGCGAGCGCGACTATCTCGTCCGAGAAGTAGTACGCCTGCACCGGGTCGTGGAGAACCGCGGCCACCCCGACTCCCTGGCTGGCCAGCCGCCGAACCAGCCTGAGCACCTCTACCTGCCACTTAACGTCCAGGTGGGCTGTCGGCTCATCCAGGAGGAGGTACCTCGGCTCCGACATCAGGGCCCGGGCCACGAGTAGGAGCCTAAGCTGCCCGCTGCTGAGCTCCGTGTAGGGCGCCTCCGCCTTCTCGGCGAGCCCAAGCGTCTCGAGCAGCCGGCGGGCCCTCTCCACGTGCCTCCGCGTTGGCGCGTCGAAGATCCCCAGCTCAGGCGCCGCGCCGCTCACCACGAAGTCCAGGGCCCTGTAGGGGAACACCGGGGTGTGGCTGGGCGGCACGTAGCCTACAAGCCGCGCCCTCTCCCTTGGGCTCAGGGAGTGCAGCGGAGCCCCGTCTACGGTTACGGAGCCAGATGAGGGCTCGAGGAGGCCCGCCATGAGCCTCAGCAGGGTGCTCTTCCCGGCCCCGTTGGGCCCTATTATCGACACCAGCCTGCCCCGCTCCACGGCGATGCTCACGTCCTCTATGCTGAAGCCGCCGTAGGAGAAGTATATGCTACGGGCCTCGAGCACCGCTCCCCCTCACCTTCTCCATGAAGTCGAATCCCTCAACCTCGCCCATCCTGCTCCTGGTGAAGCTGTGCCCGAACCACTCGTAGTAGAGTAGAAGCCTCCTCGCGAACGCCTCGACGTCCTCGCGGCGCAGCTTGTCGACCCTCCTAAGCTCCTCCCCCAGGGCCCTGTAGAAGCGCTCCATCTTCGCCCTGTCCTCGGGCGTGAGCACGGCCGGGTCGACGACGCCGCCTATCAGCGTGCCGTAGAAGGGCGGGGCCTCGAAGGCGTCCAGGAGGGGCTGGGCGTATGCTATGCCCCCGTGCAGCCTGCCCATGAAGACGGAGCCCGTGGTGTGGAGCGCCACGAGGAAGAAGGCCTTCGGCAGCTCCTCCAGCTCCTCCCTCCAGGCCTCCACGTACTCCATTATGCCCCTGCACGGCCCGTCCCGGTAGACGGGGGCCCCGAGCACTACGAGGTCGAAGCCCCTGGGGTCGGGGCTGCCGGCCGCCTCCTCGACCACCGCCTCCACGCCCCTGCGGCCGAGCTCCTCGGCAACCATCCCGGCGACCCTGGCGGTGGTGCCGTACCTGGTAGCGTAGACTATTACCGCCTTCAAGCCCATCCACCCCCCGTCTTCCTGAGCAGGTAGGCGAAGAAGGGCACCCCGGCGAGCGTCGTCGCGACGCCAACGGGCACCTCCACCGGGGACAGCCTCACCGCCGTGTCGGCTACGAGCATGAGGACGGCGCCGTAGGCGGCCGCGGCCGGCAGGGCTTCCCCGTGGCTCGGCCCAACGGTCATACGGGCCAGGTGGGGGACTATTAGGCCCACCCAGCCTATTATCCCGGTGAAGGACACCACGAGCGCCACCATGGCCGAGGAGAGTAGCACGGCCAGCCCCCTCACCGCTTGGAGGTTCACGCCGAGCGCCTCGGAGTCCTCGCCCATGGCGGCTAGGTCGAACCTGTAGGAGAGGGAGTAGGCAGTGGCGGCTAGGAGGAGCACCGCTGGCAGCGAGAGCGCCGCCACCCGCCAGGTGGTGGAGGAGAGGCTCCCCATAAGCCACACGACGAGCGCTGAGAGGCCCCGCGTGTCGAGCAGGAGCTCCACGATGGAGAGCATCGCCGAGAGGAGCGAGGAGACTATTATGCCCGCCAGCACGAGGGTGACGGGCGTGACGCGGCCCCCGACGCGAGCCATCGCGTAGGCGGCGGCAGCGGCGGCTACGCCGAAGAGCATGGCCAGCGGGGGCACGCCCAGGGCGGGGAGGAAGGCGTACCCCAGCGCGGCCCCGAGGGCGACGCCGGAGTTTACGCCGAGTATGTATGTGTCGACCAGGGGGTTCCTGAAGACAGACTGTAGTATGAGCCCGCTCACGCCCAGGGCGACGCCGGCGGAGACCGCCATCAGCGCCCGGGGGAGCCTTATGTCGAGGAGCACGGCCCTGCCGAGGGGCGAGGGTCTGAGCAGGTTTACCGGGTAGCTGCCCACGGCTAGGCTGGCCGCGAAGGAGGCGGCTAGGAGCAGGGGTAGCGCGAGGCTCCTCTTCATCCACGGGCCCCCTTGTACATTGAGAGCAGCGCCGCCTCCTTGCCCCTCCAGTCGGGGAAGTACCGTGGATAGATGGTGTGCCCGAGCTGCCACACCCCGACGGCCAGCCGGGGGCTCCAGCGGAGGTAGCTCCCCTCGCCGAGGTCGGCTCGCAGCACGTAGACGTGGCCCTCCTTGACCGCCTTGACGCCGCGCCACGCGGGGTCACTCAGCATTGCCTTCTTGAAGGCCTCGACCTTGTCCAGGGGGGTGACTGTGCTCGTGAGGAGTACGATCACGTCGGCGTCCTTCGTGATGGAGATGAGCTTCTCCTTCTCCACGGGTATCCTGACCGGCGTGTACCCCTTCAGGGTTATGTTGACCGCGTACTCCGCCCCCACGAGCCTGGCCGCCTCGGCTAGGACGTCGTTCCCGTTGACTAGGAAGAGTTTGCCGAAGATGGGCTGAACCATCACGACCCTCTTCCTCTCGCCGGGTGGTATCCTATCCCCTATCCTCTTGGCCTCGAGGAACTCTTTCCTCATGTAGCTGACCAGCGCCTCAGCCTCCTTCTCCCGGCCGAAGAGCCTGCCGAGGAGCTCCGTGGTGTCGTAGAGCTGGCTTATCCTGTCCTCCCTGAGGAGGACTACCGGGATCCCGTAGCTGCCGGCCTTCTCTATCATGCCGTTGACGTCGTAGAAGGCCCTGAGGTCCAGGTCGATTATGAGGTCGGGCTTCAGGGAGACCAGCCGCTCCCAGTCGGTGACCGCGAGCCTGCGGCCCACCACGGGCGCGCTCCTCAGGGTCTCCGGGAGCAGGGGGTCGAGCTTCGCCTCGTAGGCCACGCCGGCGACTTGCCCGTCCGCGTGGATGAGGTGGATTATCTCGAGCGTGGAGACGGAGAGGACGACGGCCCTCTTTACCGGTGTCTTCACCTCGACTACGCGCCCAGAGAGGTCGCGTATGGCTACGCCCTTGCTTTCCCCGGCTCGGCCCTGGTATAGTATGGCCGCCGCCGCGGCTAGTAGGGCGGCTAGGGCCAGCGCCAATACTATTAGTATTTTTCTCGACATATGCATCATCTACCCGGAAGCGGTGTTGACGTATCTCTATGACAATAACGCTAAGTAATATTTTTTCGCTAACTCGCCGTAGCTGCCCGGGACGTAGCCGCACGCCGGGTCCTCGGCGAAGGGGTCGCCGTGGTACGCGTACGCCCTCGCCCTGCTTCCCCCGCATATATCCTTGAACTCGCAGGCCCCGCAGCGCCCGCCCAGCTCGCCCCGCCTCAGCCTCTGCATGAGCGGCGATCCCCGGTATATGTCGCGGAGGCTGGTCCTCCTAACGTTGCCCGCCGGGTACGGCAGGAAGCCGCTCGGGTAGACGTTACCGTTGTAGGCTACGAAGACTATCCCCCTACCGTCCCGGGTGCCGGCGGTCTGCGCCCTCGCCCTGCCTCCCCTGCCCAGGAGGCTCCTCAGCCTCTCGACTAGGCGTCGGTAGAGCGGGCCAGGCCTCAGAGCCTCGTCGGGGTCGACGCCCTTCTCCTCCAGGGCTCTGCGGATCAGCGTGACCCGGCGGAACATTGGGCCCTCTGTCGTCCTGACCACTATGTGCCGGGAGGCCTCGTAGAGGAAGTGGCTGACGTCCTCCCACTCGCTGGGCGTGAGATCCTCGCTCCTCGCGCCGCGGCCCGTGGGGACGTAGTAGAAGACCTCCCAGGCCGGGACGCCCAGGTCGACGAGGAGCTTCACCATGTCGGCCAGCCCCTCCACCGTGGACCTCATGACCACCGTGTTCACCTGCACCCTTACCCCTAGGCCCTTGAGGGTCTTCAGGGCCTCCACGGTCTTCTCCCACGTGCCCTCGACGCCCCTTATCGAGTCGTGCACACGGGGGTATGGGCTGTCCAGGCTCAGGCTCACGGAGGCGCCCAGGGAGGCGAACCTCTCCATGGCCTCCCTGGTTAGGCGGGGCGAGACCGCGGGCGCCACCGCTACTGGTATGCCGAGGGAGGCTGCGTGCCCCATCAGCTGGAATATGTCGTCCCTCATCAGGGGGTCGCCGCCCGTGAATACGAGTATCGGGTAGGGCTTCCCGAACCCGGCCACGTCCTCTATCAGCCTGTATCCCTCCTCCGTGGACAGCTCGCCGGGGAGGGGCTCCAGTATGGCCTCGGCCCTGCAGTGCTTGCACTTGAGCATACACGCCTTAGTGGTCTCCCAGAAGACGAGCAGGGGCTTCTCGTCGAACGGCCACCTTCCATGCCTGCTCAAATCTCTCCGCCACGCAGTCTTAGCGACAGGTGGAAAATAGTTTTAACCCACGCCGCGTTCTGCCCTAGACGTGTCGTGCAGGCTGGTCTTCGTGCACATGGGGGCTCCCTCGGGCCCCGGCGAGGTTTACGACTACGTCTACAGGTTCCTGTGGGATACGCGGCGCCACACGGGTCTTTGGAGGCTCGGCGAAGAGGGGATTAGGAGGATAGCCAGGGCGGAGGCCGCCAGGGTGGCTCCACTCTACGAGGCTATCGGCGGCAGCCCCCTCGTGGAGAGCCTCAGGTGGCTCGCCGGGGAGGCCGCCGGCGCGGCGGGGGCCGAGGCCGTGGTCGGCTTCTGCTACGCGAGGCCCCTGCTGGAGGACTTGGACGTAGATGGGGGCTTCGCGGTGGTGCCCCTCTACCCGGTGTACTCGGCCGCCACTACGGGCAGGTGCTTCAAGAAGGCCGAGGCGCTTTGGGGCCCGGTCGCCCGGGTGGAGGAGTGGTGGAGGGAGCCCGGCTACCTGGAGTGGGTCTCCGCGGGCCTCCGGAGGGGCGTGGAGGAGAGCGGCTTCGACGAGCCGCACGTACTCTTCACCGTGCACAGCATACCGAGGCGGCTGGTGGAGGCCGGCGACCCGTACCTCTCCTCGTACCTCGGGATCGCGGAGAGGGTGGCCGGGGGGCTGGGGCTGAGGTACACGGTAGCCTTCCAGAGCATACACGGGAAGAGGGGGTGGCTCGGCCCGGGCGTCGAGGAGACCCTGGAGAGGCTGGCCGGCGAGGGCGTGGGGGAGGTCGTCGTGTACCCGCTGAGCTTTGTAGCGGAGAACTTTGAGACGCTCTACGAGCTGGACGTGGAGGCCAGGGGGGCCGCTGAGAGGCTCGGCGTCTCCTTCTACAGGGTCAGGCTGAGGCACAGGGATCCACGCCTCGTGGAGGCCCTCGCTGCCGCCGCTAGGCGTGCATGTAGAAGCCTGTAATGGTGGGGTTGGGGGCGCGCCCCCTGGCTTGTGTTTGATAACAGTTTAATCAGAGTATACCGTATTCTGATATTAGATGGGTCGGATGCAGGTGAGGGTTAGAAGACGGGGGGTAATAGTTCTGCCGAAGAAGGTGCGCGAGTCCCTGGGGCTGGAGGAGGGGACCCCCCTCAGGGTGAAGGTTGAAGAGGGGAAGATTATACTAGAGGTGGACGACCTCTGGGAGAGGCTCAGGCGGCGCGGCAGGAGGCTCAGGGTAAACCTGGAGGAGGCTGAGAGGGAGCTCGACGAGGCCGACGAGAAATGGCTAAGACGGGTAGAAGGCTTGTAGTCGACACGTACGCTATCATGGCGGATATCCTCGGCCAGATCCCGGGGCCCGCGCTAGAGGCGATGGAGCAGGTGAGGCGCGGGCGGGCCGCCGGCGTCATCAGCAGCCTAACCGTCTTCGAGCTCGCGTATCACTGGAGGCGTGGGAGGCTGCCCTTCCGCGACGAGGGCGAGCTCCTAGGCTTCGCCTCCACCTACTTCAGGGTTGTCGAGGTGGGGCCGCGTCTAGCGGCGGCCGCTGCGGCGATAAAGGTGGAGGGGGACGAGCTCCTCCGGGGGTCGGGGGAGGCCTCGCTGAGGGGTAGGCGCCTATCGGTGGCTGACGCAGTCGTCATAGCGCTGGCCGAGGAGTATGGGGCGCCGGTCGTCACGGGGGACGGGGATCTGGGCTATGTGGCGAGGAGCCGCGGCTTAGAGGTCATATGGTAGTTTTTCCCGGGTGCGGGGGGCGCGGAGATAAATATCTCCGGGGACACAATATATATTGATGGAGCGGCTTCACGCCCCCCTCGAGGGGGCCCTTCTCGAGGTAGAGCCGCTAAGCCTATCCGACACCGTGTCCCGAGCCGCCTCCCGAATGGAGGAGGCGAGGCTCCCCGTGGTTCCCGTGGTGGACGGAGACGGCAGGTACGTGGGCCTCGTAACATACATCGGTCTCCTCAAGTCCCGCCTCTCCAGCCAGGCGAAGCTCGCAAAGGCCGTTTTAAAGGCGCCTCCAGCCCCCGGGGAGGCGGGCGAGGCCCTTAAGGCCGTGCTCAAGGCCGGGCTCCCCGGCCTAGCTGTCCTGGAGGACGGCTCCCCTGTGGGCGTCGTCACCGCCGGGAGCCTGCTCGCGGCCGTGGCCCCCGAGAGGCTTCCGGCGGCGAGGGAGATCATGAGGAGGGTGCTGGCGCCCCTCTCCCCCGGCGACAAGGTGGATAAGGCCCGTAAGGTTATCGTTAAGATCTCCTCCCCCCTGGTGCCCGTCGCGTCGAAGGGGAGGCTGGAGGGAGTGGTCGACGCCTACAGGGTACTGGCGTTCATCTATACGACCCCCCTGAGGAGGAGCAGGGTCGGCGAGGTGAGCGGCAACGTCGAGTACTTCCTGGGCCAGCCTGTGGGCAAGATAGTCTCCGACTCCTACAGGGTTGTCCACCTGGACGGGTCGCCCCGCCTCGAGGACGTCGAGGAGGGCGCCGTGGTCGTCAACCAGCAGGAGTGGCCCGTAGGCGTACTGGAGCCATATGTCGTCGCGAGGAGGCTCTTCGCGGCCCTCGAGGAGAGGAGCCTGCCGCTCAGGGTGGAGGGGGTCGAGGGGCTCGACTTCTTCGAGCAGGGCCTGATCTGGAAGAAGGCTGGGGACGTGGCGTCCGCGGTCGCCAGGAGGGGGAGGCTGCTGGAGATGAGCGTGGTCCTCAAGGAGAGGGAGAAGGCCGGCGATAGGGCCCGCTACGACGCGAGCGTGACTATACGGCTCGACCGCGGGGTGCACACGGGCAAGGCGTCCGCGTGGAACCCGGTTGAGGCGGTTGAGGACGCCCTGGACATAGCGTATGAGAGCTTCTCCAAGGAGAAGGAGAGGAGGCGTACGAGGAGGATCGAGAGGGCTAGGAGGCGTAAAATGGAGTGGGAATAGGCAACAGTAAATAACCCGGTACGCGGGGAGGGCATGGGGGATGAGGAGGTCTCGGGGTTGGCGGCGAACCCCCTGGAGGGGCATGTGCGTCAACCCCGTCGCCGACCCCTATATCCTCTTGAGAACCATTGAGCCCTGGGGCGCGCCGACTATCCTCTCAACCACGGGGCACTTCACCGTGAAGAGGAAGTAGACGCCCCTCCCCAGGCCGCTGAGCAGCTCGAAGTTGCCCTGCCCCTTGGCTATTGCGACGTCCGCCTCTGCGAGCCACTCATGCAGCGTCGGCTGGAAGCGGAGCCACTCCCCTACGCCCCCGGTCGGAACGCCCCTGACCTCCCCGAGCCTGTCGAAGCCGAGGGCCCGCGCCTCCTCCACGGTCACGTCGTTTATCATGGGCTCCGCGCGGGCCACGGCGATTATCCTCTCCACCCCGTAGAGCTCCTTGATCGTCTCCGCGAGGAGTAGGTCTAGGACCGCCTCTCCGGCGTTGTCGAGGAACACCATGACGGTTGAGGCAGAGCGCAGGCTCCGCCTGAGGTCGTCGATCTCGTAGACCGCGGGCTTTTCCCCGAGGAAGCGGCGTATCGTAGCCCACACGTCGAAACCCTCGTGGGAGCCGTAGTCTATAACGTTCCCGGCGATGCTCATCCTCACGGCGGCGTCTAGGGGGTCTCCGCTCTCCGCGACTATCTGTTTAAGCTCGCCGTACCTCTCGGCCAGCATCCTGTTGTGCCTCTCCTTCTCCGCCCTGTAGGGGTCGTCCACCCCCAGCTCCTCCCTGAGGGCCGCGAAGAGGTCGAAGCCCAGGGCCATTGGCGGCACGCTCCAGTCGGCCTCGAGGAGGACGCGCAGGGCCCTCCTCATCGCCTCCTCCCCCCTCCCGCTGCCAGAGAACCTTATTGCGCGGAGCGTCTGCCTCAGCGCGCAGGGTATACACTCAAGCTCAGTCCTCACAAGGAGCCTAGCCGGGCGCGGCGAGAAAAACCTTACCCGTGTATAAGCTGGCGGGACAGCATATCCTCCACGGTCTCCCTGACCACGACGACCCGCTCCGAGCCCATGTGGAACCTCACGACGGGCGGGCGCGGCCTAAACCTGTAGTTACCCGACATGCCCCACCCGTATGCCCCCACGCCCCACAGCGCCACGAGGTCCCCCTCGCGCAGCTCGGGCAGAGAGTACGAGCCCATCACGTCGAAGCTCTCCGGGAGAGGCCCGGCCAGGTTGTAGAGCCTCTCGGGCCTGCCGCCGCAGGTGAGGCACGCGGCCTCGAGCCTCCCCCTCGTGAAGAGGATGGCGGGGTAATCGGTCACCGACGCGTCCAGCAGGGCCCACCTCCGCCCGTGGAGCCTCTTCACGCCGACGACCCTCGCCACGATGGCCGCCGCGTCGCCCACCACGAGGAGGCTCGGGTCGACCACGAGCCCCATGTCCGGCGCCGTCTCGCCTACAACGTCTATCACCGCGTTCACCACCCGGGCCGCGTCCTCCGGCCTGCCCGGCAGGGGCCCTAGGTCGAGGTACTCAACCCTCACGCCCTCCACCTCGAGCTTGGCTGCCACGTCTAGGAGAACGGCGGCGGCGGACACGTACGGCGCCGGGTCGGGGGCCGGGGCCAGAGGGGCGGAGAGCCCTATCAGCTCAAGAGACCCCAGCTCAGGCACGCCCCCCGCGGCGTCCAGCAGGGGCTGGGGCTCCACGCCCCGCTTCCAGAGCCGCGTGTTGAACCCGCCGGGCCTCCCCCGGTACGCGGCCCCAGTGTTCACCTCGACGCCGACCCTCTGGACAACCCCCTGGGAAGCGGCCTCGCGGGCCACGTCGGCGAGCTCCGACAGGGTGTCGACGTGCACCGCGTACACCCTCCGCGACACCGCTAGCCTTATCTCCCACTCGGCCTTGCCGGGCCCCTCGAAGAACACCTTGCCCGGCCTAGCGCCTGAACGCTCGAGGAGCCCCAGCTCGCCGCCCGTGGAGGCCCTGAACCAGGCCTCCCTCTCGGCGAGGAAGCCTAGCAGGTCGGCGATCGGCGCGGCCGCGGGCGAGAAGGCCGCCGCGCTCTCCCCCTTGTGCCGGGAGAGCAGCCTGTAGGCGAGCTTTAGCCTCTCCTCCACGAGGTCGTAGTCGTAGACGTAGAGGGGCGTGCCGTATCGGCGCGCCGCGTCCACGAGGTCGCCGGGCCCCAGCAAGCTACGCACCCCCCCTCGCCACCTCGGCGAGGGCCTTGCAGTCCGGCTTTACGCCGAGCTTCGAGGCGAGGTAGTAGGTGCAGCCGACTAGGGGGTCGACGGGCATGGGCCTAAGGTACATGCCTAGGCTCAGCAGTAGCGCCGAGGTCTCCTCGCGGAGTATCTTGCAGCCAAGCAGGAAGTCGCCCACGCCTATGACTGGCACCTTCGGGTGGCCAAGCCTCTTATACACGGACTCCGCCATGCTCGCCAGGTGGAAGCTGGCCTCCCTGACGACGTCGAGGGCGGCCGGGTCTCCCCCCTCGGCCGCGGAGCACACTATGTCCGCGAGCCCCGCCACGGCGTAGGGGTCCCTGAACCTAGAGTATAGGATGCGTAGGGCGGAGAGGGGGTCCGCGGCCTCAAGCCTCGACAGTATGCTCGAGGCTAGGAAGCGGCCGTCCCTGCTCCTGCCATCTATGTACAGGAACGCCCTCCTCAGCCCCTCCCTAGCGACCCAGTAGGCGCCCCCCTCGTCGTCGAAGAGCCAGCCCCACCCCCCGGCGCCCGCCTTCACGCCCTCGTACACGCCGTAGGCGAAGCTCCCCGTGTCGCTAGCCACGATTACCCCGTCGCCGCCGCACGTGGAGGCGTAGAAGTAGGCGTGAACCTGGCTCAGGACGGCTACGCTCTTCACCTTCAACGCGGCGGCGACGGAGCCTATGATATCCTCCCTGTTGAAGGGAACCCCCTCCAGCCCCACAGCAACCCTGTGGAAGCCCCCCTCCACCGCCTCGGAGAGTGTGGAGAGGAGCTCCCCCAGCGCCGCGTATGACTCGTACGTCACCGGGGGGCCCTCTACTACGAGCTGCGCCTGGGCCTCGTCGTCGAGGACGAGGGCCCTGCTCCCCCTGTGGTCCCCGTATATGGCTGCGTGCAGCATGGCCGGGCATCCTACGATTAACTTTTACTACGAGTATTTTCGCGGGTGATAAAATCATGTTTGAAGGATAAATAGGTATTTACCCGCCCCCCATCCTCTCCCTGGCCAGCCTCAGGGTCTCCCGCGCTATCACGAGCTCCTCGTTGGTTGGTATCGCGTACACCTTAACCTTCGACGCGTCGCTGCTTATCAGGTAGCCGTGAGCCGCCGGATCCTCGTTTCTCTCCTCGTCGAGCACTATCCCGAGCTCCTCTAGGCCCTCGAGGATCATCCTCCTCACCAGGGCGCTCTTCTCCCCGACGCCGGCGGTGAACACTATCGCGTCCACGCCCCCCAGCACGGCCATGTAGGCCCCAATGTACTTCTTCACCCGGTGGGCGTACACCCTGAGAGCCCTCTCAGCGGCCCTGTCGCCGGAGAGCATCCTCTCCGTGAGGACGCGGACGTCGTTCGTTACGCCGCTCAGCCCCAGGAGGCCGCTCCTCTTGTTAAGGAGCTCGTAGACATCGTCGGCGCTGAGCCCCTCCCACTTCATGAGGAAGTAGAATATCGAGGGGTCTATGTCGCCGCTCCTAGTACCCATCACGAGGCCCTCGAGGGGCGTCATGCCCATGCTGGTCTCGACGGATCTGCCGCCCTTCACGGCCGCCACGCTGGCCCCGTTGCCGAGGTGGCACGTTATTATCCTGAGCTCCCCCAGGGGCCTCCCCATGAGCTCGGCGGCCTTCTCGGCGACGTACATGTGGCTTATCCCGTGGAAGCCGTACCTCCTCACCCTGTACTTCTCGTAGTACTCGTAGGGTATAGCGTAGAGGTAGGCCTCCTCGGGGAGGGTCTGGTGGAACGCTGTGTCGAATACCGCCACGTGCACCGCCCCCGGGAACACCTTCTTCGCAGCCCTTATCCCGGCCAGGTTCGCCGGGTTGTGGAGGGGCGCCATCACCGCGAACCTCTCAATCGCCTCCTCGACCCCCTCGTCTATGACGACGGGCTCGCTGACCACGTCCCCGCCGTGGACGACCCTGTGCCCCACCCCGGCTATCTCCGAGGGGTCGCCTATCACCCCCGCCTCGGGGTCCGTGAGGGCCTTGAGGACGCGGCGCAGACCCTCCTCGTGGCTCCCTATGACGTCCTCGTAGCGTATCTCGCCGCGCGGGGACTTGTAGGTGAAGTAGCTAACCTCCTCGCCTATCCTCTCCACTATACCCCTGGCGAGCTCCTCGAGGGAGCCGCCGCGCGCCTCGTATACGCGGAACTTTATGCTACTGCTCCCGCTGTTCAGGACGAGTATCTTCAAGCCGCCGGCACCGCGAGAATAGGGGGAGGCAAGCCCATTAAGTGTTTCCTAGTAGTCCAGCAGCCTAGCGAGCTCCTCGACCCGCTCCTTGTCGACGCTCATCCTCAGCGAGTAGAAGACCGCTGAGAGGTACGTGTCCCAGGTCCCCGCGTCGACCCAGGGGGCCTCGGGCTCGTAGGCGAGGAACTCGACCCCCCTGTCGAGGAGTATCTGTATGGACGTTGTGATCTCTATCTCGCCGCGCGGGCTCATGGGGGTCTCCTCTATCGCCCTGAATATCTCGGGCGGGAAGACGTAGAGGGAGGTGTTCGCGAGCCTCGACACGGGCTCCCTGGGCTTCTCAACTATCCTCAGCGCCCTGTATATCCTCTCCTCAAGGGGCTCGGCGACCACGACCCCATACTTCCTGGGGTCCTCGACGGTCTTGACGGTGAGGAGGGGGCGCGCATACCTCTCCCAGAGCTCCCCCAGCCGCGCGGCCACGTTCTCGCCGAGGTAGAGGTTGTCGCTGGCCGCGGCGTAGAATGTGTCGCCGTCGACGAAGCCCCTCGCCATGTAGACCGCGTGCCCCGTGCCCAGGGGCTTGGACTGGTTCGCCCATAGTATGTAGCTCTCCTCGACCTTCCTGTAAAAGTCCTCGAGGAGGCGGGCCTGGAACTCCTTCCCCCTCCTCCTGAGCAGCTCTATGTAGTCCCAGTCGGGCGTGAAGTGGTCCTCTATAGCCCTCTTCGCCCTGCCGACGACGAAGCAGAACTCCCTCACCCCGGCGTCGTAGAGCTGCTCGTAGACGACCTGTATTATCGGCTTGAGCACGGTGTCGCCGTTCTCGGCCTGGAATATTGGCAGCATCTCCTTGGGCATCTCCTTGCTGTAGGGCACGAGCCTCGTGCCGAGGCCGGCCGCCAGGATCACGGCCTTCCGTATCCTCAAGACTCCCACGCCTCACGTCCATAGGACGCGTGTTGTCTAAAACATTAATGGCTGCCCCCAGCGGCGAACCCGGGTGGTTCTAGGTAGTTTCGATGAGGAACGCTTATGTGCCTGGGATTTGTAACATATAACGATATGACGATGGGATACCCGAATATTGTGCCAGGGATACTGGCGGACGGCGACGGAATGTGCCCCTGCATGCACGGAGGCCCCGGCTGGGGCTGGGGAATGGGCCCCTTCGGGTGGGTCATAGCGGTCTTCTTCTGGATCCTCGTAGCGGCCGCCGCGATAGCGGTCATAGTGTTCATAATATCGCAGATCAACAGGAGGCAGGGCCCCTACACCGCAGCCCAGCCTGGCGGCCCGCCCAGGGCCCCGGGCGACAGGAGCAGGGCGCTGGAGCTCCTTAAGGAGAGGCTCGCCAGGGGGGAGATAAGCGAGGAGGAGTACCTCAGGCTGAAGAGGCTCCTCGAAGAGGAGTAGGGTGGCTAGAGGTACAGCATGGCCGTGCCAGCGGCCACAGCGGCCGCGCCGAGCGCGAGGCTGCCAGAGACTTTTTCTCCGAGAAATATTTTCGCCAGGATCACCGTCAGCACGGGTGTTGTCGATATTATTATGCTGCTCCTCGTCACGCCCGCAAGGCCCATTGAGGCGAAGAATAGGATCGGGCCTATGCCTATCCCGAAGAGGCCGCCCAGAGCCAGGGGCTTAAACCTGTACCCCCCTATGCCGCGCCGCCTCCACTCCCTCAAGAGCAGGGGCGAGGAGAGCAGGAGTAGGAAGGCCACCCTGAACGTGTTAACGTCGACCGGGTTCCCCATGCCCAGGGCCTTGGCCGTGAAGATTATGCTCCCCGCCCACGAGACGCTCGCCGCGAGCCCGAGGGCCATCCCCTTGTAGACGTCGCCACCGCCCGGCGCGCCCCTGTAGGTTAGGTACACGCCCGCGACGATGAGGAGGGCCGCCGCCACCGTCGCCGGCGCCACGCTTTCCCCCAGGAAGAGCCAGGAGAAGAGCGTCACGAAGAGGCTGAAGGTGTACGCGGCCGGGTAGACCACGCTGAGCGGCGCGATGCTAAGCCCCTGTAGAAACGCGGCGTCGCCGGCGAAGAAGGCGAGCAGCGTGGAGGCGAGCACGTATGCGTAGAAGATCGCTGGCTTCGCGGGGCCTGTCCCGAGGAAGGGGTATATTGAGGCCATGAAGAGCAGCACGGGGGCAGCCCTCAGCCCGCTGGCGACCACGGGGTTTACGCGTAGCCCCCTCATCGCGGACCTGTAGAGGACAGATGCTGATGAGAAGCTGAGCGCGGCTGCTCCGGCAACGGCGTCTCCAACTGCTTCGAGCAACTGGGGCACCTAGGCCCCCACGCTTTTCATAAAAAAATACTTGGCGGTCTAGCGGACCCCTGCCCCGCCCCCGCCGAAGCCGCCGCCTCCGCCGCCACCGCCCCCGAAGCCTCCGCTGCTGCTGGAGGAGGCGGCCGTGGAGGCGTAGATGGTCGTCGTCGCTATCATTACGTCGTTCGCCGCGCTGATCTCTGGCAGATCTATGCCCCGCAGCCTTAGCGCTGACACGACGTTTTCGCCGACACCCAGGGCCGTCCCGTAGGAGAGCCACTTCTTCCACAGCGAGACGTCCTGGGGCAGCGCTCCACGCATGAGGACGAGCTTCCTTAGAGTCTCCCTGAAGCTCCACCACTGGAGCGCCTCCCGCCTCCTGCCGGGCCTCCACCTCCCGCTGACGTCGGAGGGGAGCAGCGAGTACGCGAGCACCCCGGCCCCCACCATGAAGATCAAGGCCCCGGGGACGCTGCTCCACACGCCATGGAGGGGCGAGCCGTCCAATACGATGTACGCGAAGCCTAGTAGCAGGATCGCCACACCGGCGGCTGAGAGCCAGCCGGGGGGCGCCGCTATGTACCTCCGGAGGAGGGGCGTCTCCACCTTACCGGTGAGCCCCTCCATCACGCCCCTCACCTCCTCCCGGAGATCAGGGTCTTCTAGTAGAAGCCTCTTGGAGAGGGAGGGCCTCCACACGCCCCTGGGGTATTCTAGGAGCTTGAGAAGCCCCAGCACCCCTCTCTCATACCAGTCCAGGCCTTCCGGCACCTTCTCGGGGAGCTCTATCACGGTCTCCCCCACAGGCTTAATCCTGAGCAGCCCCTTCACGGCCAAGTCTATTATCGTCGCCGCCACGGCTTCGCTCCCCAGAACGCCGGGCCTCGACCCGAATACCAGGGCAACCTGCCAGGGCTTGAGCCTCTCGTCGGGGACGTAGTAGGTGTACTCGGGGACGAAGGGCTTCTCCCTCTCCGTGCCAAGGGCGAGGTAGAGGGCCAGGAATGTGGCGGGGGCCGCCAGCACCACCAGCGGCGCGAGGGATCTGAGCAGGCCGCGCTCCCCGGGGCCGCCGGCCACGTCCCTCTCGTACAGCGCTAAGGCGTCGCCGCGGGTAGTGTTCCCCAGCCACGGCGGCGCGCCCCTGTAGAGGAGGTACAGTATCATGGGCTCGTCCTCGGGGCTCCTCGCACTCCAGCTCGCCCCGCCGGTTCGCTCCACGTCCTCCGCTAGGAGCTGGGCCTTCTCCGCCCCCTCGACGGAGACGTGCACGGAGTCGTAGGGGATGTGGTAGCTCGCCAGGGAGAGCTTCACGTAGCAGTATCCGCCGCCGCACGTCGCGGGCGGATGAACCGCGAACACGTATGTGACGGTTAGGGGCTTCCTAGGAATGCCCTTCGGGAAGTAGCAGCCAGCCTCGTCGAGGCCGGCCTCCAGGGGCGTCTCGTTCGTCTCAGCGTATACGTGGAGCTTGTCGTCGTGGTCGCGCATATAGGGTATCGAGCCCTTGGGGCACTTTATCGAGAGGAGCTCTACGCGCGGCCCCTCCCCGGCCCCCTTCTCGTATAGGGGCGCCATCCACACCCTGTAGAGGTAGTGGTACCCCCCGCCGGTCCAGTACGTGCAGGTCTCCGTGAGCACGCCGTCGGCGCCGAGCACTGCGGAGTAGTTCGTAAGGAACGGCGGGCTAGTGGTATCCGTCATCACGCCGAAGAGCTGGTAGACCACGCCGCCGAGGACTAGTAGTACGAGGGTTATGGCAGCGATCCACGCGAACTCCCTGCCCATCCACGTCTCCTCTATGCCTCGAAGGCTAGGCTTGGCCTCTCCTCGACCTCTTTAGGCATCTTGAGGTACTCCATCTTGCGGAACCCTAGGGCGGAGGCGACGAGGTTGCTGGGGAACATCTCGAGCAGAGTGTTGTACTGCTGGATCACGCTGTTGTAGGTGTACCTCAGCCGCGCGATCTCGTCCTCCACGCTGCTGGCGGCCTCCATGGTCTTCACCACGGGCTCGCTGGCCCTGAGGTTGGGGTAGGCCTCGAGCGTCGCTATTATGTTGGCGAATGCCCTCCCGGCCTCTGCGTCCGCCCTAGAGATCTCGGCGGGCCCCCTGAGCGGCGCCGTCCTCAGCTTCGTTACCGACTCGAGAGTCTCCCTCTCATACTTCGCGTAGCTCTTCGTAGCCTCGACCAGCTCGGCGAGGAGGTCCATCCTCTTGCGGAGGGCGACTCTTATCTGGTTTAGGAGGGACTCGGCCGCGTTTTTGAGCGTGATAAACCTGTTGTATATAAAGGCGATGTAGAGGAGGATTAGCGCGGGCACGGCCACTGCCAGTATGTACAAAATAATTTCCAACATGCCTCTTCTTCCAGGGGAGAAAACGGGTGGCGCCGTCTTAAAGATATCTGCCCCGGCGTACATGCTACCCGTACACGTAGCGTATCCCGAAGCTCTCGGCGATCTCCCTGTCCAGGGCGGCCACGTCCTCCGGGGAGAGCTCGGAGACAGAGTACTTGTCGAGGGCTGAGGTCAGCATCTGCACCTCCACCTTCAGCGCCTCCACGAACCTCTCCACCCCCTCCGCCCCCGCCGCCTGGACGGCCACTATGAAGGGCCTCCCCATGGACACCGCGTCGGCCCCCAGCGCGAGCGCCTTCACCACGTGGCCGCCGTTGTACAGCCTCCCGGAGAGTATGAGGCTCGCCCCCACGCCGCGCCTCTTCGCCTCCATTATCCTCTTCAGGCAGGCCAGCGTGGGCAGGCCGAGGTCCTTCAGCGCCACTATGGGGCTCATCCCGGTGCCGCCCTCCTTGCCGTCAACTATTACCGCGTCCGCCCCCGATGCGACGTCTATGAGCCTGTCGAGGTCGCGGTAGGGGCCGCTCTTTATCCACACCCTGGCCTTCGGGTAGTTGTTCTTGAGGAGCCTGATCATGCTTGCCAGTATGCTCTCCGTGAAGGTGCCGGGGGCGGAGTGCCTCTCATACATGTCCTTGACCACCTTCTCGGGGTCCTCGGGGAGGTAGTACTTGTCCTTCAGCCTCAAGGCGAGCTCGCGGGGCACCTTCACCTCGCCGCCCAGGCCGGGCTTCGCGCCCTGGCCCACCTTTATCTCGAAGCCTATGAGCCCCTCCTCCAGGTAGGGCTCGACGTCCACGTCGCTGTACACGTGGTTCCACAGCTCGTCGAAGGCGTCCTCGATGCTCTGCTGTATTACCACTCCCCCGTAGCCGTCCTCGACGTTCTCGAGGTAGGCCATGAGCCTCTCCTTGAAGGAGGGCTGCGTCGGGTCGCGCCTCCTGTCGTAGCCCCTCATCGTGGCCACGTTCTCCCCTATCCCCATCGCTATGCCGGCCCGGGCCGCCCCCACCGATAGCTCCACCCCGACCCTGTTGGCGACGTCCGTCGACCCCATGGAGCCCACTGTGACGGGTAGCCTCAGCTTGAAGCCGCCCACCACGGCCTCCGTGTCGACGTCGATGTAGAGGGGCTCCCTGAGGAGCTCCGACATCTTCTCGAGGCGGCGGGGCGTGAAGGCGGGGGGCAGGAGGACCAGCCTGTCAAGCGTGAGGAACCTCGGGTAGCCGGGCTCGTACACCTCGGCGCCCAGCAGGGCCTTGCCGTAGACGTCCAGCTCGTCGAAGGGGTACACGGCCTCCTTGCCCAGCTTGGCCTTCTTCGCTATCTCCGCCACCGGGTACTTCTTCGCGAAGTCCAGGCCCGCCCTGGCGGCGTCCCTTATGACGCCGTACCTCACCGCGGCCCTGCTGGCGAAAGAGAAGACCCTCTCCAGCACGCCGGTGCCACCTCAGGGCGAGTATATCCCGGGTAGCTTCGGGAACGGCCTCGCCATGTATATGTGGGGGACGCCCGTTATGAAGCGGGTAAGCCTCTCGACGCCTATCCCGAAGCCCGCGCTGGGCTCTATGCCCTCCCGGAGCATCTCGAGGTACCAGCGGTACTTCTTCGGGTTCTCCCCCGTCTCCCTCATCCTCTCAAGCACCTTCACCAGCTGGTACTCCCTCTCCGCGCCGCTCACCGCCTCCCCGAAGCCCTCCGGGTAGAGCATGTCGAAGTCCCTCAGCACGCCCGGCCTCTCGGGGTCCTCGCGGTCGTAGAAGCCCCTGGCCCCCCGGGGGTAGTCGTAGATGAAGAAGGGGTCGCCGTGCATGCCGGAGAGGAGCTTCTCCCCCTCCCAGGGTATCTCCGCCGCGTAGCTCGCCTCGTAGCCGGCGGCGCGGAGCATGTCGACGGCCTCCCTGTGCGTGTACCTCTTGAAGGGCGGCCTGCAGGGCGGGAGCTCGCGGCCAAGCTCCTCCAGCTCGCGGCCGTGGACGTCCCTCACGTAGCCGACGACGTAGGATAGGAGGCGCTCCGCAACCCCCATGGCGTCGAAGTAGCTGGCGCCAGCCATCTCTATGTCCACCTGGAAGAACTCTACGAGGTGGCGCCCCGTGTACACGGTCTCGGGGGGCTCCAGCCTGACGTTGGGGCTGACGAAGTATATCTTGCCGAGCGCGGTGGCCATCATCTGCTTGTAGAGTATGGCGCTGCTCATCACCTTGTACTCCATCCCGTAGAAGTCCACGGTTACCTGCTTAGCCCCCCTGATCCCGGGGTCCGTTACGGGGCCTATGATGGGGGGCAGCACCTCGACGAATCCCTCAGAGTCCAGGAACTCGCGGATGGCGTGTAGAACCGATGCCTGGATCCTCGCCACCCGTTTCCCCTCTTCGCTCCAGGCGAGCCTGTAGCTTTTCTCGAGCTCTCCCCTGAGCCTGTCGAGGAAGCCGGGCTCCTTAACCATCTCCTCGAGCCTCCTGACCGCCGGGTTTATCCTGACCTGGGTTGCCGTCTCCATTGCGGGCTCCTAGAGTCCCCGGAAGTAGATAAAAAATGTTCATAAATACCCGTATATTATACGAATATCTACATTATAACAGCCATAAATTGTGATAATATATTCCATATAATCGGGGAACTTGTGGTAAATTAATCTAGGGAAGAATTAATTAATACATTAATGATTAATATGTTAACGATAAACCGAGATGAACAATTCATAGATAGAGAGGAAGAACTCTCCTTCCTCGAGGAGAGCTACCACAAGCAGAAGTTCACCTTCATAGTGGTCTATAGGAGAAGGATGGGTGGGAAAGCCTCCTCGCGAAGAAGTTCCTAGAGGGGAAGCCCTCCTCGGCCTACTCCTACATCTCAAAGATAAACTTGAGATACTCCGGCGCCTGGCAGGGGGAAAGCGTTCCTTCAGTGAGCCCGCTGGCAGTCTAGGCTCTGCGCGTACCTCGCTTAGCTACTACCTCGGCGTCACTGCCCGCTAATTCGCTCCCGGTGTAAAGGAGGAGCTACGTAGCCAGGGATACCTGGCATATGACGCCGCGGACATAGCGGGGCTAGAGGAAGAGTAGCGGGAAAACAAGCCCTCCGGCGACCGCGAGCGCCGCCCATAGCCTCCCGGCTCCCTCGGAGAGCTTCACAGCTAGGTATATTGAGGCAAAGCCTGCAGCAAAGCTAGCCGCAGTCGCCGCTATACCCATGCCCGGTAAGCCCCCCTCGGCTAGGAGCTCGTAGAGGGAGAATGCAAGCACCGGTGGACCCCCCACGTAGAAGCTCCACAAAAACGCTTCTCCCGGCTCCAGGCCCATCGAGATTAGATAAGCGACCGTCACCCCCGTCCTACTAAGCCCGGGCAACACTGCTAGACCCTGAATAAGGCCTAGGCCAAAAGACCCCCTAACACCGAGGGGTACAGGGGGGACTGCGCAGCCCCTAGTATTACTGGGGGAAAGGAGTACCGCAGCCGTCATGGCCGCGGCAGCGGCTGTAGCGGCTAGGGCCACCGTTACCTTGAGGTAGGGGCTCCCTGGGAACTGCCTGGCAGCAATGTATGCTGGCACGCCCGTGACAGCGGTTCCAGCCATCGAGGAGGCTAGGAAGAGGCCCTGAAACTCCCAGGCCTCGGGGCTCAGCGCCTCGGCGTATTCGCGCCAGTAGCCGGCGGCGAGAGCACACACGGCGCCCAGGTGCATCCCCGGCATAAGGCTGTGGAGCTGGGGGC
>Ga0256833_1000267_pt1 | contig 41295 bp, 27 predicted proteins | sample 356284metaG_FD_190535 | JGI IMG/M metagenome (GOLD analysis project Ga0256833, IMG submission 190535) | Hydrothermal vent microbial communities from Mid Atlantic Ridge, Atlantic Ocean - 356-284 | ecosystem: Environmental > Aquatic > Marine > Hydrothermal vents | place: Atlantic Ocean: Mid... | reverse complement strand
TGATAGGCGGAGCGCGTATGCGCTCCGGCTGTCGGGCCCAATGGAGCGCAGCTCATCCGGCGGACGATAGGTCGGAGCGCGTAGCGGTCCGACCTATCATTGTTGATATATGTACTTTTTCCGTCATATTGGACCTTATAGATGCCCTTGATTTCCATATATCAGAATATTAATCGGACCAAGACGGAAAAAACACCAATAAATTTTCCATTTATCATCTTGATCTCAATTTTTTCCACCTATCGAGATATCAAGCAGTATTTTATGGAATTCATCATTCCATCACCAGGACCTTTGCGCCACGGAAATGGCCGGCCTTCAACTCCATGAGCGCACGATTGGCATCGGCCAGGGGATAGGTTTCCACTTCAGGACTGATATTGATGTCTGCCGCGATACTGAGAAATTCACGAACATCGGAACGGCAGACATTGGCTACGGACTTTATCTCTTTTTCCAGCCAGAGATGGCGGGGATAGTCGAGCTGGAGGAGGACATCCCGGTCCCGGGATTCCTTGCGGATGGCATTGATAACAAGACGGCCGGCCGGCGCCAGGTGTTCCATGGCGGCCAGGACCGGCTTCCAGGCCGGAGTGGTATCGATGATGGCCTGCAGGGGTGTTGGCGGGGTATCTTCGGTGTCGCCGGCCCAGGCGGCGCCGAGCTCCTGGGCAAAGGCGCGCTGCACAGGGCTGCGGGCAAACACATAGACAGGGGAATCAGGAAAGCGATGGCGGACCATCTTGAGGACCAGGTGGCCGGAGCCCCCGAAACCGGTCAGGCCAAGGGGCTCACCGTTTTCGATTCCGGTGAGGTGCAGGGAGCGATAACCGATGGCACCGGCACAGAGCAGCGGCGCTGCCTGGATATCGCCGAGACTGTCAGGGATGGGGTGGGCAAAGGCTTCACCGACCACCATGTACTCGGCATAGCCGCCGTCGGCATCGCGGCCGGTGGCCCTGAACTGCGGGCAGAGATTCTCCAGCCCTCCCAGGCAGAACCGGCAGGCGCCGCAGGCGGAGAAGATCCAGGCCACCCCCACCCGGTCTCCCGGCCGCAGACTGGTCACCCACTGCCCGGCCTTCTCCACCCTGCCGACCACCTGGTGGCCGGGAATGACCGGCAGACGCGGCGGCGGGGTGCGGCCCTCGATCTCGTCCAGTTCGGTGTGGCAGACGCCGCAGGCCGACACCCGGATCAGGACATCACCGGGTCCGGGTGTCGGGATCTCGACGTCGCAGAAATCCAGCGGTTCCGTATGTTCCGCCAGATCAGCCAGGGAGCGCAGCACCTGCGCCTTCATCTTGGCGGGCACGTCGTCCTGCCGGTCATTGGCGCGGCCCTCCTGTTCATTCGTAAGCGCTTACAGGGACCGCATCTTTCCACGGTCGTGCCTGCCCGCTCAGGTAGGCTGCAGTGGTCAGACGCGCCTGCAGGGTCCTGCGGCGCCCGGACCCATGCCCGGTTGGCGGCCTGCCCTGGGGCCGGGCTCGAAACCTCGTGATCAGTTCCTGTCACTGCCCGCAGCGGCCTGCGACTGCTCCTGCAGTTCGGCGAGCAGGTCGTTCTTGGCTGCCAGTTCCCTGACCAGCTCCTGGTTTTCATTCTGCAGCTCCTGCAAGGTATCCTGCTGTTCAGCGATCTTGGAGAGCAGCACATTCATGTTGATCCTGACACTGTCGAGCTCGCTGCTGACCTCCTCGAGGGCGGCGTTCTTCTCCTCGACGATCTTCTCCAGGCCGACGATCTGGGCCCTGGCCGCCTCGAGGTCACGCTCCAGCATCGACTTGGGCTGACGGGCCACCTCGGCCTCCTTGACAGCGGCGGCAAGCTTCTTCTCGAGCTCCTTGACCCTGGCCTCGGCGGCAGCAAGCTTCTCCCGGGCAGCGGCCAGATCCTGCCGGGCCACCCGGACCGCCTTGTTGTCGGTGATGGATTTCTGCAGGGCGGCGATTTTCTCTTCCAGCTCCTGCCGCATGGTCTTCATCTGCTGCTCAAGCTCGGCAATGCGCGCTTTCTTCTCGTCGAGCCGGGTGACAAATCCTTCAACCCGCCTGTTTGCCTCCTCCAGGGCCTGCTGCAGCGTGGCAAGCTGGCCATCGCGTTCCTTGAGCCGCTGGCCGAGTTCGGCCACCTGCTTTTCCTTCTCCGCCAGCTCTTTTTTCAGGGGATTGACCAGTTTTTCCATCTCCCTGACCTTCTGCTGCATCAGGGCGACCTGGACATTCTTCTCCTTCAGGCGCTGCTGCAGGGAAGCCACATCACCTTCGGTCCGGGCTGCCTTCTCGCTGCCGGCAGCCACTGCCTCGGCCTTTTTCTTCTCCTCTGCAAGCGCCTGCTCCAGGCCGGCAACCTTTTCTTCCAGGCCGGTCACCTTGGCGGCGAGTTTCTGCAGTTTCTCGTTCCGTTCGGTCACCTGCGCCTCCAGGGCCTTGTTGGCCTTGCGCAGTTCGACCAGTTCCTTCCTCGCCTTGGCGATCTTCTCCCTGCTGGCGGCAAGCTGTTTCTGCAGCCGGGCGGCAGTGCCCTGTTCCTGCTGCTTTACCTCGGTCTGCTGTCCCTGCAGGGCCTCGATCTCGGCCTTGGCCTGCTTCAGTTCCTTCTTCAGTATTCTGGAGTTATTGTTCCCCACCGATCCCCAGATCGATGCAAGGATCACAAATCCCGCCAGAATGGCAATAATCAGATTTTTGTTCATGGCCCCCTACTCCTCTCAGCTTTCCTGTGGTTTTACGGTACGTCGTCACTGGCACCGCACGCGTTCCGCGCCAGTAAAAATATCGGTCTTTTTCAGGTGGTTGCCAATGGCGGCGAACCATTACCCGCGCCATGCTCCGCGTGCCCTTCACACCGCCCCCCCCTGGCGGCATAGCCGGCTATGACGCAAAAGTTCATGCATTTCACAGCAGTTACCGATAGCGGTGAACGGTTACGCCATAGCAACCTGAGGCACCTGTGCGAACGTGCGGCCCCTATGCCAACGTACAGTTCGGCGATTATACAATCACAGGGCCGCAGCCCCTGTGACCGGTTCCAAGTTCGAAATCAATAAATCGGGAGGTCACCTGACCCCGTCCTGGGGCGTGACTCCCGCCTCCGGCGCGACAGAATCTCCGGACGGGCTGCCGGACGGAGCAGCCGGTTCGCTGGCCGTTGCGGGCATGGTCCCGCCGACCGTTGCCGGGGTGGAGAGCAGGGCCGGATCAATGGCTTGCAGTTCCTCCTCGATTCGGCCGAGATTCCGTTTCACCTTGCCGATCAGGTCCGATTGCGGATACTTGACAAGGATCCCCTGCAGCAGGCTGCGCGAGGCGAGCAGGAGCTTGATCCTGCTCTGCCGGTCATGGGTCCGGTTGGCGCGGACAAAGAGCTCGGCCGCCCGCTGCCGGTCTTCCTGCGCCGCCAGACGCGCCGCCTCGTCGATCCGGGCCCGTGCGCGCTCCTCATACGAAGTTCCCAGCAGCTTGCTGAAGCCCTCGATGGCCTTGTCATATTCCCGGGCCTCCAGGTGGGTCATGGCACTGTTCCAGTTCTCCTGCAGGGTCTGCTCCCTGACCAGCCGCTCGGTCTCGATGGCAATGGATTCCGCCGTGGTCAGCTCATCCGTCCTGGTCTTCAGTTTCTCCTGCTTGTCCAGTGGCAGGATATCGCGCGGAATACGTTCAATGAGCAGCAGCGCCTCCTGGAATTTCTTCTCCTTCTCCAGCTTGTCCACCCGGGCCATCAGATCGCTGAACCACTTTTCGGCCCGCTTGCGCGACTCCTCCACGATGTAATCGGCACTGGAAGAGACCGGCGAATAGGGATAGGTCTCCACGAACTTCTCAGCCTGCTGCACCACCCTGAAACCATCCCGGTCCGGGTTGTAGGCAAGATAGCTCCTGAGCAGGGCGGCATAGGCCTTGACCTCTTCCCCCTGCTGGTCGCTGACCTTGAGAGCGGCGAGCTGCTGGCGGGCCCACTCGTTCTTCTCACCCAGGGACTTGTAGATCCGCATGATCTCCTCATAGCGGTCGCGGGCCGCGTCATAGACCTCCAGGCCGAAGTTCAGGTCACCCAGAAGCTGCATGAGGCGGAATTCCCTCTGGGCCTGATCCTTTTTCCTGATCGCGGCCAGGAGATCGGAAAAGACCTTGCGCGCATCGGCCTCCCGGTGGCTCTTCATCAGGGCGATGCCGTAGCGGTAGGTAGCCTCGTAGGGTGCCTCCTCGCCCGGTGCCAGCGGCATCTTTTCGTAGAGGCTGATGACCTGCTCGTAGTCCGCCTTGTCCGCGGCATCGCGGATCTCGTCCGCCGCCTTGCGCACGGCGCTGCTCCTGGAGCCTTCAATCCACTGCGGTGTCTCCCCGCCCCCGGCCAGCAATTCGGAACAGTCACCTTCGAGGAAGGCGATATCACGTTTCTCCAGGTCAAGCAGGGCCGTGCCGGCCAGGAGCTGGGCGCTGCTGAGGGAGCGTTTCTGCAGCAGCCGCTGGTGGAGGGTATTGTAGCCCAGCAGGATATCCTGCAGTTCCTGGCGGCAGGTATTGATCCGGTCCACCTGTTCCTGGTCCAGGTTCAGGACCGCGGCCCGGTCTTTCAGCTTCTTCCACTGGTTCAGCTTCTGTTCGTAGGCAAAGATCCGGTCATTGATCAGGGTCAGGGCCGGCATGAGCACATCATTGTCCGCCACCGGCTCCTCGGGCTGTCCGGTGCCGATGGATGCCGGTTCACGGACTGCAGGCCCGGGCGTCACCGGCCTCTGGGGCTGACGGACGGCCTGCTCCTGCATGGCGGCCTCCCGCCTGGCCCTGGCCTCATAGGGCGAGATCATGTGCCGGTCAGTGACGCAGCCGGAGAGCAGGATCAGGGAAAGAATGCCGGAAAAGAACAGCGGAGCGGCCTTCACACTGGATAGGTTCGACATGGCGGATTCTTCCTGGCTTGCGGAATCAATTGTCCACCTGTGGCCCGGCATCAAAAGAACTGATTGTAATCATTTATTTTCTTTCTTGCCGACCCCGGACAGATACGTACTACCCGAGGATATCAAATAACGCTGGCACGGACAATCGCTTTCTGCAGAAAAACGAATTTCCCGTGTTCCGACGGGCTCGGGCCTCAGTCGGTATCGGTTCCAGCCGTGCCGGCAGGGGCCGCGGCCTGCTGCTGTTCCTGCCGGAGATTGCGCCAGAAGGGACGAAAAAAACGGGCCGGCTCAAAGACACCGTTTTCCACCACCCGGCCATAGGTCAGGACCACGGGCGACGACGGCGGAACCGTGGTCTGCCGGGCACCGCGTCCCGCCAGGACCAGGCCGCCCTGGTCAGGATCCACGGCCACGAACAGCTCCCCGGTATCGGGATAGCGGAGCCGCAGGCCATTGAATGTCAGGTCCACCGGATCGACCCGGTCGCCGGCATGGTCCCGTTGCAGCAGAGTGCCGGCAATATCGCACCAGGCGGGCAGGGCCCCGGTGGCACCGGTGATATGGGTGGTCCCGCGGACCATGGGCGCGTTGTTGTCATAGCCCACGTAGGTCCCCACGGTGTACCCCCCGTCAAGGGTCATGGTCGAGCTGTCATCCCCGGACAGCACGGGCACAAAACCGAGGAAGGCGGCATTGCGGAACCGGTTGGCGGTGCCGGTCTTGCCCAGCAGGGGCGGGGCGATGTCGAGCCCGGCAAGGACCTTCTCCCGTTGCGGATCGTCACTGTGCAGCCGTACCCTGCTGGTCGCGAGTCGGCCGGTGCCGTACTCGACCACGTTCTGCAGGACATTGGCGATGGCTGCCGAGGTCCCGGGGTCAAAGACCCGGGTGGCGGCCACCTGCCGGGAATAGACCACCCGGCCGCCCGGGGCCTCGATGCGGTCGATGATGTCCAGGCCATGCCGGCCGTTGTTGCCGCTGCTTCCACCGGCGGCCTCCCCATTGCCGGCGCTGGCCCGCGAGTCAGTTCGGAATCCGGTCACCAGGGTCTCGTACATGCGGACCGCCTCGGCCAGGGTGACGACGTTGGACCCCAGGGGAAAGGAGAGGACAGGCTCAAGCCGACTGCCGATCCCGGTCTCCCTGGCCAGACGCACCAGGTACTGCAGGCCGACCATGACCCGGTAATCGCGCACCTCGGCCAGCACCTCCATGCTGTAGGGCTTTTTCCCGGCCAGGCTGGCCAGTTCGCGGGCCATCTGGGCATTGACCTGACCATAGGCATCCACGCTGAGCAGCCCGTCGAGACGGACCCGGCCCCAGAACCGCTGCCGCTCATCGCGATCCATCTGCAGCAACCGGTCGAGCAGCCGCCTGTCATCCAGGGGATACCAGTCATCCTCGGGCTGGCGGGCCAGGGTGAAGACGACCCGCCCCTGGCCGTCGCGGAAAAAGGCGCCCGGTGGCCGGTCCGGCGGATGCCAGGACCTGAAAAAGGAAAACAGGTCCTCTTCATGACGCCGCAACTGGTCGAAATAGAGCGGCATCCTGAAAAAGGCCCTCTGCACCGGCTCCAGGGCCAGGAAATTGGCCCGCAGGAGACGACGCCGGAAAAGAAGCTCCTGCCGCTCACGCTTCTTGAGGTCCTTTTGCTCCAGTTGTTCTGAGATCTCGTCGATGAAACGGTCAAAATGCAGGCCAAAGGGCAGATCCCGCAGCTCCCGGTACTCCCCGGCCCGGTCCTCGAACAGGAAATCCGCCTCCAGGAGCTGCACGGCCCGGTCATAGGCGGCCTGGCGCAGGGTGTCCCGGTTGACGACAATGCCGAACCGGTCGCGAATACGGCCCTTGAAGCGGCTGTAGCTCTCTTCACCATCCTCCGTGGTCCTCGGTGCCATATCGAGCCGGGCGGCCACCTCGCGCAGCCTGGGCGGCGTGAGCTGATCGGCCAGATGATAGAGCAGCCAGACCGCGGCCACGTTCTCCGAGGTCACCCCGGCCCAGCTCATGGAGACAGAGGCAAAGGGGCTGTGATGGTCGGGACGGGGGAAGTAGGGCCGGTCCATGAAGACAAAGACATTGCGCCGGTTGTCCAGGGGGTCGGTGGTGTTCCAGCCGAGCTGGAGGGCGGCGGCAAACAGAAAGGGCTTGAAGGTGGAGCCCATGAGCCGCCTGGCATCGATGGCCCGGTTGAAGTAGCGGTTCTCCATGCCGCCGGCCATGGCGAGAATCGCGCCCTGCCTGACCACCAGGGCCGCGCCCTGGACCCTGGGAAACCGTTCCAGGTCCAGGCTCGGGGTCCCGTCCGCATCGAGTTCCCGGACACTGACATAGACCCGGTCGCCCTCGGCGAGCTGCTGCAGGAGATAGCTGACATCCTTTTCGCTTGCCCTGGTCCACCGCTGGTCACGGTACCTGGCCAGGGCCGTGACCAGCCGCTCCAGCCCCTGGCGGTCGATGATCCCGACCGGCCTCTTGTCTCCCAGGTTCACGCGGATCCGCGGCCCTTGCCTGGCATCAGCCTCAATGCCGGCAATGGTGCCGAAGAGAAAACTGCGCCGTGCCAGCTCCGAATCCCCGGAGTAGGTGAGGGCCGCGTATTCCTTCTGCACCTGGTCACGCTCATAACCGCGCAGGCGGACATCGAGGCGGGAGAGATCCCGGCGCAGGGCATAGAGGGCACTCTGCTGCAGATCATGGTCCACGGAGGTGATGATCCGCACCCCCGAGGTGGAGACATTGGAGATACCGTGCTCCTCCAGGGCATCAGCGATGGCAGGGCTGGCGAGATCATCCTTGACCAGATCCATGACCGTGTTGAGGGCAAAGGCCATCCGCCCCTGCCTGAAGACAAGGTCCGTTGTCATGGCCTCCTGGTACCGCGACTGGCTGATCATGCCGTTCTTGAGCATCTTGCCCAGCACGTAGGTGACCCGTTCCCTGGCGCGCTTGCGCACCACCTCGGGCCGGTTCCTGTTCCTCTTGGTGAACGGGTTGTAATAATTGGGCCGCTTGACGCTGCCGGCGATGAAGGCACACTCCACCAGGGTCAGGTCTTCGGGATCCTTGTCGAAATAGTACCTGGCCGCGACCCCGAGGCCGTGACCGTTACCGGAAACAAAGAACTGGTTGCTGTAGAACTCGAGGATCTTTTCCTTGGGGTAGCGGTATTCCAGGCGCAGGGCATAGAGCAGCTCCTTGAGCTTGGCCCGGTAGCTGCGGGATTCGCGCTTGAACAGATTCTTGGCCGTCTGCTGGGTAATGGTGGAGCCGCCCTGCACCACCCGGCCCGCCCTGATGTTGGCGATCATGGCCCTGACGATGCCGGGAAAATCGATACCATGGTGGTGAAAGAACTGGTCATCCTCGGCCGCGACAATGGCGTTGACGAAGTCACGGGGAATCTGGTCATAGGTCAGGTACTGGCGATGCACCCCCTGAAAGAGGACACCTATCTTCTCCTGACCGTCCCGGTAGAATACCGGGCTCTCGCGGCCGAGAATCTTCTCGATATTGGATTCCTCGATCTCGGGACCGGGGTTGACCACCACCATGTAATAGAGGGCCGTACCGGCGCCGGCAAGGGCGAGGATGGCAAGAAAGGCAGAGGTGATGACGAGGTATTTCAGAAAGCGAAGCATGGATACGGCCGGGGTGACAGGGGACAGGGGACAGGGGACAGGTGTCAGGTTCCAGGTTCCAGGTTCCAGGTGTCAGGTTCCGGGGGCCGGGGACCGGGGGCCGGGGGTCTTCGTGCCGCCTTTGGCAGAAAGGTGAAGAAGAATAGGCTCCCGGCGATGCAGGCGAGCCGCACGGATGCAAAGCGCCCTGCCGCGCCTTACCCTCCCTCATTGCACCGCTCTGCGGTGCACTACGCCCTCTGTCTGATGTTCATCGTTTGCTCTACTCACAGGCAGGCATGATGGTTTATAAATAATTTCAGGGGAACTGCAAGCCTTTTTCACTCCCTGCAGCAGGAGGTTTTTCCCGACACCCGGAGATTTTTCCCTATTCCGCCCCCATCAGCCTGCGTATGCTCTTTGTTTCCGGCACTGCCGGCGCTGATCCGTGCGGTATCTCCCCCGATCCGTCTGCGGTGCCCTCCATCCGCGGCATTTCCACAAGAGCCCGATACCACGTCCCGATGACAAAACTTTCCGGAAAGTTGCATTTTTTATTGTACAAAGGCGGACTTTAATGTTAGAAACCTTGTGATAATAACAAGTTGCATGGGTAAATCTCCGTAGCGACCTGAAAATACAGGCAAATTACGAAAAAGTTATCGCTCGCAACGATTTCCGGACAAACCTTCATGCCCGCAGGTGCGGGCACGACAACCGATGAAAATCAGGCAGAGGGCATATCCGTTGCACCGCAGAGCGATGCAACGGGGGTGAGGCGGAGCACATCGCCTGCACCGCCGGGAAGCCAACCCTCATCTTTCCGCCAAAGCCGGCACGAAGCCCCCCGGCACCTGGCCCCTGAAACCTGGAACCTGGCACCTGGAACCTGACCCCTGGCCCCTGATTTTCTGAGAAAAAATACCGTCCATGAGCCCACTCGAACCATCTCCCACCCGTCTCCAGCCTGTCACCCTGGCGGGTCCCTCAGGCCGGACGATTCTCTGTCTGCTCTGTCTGCTCCTCTTTGCCGCAACCGGTTGTTCCCCCCTGGGCCGGAACACCATTGCCACTGCTCCGGGCGCCATGGAGGCCGACATCGACAGTGCCACCGACGAGGATAGCCAGTATGTGACCGTGGAGCCGGAAGAGGTACTGGAGGACGAGCTGGCCGCCCTCAACCAGCTCGGCGACTGGGAGGATGGCAGCAAGGTACAGGAATCCCGGGCCCCGGAGGTCACCTACGATTTTCCGGTGGTGGTCAACAGGCAGGTGGAGTTCTATCTCAACCTGTTCCAGGGCCGGCAGCGCAAGTACTTCAGACGCTGGCTGGCCCGCTCCACCCGCTACCTGCCGCTCATCCGCCGTGAGCTGCAACAGGCGGGCCTGCCCGCCGACCTGGCCTACCTGGCCATGATCGAATCCGGGTTCAATCCATCGGCCTATTCCCGGGCACACGCCGCCGGGCTCTGGCAGTTCATCCGGGGCACGGGCCGCAACTATGGCCTGCGCATCGACTCCTGGGTCGATGAGCGGCGGGAGCCGGAAAAGGCCACCCGGGCCGCGGTGGCCTATCTCTCCAGTCTCTACAACGAATTCAACGACTGGTACCTGGCGGTTGCCGCCTACAATGCCGGTGAGGGCAAGATCCGCCGGGCCATCAAGCGCTACCGCACCAGGGACTTCTGGCAACTGGCCCGACACCGCTACCTGCGCCTGGAGACCAAGCGTTACGTGCCCAAGCTGATCGCCGCCATCATGATCGCCCGCAACCCGGAAAAGTACGGGTTCACCGATGTCGAATACCAGGATCCGGTCCGCTACGAGATGGTCAAGGTGCCGCCGCGCACCGATCTCGCGGCCGTGGCCGTGGCCGCCGGCACCTCGGTGAAGGAGATACGCCGCCTCAACAACGAGCTGCGCAGGAACCTGACGCCGCCGCGCAGGGACGGCTACCGCTTGAAGATCCCCCATGGCTCCGCACAACTGGTGGCCAGGAACATGTCCCGCCTCCACCCGGTGATCACCACCGGCTACAAGACCCACACTGTCCGCAGAAACGAGACCCTGACCCGGATCTGCAGGCTCTACGGCCTCAACAAGACCACCCTGCTCAAGGCCAACAACCTGCACAGCTCCAGGCTGCGCAAGGGACAGCGGCTGCGGATCCCGTACAGGACCACCAAGTACATCCTGCTCAGGGAGGGGGAGACCCCGGACACGCGTTTCGCCCGGGCCGGCCGGGACGGCAGGCTGATCCTGCACCGGATCAGGCGGGGCGAGACCCTGTCCCGGATCTCGAAACAGTACAACGTGCCGGTCCACATCATCATGCAGTGGAACAATATCACCGACGTGCGGCGGATACGGGCCGGGGAACAGCTTGCGCTCTACCTGGACGATGGCAGCGCCCGCGGCGGCTCTCTGCAGACGGCCCGGGCTGATGATCCCGCTCTGCCGGTGCTCAATGCAACGAAAAAGTACCGGCCCGCCGGACAAACCGGCAGCCGGACCCGGGTGACCTGGTATCGGGTACGTACCGGTGATTCGCTCTGGACCATTGCCAGAAAATTCCGGGTTTCGGCCCGGGATATCCGCCGCTGGAACAACCTGCGGAACAACATGATCCACCCCGGGAAGAAACTGGCGATAAAGAAGGGCTAGGCCGGCATCTCCGCAGGTCGCCCGCATCGCCGCAACCGGTGAACTACTACCCTGTGACGATTCCCGATCCCTGGCCCCTGATCCGGCCGCAGCCATAAAGAAACAACACTATCGAAGCTGCGCAATGATCCCTCCCCTGCCATGACATACAGGTTGTTTGCCGTTGTCATCGCCCTGCTGTTCCTGCCCCTGCCGCTTCACGCCGACTCCACCTGCACGGCACTGCCGTCCGAGAGCCTCATCCGGCTGACCGGATTCACCCGCGCCCGCGCCAGCATGGACATTGTCAGCGAGGTTTCCGGCCGCTGCCTGGAGGTCCGGGCCGATGTGGGCCAGCCGGTGCCGGCGGACGGCGTCTTTGCCCGTATCGATCCCACCTTCATCCGCCTCGAACTGGAGGCCAATGCCATCGCCCGCAGGCAGGCCCGCCGCCAGCTCCGTTACGAAGAGCGTGAAGTCCGGCGGGCCCGCAAACTGCTCACCGACCGGGCCTCGTCCCAGGCCCGCCTCGACCAGCTTGAACTCAAACGTGACCAGACACGGCTCAAGCTGGACCAGCTCGCCTCCAAACGGCGCAGGCTCGAGGAGACCCTGGCCCGGCACGCGGTGCCGGCACCGGCCGGCTGGCTGGTCATACGCAGAAACCTGGAGCCCGGCCAGTGGGTCACTGCCGGCACGCCCCTTGCCAGGTGCGGCGACTATACCGGCCTCATCGTGCCGCTTGCCGTCACGGCGCCGGAACTGGCCCGACTGCGGGAGGAAAAGCCCATCCGCCTGGAGTTCCCGGACCAGGGGCTCCCGGGTACGGCCACCCTCTACCGTATCTCGCCCGGGTTCGACCCGGCCACCCGCAAGGTGCGGCTGGACCTCCTCGTCGACCGGGAGACCCTTGCCCGGCTGCCCCGGCAACAGGGCGGTCTGCGGGTCGTGGTCCGCCTGACCATGGAGGACCCCATGCACGCCCTCCGGGTTCCGGCGGCAGCCGTCAGGGAGCGCTATGAGGAGAACTGGCTCACCAGGCCTGACGGTTCCCAGGTCCGGATTATTGTTCTGGGGCCGGCGCCGCCGCCCGCCGGTGACAAGGGCAGGTGGCTGCGTATCATCTCGCCCGAGATCACTGCCGGTGATATCTTCCTCCTGCCCTCTCCCGGCCATCCCAGGTAAGGTACGGTGACTCCCTTTCTCCGTTTCACCCTCGGCCAGCGTGTTCTGCTGAACCTGGTCTTTGTCATCCTCATGGTCATCGGCGCCTGGGCCCTGGTGCGCTCGCCGGTGGAGCGCTATCCCAACATCCACTTCGGCAAGGTCCTGATCGATACCTTCTATCCCGGTGCCTCGCCCGGGGACGTGGAGGCCCTGATCACCAGCAGGATCGAGGAGGCGCTGGAGGACCTGGACAACGTCGAGTATATCCTCTCCAACTCCTACCGGGAACGTTCCTCGATCCTGGTCAAGTTCATCGACGACACCGATTACCAGCTGGGGTATGACGAGCTCCGCTTCCGGGTCCAGGGGATCCTGCGCGACCTGCCGCCTGCCATCGATCCGCCCAGGTTCAACGAACTCGATGTCAACGACTGGTTTCCGGCCATCACCGTCAACGTGGTGGGCGACCGCTCCAACCGCGCCCTGACGCTCATCGCCGAGGATCTCAAGACCCGCCTGGAGCAGATCCCCGGCCTCAAGGAGGTCAAACTGGTCGGCGAATACGTGCGCGAGTTCCACGTGGTCCTCGATCCGGAGCGGATGGCGGAGCTGGGCATCACCTTTGCCCAGGCGACCAGGGCCCTGCAGGAGGCCAACGTCATCGTTCCGGCCGGGGACTACACCACCGGCGGCGGCGAGTTCATGCTGCGGGTGGATGAACGGTTCCGCAGCCGGCAGCAGGTCATGGCGACCATTGTCCGTACCGACAGCGACGGCTCCTTTGTCCGCATCGGTGACATCGCCGCGGACAGCTATCTCTCCCATCGCCAGCCCATTGTCATGTCATCGGTCAACGGCCGCGACTGCGTGAGCCTGCAGCTCATCAAGACCCGCCAGGGCAACGCCATCGCCATTGCCGACGCGGCCCGCAGGATCGTGGCCGCCAACCGGGACCGCTACCGGGACGAAAACGTCGAGCTGGTGCTGACCCAGGATTCCACGGTCAAGATCCGCGATTCCATGCGGGTACTGGGCTTCAACCTGCTGCTGGGAGTCATCCTGGTCTCGATCCTGATCTGGGCGGTGATGGGATTTCGCAATGCCGCCCTGACCACGGTGGGCATCCCTTTCGCCTTCCTGGTCACCATGGCCATCATGTACATGACCGGCAACTCCATCAACGAGCTGTCGCTCTTCTCCTTTGTCCTGGTCTCCGGCATCATCGTTGACGACGCCATCGTGGTGGTGGAGAACATCTACCGCCACATCCAGGCCGGCCGCGACCGCAGGAGCGCGGTCATCGAGGGCGCAGCCGAGGTGATGCTGCCGGTGATCTCGGCCACCCTCACCACCATCGCCGCCTTCCTGCCCATGCTGATAATGACCGGCTCCATCGGCGAATTCTTTGCCATCATCCCCAAGGCCGTCTCCTATGCCCTGGCCGCATCGCTCTTCGAGTGCCTTCTCATCCTGCCCATCCACTACCTGGACTTCGGGCCGGCCCGGCAGCAGGCCATGCAGCGCGGCCGCCACTACCGGATCAGCGTCGGCAGCCACAGTTTCGTGATCGAGGACACCTGGTTCATGGCCTTCAACCGCCGCTTCTTCAACCGGCTGCTGCAACTCGTCCTCCGCCACCGGCTGCCCACCCTGACCATCCTCGGTCTGGCCTTTGTTGTCGCCCTGGTGATCGCGGCGCTCTCGCTCACCGGCAGAAAGAACCTGATCCGGGTCACCTTCTTCCCGGACGACTACTCCATCTACTACGTGGAACTGGACGGACCCGTGGGCACCCCCATCGAACGGACCCATGCCCTGGTACGGAAGATCGCCGCCGAGGTCATGGCCGATGGCCCGGGCATGGCGACCTCGGCCCAGGGCGTGGCCGGATTCTACCTCAACGAGGACTACATGCCGGTGTGGGGCAGCAACAGGGGGCATGTGGTGGTGACCCTGCCGGCGATCAGGGAACGCAGGTTCGAGGATGCGCCGGAAAACGACATCCTCCACCATCTGGAGACCATGCGCCGCAGGCTGGCCCACTTCGCGGACTCGGGATTCTCGCTGCGCATCCGGCCGGAAAAGGACGGGCCGCCCGCGGGCAAGGATCTCAACATTCGGGTCCTGGGGAAACGGCTGAACCTGGTCCAGGGACTTGCCGCGCGTCTCAAGGATTTTCTGCGCAACGATCCAGCCCTGGGGCCGGCCCTGATCGACCTGCAGGATGACCAGGGTCAGCCCGGACGGGTCCTCCGTTTCCGCATCCTGCGGCAACGGGTTGCCGAATACGGTCTCAGCCCGCGCCAGGTGGCACTGGTCGCCGGTTCGGTACTCAACGGCCAGGTGGTGGGCAAGTACCGGCTGCAGGACGAGGAGATCGACCTCAAGGTGCGGATACAGAGCCCGGGAACCTTCCCCTTTGCCCGGGCCCTGACCACACCGGTCATCGAACATGCCGAGGGGCCGGTGCGGCTGCAGGATGTCTGCCGGCCGGAATTCACCGTGGAGCCGGGCTCTCTCCACCGTTTCCAGGGCCAGCGCGCCGTGACCCTCAAGGCCAACCTCCGCGAGGGCAGCGGCGTCTCGTCCCAGATGGTGGTCAACCGGGTGAAAAGATACTTTGCCCGCATCCAGGAAGACTATCCCGGCGTTGCCCTCAACTTTGCCGGCGAATACGAATCGACCCGGCGTTCCTATACCTCGCTCACCTATGCCTTTCTCATCGCCCTCCTGCTGATCTACCTCATCCTGGCCACCCAGTTCAGCTCGTATGTCCAGCCCCTGATCATTATCTCGGCAGTGATCTTCGCCCTGACCGGAGTGATCTACGGCACCTTTCTTTCCCGTTCCCTCTTTACTATTAACTCGTTCATGGCTATTGTTGGGGTGACCGGGGTCGTGGTCAATGACTCCCTGGTGCTCATCGAGTTTATCAACAAGTCCTTTGCCCGGGGCCTGGGAAGGCGCGAGGCCGTGGTCGCCGGCACCAATATCCGCCTGCGGCCCATCATCCTGACCACCCTGACCACCACCCTGGGCCTGCTGCCCATGGCCATCGGCATCCCCGAGTATTCCCTGGTCTGGGGCACCATGGCAACGACCTTTGTCACCGGGCTCTGCACGGCCACCTTCCTGACCATCATCATCATTCCCGTGGAATGGGACATGCTGCAGGCGGCCCGGCAACGCAGAACCCGAACCTCCGGCGGCGGGAGAGCACAACAGCCCACCGTCATCACCATAGAACCGATCGATTCATGACAGACGAAGTCTTTCCGCGCCACCACCATGGTGATGACGTTGCCGTCATCCGCCATGACGACAAGATCATTCTTCTGGTGGGCACGGCCCACATCTCACGGCAGTCCGCCGACCTGGTCGAACGGATCATCGAAGAGGAACGACCGGACACGGTCTGCATCGAGCTGGACGAGAAGCGGTATGCCGCCCTTTCCAGGCGCCGGCGGTGGGAAAACCTGGACCTGAAACAGGTGATCCGCAACAAGCAGCTCTCCACCCTCCTGGTCAACCTGGTCCTGGCCTCGTACCAGAAAAAACTGGGCGGCCAGCTCGGCACCATGCCGGGCACCGAGCTGCTGGCAGCGGCCCGCACGGCAGAAGAACACGGTATCCGGGTCGAACTCTGCGACCGGGACGTGCGGGTCACCCTGCGCAGGGCCTGGCACGCCACCTCCTGGTTCAAGAAGGGCTACCTGCTGGCCACCCTGTTCGCCTCCCTGTTCGACACCACGGAACTGGACGAGGAAAAACTGGCCGAGCTGCGCAAAAAAGACGTGCTCTCCGAACTGATGGAGGAGATGGGAGAATCGCTGCCCGATACCAAGAGGGTGCTCATCGACGAACGTGACATCTACATGGCGGAAAAGATCAAGTCGGCGCCGGGAAGGCACCTGGTGGCCGTGGTCGGCGCCGGCCACATGCAGGGCATCATGCGGGTGATCGGCGAGGACCATGCGGACGAGCTGGCAGAAATCGACACCATACCGCCGGTCTCCAGGGCCTGGAAGGTCCTGGGCTGGTCCATTCCCGCCGCCATCATCCTCTCGGTCATCGCCATCGGCTTCCGCCACGGGGCCGGTGAGGCAGGCTCCAACGCCCTCTACTGGGTCCTTGCCAACGGTATCCCGTCGGCCATCGGCGCCCTCTTCGCCTGGGCCCACCCGGCCACCATCCTCTCCGCCTTTGCCGCCGCACCCATCACCAGCCTGACGCCGGTCATCGGCGCCGGTTACGTCTGTGCCTTTGTCCAGGTGATGACCCGACCGCCGGTGGTGCGCGAATTCGAGGCCGTGGGACATGACATCGCCACCGTGCGCGGCTGGTGGCAGAACAAACTGCTGCGGGTCTTCCTGGTCTTCATCCTCACCGGCGTCGGCTCGGCCATCGGCACCTGGGTGGGCGGTTATCGCATCTTCACCAACCTCTTCAGCTGATACCTTCAGTCATGACCTCACACCACGAAATGACAACACCTCCGGCCCTGAACGGCAAACAGAAAAAGGCCCTGCGCCGCCTGGCCCACCACCTGGACCCGGTGGTGCACGTCGGCCGCGAAGGGCTCTCCGAAAGCCTGATCCGCTCGGCGGACCAGGCCCTGCTGGCCCGGGAGCTGATCAAGGTGAAACTGGGCCAGAACTGTCCCCTGCACAAGAAAGAGGCCGCCCGGCAGATCGCCGAACGGACCGGCTCCGCCCTGGTGCAGCTCATCGGCAAGACCATCATCCTCTACCAGCCCAACCCGGAGTTGCCCGACGACAAACGGATTCGCCTCTGATCCCGTACCTCCTCACGGGATGGCTCGACAATGGTGTCGAACCGGGACAGGAAATGTCGTCTTTCCTCCCCGCCCTGCCGGGCCTCTCTTTCCCGGACAGACCCAGCCACTGGCAATCACGTCAAAAAAAACAGTATCATCTCCACGGCACGCTTGTTGCTTCTCATCGTGCGACACCCCGTATGGGCCCGGCCCACAACCACTACTACACCATCCAGGAGATGATCATGAAGATACAGAACAGCATTACAGGAATTGCGGGCATCACACTCATCACCGGCATACTCCTGATCCCGGCGGCAGGAGATGCACGCGGCTTCGGCCATGGTGGCGGTGGCGGCAGGCACGCCGGCCTGTCCTCCGTTGTCGCCGGCCTGCCCATGCAGGAGCTGAGCACCGAGGAAGAGGTGGGACTGCTCAGGATGCGGGAAGAGGAAAAACTGGCCCGGGACGTCTATCAGGCCCTGTACCGGAAATGGCATGATCCGGTCTTTGCCAACATCATCCAGGCGGAGCAGCGCCACATGGATTCGGTGCGGACCCTTCTCGACAAGTACAGCCTGAGCGACCCGGTCACCGACACCACCGTCGGCGTCTTCACCGACAGCGAAATTCAGGGACTCTATGACAGCCTGGTGGCCCGCGGCCTACGGTCACGTATCGATGCCCTCGAGGTCGGCGCCACCATCGAGGACCTGGACATCAGGGACCTGTACGATCTTCTGGCAAAGACCGACAACACCGACATCAGGATCGTCTATCAGAACCTGGTCAAAGGCTCGCGCAACCATCTGCGGGCCTTTGCCTCCCGGCTCTCCATGGCCGGCGTCACCTACCAGGCACAGTACCTGACGCCGGAGCAGATAAGCGACATCATCACCTCGCCAAGAGAGCGGGGCATGGTCGATGAAAACGGCGAGCCGGTGGCCGGTGGCCGCGGCCGCATGCAGGGTGGCCGCCTCGCCGGCCCGGGCAACTGAAAGAGACGGACGTACCGCCTCCCTCTGCCTCCATGGGCCGAACCCGGCCCATGGAGGCAGAGATTCACCTCTTCCACCTACAGGTCGGTTGCCCGGTTGCGGTAAAGCGACGGATCGACCACCCGAGCCATGGCAGTGGTATCGAGCCGTCGGCCGCAGAACTCGCTGATCTTCCGCGCCCATGGCGACGGCTCCGCCAGGACGTCCCGGAAGGGCACTGACAGCAGCACAATGTTGTCCTGCGCCTCGAGCCAGGTTCCCACCTGGCGGAGATGCCTTGCAAACATCATCTCCAGCCGCTCGTCGGTCGCTGCCGGCTGCCCGCCCTGACGCTCCAGCATCTTGCGCTGCGAGGCCACCACCTCCCGCAGATCCCGCTCCATGAAGAGGATCCGGTAGGAATATTCCCGGGGCAGGTGCTGCAGCAGCATGGAGACCATCTTGAAGGCCCGGCCGCGGGTTGCCGGCAGCCACGAGGCGTCCCGGCCGATCTTCTTGACCGGCTCGTACTCGTAATATCCCCTGGGGTTGTCGACATCGGCCCGACGGACATTGTCGGTGACGATCTCCATGCCGCCGGCCTCGAGCATCTTCATCATCATCGACGTGCCCGACCGCGGCAGGCCCGAGACAATGGTGATGGTCTGATCAGTATCGTCCCGCATGGCGTCCGCCTCAGCGCTCCTCCCCGTTTTTTTCCCTCTCTGCCGCCACCGCGACCTTTTCCTCGACAAAGGTGCCCGTCACCTTGCGCAGGTTGAGCAGTTCCATCTGATATTCATAGGAAGTGACAATCAGTTCGGTCCGGGCCCGGTTCAGATCGGTAACCGCCTGGTCCCGGTCCAGGCTGGTGGCGGCGCCGTAGGAAAACCGGGTATTGGTCATCTCGTAGGTTTTCTCTGCCAGGTCCACCTGTTTTTTAAGGTTTTCCAGCCGGTTCCGGTAGGAATCGATGTTGGTCAGGCTCGTGTGCAGGTTGACCTTGATGGTGTCATAGAGTTCGCGCAGGGCAAGACGGGCGATCTTCAGGTTCTCCCGCTGCTCCCTGAGCTGGGAATACCTGGTGCCGCCGTCGTAGAGGGGAATACTGAGCTGCACCGATGAGAGCAGGTAGTTGAAGTCCTGGTCGTAGGCCGGGTTGTTGTTCACGTAATACCTGACAGCACCCTCCAGGGAAGGCCAGAAGTTGGCCTCGGCGATCTCCACGTCCAGATCCGAAACCTTGACCTGCTGTTTCGCGGCCTGGTAATCGTGGCGGCTCGCCAGGGCCCTTTTGAAAATGGTTTCGAAATCCTCTGCCGGAGGCTGCAGCCCGGGCGGCGGCGCCACCTCGAAATCACGCGCACGGATCCGGGCCTGGTTCCTGAGGATATTCTTCTGCAGTTCCAGGTTGTTCTCGCTCTCCAGCAGGTTGCCCCTGGCCTTGGTGACATTGAGTTCCGCCCGGACCACCACATCCTCGGTCACCTGGCCTGCCTTGAACATGGTCTCGGAAACCCGCATGCCCTCGGCGGTCAGGTCAACGAAATCGCGCGCGTTCCGGAGCAGTTCCCTGGCCTGGAGGACCTGGTAGTAGGCCTGGGCCACCTGGTAGAGGGTGTCCTGGATCTGCTGGAAATACTCCTGCCGCGACCCTTCGATCTCCTCGAACGCCTGCCTGCGGCGCGGAAAGAAGGTCATCTTGAACAGGGGCTGCAGCAGCTCCAGATCGCCCATGGTCTGGTCCTCGGGCACGACCTCCCGGTCGTAGTAGAAAATGGGTCGGTCCGCATGGTTGTACGTGCCATAGGCATTGAGCTTGGGCATCATCTCCACCCGTGCCCTGGCCGGCAGTAGCCTGCTGATCACCACCCGCCGCTCGGCGGCCCGGATGCGGGGATGCTCCTGCAGGGCCAGGTTGAAGACATCTTCCAGGGCATAAACAGGTGTGTCCCCTGCTTTTTCCCGGCTTTCCGCGACCTGGAGGGATGCGATGCGAATATCGTCTCCCGCCATGCCCCTGCCCCCGTCCCCGGCATGGACCACGGACCAGGACAGGAAGACCAGGCATGCCGCCACCTGTACCAGGGCGCCGCTCCTGAAGATCAACGGCCCGGTTATCGACTGTTTCAACACGTTCACGATTTCACCATGGGTTGATTTGCGTCCGGTTTGTTCCACGAGTACCCGCATCAGGCATCAGGGAATCCACGACCAGACCTCGACCCGGACAAAACGGTCCAGCCAGCGGAAGAACACCGCATACACCGGCCGGGTATCGGCGACGATCTTGGCATAGCCGGTCATGTCGCTCTTCAGGTGCGCATCCTGATTGTCCAGTTCGGCCAGCACCGTCACCACCTTGCCTTCCCGTACCAGGGACTGTTCCGTCTCCACCAGCCACTCCCGGTTGGACAGGGCCCGGACGATACGCCCCTTTTCCTTGTCATAGGCCACCGGTGCGATGGCAAGGACGGTGGAGGTATACTTCCTCCCCGGCTCGGCCCAGGTCTTGAGAATCACATCCGCTCCCTGGCGGACATGACTGATATCCTCTTCCGGCAACTGGATGTCCACCAGCAGGCGGTTGGCATCCTCCACCACCGCGAACAGGTCTCCTTTTTCCAGATACTGCCCTTCCTCCTGTACCGGAAAGGAGCTGATGATCCTGCCGTCAATGGGGCTGACCAGGGTCGTGGATTCCAGATCCTTCCTGCTGAAGGTCACGTCCACCTCCGCGGCACGGAGCTGGGCCTCCATGGACCGGATCTCGTCCTCGCGGGGACCGCTCTTGACCAGGTCCAGGTTTTTCAGCGCGACCTGCAACCGGGCCCGATCCATATCGCGCACCTTGAGGGCCTCGTCATAGTCCTTTTCCGACACGGCCTTGTTTCTGTACATCTCTTCCTGCCGTTTGAGCAGCTTCTCACTGTGGCGGAGACTGGTGCGGGCGGCATCCACCTCCGCCTGGGCCCGGGCGATTTCCTCGGGTTTGGGACCGGCCTTGAGCAGGTCGAGCTGGGCCTTGATGTTGTCATAGGTGGCCTGCGCCTCCCTGAGCCTGCGCTCCTGATCCCGCCGGTCCAGCCGGGCCACGGGTTCGCCTGCTCTGACCATCTGGCCCTGGTGCACCAGGACCTTTTCGATCCTGCCCGGCACCTCGGCCCGGATCCCGAACTGGGCCCGGGGCCGCAGACGGAACTCGCCACTGACCGTTGACCGGTACGGCAGCAGCATGACCACGATGACAACGATCAGAAGACCGATCTGTACCAGGTGGCGGATCCGGATGGATCCTGCTTGATTCATCATCACTTTTCTCTCTCCCCAGGTTCCCATTCGCATGAATATACCCTTCACCTGTTGTTCAAAACGCAGGAAAAGCACCAGCAGAAAAAAACACGCCCCGACCCCTCTCAGGGTCCTGACGAGAAAAAAACCGACCAGGCCGAGAAACAGCAGCCAGAAGAGATGGAAAAAGATCCCCGAAAGCGTACCGTACCAGAAAAATATCCGCCGCTCCCTGAGCGTCAACGGCTCCGGCAAGGGCCGGAGCAGGAAGACCGACCGGGCATAGCCGATGGCCCGGCGGCGGAGCCCGTAGATATCGAGCCAGGTGCGAAAGAGCTGGTAGCCATCCCGGTGCAGGAGTGGATTGAAATTGAAGACCAGGTAGATACATGCGGAAAAGGAGATGAACGACCAGACAAAGTGCATCTGCGACCAGGGCACGGTCACCTTCCAGGCAATGACGCTGAACGTCGCCACCATGAGCTGCACCGCCATGGCCACGGCAATGATCCTGATCCGGGCCGGCTGTTCCGTTTCGTAGAAGGTGTCGGTGATATCACACTGGAAACGCGGAAACAGACGATAGATGAACCGTATATTGAAGTTATGGACCTGGCCGCCGTAGTGCCGGCAGGCAATCCCCTTGACGATCTCGCCCAGGAGATTCATGGCGACGATCACCGTGAGCGTGAAGGGCAGAAAATAGTGCTCCCTGGCCAGCAATTTCCATTCAAAGAGAAAATAGCCGCCATCTCTGACCAGAATACCGATGGCGGCAAACAGGGTAAAAGCAAAAACTGGCGGGAACAAGACGAAGAAGGGCAGACGCAGCCACCGGCAGAGCCAGTGGAAGGGACGGTTGGGGTCAAACAGACACCAGACCCTGTCATTGATGGAAAACCTGTGTTCCGATTCACCGTCATCTGCCGTACTGCTCAGAAATCCCTCGGCGTGCAGTTTCCGGATAAAGGCCGCAAGCTGCCGGTGATCCAGGCTGACCCCGAACCGCTGCCGGAAACCCTCACAGATATCCGCCAGCGAGTTCTCTCCCGTGAGCTGACTGCAGATGTAATGCTCTTCCTCGCCGAACTCGAAGACCACGCTCTGCCGGGGATGCTCGATGAGATACGAAAAGACGCCGCCCCTGCCGACATAGGGCGTGATCTTGACCACAGTATCGAGCCTGGGAAAATCTCGCATCATCTCTTCTCCTGTTCTCCAGGCCCCCTAGATCAGCCCCGGGAGAGTGAGCATCTCCTGCCAGTCCCGGCCAACATCCTCATCGGACAGCAGTTCCACTCCGGCGACATAGCCGCTGCCCGCCTTGCGCCGATCGACACGGACCACCCGTCCCCGGACCGTCACCGGCTTCATCCTGCTGCTGCGCTCAACGATGATCTGCAGTTCATCTCCCACCTGCAGTTCCTCGTCGCACTCCACCTGCACGCCATGGAGAGAAACATTGACCGTGGAGGCGAGATAGGTTTCATCCTCCAGGGACTGGATATTGACGGGCAGGTTCAACTCATAACGCTCTTCCCTTCGCTTGTCACGGTCATAGGCGGTTGTCCGCCTCTTCTCGGGCGCGATCTCCACCTCCAGCTCTTCGAGCTCCAGGGCCCGGCGACAGGCGGCAATGGCTTCATCCCGGCGCCCCTGCTTCAGTAACCGTTCTGCCTCGTCGCACCGGCCGCCGATCAGCTCCAAGGCGGCCCGGTACTCTTCCAGCGCCTCATCGAACCAGCCGCGGACATAAAAAACATCACCGAGATCCGCGTGCACCGTATGATCTTTGTTGTCCAGGCGAAGCGCACTCTTGTAATGGGATATGGCCTGGTCATATTTTTTCAACGTCATATAGATGTTGCCAAGCCGCTGATGAAAGACGACCATGCGGGGGTCGATGAACAGGGCGGTACGATACTCGAGAATGGCGAGGTTGAACCGGGAACGGCGCAGATGAACATCGCCCATCCGGGCATGCACCGTGGCCTGGGCCGGATTGATGGCCAGGGCCTCCTGGTAGGCGGCAAGGGCGGCATCATACTTCTGTTGCGCAAAACAGATATCCCCCAGGGCCATATGGGACTGGGGGATGGCGGGATTGAGGTGCAGTGCCTCCTGCACCGCCCTGGTGGCGGCCTCTTCGTCGCCCTGTTCATGCCATGCCGTGGCAAGCCGGTACCAGACGTCTTCTGACTGCGGATTGAGCTCCAGGGCCCGCTCAAAACTGCGGATTGCCTCGTCGCTGCGCTTGCCCGCCAGATGAAGTTCTCCGAGCAGGGTATGGGTTTCGGGATCATCCTCCTCCAGCTTCAGGGCCTGCCGGCAGCAGCGGATGGCCTCATCGTACTCCGTATGTTCGGCATGAATCCTGGCCAGCAGCACACAGGGCTCGGCCAGTTGCGGGTCCAGCTGCCGCGCCTCCCGGAGCAGATCAACAGCCCGGTCGTATTCGCCCTGGTCCATACGGATCCGGGCCAGGAGCACGATGGCTGCCACCAGGGAGGGGTGAAGCTGCAGGGCCGTTTCCAGCTCCTCCACAGCAGCGGCCTCGTTGCCATTGGCATAATGTACCTTGGCCAGGACGAGCCGGGCTTGGGCGCCATTACCGATATAATTGATCTTCGGTACGAACTCTTGCATAACCACCTGTCGATCTCCGGAGATTCAAATGTCCCACGCCTCCTGGTCCTTCTTGATATAGGCCGGGAAACGGTTGAGAATGTGATCGCGCAGCCGGCGGCTGGCCTCCTGGAAATCGTTGCCGCCCCGCTCGTACTCGAGACCGACCACGTCGAGGTCCCGCATGGTCTGATACGACTCCTCCACCGACAGCCCCAGGCCCATGAAGGTGGGGAAGCCGCACTCGGTGCCGAGACAGATCCCCTTTTCCAGCAGCCACCGGTTACCCTCCACCACCCACTGGTCGGCCATGGTGGAGTCCATGGTCTTGTGGGTCCAGGTCATGCCCTCACCTTCCAGCTCGAATTCATCGCGGCCATAGACAATGGTGTCATGCTCGACCCGGAACTGGCCCAGGTTGACGGTATTGGGCCGGGTACGATCAATGAAGGCCAGGGTGTTCTCAAAGGTCTCCCTGGTCTCGCCGGGATAGCCGACAATGAAGCTGGCATGGCAGAAGATGTCATGCTTCCTGGCAATGGCCACACCCCGCTCGGCATCGGCCACGGTGTGCATCTTGTTCATCTTCTTGAGGATCGTGTCATCACCCGACTCGATACCGAAAAAGACCGCAAAGCAGCCGGCCCGCTTCATCAGCTCCACCCGCTCGTCGTTCATGTCGTCCACCCGGGCGTAGCAGGACCATTCAAGTCCCAGGTCCAGCTCGATCATCAGCCGGCAGATATCCTCGGGATAATTCGGATAATGGGGCGGGCCGTCAGTAAAGTTGGAATCGCTGATCCGGTAGCGGGTGATGCCCAGTTTTGCATTGGCCAGCAGCTCTTCGCGAATATCCTCCAGGGGCCGGATGGTCTTGCCGCGGTCATAGGAGCAGTAGAAACAGTTCTTCTGGCAGCCGCGGGAGAACTCGATGGCATAGACATGGTTATAGCTGCGATGCACGTGCCGCCAGTCGGCCACCGGGATGCGAACCTTGCTGGCGAGAAAAGGCCGGCCCGTCTCGTCCAGACGGCTGGCGCGGCGGCCGTTGACACCATACTGCACCGTGCCGTCCGCATCCTTGTACGAGGCATTGGGGATGGTGGCCGGATCCCGTCTGCCGTGCAGGGCCTCGAGAATGGCGATGATCGCCTCCTCGCCATCGCCGAAGACGCAGAAATCACCGAGATCATGGAGGTGCCGCAGCTTGCGGATGCTGGGACCGCCCAGGATCAGGCGGGTATCGCCGGCCATGATCTTGCGGATCTCGCCGATATAGCGGCGGACCATGATCTCGTTGAGAAGAAAGGTGGTGGACAGGCCCACGGCCCGCGGCCTTTCGGCCAGCACCCTCTTCACCTCCTCCATCCGCCGGGGAAAACGGAGGATGTTGTCAAACACCTTCACCGAATAGCCCGCCCTGCTGGCCACGGTGGCCAGGTCGCAGAGACTCAGGTGCGGCCGGTGCGGGACACGGATGCGGTAGAGCTGCTGAGCGGTCCCGGGATCCTCGCCCGGCAGGAAGGGGAGCGGCCGGAAGTAGTCGGTGATACCGTACTGCTTCTCCACCCGTTCCTTGTCTTCCCTGGTGAAACCGAGGGCCCGCATCTGCTGGCCCAGTTTCTCGTCACTCCGGAACCAGTAATCGCCCTCCCAGGCAATGGGTTCGTCTGTCAACAGCACGAGATCAATCCTGTCTTTCACCGTGTCCTCCTCTTCCGCTTCACGGAAGCAATGTGTAATGTCCTGTCGGGTTCCAGACATCCTGGACACCCCGCTTTCAGACGGTCTCCTTCCTGGCCGCCGTGATCTCCAGCCAGAGGCGCGGCACCTCGCTCACCCCCATGGCGGCCAGGGCGGAACCCGCGGTCTCCTGCAGGGCCTCGCTGGCGAGCTGCACCGGGTAACCGCTGAACAGGACCGAGGCCAGGCCGGCATAGGCACCAATGGTCTCGAAACAGCGACGGTCCATGAGCACGGTCCGCCGGTTGATCGCCTGCACGGCGAAACCGGCCTCATCAAGCCTGTCCTGCCAGTCACCGATGGAGAGCCATGGCCTGGAAAAGGCCGTTTTCGCCGTACCCCGTTTCCTGCGGATGCCGGGTTTGCCCCGGCGCCGCAGCTCCCGGTCCCTGTTCATCAGATAGACGGCTGCCTGTTTCACCCACTCGTGGTGTACCTTTTCGGTGCCCGGCGGCATGGTGCCGGCCCAGAAGGAGGAATTGAAGGCGAACAGGCCGCCTGGCCTCAGCACCCGCGCCACCTCGCGCAGCAGGTGCCGCTCGTCGGGCAGCATATGAATGGAGTTGCCCATGATAACCGCGTCCATGCAGCCGTCGGCCACCGGCAGGATATCGGCGGTGCCCTGCAGGAGCTGCAGCCTGATACCACGCCGGGCCAGGGTTCCCTGCTCACGGAAATGGCGGGCAGCGATCAGCATCGACTCCAGGGAGAGGTCCAGCCCCAGGATCCGTCGCAGGTGCGGGCAGGCCTCCACCAGGAGATCGGTCATCACCCCGGTACCACAGGCAAGATCCAGCAGGGTCCGGACTCCGCCCAGGGGCAGGGTGGCGATAAAGGCACGGTTCGCCTCCACATACTCCGGCTCCTTTGAAAAGGGTTCATAGGTCATGTTGACGGCTACAGCGCACATGGCACAACCTCGTCAGATGGAAGGTTCGGCGGCCGACTCCCTTCTGCGTGCCGCGACCAGAAGATATTTTTCCGTATCCGGCACCCTGTCGTAGGAGAGGCGAAGGCGCTCGGCCAGTTCCCGACGGTCGATCTCGCCGGCAAAAAACTTTTCGTGAAAGAACCTCACCACATTCATGAAATGTCCCTTCCAGCAGGGTTCGGTGGCATCGACCACCTGGACGGGGTTAAATCCCGTGGCCTCGAGCTGCTGCCGGTACTCGACCTCGTCGCGGACATAGTTTTCCTCGTGCCGGTAACGGCGCCGCTTCTCCGCCTCGGCGTGCATCAGGATATCGGAGAGCAGCAGCCAGCCGCCGGGCCGCAGTACCCGGCAGGCCTCCCGGAAGAACTGCCGCCTGGTCAGAAAATGGAAGGCCGCTTCCACACAGATCACCACGTCAAAACTCTGATCGGCAAAATCGAGCCGCGTGGCATCCATGACCAGAAATGTACAGCCCGGAGCATTCCTGCGGGCGATCTCCACCTGTTTGGCCGAGATATTGATGCCGACGATCTTCTCCGGCGCAAAATAGCGGCACAGGTACCTGGTGGTGGCGCCCTTGCCGCAGGCCACGTCCAGGATCCGGCCCCGCCGCCGGGGGAGGAACTCGAGCAGTTTTTCCACCAGCCGCTCCGAGGCCTCTTTCTGGTCCCGTGTTGTCTCGTCCCAGTAGCCGTAGTTGAGGAAATCGCTGTGGCCGTAGTACTGGCAGTGGATGCCGCTGTCCACCATCCGGTCGTAGCGCTCCCCGACGTGTCGACACTCCCTGGTCCGGGCCGCTCCGCAGGTCATGTTCCCTTGCATTCTCTCATCCATGCTCATCCCCTGCGACCTGCGGCCAGGATGTAATAGTCCAGGTCTGGCACGACCTTGTACGTCCGGTCCAGGCAACGCTGCAATCCCGGATAGTCCAGCTCGCCGGCCAGGAAACGTTGATGAAAAAACCTGACAACGCTCCAGTAATGACCGTGCCAGCACCGGACTGTGGCATCAATAACCTGCACATCCCGGAACCCGGACCGCTGCATGACCTGCCGATACTCTTCCAGGTCACGGACATGGTTCTTCTCGGTCCGGAAGGCACGCCTCCGCTCGGCATCAAGATGCATGAGTATATCCGACAGGACCAGCATTCCGCCCGGTTTCAGCACTCGCCATGCCTCCTGGAAAAACCGTTCCCGGGTGTCAAAGTGAAAGGCAGCTTCCACGCAAAGAACAGTGTCAAACGACCGGTCCGGAAATGCAAGATTCGTCGCGTTCATCCGGTGGAAGGAACAACCCGGCGCATTCCTGCGAGCGGTCTCCAGCTGCCGCTCCGAGATATTGATGGCAGTGATCGCCTCCGGAGGATAGTGGCGGAGCAGGTAGCGGGTACTGGCACCCTTGCCGCAGGCCACATCCAGGATACTGCCGGATAGTTCCGGGAGGAAGGCGAGCAGTTGCCGGACCAGATTCTCCGAGGCCTCCTGCTGATTCTTCGTGGTCTCTTCCCAGTAGCCGTAATTGAAAAAATCGCTGTGGCCCACATACTCGTCGAGAAGAGCATTGTACATGATGCCGTCATAGCCTTTTTCAAGACCATGAAGGTCAACACTGGCAGCCCTGTCAATGGACGCCCCGGATTTTCGGACTCTGGCAGTATGGTCTCGCATTGTCCTACCTGTCGGGTCCGAAGGAACGTACCGGGCCGATACCGGAAGCGACCCTCTTCTCCGCCCATGGCATGGGGTGCCGCTGGAAGAAATCCCACATCATGTCATTGGCGTTGATACTGTGCGAGACGTCCCCTTCCAGTTCCCGGCTCAACATCTCCCGGCCGCCCGGCCAGCCATGTCCCATTCCCTCGATCCTGACCAGCTCCACCTCGGTGCCGTCACCGGCCCGGAAGATCTCCACCGTGGTGTTGGGCAGGCTGTACTTCTCCACCGGCTCGGGCGAACACCGGTTCACCTTGACCCAGAACATGATATCGTCCATCACCGACATGTGCTGCATCTTGACCACGGCCAGGGATCCGACACCGCCTGCAAAGGGAGAATTCCTGTCAGCCGTGCCGTGAAAATGAATCACCGAGACCGGCCTGGTGGGCCGGCATTCTTTAAGTCCCATGGTGGCGGCCACAGGCCCGATGGCCGCGATCCGCCCACTCAGTTCACAGGCCAGACGGTAGGCCATCATGGCCCCGTTGGAGAGCCCGGTGGCATAGATTCTCCCGGCGTCGATGTTGAACAGGGAGGCGACGTCATCCAGGACTGCACTGATAAACCCCACGTCATCGACATTCTTCTCCACTGCCGGACCGCAGCACTCGCCGGCATTCCATGTCAGCAGCCGGTGCGACCAGATGGTGCGGCCGGTACCATCGGGATAAACGACGATAAACCCGGCACGATCCGCGGTGCGGTCCATTCCCGTCTGCAGGCGTGCCGTTGCCGAACGGCCGCCACCACCATGCAGGTTGAGGACAAGGGGCACGGGAGTCTTTGACGAATAAGACGGCGGTACATGGAGTGTATAACGCCGCTTCCGCCAGCCGATGCGGATATACCGCTCATAGTCACCGGACCCGAGGACAAAGCGGCCCGATGCGGCATTGTCGTCGATCTCGCCTAGACGACTGTCGATGGCATCCAATTCCTGCTTCAACCTGCGGATATCCCCCCTCTTCTCGGAACCATGGGAAGCACACTGCACACAGACAAGCAGCAGTACCAGCAGGGAAACTATTGTTACTCCGGGTCTCAAACCAGCTCTCCTCCTGGGTTACGGGCCGGGACTGACCAGTCCATCACCACCCGGCCCCGTTCCGATTCACCCCCGGTCAGCCGCTATCAGCAGATAGAAGGACACCTGTCCCCGCTGGCGGTACTGAAAAGGCACGATCTTCCTCAGTTCATCCAGCTCTTCCATGTTGACGAGAACCTTGAGTTCCAGGCACCGGGCGACAAAGGTCTGGAAGCGCTGCCAGCAGAACCCGGTGGCATCGACGATACGGATATTGACAAATCCCTGTCGTCGCAACAGCTCCCGGTAGTCCTCAGGCCCCGGTGGTGCCAGCTGTCTCCTCCCTGAGCGGAACCCGGATTTCCTGCCCCCGTCCTGCCAGAGGATGTCGGAAAAAACGAGACGTCCGCCGGGCCTGAGAATCCGGTATACCTCACCCAGTATGTTCGCCCGGGGCAGATCGACAAAGCCCTCGGCAGATATGACATGGTCAAAGGTCCCGCTCTCAAGGGCCAGCCTGGTGGATGACGAGTAACGAAAGGTGAGTCCTGGAACCCTGCCCCGGCATGTGTCCGGTCCGTCCCTGTGAAAGCAGATTCCGAGAATATCCTCCGGTGCAAAAAAACTCTTCAGACGTTCGGTCGTGGCACCGTGCCCGCAGTTCAGATCAACGATCTTCCCTTCAAGGCGTCGGTCCGCAGTATCGGGACGCGGTTGCTGCTTCCTGGTTTCAAGCCAGGTCCTGAGCTCCTCGTCGTCCGGGGGCAGGGGTATTTTCATAGCCGCTGTGGGACGGAGGAAGGCGATCAGCTCATCCACCAGGTTTTCGCCGGCCGACCTGCCGTCGACAGTGTCCTCGGCCCAATAACCGACGTGGCGAAAACCGGAATCCCGATAGAACCATGAAACGATGGCATCGAGCCCTGCCACCTTTCTCCTGCTCCCAACGACTTTCAGCGTGTTGTCACCGGCGGCAGTGCCCTTTCCTGCCACTGCCGCCTGTGGAACCGGACGGGATCCCTGCCAGATCTCCAGACCGCCCCGGACATTATCTTCATACACCCATCCGGCCGCCCTCTTTACGGCCACCCGGGGACCGAAGGAGTTGGCACTGCCGACGAACAGGCCATACGGTGTGGAGGCAAAGGTGCGAACCCCGATATTATAGGGATTGCCGAATCCGTTTCGTGTTACCGGAAACCACTGAACCCCGTCCCGGGTCCGCCACATGTCAAAACCGGCACTGCGACTGATATACTCATCAAATCGTACAGAGTCGATGATCTTGTCCACCCGCCTGGGCCACCGTTCCCAGCCGTAGAATCTGAGGAACGGACTCCACACTGCCGTTCCCACGTAAAGCCAGCCCTCATGCTCCTGCATGACCCACATATAGGCCGAGGCGATGTTGCCGAACCCGGCCTCCATGCCACTCAAGGGGATCTTCAGGCCGTCGGAAGTGATCCGGGACGTGCCGGTGAGCAGCTCCCAGGAATCATCGGGATAGACCCGCAACACCTCCGGCGGGGCCGGGCCGACATTGTACTCGCGATCAAAGCCTCCGCTCTGGATGCCGGTTCCCACGTACAGGGCACCCTTGAACGGGAACATGGAAAAAACCGCCTGGTTCAATCTTCCCCGGTGAGCGCCATGGGTCAGGACCCTCGTCCACCGATAGGGAGGAGTTCCTTCCGCCCTTGTCTTCCAGAGCTGGAAACCGTCTTTGACATTCAGGGTGCCGGCATACAGATGGTCATCGAAGACACACATGGAATAGACACTGCGATTCCCCGAATCACCGAAATGGGGTCTGCAGGCCACCTGCCACTGTTGCCGGGCCGGATCCGGATTGACGAGGATGGTCATCGTATCGGCGGTACAGGCCTGGGCCTTCTTTTTACCCATCACCGGAGCGATGAAGAGCCTGTCCTTGAAGGCGACCAGCGGTCGCGCTCCCCTGAACCCGCTGCCAAGCCCCAGGCCCGGCTCGGAGACAAACTCGAAGTTTTCGCCGTCATAGGTCCGCAGCATCATGGTGGCCGGGCTGAGACTGGTTCCCCAGGTCGGGGCATAGAGGGCCTCCATGGTCTCGCCTCTGCACCGGAACGGCACCAAATTGCGGAAACCGAAACTGACCGGCGCCTCGAAGCCATCGTCGGTCATGACGGTATCCGATACAAACACCCTTTTCCACTTTTCTGTCCGGGGGTCGAAGCGCCAGATCTGCGCCCGCATGTCATAGTCAAAGATACCGTGAAAGGTGTCCGGCAGTTCCACTGGCCAGACCGCCATGTTGACCGGATGATCGACGCGGGCGTTCTCCACGCCCAGTACGGCACCCCGCAGGGCCAGATTGTGACGGGTGGTGCCCACGTAAAGGTGGTCCCGGAACCAGACCATGGCATGGGGATAGGCGTTGCCCGGGTCACCAAACCCCCTGTCGGCGACACAACGGAAGTTCTTTTCCAGCAGTCCCGGCCCGGGGGATGTGTCACGTGGATATGGCACGGTCATCTCTTGCTGTCCGATTATCGAAGGTTCCGAAACATGAATAGGAATTCATTCCGGATCATACCCGGTACCGATCTCTTTTTCATCCAGGCGCGAAACCTCGTCTTCTGGTCTGCCAAGCAGGTCGCGGAGCACGTATTCATTCCCTTCCCCGAGATCAGGGCCACGGCGAAAGATCCTGCCGTCACCTCCGCTGGAGCGAAAAAGGAGACCCGGGAAAAGGAGATCACCGGCATCGCCTGCAGTCATGAAGTAGTCTCGCGCCGCCAGATGTTCATCCTGCTGCAGATCACGGCCGTCGAGGACCGCGCCCGAGGGGATGCCCGCCCCCTGCAGCAGGTGCATGGCCTGGTAATGCGACAGCTCGCGCGACCAGGCGGCGATGGCCTCGTCGATGAGATCATGATACCTGCGGCGCCGGGAGCGGCCGGCAAACCGCTCGTCATCTACCCATTGCGGCCTGCCCATCAGGCCGCAGAGGGCCTGCCACTGCTTTTCACTCTGGACGGTCAGGGTCACCCACCGGTCGTCGCCCCGGCAGGGATAGCAGCCCTGGGGCGCGAAATAGGAATGCCGGTTGCCCAGCGGCAAGGTCTGTTCACGGTTCATGACATACTCGAGCAGGTGTTCGCCCATCAGGGAATGCGTGGCCGTCTCGGTCTGTGACAGGTCCACGAACTGTCCCTCACCGGTGCGCTGCCGATGGAGCAGGGCGGTCATGATGGCGCAGGTCCCCATCAGACCGTTGCAGACATCCATCTCCCTCGTCCGGTAGCGCTTTCCCTGACGGCTGTAGGCCGTAAGCTGCTGCAGGCCGCTCAGCGGTTCAATGGTTCCGCCGAAACCGGCAAAGCCCGACCATGGGCCGCCGGTGCCAAAGGCCGACATCAGCACAAGAATGATGTCGGGCCGCACCCGCTTCAGGTCGTCGTAGGCAATACCAAGTTTCTCCAGGACATGGGGCCGGGAATTGCTGACCATGATATCGGAGATCCGGACCAGGTCCATAAAGGCATCCAGGTCTCTCTCCTGTCGCAGATCCAGAGTCAGGGAACGCTTGTTCCGGTTCACCTGGTGCCAGCGCGGATGGCGGTTATACATCTTTCTGCCCAGTCTGGCACCCCGGATCACGCACATCCTCCGTGCATACTCCACCCGGATGACCTCGGCTCCCAGGTCACCGAGCAGGCGGGGACCGATACTGGCTGCCCACTCATGGGCAAAATCAAGAACACGTATTCCCGCAAAGGGTTGTTCGCTCATCAGAAAATCCCCTCCTCTTCCATGGCCTGAATCTCTTCTTCTGTGAACCCGAGCAGACGACCATAGACCTCTGCGTTGTGCTCGGCCAGAAGCGGGGCCCGCTGGCTGCGCCATGGCGTGGCCGACATCCTGAACGGAGCGCCACAGTACCGGTGTCGGCCCACCACCGGATGATCCATCTCGGTAAAGAACTCCCTGGCCCTGTGCTGCGGCAGCTCCAGCGCCTCTTCCAGGGTCGCCAGGTAGGCAAAGGCCAGGCCCTGCTCCTGGCCGGCATAGAACAGATCTTTCTTCCTGTACTGCTTCACGCACGGGACCAGGATCTCTTCATACTCGTCGCGCAGAAACCGCCGCACAAGGCAGTGATCGTACTTGGACTGAAACAGCCTCGGTTCATCAAAGATCTTCCGTGCCCTGCGCCAGTGGCGAATGGGCCCGGAGATGACAGCGACCTCGCCGTCCGCGCACTCGTAGTGCTGCCAGGGCATCATGGAATGGCGATCACCGGTCCTCTTCCGGACCTGACCGAGCTGGAGGGTCTCCACCAGGCCCATCTCGATGTTGACCAGAGCAGCCTCCTGGATGGAAATATCCAGATGCTCCCCCCGCCCGGTGGCCTGCCGCCGATGCAGTGCGGACAAGATGGCGGCATAGGCGCACATGGCCGCTGAATACTGAGCCAGGTCCGGGCCGGCCCTGAGGGGCTCGCGCTCCGGATCGCCGGTCTCGTTCATCAACCCGCTCATGGCATAGAGCGAGATCTCGTCTGCCCTGTAATCACGATAGGGACCATCCTGGCCATAATTGGAGATGGAGGCCATGACCAGGGCCGGATTGATGGTCCGCAGGTCGTCATAGGCAAGGCCCAGGGAGGACAGGACCCGGGGCGAAAAATTCTCCACCACCACGTCGGCCTCTTGAACCAGACGGCGGATGATCTCCTGCCCCTTTTCGCTCTTCAGATCCAGGGTAATGCTCTGCTTGCCGGTATTGAGCCACAGAAAGGGGATACTGCGCTCAAGATCCTTCCTTCCCTGGTGGAACGGTCCCAGGCTCCGCATGGGATCACCCGTACCGGGCCGTTCCACCTTGATCACCTCGGCCCCGAAACCGGCCAGGAGCTTGGTGCAGTAGGGACCGGCCACATGGTGACTCAGGTCGATGACCCGGATATGGCCCAGAGCTGTGTCGCTCATCACGATTTCCTCTTCTTCCTCTTCCGCCGCCGGGCGGTAAATGGTCTGATCACCAGATGATCGAGCACCGTGTCGTCGGGCAGGCAGGCCAGCCAGGTGACGAGATCGGCAACCCGCTCCGGGGGCAGTGAATTCTTCGGCGCCTTCACCGGCCCGTTCTGGTTCCAGATCGGGGTATCCACCGCGTCCGGCATCACCACGTGCACGCGGATGCCGGCCGAGCGTACCTCCTCGGCCAGGGCCTCGGACAGCCCGACCACCCCGAACTTGGAGGCGCAGTAGACCGAATCGAAGGCACGGCCCTTCAGGCCCGAGGTGGAGGAAAAGTTGATGATATGGCCGGAACCCTGCCTCATCATCTGCGGCACCACGGCCCGGTTGGCGAGAAAGGTCCCCTTGAGATTGACATCGATCACAGCCGCGTATTCCTCCACGCTCATCTGGTGCAGGAATTTCGGCGGACTGCCCGGTGCACGCAGGATGCCTGCGCAGTGGACCAGGATGTCCAGCCGCCCGCAACGGTCGGCCGCCAGTACGGCCATGGCCGCCATGTCCGCCTCCGAGCGCACATCACAGGCAAAGCCGAGGGGCGTATTGTCTGCCGTCGCGGCCGTCATCTCCTCCACCACCGTCTCGACCCGCTGCCGCTGCAGGTCCGCCACGATCACCACAGCGCCCTCCCGGTGCAGGGCGTGGCAGCAGGCCCGGCCGATGCCCGAGGCGCCACCGGTGACCACCGCCACCTGTCCATCCAGCCTGGCGCTCCTCTCTCCTGTCATGGCGTCCACTCCTTCTGTTGCACGGCTTTTTTCCGGCAGCCGATACCCTGTGATGGCTAACCCCTCACGGGATGGCTACCATCGGTCTGTCCGACCACAATGGTGCAAGCGCTCTCAGGGGCCGCAGATTTGTGCAGGCGTGCCTGACCGCTATAGCCTACCTATGCGGGCAGGCACGACCGTGCAAAGATGCGCTTCCTGTGAGCGCTTACTGTGATGGGCCAGCCAGCCGCTGTGCAGCCCTCTGGCCGCCGGCTCGATGACCACCCCATCGAGATCCATATCCTCCGGATTCGCCAGCATCCAGATCACCATCTCCGCCACCCGTTCCACGGGCAGGATGGCACCCGGCCGGGGCAGCGGCCCGTTCTGGTTCCACATCCCTGTCTCGATGGCACCCGGCAGCAGGGAGCGGACCCGGATCCCGTACCGCGCCGCTTCCACGGCCAGGGCCTCGGTGAGGCCGATGACCGCAAACTTGGAGGCACAGTAGGCGGAATCAAAGGCCAGCCCCTTTTTCCCCGACGTGGAGGAAAGGTTGACGATATCACCCCCACCCTGGCGGATCATGGCCGGCAGCACGGCCCGGTTGGCCAGAAACACCCCCCTGAGATTGGTGTCCAGCACCTCGTCCCACTCCGCAAGGGACATGTCCTTGAGCAACCGCAGGCTGCCGTCGCCACCCCGCAGGATCCCGGCCGCAGCCACCAGGATGTCGATACGGCCGAAACGGGCCAGGGTTTCCGCTGCCATGGCCTCCACGTCCTGTTCGCGGCGGACGTCGCCGGCCAGGGCCAGGCACCGCGAATCGCCGGCAAGGGCCGCCAGCTCCCTGCCGATGTCCTCCAGCCGCTGACGGCTGCGGCCCACCGCCACCACCCGTGCGCCCCGACGCGCCAGGGCCAGGCAGACCTGCCGGCCGATCCCCACCGTACCGCCGGTGACAATGGCCACCCTGCCCGCAACGCCCTTCATGGATCGAGGACCCGGTCCGCTTCCACAAAATCCGTGGCCGCCTCCCCTGTCGCCATGGTTGCGGCGCGCTCCCAGCCGGTCTCGGCCAGGAACTCCCCCAGGGCGGCAATGAAGATGTCCGGATCGGTGAGCGGAAAGAAATGGCCACGCTCCGGTACCAGGACGCAACGGAAGTCGGGCAGCAGCCCCTGCAGGCGCGCCAGGGTGGGCAAAACCCGCGACCGCTCGCCGTAGACCCCCAGCACCGGCAGGTGCAGGGACGCGATCTCCTCCGGAGCAAGGCCGTCGGTCCGGACCAGGTCCTGACGGGCCGTGGTGGTGGAGAGCAGCCTGGTCCAGCGCTCGGCCGAACGTCTGCCGCCGCCCTTGCGGCAGAACGGTACAAAGAGCGGTGTGCCCGCAAGCTCCTGCCGTCGCTCCTGCCACTCGGGCCGGGCAAGCTGCTCGAGCAGGAAGAGCCCTGCCTCCTTCTCGTCAGGGGAGATCTCGATCCCTATCCGGCGGAGATTCTCCCTGGCCTCGGGCCAGTTGGCCCAGTCGCGCGGCCGCTGGGTGGGCTGCAGGGAACGGATGCGCGAGTCGGCCATGGTGATGCCCGCCACCCGCTGCGGATGAAGCAGACTGTAACGAAGAGCTACCACCCCACCGAAACTGTGTCCCACCAGATGCACCTTTTCGATCTCCAGGTGATCGAGCAGCATCTCCAGGTCGCCGGCCATGTCCTGCGGTGTATAGCCGGTGGCCGGCATGCCGGAATGGCCATGACCACGCAGGTCATAGACCGTGACCCGGTAGTCCCGGGCCAGGGTCAACAGGATCCTGATGTTCCAGAAGGCGGAGTTGGCGGCAAAACCGTGGATGAGCACCACGTCATGCCCCTCACCGAAACAGCGGTAACTCAGGGTGACCCCCCTGCCCTGCACCCGGCCCGATCTCTGCATATTTCCTACTCCATGTACCCCAGGGCCTGGAGCTGCTTGATGATCTGCGCCTCCTCGTCGGCCTCGAGGGTATGATGATCCAGCAGGGCATAGGAATCCGGCCGTACCGTTGGCCTGCCCTGCCGCACCGGGTTCTCCTCCAGATACTCCTTTCGGAAGAGCCCCTCCACCACCCTTCCTTCCAGGTCCGACGGCACCGGCAGGCCCAGGCTGTGCAGCAGGCAGGGCGCGATATCCACCAGTTGCATGGCTCCCAGGCTCCCGCCCCGGCTAATTCCCGGGCCGGCAGCCATGAAGACACCCACGGGATAATGGGTGCCCTCCACCTTTGGCCGCCGGTAGAGAACCGGCTCGCGGTTGACAATGGAAAGGAAACCATGATCACGGGTGGCGATGGTCAGGTCCGGGGCCCGCAGGTTGTTGGGCCCGGGAAAGGCCTCTTCCCGGGTCATGACCCGGCTGATCACCGGCCTGCCCTCGTGGTCAGTGATCCTGTACAGTTTATCGATCAGCTCCTGCCGAAAGGTTTCATATTCCGCCACCGGCACGCCACTCCCGCCCTCGGACCGGGCCACCCGGATGTGGATGCCGTTGGAGGTGGTGGTGCTGGCATAGGCAGTGGTCCGATCCCAGTCGAGCAGAACGAAATGACGGTCAATGAGACGGCGATACCGTTCCCGGTCGTCCTCGGCCAGGTCCTCCACCTGCCGCCAGGTGAGATACCCCTGCTCCGCCAGCCAGGTATTGATCCGCAGGACTTCCCGGCTGGGCCCGAAACCATGGTCCGATGCCATGAAGATCCGGGCCTCGGGCCCGGCCAGCGCTTCGATCTCGGCCAGGAAGGTATCGAGCTCCCGGAAATATTCATGGAGCAGTGTCCTGATCCGCGCTTCCCATGACGTGGGTTGCGCGGGAAAGAGGTCCGGGTCGAGAAACCGCCAGCCCATATGCAGCATCTTGTCCGGACCGTCGAAGAGGATCGCGGTAAGATCGGCAGGCCGGGTGCGCATCAGGTGCCGGACCGCGGCGAACCACTGGCGCTCCCGCCGGATATGGAACCGGATCCAGTTCTCATACTCCTCCTCGGGCACCCCCTTTGCCGCCTCCTTCTCCATATCGAAATCCCAGGCCATCTCGCGGGCACTGAAACCGGGAAGCTGTTTGAGTTCCTCGAAGACCTGGCGGGGAAAGATGTTGCGGCGCAGATGCTTCCATGATACCAGGCCCGGAATCACGTACCCGTTCACCTCGGGCGGCGGGGACATCATGGGAAAGTTGAGAGTCCCCACCCGCCCCTGCTGTCGGCTGACCATGGACCAGATGGTCTCACACTGGATATCCCGGAAGTTGTAGAGGGTGAAATAGACCTCGCTGCCCCGCTCCTCGGACCAGATGAAATCAAACACCCCGTGGGTCCCCGGATTGCGGCCGGTCATCAGGGCGATCCAGGCCGGCGGGGTCAGGGGGTTGGGCGTGGAATGCAGCTCGGCCCGCACGCCCCGCTCCAGGAAAGAGGCCAGAAAGGGCATCACCCCGTTCCGGATCAGGGGATCGAGAATGGTGAAAGTGGCACCGTCCAGGCCGATCAAGAGGGTTGGATTCATTGTCTCGCTCCCGTTTTCCCGGCTCACTGTCCCAGATGGCGGTCCAGGAAATCAACCGTATCCCTGACCGTGATCTCGTCCACGTAGCGGCCGTCTTCCATGAGCAGTTCCTCAAAGGGCATGCCGCGTCGCTGGAACCGCTCCTCGATGGCAACGATGAACTGCACCACATCGATGGATTCGAACTCCAGGTCCGCCATCAGGCGGGTCGCCTCGCCGATGGGGTCATCCAGCTCCATGTCCCAGTCTGCCGTCATATCCTCGAGGATCTGAACAAGGTTCTCAAGAATCTTTTCTCTCGTCGTGCCGGCTGCCATTGGTTTCTCCTTCTGCAAGATATGCTGTCGCAAATATTTTCTTTTCCTTATCGTCCACGCCGGTGACCGCGCCCATGGTGGCCCCGGCCATACCGGGCCGCAGTTCGGCCAGTCTGCCGCCGACCCGGAGAATGATCCGCCCACTGGCGCGGTCGACCTCCTCGAGGGCAAGGTCGGCCGGCCCGCCGGGCAGGCCCAGGCCCAGGGCCTTGCCACAGGCCTCGCGGGCGCACCAGAGGCGCAGGGCCCACCGATTGCGTGTCCCGGCATCACCACCGAGGCGGATCAGGTCATCCTCGCTGAAGCCGCCCAGAAGGACATGATCATTCATGGCATCCACCGGCTCCAGGTCGATGCCGGCACCGCCGGCGCCGGGCACCAGCAGGGCAGCACCGCTGCCGGTACAGTGGGCCAGGGAGATCGGTGGCAGGTCGATGTCACGATCGAGCCCCGCCACCCGGGCCACGGGCCGTCCCTGGCCGTCGTCGGCAATGAGCACATCCGCCATACAGGCGGAAAGTCCGTGCTCATCCCGGAGATAGCAGCGAACGGCATCCTTGGCCGCGATCCTGGCCAGCAGCCACTGGTTGCAGTCCCTGGCCCCCTCCCGGACCAGCGTCCGCCAGGCCTCCCGTTCCTCACCGGCCAGGGCAAGAAAGGCCAGCACCCGGTGCCAGACCCCGCCGTGACCATGGAGCAGATCGTCCGGATAGTCGTCCATCCGCCGGCAGACACTGGCTGGAGGCATGTCGGCCAGGGGTTCCTGCCAGGCAGAGGAAAGCAGGGTCTCCCGGGGCCGGAACCGTACCCGGTAGAAGGGATCGGGCAGATCGAAGGAGCGATCGTCCCAGCCGGAAATCCGCATCTGCATCCGGCCGTCGGGTCCGATCAGCTCAATGGCGGACCGCAACTGGTTCTCGGCAAGCGGCAGGATACGGGCCCGGCCACGGACCTCGCTGCCGGCCGGCAACCGGTTCGCGAAGATCTCAAGCCGCTCCATGCGGAACGGGTAGACATTGAAACCGGTACTGCGGTGATCGGCGATCCAGTAGGCGATGAGCTGGCCGGCACCGTCGAGCAGGACCGGATCGGTGACAAAGGCCGGCTCGGCGGTGGAGGCGAAGAAACGGTCGCAGGACAGGACCTCGAGAACCGCCTCGATGCCGTCACTGCCCCACCAGGGCACAGCGGTCACGGTCCGGAAACAGGGACCGGAGAACATGCCCTCGGCATACAGGGTATCCGGTTGCCAGACCGACGGCCGCCGGTCCGTCAGCTCAAAGGTTGAAACCGGCGGCGGCTCGGGAAGGTTGTCGGCAAAGACCATGACCGCCTCGACGATGGGCAGGCCGGCCTGGACCGTGCCCTCCTCGTCCACCTCGCGCAGGGTGACATGGGCGGTGTCGTTCCGGCGCTCGGCGGTCAGCTCCAGGAGGCGGGTATCCTGCTCAAGCGTGATCCAGCGGTAGGCCCGCAGATCACGCATTCCGGCGAGTACCCGGCCGGGAAAGAGCGCAGCCCCGGCCTCGGCCATCATCTCCATGCTCATGGTCAGCGGCATGATGGGCAAGCCCTGCAGTTCCGGATCAGCCACCGAAAGTTCCCGGCCCAGGGTGTGATCGAGCAGAAACCGGTCCTCGGCCAGGTCAAGAAGGCAGCGGGCCTTGAGCAGGCGGCCGGGCCGATGCTCGACGATCTCGCGCAGAAAGGGATAATCGGGCAGATCCGCTGCTTCGTCCGGTCCCATCAGGGCCAGGACCTGGCGCAGGGTGCGGCAGGAGGAAAGTTCGGCGGTCCCGATACCGGTAGCGGCCTGTTCGAGAAAACGGCCCAGGATCTCCACCCTTTTGATGGAATCGATGCCCAGGTCCGCTTCCATGTCCTGGTCCGGATCGATCATCTCCACGGGATACCCGGTCTTTTCGCTGACCACATCCAGCAGCAGGCGCTGCATGTCTGTCTCCCGGCCGGCAGCCTCTTCCACCGGCGTCCCCGGTTCAGCGGCCGGGGCAACAGGGGCTGGGACCTGGGGCGGGCCAGAGGGCCGGGTTTCCTCTGCCGCCGTCTGGGCAAAGGTCTGCGCCGGTTTGCCGGCGAGCCAGGCCTGCATCACCTCCTGCTGGGTGTGGAGAAATTGCTCCATGGTCCGCAGGTACTCCTCCATGCCCTGTATACGGCCGTCGTCGGCATCACCGCCACCCGCGGCCGGTGACGCGGCAATGGCAGCCGCAGGCCGCAGGGTCCCCACATCCTCTCCTTCCAGGCTGAGCAGGGGCAGTCG